>Ga0136560_1000290_pt1 | contig 24184 bp, 17 predicted proteins | sample AntRauMeHopE1497_FD_104925 | JGI IMG/M metagenome (GOLD analysis project Ga0136560, IMG submission 104925) | Saline lake microbial communities from Rauer Islands, Antarctica - Metagenome Hop E1 #497 | ecosystem: Environmental > Aquatic > Non-marine Saline and Alkaline > Saline | place... | reverse complement strand
TGCGTATTTGACGCCCGCCCATACCTTGTGCGGAAATGGGGTATTCCCCTATAAACCAGTTGGCAACATCGATATTATGAATGTGCTGCTCTAAAATATGGTCTCCGCATAACCAGTTAAAGTAATACCAATTGCGCATTTGGTATTCCATTTCGGTCTGGCCGGCTTCCCTTGGCCGTACCCAGACCCCGGCATTGTTCCAATACACTTGTCCGGATACTATTTTTCCTACGGCGTTCTCCTTTATTTTTTCGGCAATGGCGAGATAGTTATTTTGATAGTGACGTTGCAATCCAACCACCACGTTCAGTTTTTTCTCTTTGGCCACCTTCGCCATCTCTAAAACCTTTCGTATTCCCGGCACGTCCGTTGCTAGAGGTTTTTCCATAAAAACATGTTTTCCGGCGTTTACGGCATATTCAAAATGATGCGGGCGAAATCCCGGCGGGGTAGCCAGAATAACGACATCTGCCATATCTATGGCTTTCTTGTAGGCGTCAAAACCTACATATTTGTGCTTGTCCTTTACTTTTACCTTCTTGGTGCCCTCATAGGCTTTCTGCAGGTTGGTCAGGCTACTGTCCACTCGGTCTTGAAAAGCATCGGCCATGGCCACCAGTTCTACATTATCATCTGCTTTTAAGGCTTGGTTGGCAGCACCTGTGCCACGCCCACCACAACCTACCACGGCAATCTTTAATTTTTTGTCGTTAAAAACGTTGGCCATGGCGTTCATTTCCATTCCGGGCAATAGCATCCCTGCCGTTACCAATGCGCTACTTTTAACAAAACCCCGTCTGGATGGTGTTAACATACTTGATTTTGATTTCCCTGATTCTTCCATGCTTTCGATTTTTATGGTTTTAAACTATTTTTTCTTTATAGGTACGAGACGTTTTGGTCTCTGGGTTTTCAAGTTTACCTCCCCTTGGGGAGGTCGGAATTGCTTTTGTGCAATTCTGGGTGGGGTAAAATATAAAAATTCGGTTTTGGTGCTTAAGCCAAAATGAAACCAACAACGAACCTCTCAAGCTTACTTGCTAAAATAATTGGTTTAAAGAATTTTTCTATTGCCAGTATTTTTTCATTTCCGTTGGTGTTGGCGCTTCTTTATGTCGTACGATCCTGAACCCGACAAAAGGGGCATCCGTATTCCACCACTTACTTTTTGGGAATTGGGGATCCCGCATTTTCCATCGTTCCATAGAAGGGGTTCTAGCGGCACTCCTCAAAACCTCGGCATCGTCATCGTAGGAACCGCCCCGGGCCGTCCTTGGATATTCCGTTGTTGCGGGCTGCCACGGATTCATGTTTGTACCTTTTCTTTTCTGATAGGCTTCGGGAATATATTGGTCCAAGGTCCATTCCGCCACATTTCCATGCATATCGTACAGTCCCCAAGGATTCGGTTTTTTCTGACCAACTTCATGGTAGGTATTATCACTATTTTTATAATGCCAGGCATAATCGTCCAAAGCGGCTACATCATCTCCAAAATGATAGGCGGTTTTGCTGCCTGCCCTTGCGGCGTATTCCCATTCCGCCTCCGTAGGCAAGCGATAAAAATGGCCTGTTTTGGCGGAGAGCCATTCGCAAAACGCCGATGCCGAGTGATGGGTTACGTTCCCAACGGGCAATCCTGCTTCGGTGCCCATTCCCAAACTCATGTCTACGTAAGGCACGGTCGCTCCCGCAACGGCATCTACCGCCGCGTCCACATCCGTGCCTTTTGTCATATTGGTGACCGCATCGATAGTTCTGCTTACGAACAGATTGTAAAGTTCCCAAGTAACTTCATATTTGGACATCCAAAATGCATCTATTTGAACCTCGTGTGTTGGACCTTCATCGGCCTTACTATTCGCTTCGCCTTCCGGACTTCCCATAGTAAATTTTCCTTCCGGTATGGAAATCATGTCAATAACCAAATCAGAGCCAGTAAGTTCTTGTTGGTAGTCATTAGCCCCTGTCCCTTGCGAAAAACCGGAAAAGAGTCCTAAAAGTGATAGGAGTAGGAGCGAGGTATTTCTGCTATTCATAGTTTAAATATAGATTATTTTTGCATTAAATGGGATAGTTTTAGACCAAAGTGGGTATTTGTACCCTTGTTTGTCTTAAAAATGGACATGATTGCTTGATTATTTTCAAAAAAGGTTTAGGGATTGCCAGTACTTATTGTAATTAAACAGCATATGTAATGTTTGTGCCTTAAACTGATTACTGTTCATTTTCTAAAAAAATGCTTCCGGTACTGTAGGGTTGAAATGCCGTTTAGTAGGGTTTAATAGATTATGGGTTATTATCAGGTAGAATTGCAACAATATCCTGGTTTATCTATCCTTTTCCCAAAAGAAGTTTTTTACCCCCTAAAAAGAAAAAATCGCTCCTTTAGTTCCTCAATGGCCGTGGCCTTGTTGGTGGTAATGTATTTTAATGCCTCGTCCGTGAATTCCTGACCTTTGTCCGTTAGTGAAATAATGTCGTTTGCCGTATGGATGAGGTTGTTCTTGGCGGCCAGTTCCAGTACGGTTTTCGCGCGGACTTTCTGCCAATTGATGTGCTCCCGAAGGTGGTTTACATGGCGTTCCTCTTCTTCGGTATGGTTTTGAAGGTGCAGTAAAAATATCAAAAGGGAAACTTCCACGCGTTGCTGGCGTTCCCTGAAATATCCTGATAAAACCCCTTGTTTGGGCGCAAAAAGATAAACGAATAAAAAAACGATACCCAATACCGTAGTCATGGAGCCCGCAATGGAGGCATCCAAAATATTTGCCATCCAGTAGCCGGCAATCGCGGCAATTACACCGAACAAACAGCTCAACAATAACATTCGCTTTAAATCGTCCGTTAGCAAATAGGCGGTTGCCGCTGGGGCGATAATGAGCGCGACCACCAAAATGGCGCCCACGGCATCAAAGGCACCCACGATGGTGACCGAGGAAACCGTCATGAGTCCGTAATGCAGTATCACGGGCGAAAACCCTAAAGTGGTGGCCAAGCCTTTGTCAAAGGTGCTTAATTTCAACTCTTTAAAAAATAGGAGGAGCAGCACTACGGAAATCAGTAAAATGGTGCCGATGACCCAAAGGGATTTAGGCCCCATATCGGCTCCGGAGATAAGGAGTCGGTCAAAAGGGGCAAAGGCCAGCTCGCCCAGCAGTACGGCATCGATATCCAGATGCACATCATTGGCATTTTTGGCGATCATAATAACCCCGATGCTGAATAGCGCCGGAAAAACCAATCCGATAGCAGTATCCTCTTTTACCAAACCTGTTTTTTGTATGAATTCCACCAGCACTACGGTAATGACACCGGTTAGTGCCGCCAGTAAAATAAGTACCGGCGAATTAAGGTCTTGCGTGATGAAAAAGCCCAGCACGATACCGGGAAGGATAGCGTGACTAATGGCATCGCTGATCATGGCCATTTTACGGAGTACCAAAAAAGTGCCCGGTAAGGCGCAGGCCACGGCAACTAATGCTGCAATACCTTGTATTTCTATCTGCGCGTTAGTCATTGTCTTTTCCTATTTGGTTAAATATGGATTCCGCTTCTACATAGCCTTTTTCCGTCATTGCCCAGTCGCTACCTTGGATTTGTATAAACTGTTTTTCCTCTAATTTGGTCAATGTTTTTCGGGTAAAACCCTGAAAATTATTAAGGATACGTATGGTATGCGGATGCGATACATTTTCGTGGTTCTTGGCAATGTGGTACATAAAGGTCAAGGTCTTTTTAAGGTGGAGTTCCCTACGGTTTCTGCGAAAACGGATTTCCCTGAACAATAATCCGCGCCCCGGCGAGAAAATAAAGGAAACAATGACAAAAGCCGCTGCCACCAAAACGATAACCGGCCCTGTAGAAAGGTTGTTCTGACTTGCGCTTATCGCCGTGCCAAAAACACCTGAAAATGCCCCAAAAATCGAAGCCAATATAATCATTATACCTAAGCTGTTGGTCCATTGCCGTGCTGCCGCGGCCGGAGCCAGCAACATGGCACTCATGAGCACCACGCCTACCGTCTGTAAGCCTAAAACAATGGCGAGCACGATAAAGGTGGTAATTAAAATATCCAAAAAGCGGGTGTTGAATCCTAGGGTCTTGGTATAATCGGCATCAAAAAGTAGGAGTTTGAGTTCTTTCCAAAACAATAACAAAACAAGCAAACTAACGCCCGTAACCACTGCCATCATCCACACATCTTCTTCCACCAAAGTAGCAGCCTGACCAAAAAGATACTTATCCAACCCAGCCTGATTGGCATTCGGCATTTTCTGGATAAAGGTCAACAGCAACATCCCAAAACCAAAAAACAGGGAGAGGATGAGTCCCAATGCGGTATCGCTCTTTAGTCGAGTTCGTTTGATAATTCCTTTAATCCAAAACGTTCCAACCAGTCCGCTAATGAGTGCACCGATTAAAATAACATTGGCATCCTTTATTCCCGTAATCAAAAAGGCAAGCGCAATCCCTGGAAGCGCCGCATGGGAAATGGCATCGCCCAAGAGACTCTGCTTGCGCAACACCGCAAAACTTCCCAACATGCCGCAGATGGCACCCAAAATTGCCGTACCTAGTGTGATGGTGCGGAGGGTATAGTCTGTGAAGAAGTCTGTTAGTTGCATTTTTAGTTATTAACCGCGACCTTATAATTAATCCCATACGTCTTCGTCAGGTTATCATCATTAAAAATATCCTTTACCGGCCCGGAGGCGATTCCCTTTACATTTAGGAAGGTGACCCAGTCGAAATATTCTGGTACGGTTTGGAGGTCATGGTGGACTACAATCAGTGTTTTACCAGCTTGGCGAAGTTCTTTGAGTATGTTGATGATGGCCTTCTCTGTGGTAGCATCTACACCTTGAAATGGCTCGTCCATCAGGTAGATTTCTGCATTTTGTACCAAGGCGCGGGCTAGAAAAATACGTTGTTGCTGTCCACCGCTCAACTGACTTATTTGCCGACTTTTAAATTCCAGCATCCCCACTTTTTCCAAGGCTTCCAAGGATGCTTTTTTCTCTTTTTGTCCTGGACGTTTGATCCAGCCCAGACTTCCGTAAGTACCCATCATGACCACATCCAAAGCCGTCGTAGGAAAATCCCAATCCACACTCCCTTTTTGGGGTACGTAGGCTACTTTGTCCACTTGTTTTTTATAGGGTTCGCCAAACACTTGCACCGTGCCCGCAATGGGTTTAATAATCCCTAGTATAGCTTTTATCAAGGTAGATTTCCCAGCGCCGTTAGGGCCTACAATAGCCATAAGCACCCCTTCTGGAATCACAAGGTCAATATCCCACAAGACTGGTTTGTAGTCATAGGCTACGGTGAGGTCATCTATTTGTATCGCAGGAAGGCTATTATTCATCTTTTACTTTTTATTGCTATTTCAGAATTTCAATTTTTTACTAATTACTAATTACTAATTACTAATTACTAATTACTAATTACTAATTACTAATTACTAATTACTCATTACTTTTTACTGCCAACTGCCAACTGCCAACCGCAACTTTTTTCACATCTCACGTCTTTTTTAAACAGATTGCCACGTCGCAACAGCTCTTTTCTATCAGATTAACCTTAGCCTCGCTCCTCGCAAAGACGTTTAAGTTTTACTTTTTGGCAGTACTTCACAATGTTTACTTTTACTCATTACTCATTACTCATTACTCATTACTTTTTACTGCCAACTGCAACTGCCGACTGCCCCTTTTTACTACCAACTAACAACTACCCTCTACAAACTACTCAAGCCCCTCCACAATCGTCTTCACATTATACCTAAACATACCCAAATACGTTCCTTCTTCGGTGCCGGCATTTCCTAGGGCATCGGAATAAAGGGTGCCGCCGATCTCGACTTGAAAGCCTTTGGAGAGCACGGCTTGCTGTAGGGCTTCAATGGTGCGTTTGGGTACGCTGGTTTCCACGAAAATGGCTTGTACTTTTTTATCGATAATCAGTTTTGCCAAATTCTGCACATCTTGTACGCCCGCTTCGGTGGCGGTGCTTAGGCCTTGTAGACCAACGACCTCAAAACCGTAGGCCTCGCCAAAATAATTAAAGGCATCGTGGGCGGTGACCAAGACGCGTTTTTCCTCGGGCAGGGTAGCGATGGTTTTTTTTATGTCATTTTCAAGTATGTCCAGCTTTTTTAGATATGCTGTTTTGTTCGCTTCGAAATAACTGGCATTATTTGGATCTAATTTGCTCAGTTCTTCGGTCAAGGAATTGGTGAGTTGTTTCCAATACTGGATATTGAACCAAATATGCGGATCGAAGTTGGAGGCAAAATATTCGGAACCTATTAACTTGTTCTTGTCCAAAACTTCCGCCAAGGCAATGGTATTCGTTTTTCGACCCATTTTTTCAAATACGTCTACCAGTTTTCCTTCTAAATGTAAGCCGCTGTAAAAGACCACATCGGCGTTGGTTAGTTTGGATACATCGCCCTCGCTGGCCTTGTATAAATGCGGGTCTACACCGCTGCCCATAAGTCCTTGCAGGTTAACAGAATCCCCACCAATATTCTTGACGAGATCGGTTATCATCGTGGTGGTGGTTACGATATTCAGTTTTCCGTTCGCGTTTTTCTTTTCATCATTACAACTGGCAAGGATAATAATCGCGAATAGAACTGGTAGTATGTTTTTCATTTTGATTTTTAGGTATGTTTTTTAAGGATTTATCGTGAGTGCATTTCAAAAAAAAGCTTTAGTTGCAGTAGTTTAAAAATTCAACTCTCGTGGTTATCGGATTTACTTTTTCCATCATTAACTCTTTCCCTTTTTAACTTGCGTTCATTTCGTAAAGTCAATCCTCAGTTTCCAATATAAATATTGTCCGTGGCCGTTTTGGAAAGCAATACTTCCTTTTTATCCACCAAAACCGTCATACTTTGATCAAAAGATTCAATATTCACGACTTCAATCGGAGTGTCCAAACCAATGTCCTGTTTTGCTACGTATTGTAAAAATGCCGAGGAGTTATCATTGAAGCCTTTGCAAATGCCACGATCGCCCTTTTGGAGTTGGGAAAGTTTTTTCTTTGGCGATTTTGGCAAGTTGCCTTCGGCGTCCGGTATGGGGTCGCCGTGGGGGTCATACTCCGGTCGGCCTAAAAAGGCATCTAATTCCTCCACCAGTTTTGGCGATTTGATATGCTCTAGTTGCTCGGCCACCTCGTGCACTTCGTCCCAGTTGAAATTTAATCGTTCTACTAAAAAATACTCCCATAATCGGTGTTTTCGAACAATCAGCAAGGCGTGATTTCTGCCGGTATCCGTTAATTGTACGCCGTAATATTTCTGATAATCCACCAATTCCTTATCTGCCAATCGCTTGATCATTTCGGTGACCGATGCGGCTTTTGTATTCAATTTCTCGGACAGGCTACTTGTAGAGATGCCGCCTTCCACTGCCTGTTGTAAATGAAATATAGCCTTCAAATAGTTTTCTTCGGATTGTGTGAACATAATTTTCAAATAAAATGTAAAGATACATTTTATCCTTTAATAAAAAATTATTAGGTTTGCCTAAATATTTATTACAATAGCCTAAAAATTGAATTGATGAGTTTGAGAAAAATAGTTTTAGCCATAATGGTTTGTCCTTTTACTATGTTGTTTGCGCAAGGTCCGACCGCTACTATTACGGGTACAATTAGCGCTGGAGATGAAACCGTACCCTTTGCATCGGTCTTTGTTAAAAACGGAGGAAAAGGAACCAATACTAACGCTCGTGGACTTTACGAATTAAAGGTGCCAGCGGGCACCCATACCATACAAACAAGTTCTCAAGGCTATAGAAGTGCGGTAAAGGAAATTACCATAACGGAGAATCAAATACTGACGTTGGATTTTGAGTTATTGGAAGATGCCCTAGGCTTGGAGGAAGTAGTGGTCAGCGCCACCCGTAACCGAGTGGAACGCAGAAACGCCCCTGTTGTGGTTTCTACCCTGCAACCTAGATTATTGACGGCCACGCAATCCCTGACCTTGGCAGACGGACTCAACTATGCGCCCGGTGTGCGTGTGGAGAACAACTGCCAAAACTGCGGTTTTACACAAGTCCGACTTAATGGTCTTGACGGCGGTTACACCCAAATATTATTGAACAGTAGACCTGTATTTACATCCTTATTGGGGGTATACGGTTTGGAGCAAATACCTACCAATATTATAGAACGTGTAGAGGTGGTGCGCAGCGGTGGATCCGCTTTGTACGGTTCCAATGCCATTGCCGGGACGGTCAACGTCATCACAAAAGACCCTGTATTGAATACTTGGGAAGTGGGTACCAATCTGGCCTTGATCAATGGCGAAGCTGCGGACAGAATGTTGACTTTCAACAGCTCGGTGGTGGCAGATGACCTGAACAGTGGCGTCACCATTTTTGGCACCTACCGAAACCGTGAGGCATGGGACGCAAATGATGACGGCTTTACCGAACTGGTGGAACTGCGGAATAACACCGTGGGCGCCAAGGCGTTTGTAAAACCGAACGACCGCAGTAAAATATCCGTGAACCTTACCGCTATACGGGAGTACCGCCGTGGAGGGAATAAGCTTGATCTTGCCCCACAGTTTACCGATATTACCGAGGAACTGGACCATGACACCTTTATCGGTGGAGCGGATTATGAATTGTATAGTAAGGACAATACCAGTCAGTTCCAGGTGTATACTTCCGCCTCCTACACCAACAGGGACAGTTATTACGGCGGTCTTGGTGGAGAACGCACTCGGCAGGACAGTCTTTTGGCCAATAATGCTTTTGGCAGTACCCGGGATTTGGCTTGGGTAAACGGGGTACAGTTCACCAAAGCCTTTGAGAACAATGATGTGCTTACGGTGGGTTCCGAGTTTAACCATACCGAAACCAAGGATCAGATTCTCGGTTACAATCGTTTGATCGATCAAAGTGTAAATGCCTTGGGCGGATATGTGCAGTACGAATGGAAACCCACCGAAAAATTCACTGCGCTCGTGGGTACACGCGTGGACAACGTAAACGTGGATGGGGATTATTCCATTGGGGGAATCGATCGAGGTGTGGATATCAACCAGACCGCGTTCTCTCCAAGGCTAACGCTTGCCTATCAACTCTTGGAGGATTTAAAATTCCGCGGTGGTTATGCCAGGGGCTTCCGCGCACCGCAGGCCTTTAACGAGGATTTGCATATTTCCAGTGTAGGCGGCGAACCGCAATTCGTTATCCTTTCCAACGATTTGAATACCGAATATTCCAATGCCTATACGGCATCTTTCAATTATTCAAAAAACATCAATTTATTACAAGTGGATTTTCTAATGGAAGGATTTTTTACCACGCTGGAAAATCCCTTTACCCTAGTAAGCACGGGCGCGGTATTGGATAACGGCTCCATACTGGAAGAAGTAAGAAATGGGGAAGGCGCCCGCGTTTACGGCACCAATTTTGAATTCGGTGTATCGCCGGACCCGGAGTGGCGGTTTCAGTTGGGCGGTACCTTACAGCGGGCGGAATATGATGCCCCGCAAATATTGTTCGAGACCGATGGAACGCCCGGCGAGACGGATATTATGGTAGACGAATTTGTGAGAAATCCCAACTTTTATGGCTACCTGAATACGTCTTGGATTCCCACCGAACTTTTTAATGTGGATATTACGGGCACCTATACCGGCAGTATGACGGTGCCAAGGGTCATCAGTGATACCGGTTTTTTACAGTTGAACGAAGTAGATCCGTTCTTTGATATTAATATAAAGCTGGAGTCGCATTTCGATTTTAACGAGGACTTTATGATAACGTTTTCGGCCGGTGTAAAGAATATTTTCAATAGCTATCAGGACGATTTTGATATTGGACCGACAAGGGATTCCGATTACGTCTACGGCCCTATTGCGCCAAGAACGTTCTTTTTTGGCGTGAAGTTCGGAAAGTTGCACTAAGGGGCATACGCGACGGCAAATTATGAGTTGGGATAAAAGATAAAGGTTGTCGAAAGTTAGCAGGTAGCGGATTTAAGACCGCTGCGCTGCAAGAGTCAAGAACCTAGAGCCAAGACTAATGGGTCTAAGTCGTAAGGAGGGTTCGTTTGAGCTTGACACTTGAGCTTGAACTTTTTATGTCAGCAGCTGTAAATGAAAGATTAAGTTTAGTGAAAAGGGCCGCTGTTGTCATGTAAAAAGACTGGTAATTCAAAAGCCATGATTGGTGGCGGCTCTTTTAAAAAAAAGTATAATTTTGCGCCTTGTGCGCTACAAACACAGTAAACCGATGAACATGCTAAAACATATAGTCCTAACAATCGTCCTGCTTACGGTGTCTACAAACCTATGTGCACAGGACAACTCCGTCAACTGGTTAAGCTTTGGGCAACTGGAAGATTCCTTGGCGGTACAGCCCAAAAAAATCTATATCGATTTTTATGCGGAATGGTGCGCCTACTGTAAAAAAATGGATGAAGCCGCTTATAAAAACCCGGAAATCGTGCAAACCTTGAATACCGAATACTACGCCGTAAAAATGGATGCCGAAACCAGGGATGCCATTGCCTTTGACGGATATATTTTTGAAAACAAACAGCTCGGCAAAAAGCGCAATCCCGTGCATGAAATCCCATTGCTATTGGCTTCTAGGGAAGGCGCGTCCTTTTCGTTGCCGGCCGTCGTGGTGCTAGACGAGTCGTTTCGCGTTACCGATCGGTATTTTGAATATCTTTCGCCGAAGAAAATGCTCAAAATACTAAAGAATGACCGTCGAACTTTTGATTTGGGCAAGGGCAAATAGTCGGTTTGGGATATATTATATCGATAATTTTTCCCGATGCAGCGTTCTGAAATGGTTTGTATCGCTATTAACTCATTTTCTTATGAATTTGATTTTAAGGAGTAAGCTTAATACTAAATTGCATTTTTTAATAAAATCTGGACAACTTCCCATAAACATATCGCCCTATTTCTCAGGAAATCCATAATATTATAGATTGATAATTAAATGGATTGCGATACATGAAAATTCTCCATACCTCGGACTGGCATATTGGCAAGCAATTGCACAAATATGATTTGGCCGATGACCTGAACCTATTTTTTGATTGGCTGATAGCTTATATTAAAACCGAAGCCATAGATGTACTCTTGGTCTCGGGCGATGTTTTTGATCAGGCCAATCCCTCACAAGCCGCCTTTAAACAGTATTACGATGTTTTGCGGCAATTGGTGCAAATGGATTGTAAACTCATTATCACAGGTGGAAACCATGATTCTGCGGCTGTCCTCAACGCGCCAAAGGAGCTATTGAACGCCTTTGACATTACGGTAATCGGAGGAGCTACAGAGACACTATCCGAAATGTTCATCGAAGTAGAGAAAAACGGCCAAAGTCTGGTTATCGCCGCTATTCCTTTTTTAAAAGATCGCGACATACGCAAATCCGTCGCAGGGGAAACCTATGCCACCAAAATCGAGCAGATAAAAGCCGGACTCCAGACCTATTTTTCAAATATCAATACCCATTATAAATCGAATTATTCCGATGCCTTTTTCGTGGTCATGGGACATCTGTTCGTGCAGGGAAGTGCGGTATCGGATAGCGAACGCGATATCCAGATCGGGAATCAGGCCGGGATAGGGGCAGCTATGTTTCAGGGAGTTCCCCATTATGTGGCATTGGGGCATATTCATAAACCGCAAACTGTTTCGGACGAGCAGCATATTTACTACTGCGGTTCGCCAATTCCCCTGAGTTTTTCTGAAAAGGAAGATGAAAAGCAGGTAAACGTACTTACGGTAAAAAACAATCATTTGGAGCACTTGGAAATTGTACCGGTTGCAAAACAACGGAATTTGCTAGCCTTTGTAGGTAGTCTAGATAAGGTAGAGCAACAAATGACAGCCTATGATCTAGAAACACCGCTATTGTCCCTCGCCGAAATCATTGTAAACGAGGATACCGAAAGTCTGGAAAGGAGACAGGCATTCGAGGCTTTTGTCAACGAACAGCCGAACCCAAGATTACAGATCGTAAAATCCCGACTTACCTTTAAAAATAAAATTCGTGGTGCCAGCGATGCCTTTGCCGTAGGCACCGATGTGGCCGATGTAACGCCAATGCAAATGTTCGAAAAGAAATTGGAGCTGCAATCCGGCTTGGAAAACACGGAGGAATTAAAAGCCGCTTTTAGGGATATTTTAGAGGAGCTTAATTTGTAATACTAGTTGGTAGAGGGTAGTTTTTAGAGGGTAGAAGAAACGGGTAGAGGTTAGTTGTTAGTATATTGATGGTAAATTTGAAAATCCAACCAATCAGGACTGAGTTTCCCTCCTTGGGAGGGATTAAGGGAGGTCTTTTTTGCAGGAGCTTAATATGTAATACTAGTTGGTAGAGGGTAGTTTTTAGAGGGTAGAAGAAACGGGTAGAGGTTAGTTGTTATAAGTATGGCAAGCTTTTAGAAATTTAGTGACAAATGAAAATCCTAAAAATAAGATTCGAGAATATCCATTCGCTAAAGGGCGAACACGAAATCGATTTTGCTAATGGTATCTTGGCGGAAGCTGGACTATTTGCCATTACAGGCCCTACAGGCTCGGGAAAATCGACCTTGTTGGATGTCATTACGCTGGCACTTTACAATCGCATTGCGCGTGTAGACCGCACTATTACCAATACCGTTTTGGAGGACGATGGCGGAATTATGACACGTAACATGTCCAGCTGCTACGCTGAGGTGGACTATGCCGTAAACGGAAAAGCATACCGCAGCCATTGGTCCATTGAGCGCAACCGCAACAACAACCTGAACAACAGAAAACAGGAACTGGTGGACGTGGCCACGGGAACAATTTTGGAATCTGGCACTAAGACGCCGGATAAAAATGCGGAAATCATCCGACTGAGCTACGAGCAATTTGTAAAGGCCATGGTGCTTTCGCAGGGCGAGTTCAGTAAACTTTTGCAAGCACCCCGTAACGAACGTAATAAATTGCTGGAGGACATCACGGGTGCAAAATCGTATCGAAATATAGGTAGGGCGGTTTTTCAGCGCTATGCCGAGGTCAAAAAGAAAGTGGAGCTTAAAGAAGCAGGTTTGGCCACTATTGCCCTGCTTTCCGAGGAGGATATAGAGGAAAAGCAAGCCGAGCTAAGCAGCTTAAAGACTTCCCAACCCAAAGTGCAAAAAGCCTACGAGGACGAGCGTGGGAAAATCGAAATTAGGAAGCAGCTGTTGGTAGCCAAAAAGGAGCAGGAAACTTTGGCTGAAAAGTCCATTACGCTAAAAAAACATTTCATCGATTTTGAGCTTGATAGGGCGCTTTTGGTAAAACACGAGCAGTTATCAAAGTACGCTCCCGATTTGCGCAACTTCGATTTGGCTCAAAAAGAGTATCAGAAAATAGTACATCAACAAACGGATATTGAAAAGGCAAAAGGAGAGGAGAAGGTGCGCTTGGCTACACATTTGAAAACGATTTCCACTTTGATCGGCGATACCGTTGCCCAAGAAAATGCCAATACCAAACTGGAAAGCTTTAGAAGTACCATTGTCCGTTTGCAAACGCAGGAAACCGCAAAACGGGACGAAGCCCAATTGTACCATAACCAAGTTAAGGGTTTGGCCCATAAAGTATGTCAGCTGGAATATGATTTGATTTTGCCGGAGACACCCGACCAATTTGAGAAAGAAGTTGGTGGTTTAAAAGTTAGACTTAAAGAAACCATTGCTGCCTCAGGCGTTACCTCCTTAAAGGAACTGGACCTGCAATTGGAAAATTTACGCACTTTGCAGGAACAGGCGCGGGAATTGTTGGAAAAGAAAAGTCAGGCTGTAAAATTAGAACAACAGCTGGGGGAAGCTACCGACAAGCTAAAAGCAGAACAGGAGAAAGAAAAAGAGAATTCGGAAGCTCTTTTAAGTCTTGAAAAAGAACTTATTGTGCTTGATACCGAAGTAACGGAATTGAAAAAGACCTCAGAACACCAAAAAAAACACCAAAGTCTGGATGCGCACCGAGCACAGTTAAAGGACGATGAACCGTGCCCGCTTTGTGGAGCTATGGAACACCCCTATGCGACAGCGGCTCCTCATTTTGACATCAATGAAGAACGCTTAAAGAGTAAAGAATCACTCTTGGCTAAAAATGGAAAATTGGTCATCAGCCTTCAGGAAAACAATAAGTTTAGGGTAGGGGAGCTGCAACGTATTCAGAATGAAATCGACCAAAAGACATCCGAAAAATCAACGTTGGACACTCAAATGACCGCTTTGGCAAAAACCATGGCTTGGAACCCAAAGGAGAGTTTGGAAGAACTACAAGCGCAACGTAACCGACTAACTGAACGAACGCAGCACTTGTCGAGTTCCAAAAGAGCGTTTTCGGCAAACGAGGTACTTTTGGAATTACAGCAGCCGCAGCAATCATGGCAAAAGGCGTTAGCCGATTACAACACCGCTAAGGCAGAGCGGGCTAACCTGTATTCCGGTACTACTATCGATACGGAATCGAATGCCCTGAGCACAAAGGTCATTCAAAGTATCGCATCCCATAAAAATCTGGAAATCCAAGCTAGCACCCTTACGGAACAACTGAAAAAAGCAGCGCAGCAACAAAAGAGTTTTGATGAGCAATTACAGGCAATTCTTTTCCAAGAAGACGTAAGCGATTTGGAGGAACTACGTTTGGCCATACTACCGGAACAAACGGCAAAAACACATCGGAATAGAAAAAATGACCTCGACCTCTGGAGCGCTAAACTAGCAGAAAAACAGACTGCAAACGGCGATAGTTTAAAAACCTTATTGAAAAAGGATGCTACCGAAATGGGTATGGCTTTTTTGGAAGATAGTTTTAAGCAGGCCAAGGAACAATGGGAGAACTTGTCGGTCAACTTGGGCAAGATTTCCCAATTGTTGGAAGATGATGAGGAGACCCGTAAACGGTATAAAAAAGAGCAAACGGAACTGGAAAAGCTAAAAAAGGATCAGTTGCTTTGGAAAACCATGAACGATTTGATTGGCGACTCCTACGGTAACAAGTTTTCCAATTTTGTACAGGATTTAACTTTGGAGCAGCTTATCGGTTATGCCAACAAACGCCTATCCGAATTTACAGATCGCTATGTGCTGGACATTCCCACGGCAGACGAGGCCGAGAAGAGCGATACCCTCAAAATTTTTGATACCTACATGGGCAATGCGCGACGATCTGTTCGCACGCTTTCGGGCGGAGAGACCTTTTTGGTGAGTTTGGCCATGGCCTTCGCCCTTTCGGATATCGCTTCTAGAAACGTAAAGATAGAATCCCTCTTTATCGATGAAGGATTTGGTACGCTGGATCCGGAGACCCTAGACCAGGCCATTAGCATTTTGGAAAAAATGCAGAACGAAGGCGACCGCTCTGTTGGGGTCATTTCCCATGTAGGCGCACTAAAAGAACGGATTACCACGCAGGTGCAATTGGAAAAAAGCAGTCTGGGGTATTCGCAGATTAGGGTGGTGCAGTAAATGGGCTTTGGAATATATACAAGTTGTTTTAGGCAAAGACTCCAAAACTGTTTGAGTGAAGACTCCGAAGGCTTGATACTGAAACAAGTCCAGCCTAAACTTTTGGGTCTATTCATTTAGATTAGTGGTTTATCTTAAAAGTTGAATATTACTTTTCAAGGTTGGCAATAATTTCTTCGATTTGTATTTTTAGGACGGGAATGTCATTAACAGCGGTATCCCAAATAGTGTCTAATTGTAAGCCGAAGTATTGGTGCGTCATAAAATTGCGCATGGCGCGCATTTCATTCCACGGTAAATTGGGGTAGCTTTTACGTAATCTTTCAGAAACATGATTCGAAGCCTCCCCAATAATCTCAAAATTTCTTATGAGGGCATCCTGTTCGATCCATCGCGTTTCAAAAGTATCGTAAGTTTTTAGAATCCCGACCAAAGTTTGAATTTTTGCTATGGATTCTCGTATGTGCTTTAATCGAAACAGGTCTTTATCAACTGCCATATATAAGCCTTAGATCATTGATAACATATGCTTTCAATTTAGGGTTGATATATTTTTCCGATACCAAGTCTACCTTTCTGTTGAGCTTTTCCTCTAAACTTAGTTTTAGCCTCATCAGTTTAAAAAGACCTATAGTGTCCTTCAACGTATACAATATATCAACATCACTATCTCCAGTAGCATCGCCTCGAGCCATAGACCCGAATATCCCGATCTTGGTAGGATGGTAAGGCTTCATGGTATCGATAATGATCTCTATTTGGTCTTGCGTCAACATACCGTAAAGTTAGTAAATTTGGCGACATCATTATAAAAAAAGCTAAAATGGGCAGTTCGGTTTTGTCTTGCAGGGTTCATCGTGAATACTAAGCTTGTAGTTGTAAAATTATTTCTACTTTTTGAGATTATCTTTTGTGTAATTAACGTTAGGTGCTACCTTGAACATGCTTTCCTAGAAAAACAATTAGAGCGCAAATATCTAAAAATAATTAACCTATTTAGAAAAAAGTCATATGTCCTAAGTCAAGATCAGAGAGCTATATTTTATACCCACAAGAATAATGGTAGAACCTAAAGTTATGTAGTAGCATCAGCAGATACATCTTTGTTTTTTCTGCTATTGCTCCGTTGCTATAGGTCCCTCAAAAGCTTCTGGTTGTCGTGCTTTCCGTTCCTCTAAAGGCAGTGATGGAATTCGGTAATTGATACCGTCCCTTTCGTAGCGTTTGTAATGCTCTGAAAGTCGGGTTTGGAAGTTGTCCCATTTGATATTATTTTCGGTGCACCATGATTTTTCTGCCACGGCGGCCAATCTTGGATACATCATATATTCCAAGCGTTTTTCGTTTGTAATGAATTCGGTCCAGATTCCGGCTTCGATGCCTTTAATTTGAATGGTCATGGCTTCGTTGAAATTCTCTGGAATCGGATTCCAGGTGTAAAGGGCTTCCAAAGAGTTGGCACCATTATGCAAACCTTCCCAATTGGCACCGGCTTCGGTAAGATCGCTCGGATAATCCAGATAGAGATAATCTACCGGAGATAGAATGATATCATACCCGTTTTTAATCGCATCTTGCAACACCTCCGGATATTCGCCGCGCCACCATTGCAGCACCGTCTTCTTATTGATTTCAAAGCCTGCGGCTTCATCCCAGGCAATAGGCGTTACTCCGGATTGTACTAGGAAGTCGGCCATTTTACGATCAAACCATCCCTCAAATTCCAGTTGGTTTTTCAGGTTTAGTTCGTCCATTTTTGCTTTCATATCGGGTCTGGCTTCCCAATTGTGGTGCCGTACTTCGTCGGCGCCAAAATGCACATACGGAGCATTAAACAGATCGGCCACGCGCAAGAGGGCGGTTTCAATCATTTTTAGGGCTTCGTCGTTAGCAATGTTTAAGGTATTATTTCCACCGCTAAACTCAGGATACGCCCGTGCTATGGCTCCGGAATGTCCGGGTACATCTACTTCTGGGATAATCATGATTTGGCGTTCATTGGCATATCGTGCAATTTCCCTTGCCTCCTCCTCGGTAAGGTATTGTGCAGCACCATCGGGATTGGTTCGGTCCCCAAGGGCCCCTATTTCATGGAGTTTGGGATATTCCTTGATTTCTATGCGCCATCCTGGATCATCGGTAAGATGCAAGTGTAAACGATTCATTTTTGTGGCCGCCATTTGGTCTATGAGTTTCTTTATGGTTTCCGGACCAAAGAAGTGGCGCGATATATCTAAAAGTGCGCCACGCCAAGCAAACCTTGGTTCGTCATATATGCTTAGTTGGGGTAGTTTTAGTTCGGATAGCTGTGCGGTTTCCTTATCCGTGGGCAGTAATTGCAAAAGGGTCTGGATTGCATAAAAATAACCTGCCTCCGAAGCTGCTTTTATACTGATTTGTTCTTGGTCGATATCCAGAATATAGGCCTCATGAGCCAGGGAATCTACTCGTGACAGGATGATGGTATTTTTAACGTCGTCCGCCTTTCCAATGGTACATTTCCAACCTAGCAGTTCTTCCAATCTTTGGTTGAACAGGTTGGCCATTTTTTGTTGTTCATCGGTAAAGGAAACTAAGATTGTTTCTGGAGCTAGAGGAAAGTGGCCTTCAAATACACGTATTTCGCTCGGTTGTGGAATTAGGGATAGCTGGGCATTGGATATTTCTTTTCTATTAGGAGTAGTGCAGGAACTATAAAGGACTAGGAACACTATGAACAAGCAAAAGCTTATTATCCTTTGTTTTTCTAGGGAAGCTGTCTGGGAACGGTATTTGGTTTTGACCATCGCTATTAGATATTGTTATTTTTTCAAACAAAAATAAAAGATACTGAAAATTAACCTAATTGTAGGATAGTTGTTCTGGCATTAATAGATATAAACCCTTATTTTTAAGGACGTTTTTTAAAGTACGTCTTATGGCTCTTACCCATCAATATATGCGAATTAAAACCCATTTTGTCTTTATTTTAGGTACTTGGTTGACTGGAAGTATACTTCTTTTTGGGCAGTTGAAAGAACCGAGCTATGCTCCGTTTATGTTTCAGATGAAAACTGCTGCTTTTTCTGCTGAAAATGCCAACCTAGAATTGGAAGCAGAAGCAATACTAAAATCCCAACAACAACTTAATGACAGTCTTTTACAGGAGGTGCGCTACTGGAATGCGGCCTATCCTTCCTACCGATGGCATCAGATTATGGTAACAGCTGGAGACAAGACCAAGGGGCATAAAAATGGCGGACGTATGGCTATGCTGCATTTGGCTATATATGATGCGCTGGCACAGATTTGGAAAATTAAACAAAGCACGGAGAGAGAAGCGCCGTTTGAGCAAAACAAGAACATAAAAGTATTAGCGGAATCGACTGCACCTTCGGCATTTATTTGCGAATGGACTGCGGCGGCGGCTGTAAGCCATGGGATTATCGGGTATTATTTTCCCGAACAACAAGCCCATTTGGACACTTTGTTGTCCCACTTTAAGGAGTCACGTTTGTTGACCGGTCTTCAATATGAAAGCGATATAGAAATGGGGATGGAAATAGGTATGGGAATGGCCGAAAAGTATATCGCCTATGCCAAAACCGACCGCACGGATATCGAATGGAAAGGGAAAGTTCCCAATGATAAAAACCTATGGAGTGGAACGCCTGGTAAATACGATGCCATGAAGGCACAATGGAAACCTTTTACATTGTTGGCTGCCGATCAATTTAGGCCGGCACCACCGCCAAGTGATTGGACGGCGGACATGGAAGAACTTAGGCAGTTTAACAAGGAACATAATAGCAGCGATATTGCATGGAAATGGAAAAGTGAACCGATCTGGGACAACTTGGTGGAACGTAAAATTTTGGAGTATGGGCTGGATTCTTTCCAAGCCGCCTTTGCCAATGCCGTGTTCCATACTGCCCGTTTTGATGGTACCATTGCCGCTTGGGACGGTAAATACCATTATTGGGGCATACGGCCCTTTCAATACGACCCTAGCTTTAAACCCATACTGGAAACTCCCAATTTCCCCGGCTATCCTGCGGGCCATACCACCGTGGCCGGTTCCTTGGCCAAGGTGTTATCCTATCTCTTTCCAAATGATACGCATGAATTCAAAGCCTTGGCGCTAGAGTGCTCGGAATCGCGGTTTGAAGGGGGTGTCCATTTTAGAACCGACAATGAAGTGGGCTTGGAAGTGGGTGCAAAAGTAGGTAAGCAGGTTTGGGAGGCTTTTGGGGAGTAGAAACAAGAGACAAGAACCAAGAGCCAAGAACCAAGACAGAAAAGAGAAAATAGAAAATAGAAAAGAGACCAAATTATCTAGTGCTGAATCAAATTCAATAATTTCAAAGGTTTTGGTTTTGAGTTTTTATTTGAGTTTGAGTTTTTTGTTTTACCCTCTAAAAATTAAGCACTTTCTGAGTCAAGCTATTAGTTAGCAAGGTTACACACAAATGTCCCCTTTCTTTCGCAAGCCGAATTCATTCCCAGCTGCCGAAAAACAGGGTGCTTTCAAATATTTCAGTTCAATATCTAAGAAACAGCTTCCTCCTCCACAACTTCTAGCACTTGTATGTGCGTATTTACAAGGATACGCGAACCGTGCAATTGCACCGAAATACAAGTGGGAGAAGGCTCTGCTTTGTGGTGGTGCGATATAAATAGCTGCTCATAATAGGCAATACCTTCTAGGAGATTGGCGCCAAAGGTAATGAGCTGCTTTCTTCGCTTTTCGGTCGGGTTTCTTTTGTTTTTTGCAATTTGCTCCTTATAATACTCCAAATAGATCTGTAATTCCTTTATAAACATAGTAGGGCGATCGCTACGGCTAATGACATCGGTTCTGCCGTACACATGATCGATCATGTCTTTAAAAGATGTGATCTTGGAGAAGTAGGCCATGTTGGGCCCTGGGCAAATAGAAACGCCTTTACCTTCCACTTTGGTATCCAAATTATAGGCCAATAGTGCTGCTGTCCCCAATCCTACACAAGTACAGGATTTTTCTGTAATCTTGTCGTACTGGTAGTCAAATTCCGATTTGGATAGCTCCTGCGCTTCCAATTCCTTTAATTTTGCCACCTGATATTGTCTCGATGCGGTACACAGTCCTTTTTCCTTAAAATCCTTGTTCAAGGCCACAAATTTCTTGGGGCAGGGACTTCCCGGTTTACCCTTGGCAATACGTTTTTCCTTTTCCAAATCCTTGGTATTGCCCTTAAGGGTATGAAAAGGAATGCCCAACGGCGAAGTATTGCTAAGGTAGAGATCGTCTTCTTGCGCTTGTACCAGTTGATCCAAAGTGGCCTTGTCTACCGTGGTAGCTTCGGGCACCAAGAGAAAGGCAGAACCCCAACCTACGGAATCTACTCCATATTCGTTGATAAGGAAATCGTGCTCCTCCGCGGTTCCCACACCACCTTGCGCACTAAGTTTTAAGGGAAGGGGAGTTGCAGGCACGGCACGCTCTTTATTTTTGAGGGCAGCCGACAACAGTTCAAAAACCGATTGGATGAGTTCCTCACGGTTTTCCTTGAATTGTTTTAAAATAGGGCCCATGAGATAACCGTCCGTTGCGAAGGCATGGCCACCACAATTTAGGCCGGATTCTATCCGGTATTCCGACACCCAGATGCCTTTTTTAGCCAAAAACTTACCCTGTATCAATGCGGAACGGTAATCGCTTACTTTAAGAACGATTTTCTTTTTTATGCAGCCCTTGACATCGGGATAAAAATCCTCAAATTGTTCCAGATAAGCATATAGGCGCGGATTCATTCCCGCGGAAAGTACTACGGAAGACTCTAGATCACTATTTGCAAAACCTCTAAGTGCTGCATGGGCATCGTTATATTCGGAAGGTAGCTTCTCTTTTTTAACGTAATTATCCTTGTCCACCTTGGTCATGATATTCACGTCTATACTGCCCATGGGCATGTGATTCTTTACCCAATTTCCAATTTGCTCTAAATGAAATGTATCCTTGGTGCGCTGGTAGAACTCTTGTTTAAACGTTGAGGTATCCGGCAACATATTAAAATAGGCCTTAATATCGTTTGCCGTTCCTGTGGTGGAATTTTTGAACTCCTCAAATTTGGTTTGGGCAAGAGCGTTAATCATATCTAAGTAAGACGTGATTCGTTTTGCCCTAAAATCCTCCATTTTGTCCGTTATTTCGGTGTAAGGAAGATCGAACTTTCCGCAATACATTTTGCGAAGTTTTTCCAGTAAAATATCATCTACCAAAGAGATAACGGAATCTACCCCCAGATGCGCGACTTTCAACGGAGAATCTATGGTAAAGCCTATGCCCATTACGGGAATATGAAAAGAATGTGTGTAAGTCATACAATTATTTTATTTGTTTTTTGAAGGGTTTTGGTATTTAAAAAAACCTAAATAACCTAAAAATCATGTATTTAGCCAGCAAAAGTGCATCTTTTTTAGTACCTAAAACATGATTTTTATCAGGTTCTAGTTTAGGCAATATGCCTTTTCTCGGATACTCCGTATACCGCTACCAAAACGGATTTACCTATTTTTGCCTTTTTAAAATGATGTCCTTAAAACCACATATAAACACGGCACTGGCCTATTTTTTAATAGCTGCGGCACTAGGGCTGGTATTGCGATTTTTCTCTGTTTTGGAAATTCCCATAACCTATAAGTTCTTTGTGCATACCCATTCGCATATTGCCGTTTTGGGGTGGGTTTATGTGGCGCTAACAAGCTTAATATATAAGGTGTATGTGCAGCAGGAGGAACAAGACAAGCGTTACAGAATTATTTTCTGGTGTACCCAAATAACGCTTGTGGGTATGTTGTTTAGCTTTCCGTTTCAAGGCTATGCGCTATTCTCCATTATTTTTTCTACCTCCTTTTTGTTCGCTTCCTACGCGTTTTTTTGGTTGTTTACATCGCACACAAAACCGGAGGTAAAGCAAAGCCACTCCTATAAATTGATGAAGGCGGCACTTTGGTATATGGTGCTATCCAGTATTGGCCCTTGGGCACTGGGTGGCATTATGAGCGTTTTAGGGCCAGAATCTATTTGGTACCGCATGGCTATTTATTTTTATCTCCATTTTCAGTACAACGGGTGGATGATTTTGGCCTTGGTGGCCTTGTTCTTTTATGTGTTGGAGCAAAAAAATGTGGTTTTGGAAGAAAAATCCTTTAGGCGCTTCTTTTGGCTACTGAATTTAGGAATTATACTATCTTTTTTTCTGTCTGCCTTGTTTGCGGATCCTCCGGTATTCCTTAATCTAATTGGGGGTTTAGGGGCTGTGTTACAACTACTGGCTTTTGTGTTTTTGGGAAAGGAATATTTTTCTTTAAAAGCAGGGGAGAAGCTATTTCTTACTGCTATGCAAACATTCTTGTTGCAACTTGTAGTATTAACTATAGCCGTTAAAATGATAGTACAGGTACTCTCGGCCCTTCCTTTTTTCGTTGCTATTGTAACGGTCTATTTAGACTTTGTCATCGGTTATCTGCATTGGACTTTTTTGGGGGTGCTAACATTAGGAATCTTTTTTTTCTTTGATTATTTTAAGTTTATCGCGCTTACAAAATATATGGTTTGGTTTTACCTTATAGGATTTATAGCTACGGAGGCTTTACTTTTCCATAGGGCGATAGCAGGTTGGCAAGGACTTCCATTAATTAGGGAATATCCAAAAATTTTGGCGGTTGCCAGCTTGATTATCGTGATAAGCCTTGGGGTTATTTTTATATCTTCTATTTTTTCAAGCAAGGAAAACCAAAAGGGAAAAGTAGAATAATGGGTACAGGAACCTATTTTAATAGTAAGAGTGACATTTATCATATTTCAGGTGTAGGTATAACCCTAATTTTAGGGTATTAATATAAAATGTACCAAGATGAAAAAACGAGTTCCAGTTACCGAGATTATGACAAAAAACGTTCTTACCTTAAGCACTAATGATAATTTGGACGCTGCGGAAGAACTATTCAAAAAACATAAAATTCGCCATGTACCCGTAACGGCAGGAAAGAAAATATTGGGTATGCTCAGCTATACCGATTTAATGCGTATTAGTTTTGCCGATGCCATTGGCGATGATGAGTATGATGTGGATACTACGGTCTACAATCTGTTTACCATAGAGCAGGTAATGGCAAAGAACGTTATTTCTGTTGCCCCCGATACCACCATACAGGAAGTGGCCGAATTTTTGACCAAGAAGGAGTTTCATGCGCTTCCAGTCGTAGAGAACGATGAATTGGTGGGCATTGTAACCACCACGGATTTAATCAAGTATTTATTGGCGCAGTATTAGATAGCGCCTCAGCTTGATAGAAAAGAATGCCTAGAAGTAAGGGTAGGAGATTGCGAAAAGCGATACCGACTATTTTCTTCTAGGCATTCCCATTTTGTGGTGCGATTTTACCCTCTACTGGGTTTAATTCCCTGAGGCTTGTCCCGTTCGTTTTTCGTGGGTTTTGGATACGAATTTCACGAACCTACCTGCCGGACGGCTATTGTATGGACAATAAAACAGGGAAGGTTTTTTTAGCTCCCCTCATTGGATAAAAGGGTGTTCGGTTGCGGACGGGGAGATTCGACGGCAAACTTGCTCACGTAATCCCTCCGACCCGCTAAAGCGGCCCACCTCCCTTTAAAAAAGGGAGGAGCTTTTTCACTTTTTGCTATAGGGTTAAATCAGCTACC
>Ga0136560_1000289_pt1 | contig 24199 bp, 25 predicted proteins | sample AntRauMeHopE1497_FD_104925 | JGI IMG/M metagenome (GOLD analysis project Ga0136560, IMG submission 104925) | Saline lake microbial communities from Rauer Islands, Antarctica - Metagenome Hop E1 #497 | ecosystem: Environmental > Aquatic > Non-marine Saline and Alkaline > Saline | place... | reverse complement strand
GTATCGCATCATCCCGGAGGATTGGGCGGGCCGGATTGGAACGATGGGCAGTCAATTGAACTACCCAACGCGTGGCATCGCAGCCTAATGCCGGTCGGCGCTTGGCAACATCCCCGTGGCGCTATGCACGGGTTGGCGAACGGTACGATAAGAAGCAAAGAAAAAGGGACTATGCCCGTTTATGAAGCGGCGGCCAACGAAGGCGACACGTATCCAGACGACCTTATTACGGAAAAGGCCCTAACGGAACTGGAAACATTGTCATCTACTGCTGACACCCCATTTTTCCTTGCCGTAGGTCTTATTAAACCACATTTGCCTTTTGGGGCACCCAAAGAGTTTTTAGACCCATATAATGATGCCTCCTTTCCAGAAAACCCTTATCCGAACAAGCCGAAGGGAAAAAGTACCTGGCATCCGTCCGGAGAAATGATGCAGTATAACCTATGGCAGAAAGATGTGTTCAACGATGCCGATTTTGCCTTGGAACTAAAAAAATACTATGCCGCCTGTGTAAGCTACGCCGATGCACAAGTGGGTAAGATTCTAAAAAAATTGGAAGAGACCGGGGCGGACAAAAACACCATTGTAGTGCTTTGGGGAGATCATGGCTGGAATTTAGGGGAACATGGCATTTGGGGAAAACACAACCTTTTTGATGTCGCGTTAAAATCGCCCTTGATCATCTACACGCCAGGAATGGAACAAGCTGGAGAAAAAGCTATGGGTATTGTAGAAACTTTGGATATCTTTCCCACTTTATGTGACATCACCGGACTTCCAAAAGCTGATTTTAGCCAAGGCAATTCCTTAGTTCCCATGTTGGAAAATCCAATGGCCTCTGGACATGCGGCCGTATCCTATCTAAAAAACGCACAAAGCATACGAGTGCCTGGATATCGATTAATTGCACATAATGATGAATCCATGGAACTGTACGACTATGAGTCGACCGAAAAAGAAAACCGAAATATAGCGGATGACCATCCGGAAAAAGTAGCGGAGCTAAAGCGGCTATTGCGCTCCAAACTAGACCGAGTGCGATAACAGATATAATAAAAAATTAGAACACAAGATGAGCAAGACCTTGGAACAGACTTGGCGTTGGTACGGACCTAAAGATCCCCTATCGCTGTCCGACATAAAACAGGCCGGAGCTACGGGCGTAGTTTCCGCCTTGCACCATATTCCCAACGGGGAAGTTTGGCCGGTATCCGAAATCAACAAACGGAAAACGGAAATTGAAAAGGCGGGACTCACATGGTCCGTAATTGAAAGTGTTCCTATTCACGAAGCGATAAAAACACAGGCGAAAGGATACAGCAACTATATTGAAAACTACAAACAGACCCTGACCAATTTGGGTACCTGCGGAATAGACATTGTCTGCTACAACTTTATGCCCGTTTTGGATTGGACACGCACCAATTTAGACTACAAGGCAGAAGATGGTTCTACCGCATTGCGATTTGAAGCCGCAGCATTTGCAGCATTTGAACTGTTTTTGTTAAAAAGACCGGGGGCGTCAACTACCTATACCGAGAAACAACAAGAAACGGCCAAAACCTATTTTGATGCACTCACCGATACCGAAAAACAACAACTATCCAACAATATCATCGCGGGACTACCAGGTGCGGAAGAAGGCTACTCCCTAGCCGAGTTCAATACCATATTGGCTAGCTATGATAACGTGGGTCCGGCGGAACTTAAAAAAAACTTGTTTGAATTTTTGAGCCATATCATTCCAACAGCGGAAAAGGCGGGAGTCCTCATGTGCATTCACCCAGATGATCCTCCATATCCTATTTTAGGATTACCACGGGTAGTGAGTACGGAAAAAGATATTTTAGAACTGTATGCCGCTGTGGACAGTCCCAATAACGGACTCACATTTTGCACGGGATCTTTTGGGGTACGTCCGGATAATGACCTTCCGGGAATGGTAGAACGTTTGGGCAGCCGTATCCATTTTATACATTTACGCAGCACCCAACGCGATGCCGACGGTAATTTTCACGAAGCCAACCATTTAGAGGGTGATGTGGATATGTATGGCGTTATGAAAGCCTTGGTCACGGAACAAGAGAAACGCAAAGTAGCAGGCCGTAAAGACATCAGAATGCCCTTTAGACCTGATCACGGCCATAAAATGTTGGACGACCTTCATAAAAAAACCAACCCTGGATATTCGGGTATTGGTCGGTTACGAGGTCTTGCCGAGCTAAGAGGCTTGGAACTAGGAATAAGAAAATCTATATTCGATTTATAATTAAAATTTAAAAATTCACATACATGTCAGTATCCTACGAAACACGCTATGCTTCACATCCAGAAGCAGTAAAAAAATATGACACTCAAGAACTCAGGGACGAATTCCTGATCGACAACCTAATGCAAAACGGGAAAATAAATCTAACCTATACCCACTACGATCGTTACATTGCGGGATCTGCAGTTCCTACGGGTGCTTTAAAACTAGAACCCATAGACCCTCTTAAAGCAGCGTATTTTTTAGAGCGTCGCGAACTTGGGGTCATCAATGTGGGTAATGCAGGAACGGTATTGGTTGATGGTACTTCCTATGCTTTAGGCCATAAGGATGCCCTTTATATCGGCATGGGCGCCAAAGAAGTCATTTTCAACAGCGACGATGCCAAAAATCCTGCTAAATTCTATTTGAATTCGGCACCGGCACACACTTCCTACCCTACTAAAAAAGTAAGTCTATCCGAAGCCAATAAATTAGAGTTAGGTTCCTTGGAAACGGCAAACCACCGTACGGTAAACCAAATGATCATTGGTGGTGTGGTAACCACCTGCCAACTGCAAATGGGGATGACGGAACTTAAAAACGGAAGTGTATGGAACACCATGCCCGCACACGTCCACGATCGTAGAATGGAAGTGTATTTCTATTTGGATGTACCAGAAGGGCAATCTGTTTGTCATTTTATGGGACAACCACAAGAAACACGTCATATCTGGATGCAGAACCACGAGGCGGTCATTTCCCCGCCTTGGTCCATTCATTGCGGATCGGGAACTTCCAACTACACCTTTATTTGGGGTATGGCCGGAGAAAATCTGGATTATGGAGATATGGATGTTGCCAAAATAACCGATTTAAGATAAGTATATGAGTACAGCACTATTTGATCTTACAGGAAAAATAGCCTTGGTTACCGGCAGTACGCACGGCCTTGGTATGGCCATGGCAAAAGGACTGGGACAGGCCGGAGCTACGCTTATCGTAAACGGAAATTCATCGCAGCAAAAAATAGATGAGGCAATAGCGCAGTACAAAAGCGAAGGAATTACAGCGGTAGGCTATAAGTTTAATGTAGCCGATGAAGCAGAAGTTATAGCAGCCATTGACAAAATCCAAAACGAGGTTGGCGCTATAGATATTTTGGTCAATAACGCGGGCATCATAAAACGCACGCCCTTAGAGGAAATGGAAGTGGCCGATTTTAAGGAGGTCATCGATATAGATTTGGTGAGTCCGTTTATTGTATCCAAGCATGTAGTCAGGAGCATGATTGCCCGTAAAGAGGGGAAAATCATCAATATTTGCTCCATGATGAGCGAATTGGGCAGAAGTACCGTAGGTGCCTACGCCGCTGCCAAAGGCGGACTAAAAATGCTAACCCAAAATATGGCTACGGAATGGGCGAAACATAATATACAGATCAATGGTATTGGTCCAGGCTATTTTGCTACATCGCAAACGGCACCTATTCGTGTAGACGGACACCCATTTAACGAATTTATTTTGAACCGAACCCCCGCCGCCAAATGGGGCGATCCGGACGACTTGGCCGGAGCGGCCATTTTCCTTGCCTCCAAGGCAAGCAACTTTGTAAATGGGCACATCCTATACGTAGATGGCGGTATTTTGGCCACTATAGGGAAACCCTACAACGAAAACTAATTTTTACATTATGAGAACATACTCCCTTTTTGCGACTATTGGTCTTGCCGCGCTACTTTTATCCTGCGGAGAAAAGGCCCTCCCCGGAAAACAACTTGTGGTAAAGAACACCATGGATACCGAACGCGCTTTTGAAACTGTATCCGTATCCATTGCCTCTTTGGTAATGACAGATGCCGTGGGCACTCCTGTTATCACCGATACGGAAACACAATCGGAAGTCGTTTCCCAACTGGTAGATTCCGATGGGGACGGCAACGTAGATGAACTTCTTTTTCAACCCGAAATGTCCGCCAATAGCGAAAAAACTTTTGACATTACGTTTACGGATAAAGCGATTCAAAACGATAGCACGCCGGTTTGCTACTCCAGATTTGTTCCCGAACGAACGGACGATTATGCCTGGGAAAACGACCGTGTAGCTTTTAGGACCTATGGCCCAACAGCGCAAAAAATGGTGGAGGACGGCGTACAAGGCGGCACCCTTTCTAGTGGTATGGATGCCTGGTTAAAACGGGTGGACTATCCGATAATAGACAAGTGGTACTATAAAGAATTGGAGACCGAGGGCAGCTACCACACGGACGATGGCGAAGGACTGGATAATTACCATGTAGGCATCAGCCGTGGTATTGGCGGTATTGCCAAAAAGGTAGATACCACCTATCATATTTCCAGAAATTTTGTTTCGTGGAAAACCTTGAGTACCGGCCCTATCAGAACCAGTTTTATATTGACATACGCGGATTGGGATGCGGCGGGCAGCACCATATCCGAAGAAAAGAAGATTTCCTTGGATTACGGCAGTAACCTCTCCAAGTTTGAGGTCAGGCTAAAAGGAACCGACACCATTTCCGCAGGCATTACCTTGCACGACAATATTGGGGAAATTGGTGTTGATGAAAGCAAAGGATGGATAAGCTTTTGGGAGCCGCACCACGGCACCGAACTGGGCACCGGCATTGTAGTTCCAAATAATACCATGGTAGGACATGAGCAGTATGTCACGGACAGAAAAGACGAGAGCAATCTGTTTGCCCACATACAGGTAGACAACAATACAGCGGTCTACTATGCCGGTTTCGCTTGGACAAAAAGCAATCAATTTCCAACCAAAGCGGCTTGGGAATCCTATTTGAGCAGTTTTGCGGAACGTCTTGCCAATCCCTTGACCGTAACTGTAAAATAGTTTTAAAATCAATAAAAAATGTATTTAAAGAACCTTTTTGTCCTGTTTTTTCTCATAGGTATAAGTAATTCCTGTACCGAGGCAGAAGGTTCCAAAACTATTCGTTTGGGCCACGGATTGGATGTGAGCCATTCCGTTCACAAGGCGATGGTTAAAATGGGCGAAGATTTGGCCCAACTTTCCGATGGAAAATTAAAAGTTATGATCTATCCCAGTCAGCAACTGGGAACAGAACGGCAATGCTTGGAGCTTTTACAGATTGGCAGCTTGGACATGACCAAAGTTTCCGTTGGTGTATTGGAGAATTTCGCTCCCAAAATGAAGGTATTGGGGCTTCCTTTTTTGTTCAGGGACAGGGAACATTCCTTTAAGGTTCTAGATGGGCCGTTAGGACAGGAACTTTTGAACGGAGGAGAAAAATACTGGCTTAAAGGCTTGGGTTATTATGATGCCGGTAGCCGAAGTTTTTATACCGTAAACAAACCTGTACATACGCCAGAAGACCTTATAGGACAAAAAATTCGAGTTATGGAAAGTGTTACGGCCATGGAGATGGTAAGCGGTCTTGGCGGCTCTCCAACCCCTATTTCTTGGGGAGAACTATACACCGCGCTCCAACAAGGGGTTGTGGACGGTGCGGAGAACAACCCCCCCAGTTTTTACCTTTCCAGACATTATGAAGTAGCCAAATATTACACCCTAGATGAACACACCGTCCTACCCGATGTACTTTTGGCAGCAACCCATTTATGGGAAAAGCTATCGGAAGAAGAACAAGGCTGGCTAAAAAAAGCGGTTGACAATTCCGTTGTTTATCAACGTAAATTATGGTTGGAAGCGGAAAACGAAGCTTTGGAGGCCGTAAAAAAAGCAGGTGTTGAAGTCATATATCCGGACAAGACCCTTTTCTCCGATAAAATCAAGGATTCCTTTGACAAGTACAAGGAGGACGAAGAGTTTTATCAAATGATAAAGGACATCCAAAATACAGAATAAACCCAACCTAAAGAGCAACGCATGAATCTAAGAGGGAAAATTGATAAACTATTGGCCAATTTCTTGGTCATCATCATGACCGCCATGGTGTTGAACGTACTTTGGCAAGTCGCAAGTCGGTTTATATTGCAATCACCCAGTTCCTTTACGGACGAGCTGGCGCGCTATCTTATGATTTGGGTAGGAATTCTGGGAGCGGCCTATGTCGCCGGACAAAATATGCACGTGGCCATAGATGTCCTCCCAAGACGCCTGAGTCCCGAAACGCAAAAAAAATTAACGTTCTTCGTCAGGCTTTTGATTATTCTTTTCGCCTTGGGTGCGCTAGTCGTTGGAGGTCTGCGCTTGGTTTACATTACCCATGTTTTGGACCAGAACTCACCGGCGCTGCAAGTTCCTTTATCCGTAGTTTATGCCGTAATCCCCATCAGCGGCCTGCTCATCATCTATTACAAAATCTCCGACATCCTAAAATAGGGACCCTATGGAATACGCACCAATCTTAGTTCTGGTCATCAGTTTTATTTGCCTTTTGGCCATAGGCACTCCGGTGGCTTGGAGTATTGCCATTTCTTCCCTGCTTACCTTGTTGGTCAGCATTCCCATACTACCGGCGATGACAACGGTATCGCAACGCATAGGGACGGGGCTGGACAGTTTTGCCCTCCTCGCTATTCCGCTCTTTATCCTTTCGGGGGAATTGATGAACAAAGGAGGCATCGCCCACCGGCTCATTGCCTTTGCAAAAACATTGGTCGGCGCCTTACCGGGCGGACTGGCACTCATCAATATTATTTCGGCCATGCTTATGGGCGCTATTGCAGGTTCTGCTATGGCAGCGGCCTCGGCCATGGGAAGTATCCTAGGACCTGAAATGGAGAAAGAAGGCTACTCACGCGAATTTGGCGCCGCCGTAAATATCACGGCGGCCACTACGGGCCTGATTATTCCCCCAAGTAACGTACTCATCGTATATTCCTTGGCGAGTGGCGGAGCCTCTATTGCAGCGTTATTCTTGGCCGGTTATATTCCCGGTATTCTAACAGGGCTATTCCTCATGATCGTTGCCTCGTTTTGGGCAAAGAAAAAAGGATACAAAGTCGGCAAGCGCAGCACGTTTAAAGAGATTTTCAAAACTTTTATTGATGCCGTACCTAGCTTGTTCATGTTGGTGGTGGTAATCGGTGGTATCGTTACCGGTATTTTCACGGCAACCGAAGCTTCTGCGATTGCGGTGCTCTACAGTTTTCTATTAGGATTAATATACCGCGAAATTTCTATTCCAAAAATGCCCCGGATACTTTTGGATTCTGCCGCTACAACAGCCATTGTTATGCTCTTGATCGGTGCATCCATGAGCATGTCTTGGGCCTTATCTTATGAAAACATACCTCAGGAAATCAGTTCGGGGCTTTTGGCGCTGAGCGATAATCCCATCGTTATTCTTTTGATCATCAACTTACTACTGCTCTTTGTGGGTATTTTTATGGATATGACTCCGGCCGTACTTATTTTTACGCCTATATTTCTGCCCGTTGTTACGGCGCTAGGCTTGGATCCCGTTCATTTTGGAATCATCATGGTATTGAATCTCTGTATCGGACTTTGTACACCGCCCGTGGGCTCGGTACTCTTCGTTGGGGTCGGTATTGCCAAGACGACTATTGAAAAGGTAGTAAAACCTTTGCTTCCCTTATTTATCGCAATGATTTTTGCATTGTTTTTGGTTACTTATTTCCCTGAATTGAGTCTATGGCTGCCTAGGCAGTTTGGGCTTTAGACGGTAGACGGTAGACGGTAGAAAAAAAAGTGAGATTTTACAAGATGCAACGGGTTATTTGAATAATTGATGCAGCACCTCTAAACTCTCCCACTCAATTTTTCCAAGGTATCCATGACCAAAAGACCGTCTTCCGCGGGGCATGGATTTTGAGCTTCTCCCAAGAAATACGCTACTGTGGCTTCAATCATGGGCTGTTGGATGTGTTTTGGGTTTTTAAAATTAAAAAGTTGTTCTTTACCTTTTTTGATACAACGTACTACATCGCCATAAAAAGAAAATTCGATACTACCTTCGGTACCGTAGATGATACAGGAATCGGTTTGACCCTCCTCGGCTACATCAAAATTCCATATTCCACGGAACTGTACTCCGTTTTTAAAAGCGATGATACCGTTTACGACCGTTTCTACTAATTCCTTTTCGGGTCGACTACTAGAAAAACCAGTAACTTTATCGATCTCGCCAAAAAAATGATACATTAAATCGATTTGATGCGGGCCGATATCATAAAAATAACCACCTCCGGAAACCTTGGGGTCTAACCTCCAGTTTTCATCGGTCTTGGCAATCATATCCGTATTTTTGGGCTGAAGTATGCGTAAATCTACATGCAGTATGTTTCCTATCGCTTCGGCATCAAGGAATTCCTTTACCTTTTTAAAAGCGGGCAACTTTCTACGATAATGGGCTACCGTTAACTTTCGGCTACTTCTTTTTACGGCATCGCAAATACGTTGAGACTCTTCGGTATTCAAGGCCATCGGTTTTTCAAGATATACATTTTTTCCTGCTTCTAAAGCCTTTAGCGTATAAGTTAAATGACTGGATGGCGGCGTGGCAATGTAGATGGAATTTATAGCTGAGTTATGAATAAGTTCATCAGCATTGGTTGTCCAGTTAGGAACTTTATGCCTTTTAGCAAAGTCCTTGGCTTTCTCTCCATTCCTTCGCATTACGCCCAGAAGTTCTGAATTCGCAGTCTTTTGGAAAGCTGGACCACTTTTTACCTCTGCAACATCGCCACAACCAATTATTCCCCAAGTGATGGTTTTCATAGTGTAAAATTGAAAGTTCTTTTAAGATGCCTCTATCAGTTCAGGTGAAACCTTTTCAGCCGACTACTAACATTGCGCTAATATTATAATACATTCGGTCAACAGTATAAAACATTATTTTAGCATTGTGCGTATACCTACAAAGTTATGGTGTTTGAGATAGGGGCTTGCGCTTTCAACCCCTCCAATTTTTCCACAGTAAAGTGGAAAAACCACCTCCCCTAGTCTGAGGGGAGCAGCCATTTCAATATTTTTTTACAGCTCCTTCCCCTTTGCAGGGGGAAGATGGGCCAATATTCATAAAATGATAGAACAGCGAACTTATAATTCCCTACAACCCAAAATATTCCTTGGCATTGTGGTAGGAGATATCACTGACTATTTTTCCGAGCCATTTTTCATCGGCTGGCAGTTCTCCGTTGGCTACATCGTTTCCTATAAGGTTACACAGAATACGCCTGAAATACTCATGCCTTGGAAAGGAAAGGAAACTGCGCGAATCTGTCAGCATGCCTACAAAACAACTTAACAATCCCATATTGGAAAGGGTGTTCATCTGGTTTTCCATCCCGTCCTTTTGGTCTAGATACCACCAGCCTGAGCCAAATTGCACCTTGCCTTTTATACTACCATCGTTAAAGTTGCCCGCCATGGTAGCGAAAACTTCATTATCGGCGGGATTCAGGTTATAGAGTACCGTTTTCGCCAATTGATCGGTACTGTCCAGCTCGTTTAAAAATCCACTCAAGGTCCTTGCTTGTGAAAAATCGCCCATGGAATCAAAACCGGTATCCGGCCCCAAGTTGGTCAGTAATCGTTTGTTGTTGTTTCTAATAGCTCCCAGATGGAACTGTTGCGTCCATCCTCTTTTATGGTATTCCCTAGAAAGGAACAACAGCGTTCTACCCTTAAAGAAAGCCACTTCTTCAGCTGTTATTGTTTGGCCTGCCTTTACTTTATAAAAGATGGTCTTGCAGTCGTATTCGTTAGTATCAAAATAATATAACTGTTCCAGACCGTGATCTGCCAAACGCCCACCGTTCTCATGGAAAAAATTGATGCGCTGCTCCAATGCGGAACATAGTTTGTCATAGGTATCGATGCTACTATTGGTGACCGATTCCAATTTATTGATATAATCGGTATAGCTCGCTGCGTCCTCTACGGCAAAGGCTTTGTCCGGTCTAAAGGTTGGGTGTACTTTTGGACTCGTTCCCTGTTTTTTTATACTGGCGTGATGTTCCAAATTGCCCGTTGGGTCATCCGTAGTACATAAATAATCCACTTTTTGACCTTGTAAAAGTCCGACCGTATGGTGCGATGCCGACTGCAGTTGCTCGGAAGTACGTTCGTAGACAGAGTCCGCATTGGCCGGCGATAGCAGTTCATCTATTCCAAAATAGCGTTGCAGCTCCAAATGTGTCCAATGATACAATGGATTTCTTACGGTATACGGAACGGTTTCCGCCCACTTTAGGAACTTTTCCCTGTCCGATGCCTTGCCAGTAATATAGTCCTCATGAATACCTAAAGCGCGCATGGCCCGCCACTTGTAATGATCACCTGCCAACCACACCTGACTGATATTCTCAAACACCCTATTCGTGGAGATTTCTGCCGGAGACAAATGATTGTGGTAATCTATGATGGGCAGATCCTTTGCATAATCGTGGTACATTTTCTTGGCAAATTCACCCTGTAACAAGAAATCTTCTGTAATGAACGTTTTCATCTTATGGTTTTTTAAGTGCGTAATTTTTTAATCAGATGCAAAGTGTCCCGAACCTTCTTTTCAAGTCCGTCAAAATCCTTGTTGACCAATACTTCTTTACTTATCAGTTGGGAACCCATGCCTACGCAGGTAACGCCGGCATCGAACCAGCCTTTTAAATTGGATTCTTCCGTGCTGACACCTCCAGTGGGCATAATATTCGTCCAAGGCTGTGGTCCTCTAATGGCTTTTACGAAACCGGGACCATAGGTAGAACCCGGAAACAATTTAATGATTTCACAGCCTAGTTCCTCGGCCTTGTTGATTTCCGTCAAGGAACCGCATCCTGGAGACCATAGTACTTTTCTACGGTTACATACCATGGCTATATCTTCCCTCAAAGATGGCGTTACAATAAAGTTAGCGCCCATTTGCATGAACATACTTGCCGCTCCTGCATCGGTTATGGAACCTACGCCGAGTATCATGCCCGGTAGTTCTGCTATGGCGTATTTATTGAGTTCCGAAAATACCTCGAAAGCAAAATCGCCACGTGCGGTAAATTCCATCAAACGTGCGCCGCCGTCATAACAAGCCTTTAATACCTTCTTTCCTAATGCGATGTCCGAATGATAGAACAGCGGTACCATGCCGGTTTCCTTCATTACGGTCGCCACTTCTATTCTTGAATATTGAGCCATACTTTTTTATGTTTTTTAATCTTTTTCTTTTTTTTCATCTCGCTAAAAAGACCTCTCCCTAGCCCTCTCAAAAGACCTCCCTTAATCCCTCCCAAGGAGGGAAACTGTATCCGGGTATTAGTAAAACTTCTCTAAATAAGGAGATTTCTCGTATTTAATGCCTTTTACTAAGTTCGACAGGAGAACTAGTCATTTTACATCAACTTATCTGGCTACACGGCCGGAGGCGTCGCCGCCCATTAATTTTTCTACTTCGCTTACCGTTACTAGATTGGCATCGCCCTTTATGGTGTGTTTTAAACAGGAGGCCGCCACGGCGAAGTCCAATGCGTTTTGATCATCTTTTGGGTATTTCAACAGACCGTATATCAATCCGCCCATAAAGGAATCGCCACCGCCCACGCGGTCTACGATGTCGGTAATTTGGTACTGGGGCGATTGGAACATGGTCTCTCCATCGTACAGTACGCCCGCCCACGAATTATGGGAAGCGGATATGGAGCCTCTTAAGGTGGTAATCACTTTTTTTGCCTTTGGGAATTTCTTCATCATCTGTTGGCAAACGGATAAAAATGCCTCTGCCTTTACATGCTCGCCTTGGGTGGTTATATCCAGGCCTTCGGGCTTTATGCCAAAATGCTTTTCGGCATCCTCTTCATTGCCCAAAACAATATCGCAATAGGATGTTAGTTCGGTCATAATGGCTTCCCTGTCGCCGCCGTAGTTCCAAAGTTTGGCACGGTAGTTCAAATCGGTAGAGATCGTTACGCCCATTTCGCTGGCCACCTTTACGGCCTCTAAACAGGCATCGGCAGCTCCTTGTGAAATTGCAGGGGTAATCCCTGTCCAATGAAACCATTCCACGCCTTCAAAAACCGATTTCCAATCGATCATCCCAGCCTCGATTTCGGCGATTGCCGAATGTGCGCGGTCATAGACCACCTTGCTGCCGCGGCTTACCGCGCCAGTTTCCAGAAAGTAAATGCCCAAACGATCGCCTCCATAGATTACATGATCGGTGCCTACGTTGCGCTTGCGCATTTCCATAAGGGCACATTCTCCAATATCGTTCTTGGGCAAACGGGTCACGAATTCTACCGGAACACCATAATTGGCCAAGGAAACGGCCACATTGGACTCGCCACCGCCATACACCACATCAAAACTATTGGTCTGGGAAAATCTCAAAAATCCCGGAGGGGATAAACGGAGCATAATCTCTCCGAAGGTCACTACTTTCTTCATTTGACTGTATTTGTTTTATAAAACTTATTTTTTATTTATACTCCTGCCAAATGAAAACCCAAGTTTTTATCACTTTCTTTTTCCCTTTGCCGTCGTTAAGCCCGAACGGTCGGGGGTAAACCGCAGCTACGGCTATGCTTTTCCCGATATATCGGGATGTCTAGGCATAAAATAAAATTATCAAAATTTTCGGGTGTTCATTAAGTATGAGTATCGGTGTCGTAAAAATACTATTTCCAATATTATTCATTGTTCAAAAAAAGGTCTAAAAAAGTACATTTTTACTGAATTAGAAACAATTTTGTTTTTCAGTTGATTCAAATATAGGAACGATTTCCGAACATATAGTAGAATACTTGCCAGGTTTCAAAAACCTATTAGGTTTATATCGGGTAGTTTTTTATTAAATGTTTTGGTAAATCTTCGACCCGTTCACAGCACAAATGTTCCATTATCAGTTTAAACGGTGTCTTTAGCTTACATACTGTATGATTGCCTCCTTGGTTGCCCAAGGCACAACCGCACAGCACAAGGAAAGGTAGGAACGGAACAGGTAGCTATAGCAGTAGCTGGACAAAGCCACCCCTGTCACCGGACTCCCGGTCTATATGTTGATGGAGCGAGGCATACCTAACGGTCTTGTCGGTGAAGTTCATGCCGCCGACCCGTGCATCTTTTTTTGGGAATATATTTGTTTCCTCCGCGACGAAGTTTCCACCTGAATTGGTTAATTATACTCCTGCCGAATGAAAACCCGAGTTTTTGTCTCTTTCTTTTTCCCTTTGCCGTCGTTAACCCCGAACGGTCGGGGTAAACCGCAGCTAACGCTATACTTGATAATTTTGTCTAGGCAAAAATAAAATTATTAAAATTTTCGGGCGTTCACTAAGCATGGGTATAGTAGTAACGGGAAAGCCCTGTAGCCATTTATTTTGCCAAGTTTCCCAATTTTTATCGACTATCGTCCTAGGATTTGGGGTGTTTTTTGATGTATACCGTTTTCTTGTTCACGAATTCCAACATACCTTCTTTGGAAAGTTCCCGCCCATAGCCCGATGCCTTTGTCCCGCCGAATGGAAGCCTAGGGTCGGATTTTACCATTTCATTTATAAAAAATGAACCATCGGGTATCTTACCGATCAGGTCTATGGCGAAATCTATATCCTTGGTAAAAAGCATGGTTCCCAAACCATAATCTGAAGTTACGGCCAAATTTATAGCAGCTTCCCTACTGTCGGCCTTTATAATGGCGGCCACCGGACCAAAGGTTTCTTCCTTAAACACCGGCATTTCCTTGGTTACTTCCGTTAGGATAGTCGGAGCATAAAAAGCATCGTTTACCCTGTTCCCTAGATAAACCTTAGCCCCCATTTCTATCGATGCCTTTACTTGTTTCTGTAAGGTTTCGGCAAGGTCGGTTCGCGCTAAAACGCCTATTTCGGTTGCCTCATGGCTTGGGTCGCCGGCCTTCAAGGCTTTTACCCTGCTCGTGAAACGTTTTAGAAATTCGTCATAAATCGCCTCGCAAACAATGAAACGTTTTGCCGCAATACAACTCTGTCCCGTATTTTGCATTCTAGCCTGCACCATGGTCTCCAAATGCTCGTCCAGGTCGGCATCCTCAAAGACAATACAAGCGTTGTTGCCTCCCAGTTCCAAAACTGTTTTCTTCAGATGTTGTCCGGCCATACCAGCAACCGCCTTCCCTGCTTTTTCGCTACCGGTCAGCGTTACCGCCCTTACTGCCGGGTTGCCTATCAAATCATTGACTTCTTCATGACCTATAAAGAGTGCTTGGAAACAAGCTTTGGGATAGCCGGCATCTATAAATAAATCATGAAGTGCTTTGGAGCATCCGGGCACGTTTTGGGCATGCTTCAATAAAACGGTATTTCCTGCCGTTAATGTTGGGGCGGCAAAACGTATCACTTGCCAAAACGGATAGTTCCAAGGCATAATGGCCAAAACACATCCCAAGGCATCATAACTTATAAAACTTTCATCGGCATCCGTTTCTATAAGGTCATCCGCCAAAAAATCATCGGCGTTTAAAGCGTAAAAATCACAGACCCAGACACATTTATCAATTTCTGCCCTACCTTGGGCTATTGGTTTTCCCATCTCTTCAGCCATCATTAGCGCATAATCTTCCTTACGCTCTTCCAACAAATCGGAAACTTTCCCCAACAAGGCTATTCTTTCTTCTAAAAATGTATCGGCCCATTGTTCGGCAACCGCTTCCATATTTTTAATTTTTTGCCTGATGGATTCCTTGTCGTCCTCAGGATATTCCTTATTTAGTGCTCCGGAATACGGATTAATGGATTTTATAGTATTCATTTTAATCTATTTTATAGTCATCGAAAGTACCCTGAATTCCCATCGCAGCTTATTACAATCTCGCAAATTATTAACGCGTTCGACCCACATTGTTACAGTCAAAAATTCATTGGCTTGAGTTAAGTCGGGTCAAACACATACACCATCTTTACAGTGTATTAGATGAAAGTCATCATTACCTAAATTAAAAAACACACAAACAATGGACAATTCAAACGGAAATACATTTTTAGCCCTATTGGCAGGGTCTGCCATAGGAGCGGTCATAGGAATTTTATACGCACCGGACAAGGGCGTGAACACGCGCAGGAGAATATCCGAAAAAGCAGAGGAAACCAAGGATTCCCTTGCAGAAAGTGCTATTGACTTTAAAGACAGGGTAGCTACAACCATGGCTTCAGAAAAACATACCTTGGACAATAGGGTCGAATCCCTGATTACCGATGTTAGTTACAAGACCGAAGATGTAATTACTACGCTTGAGAAAAAATTGGCAGAACTAAAATCCAAAAATAAAAAATTACAAAAATCTTAATATATGAGCCTATTAGACTCACTAAACGAGACGTCCGATAAGGCCGTAGACATTGGAGAGGTATATTATAAGAAGTCCCAGCAGTATTACAAGCTAAAGATTTTTCAGCAACTGGCGCAAATTACCGGCATGTTCTTTAAGGCTTTGGTTATTGGAATTTTGGCTTTGTCGGGCTTGCTTTTCCTAGCCGTCTCCGCAACAATTTATATAGGTATTTTGCTAGGCAGTATGGCGCTAGCATCTTTACTCATGGGTATTTTGTTATTTGTTATAGGTCTTATAAGCTACTTCTACAGAAGAAAAATAGACAATCTAATTGTAAGTAAACTTTCCCCAAAATTTTTTGATTGACATATGTACAAAAATTTCGATGAAATAGAATATCATTTAAAGCGTCTTTCTTTGGAGCGTGAAATTGCTTTGGAACAATTTAAAGGGCTTAAAGAAGATGTCAAACAGGATTTGAGTCCGTATAGTTGGGTATCTACGGTATTATCGGCAATTAAAAAATATGGCGTTCTTTATTTAATCCGTAAGATTTTTAGATAAAAAAGGCCAGTTCTTCTCCGCACCCACTCCTTAAAATGCTGCGTTTTAAAGCGATTTGTTATCAACAAAGTCATTCTTGTAGTGACTTTATTTTATGTATTCCGATGGATTTTATATTTTTTTGTCATAACAGAATAAAATTCAAGCTTTTCAGGGCAAAGAAGGAACAAAATTTCGTAACTTGTAATTATAGGCATATTCTAACGTATCCATCCACTTTAAAAACCTATTAATTAGCCAAAACTACATACACCATTGAAAAATCCTTATTCTAGATGGTACAGTAGAATTTACGGGAAGTTGGGTACACAGCTATCCCAAATATGAATTTTCATATTTTAGGATAACCGTTGTGGATGGGGACATAGCATCGGTAAGGTCGGGAAATTTTGAATATCACAGATTTGGGCATAATTTTGAAACCAATACCTTGATGCATGACAAAAAATTGTCCGCCGATGTAGAACAGCTTTTTAGAATCACTCTGGAAATGCAATACAACTAAGGTTAAACACGTTTAAGGATAGGCCGGGCTTAGATACATTTATGCAAGCTTAGGCGATATTTTTTAGTCCCATGATATGATAATACCCCATTTTATAAACCCTTACGCTGCAAGTACTCCCTATAAACTGTTGTTGTTAATACTAGTGTGTGCTGTGAATGTTAACGCGCAACATCGTATTCCCAAAAGCATAGAAAAAGAAGCTAAAATTGCGTTGGCCTATTATCCGAAACTTGCTGATACGCCTATCCACTTCAAGTTTAAAAAGCACATCCAAAAATCTACCATGCAGGCGCAGCCCAAATTCTGGGGGCTCTTTGGGAGCAAGAAAAAACGGGGCTATAAAATATTGATCAGTGAACGCATAAAAATTGCGGATACCCTTTACCAAACAAAGGATATTCCACCGAATATAATGGTGGGCTGGTTGGCACACGAACTGGGGCATATTATGGATTTTAAGGATAGGAGCGGCTCAAATCTAATAGGATTTGGTATGCGCTATATTTTTTCCAAAAACTATGTAATGACTGCGGAGAGGGAGGCCGACACCTATGCCGTTGCACACGGTATGGAGGAATATATTTTAGACACGAAGACATTTATTTTAGAAAAGGGCGGTCTTACCCAAGAGTACGTAGACCGGATAAGAGAACTTTACCTATCCCCCAAAGAAATTATGGAATTGGTTGAAGAACGCGATAGTGACTTAGATACCGAAGCATTGGAAAATTAAGTAGTCCCGACTACAAAAGTCGTACGTTCCCTAATTTCATCTCCCGTACCATATTCTATTTTTACTTGTCCGTCCATTTTCTTGTTGGCGAACGCGGTGCAATCATAAAAATTATCTGGCTTTACCATGTACACCTTCGCCGCTTTCACATTATTTGAGTGTACTACTTTATTATTCTTGTTCATAAATTGATTTTCAAGGGTTTTTTGTTTAGATGTCCAACCTTCGCCATTTTTTCCCCATAAACAAAAGGCAACACTATTTACTTACCTGTTTGGCGTATTACCGCACTAATTGCCCCAAACCCTATCCCACAGAAGGGATAAAAGTCGCTCTGCATCCTTGCGAAACTTTGGGGTTTCCTCTACCATTAGCTTTCCATCGTTCTTTAAAAGAAGATAACTGAAAGTGAACTCGGTCTCTTTGGGGTCCAGACTAATCAACCCAAATCGCAGGTCATTAAAATAGAGGCCGCCTTCCCGCTTATATATAGTGTACCAACCCTCGCTTATAGCAATTAAACGCTTCACTTTATCTTCGTTTTTTAAATCGCCCAGAAACTGATGATTCTTTGGGTAGGCCTCAAAATCGATTTCCTTGGTATCAAAAAAAGAATAGTTTCCTATAAGATAGGCGTCCTCAGTATCTATATTGGCGGTCCAGAGAATCGTGTTCAAAGGCGTAGGTCTTACGTCGATATCGGTGTATGCTATCCCTTGCGCTTCCAGACTATTGGTAAAGGAACGATGGGCTACACCTTTCAATACCATGGTCAAGACCAAGTAGGAACTACTAATAATGAGTCCCAAACGGTTGTAACGTCTTCGCTTGGCCGAGGTTCGCTGTTGAAATGACGTTAAAATTAAAAAGAACAAAAAAGGAAGCGTGTACAAGGGATCTATGACAAAGATGTTCTGAAATGCCAATCGAAGGTCAATAGGCCAAAACAGCTGTGTGCCCCAGGTTGTAAAGGCATCCAAAATGGGATGTGTAAAAAGTCCCCAAAAGAACAGCCAAGACCAGTCGCTCCATGTGGCATTGGCCTTACTATTAATTTTCCAGACCAACCAACCGAACAGCGGTGACATCAGAATTGCAAAAAATATAGAGTGACTAATGCCACGATGCAATTCTATGGCGGTTACGGTATCCGTAAAATACTTGGCAACAATATCCAAATCTGGAATAGTGCCGGCAATGGCACCATAAAGCATGGCCTTATTACCGACTTTCCTTCCCAAGACCGCCTCGCCTACGGCTGCGCCCAATACTATTTGTGTTAATGAATCCATTTAATAAAGTTCAAGTGTCAAGTTCAAGTATCAAGTGCCAAGTTCAAGGTTTAAAATAAAATATAAACTCAAATGCAATAACAAATTTAACGTCTTTGCGAGGCTCATTTTGGCCGAAGCAATCTGTTTAATTTTTGTAATATAATTGAACAGATTGCCGCGTCGAAATAACATTTCTTGCTTACTTCAATATTATCGTCGCCCCTCGCAAAGACGAGCCAAAAACTTTTCACTTATAACTATTTACTTTTTTATTATTCTAATTTCAGCTTTTGCCCTCGCTAGCTTTACTACCCTCTACAAACTAGCCTCTACCCACTTTTTCACAGATTGCCGCATCGCAAGAACTTTTTTTCATCACTTCAATCTTATCCGCTCCTCGCAAAGACGTCATATTATTTTGTACTTAATACTCATTACTTTTTACTAATCTTTCCTGCTTCCCCGAACAGCTTTCCAACTTCAAACATGAAACAATAGAAACCTGAAACTATTTTCTACCCTCTACAAACTACCCTCTACCAACTATTTCCACAGATTACCGCGTCGCTGGCACTCTTTTTCCTCATTTTAAAACTATTGCCGCTCCTGGCAAAGACGAGCAAAAAACTTCTCACTTATTACTTTTTACTTTTTTATTATTCTAATTTTCTCTTTTGCCACCGCTAGCTTACTACCCTCTACCAACTCCCCGCTACCCGCTTTTCCACAGATTGCCGCGTCGCAGTAACCTTTTTACCTCACTTCAATATTATAGTCGCTCCTCGCAAAGACGTCTTATTATTTTGTACTATATACTTAATACTCATTACTATTTACTATTTTTTCTAATCAACAATCCCCATCTTCTTCAACAAAAAAGAAGCATTCATATTCTGACAAATACCTTGCTTGAATTTATAGTCGAAATGCAGTTCGTCATTTATGATCTCTGCATCAAAATAGTGGTTTTTTACTTCTGGCAATTCGGTGGCAACTTCACAGAGACTTAGGTCGTGTGTTGCTATGATGCCCGTTGCGTTGAAAGCTACCAAGCGTTCCACAAATTTTCTGGAGCCCTTGGCCTTATCCGTGCTGTTGGTTCCTTTTAGGATTTCGTCCAAAACAATGAAATAGCGATCGTGCTGAATTTCGTCTACGATAAACTTTAAGCGTTTTAATTCTGAAAAGAAATAGGATTCATCATCCGTAAGCGAATCTGTTGTCCGCATACTGGTAATCAATTTTATCGGAACGTACTGTACCGATGTTGCACAGACCGGCAGACCCACATTGGCCATCACGACCTGCAAGGAAACCGTTCTTAAAAAAGTACTTTTGCCCGCCATATTGGCGCCCGTAATGATGAAGAACTCCTCGTTTTTTATTTCAAAATCGTTTAATATGCTCTTTTTGGGGTCCAATAAGGGATGTCCCGCTTTCTCGGCCTTTATAGCTGTGCCTTCAGCTAAAATGGTCGGAAAGGTATAGTTTGGATGATTAAATACATAATTCCCCAAACTGTTCTGGGCATCAAAAAAGGCAATCACATCAAACCATTGTGCTACGGATGCACCGTGGCTCGCTATCCATTTTTCAATCTTTAAACTCGTGGACAGACTTGCAAGGAACAAACCGTTTCCAAATATAAGATACACCACATTGTTGTTCTGGTCTAGTTTGGATAGCAACTTGGAAAAATCCTGCAATACCAAGGACGTTTTTCTTCCCTGACTGACTATTTGCTCTTTTTTTTCGCGCAACACCTTGGATGAAAATTCCTTTTCCTCGATCAAGGTCAATAGCTGATTGTACTGCTGAAACGTGGATTGAATCTTGGCGGTGGACGCAGCCAAAATCCTTATTTTATTGGCAAAAGCTCCAGAAATTAATAGACCAAAAAAGAGCCAATAGATTAATATGGATTCCCAGATATAATCCAAGAAATACAAGGTAATCAAAGCCACCGAAATACCCCCGAACACCCACGTCAGATACCGCATAATTTTGGGTACAAAGGGCGTGTAGGATTTTAACCAAGAAACAATGGTGCTAGTACCCGTCTCGGTTTTTGCCAAGGCAGCGGTGGCCGAAAAATCCTGTCGCCATTCAGGAAATTTGGATAGTTCCGCAATACTTTCCTGCTTTTGGGCTATACCGTCTATGCTGTTCTGGGTTAGTATGGCCGCCAAGGTATCGCTGCCCTGTGGCAAGGCCGTTCTGTTTATATATTGATAAAAAGAACCTTTACCGAACAGGTCTATATCCTGACTATAAAAATGCATGGGGTCTTTGTAGGCATCGCCGTCTGGTAAGTTATGGAAATTGCGTTGCAATACCTGTCCCTCTATTTCGTTGATACGGATAAGCTCTTTTAGCTTGTCCCGCTTATTTTGCAAATTGCTATGTCTGGACACCAAGTATAAAAAAGCCACTATGGTTACCAAGATGACAGCGGCCACCAATTTGGTATTGCCATACAGGAAATACACGCCAAGAATAGCAGCCAAAAAAACGCATAAGCGCACCATGCTAGAAGCAAATAGTTGCTTTTTTAGTTTGGAAAGCCCGGTAGTATACTTTTGAATTTCAGATTTATAAAAAGAAGCGGCATCCTGCATTTTTGCGATACGGTTTTGCAATTAAAATGCAAAGATATGGATAAGGGACTGTTTGGAAATCCGTCAACTGCTTTCTTATTAAAAAAAATGATTGACTTGGGCGCCTACTGAGTAGTGTGTACCTCTTTTACTTTTATTTGAAAATATAGTACATCTCTTAAGAGGCTAGCAAGATTGGACTAAAGCCCAACCATGCCGCTTTTGTTCTATTATCCATGGCCTGAAGAGCCGTGGCAATCAACATATAATACATTTAATTGCCACACGGCTCTAGCCCAAGCCTTTGGTCTAGTTTTAGAAGTATTAAATAAGTGCCTACATCAGAAAATCAAAAAAATGACTAATGAATTCAAGCAAGCGCATCCAATTCTGCCTTTAGCTTTTTTGTAAATTTAGCCACCACCAAATCATAGGACTGATCTATAAGTTCTTTCGTTAATTTAGGGTTTAAACGTTCCATATAAATCGTGTTCCAATGGACTTTGCTCATGTGCCATCCTTCTATGATCTCCTCATGCTCTTCCCTTAGTTGAATTGCCCTTTCCGGATCGCATTTTAGATTTACCTGGGTAGGCACCCGTTCCAGACCGCATAGGGCGAACATTTTTCCCATGACCTTAAAGACCAAGGTTACGGCATCAAAAAGGAATTCTTCCGTTATTCCCTTTTTGGAAAGGCAATAGTCCCTAAATTCTTCGATGTTCATTTGCGATTAAATTCCTGTTGAATCGTAAACCATAACTTTTGTCCATAAACCGCTGGACTCCTCCACAAATTTTTTGTGGGGCGGTTCGTCTTGGTATAGCTGTTGCGCCTCGGCAGATTCGAAAGTTACGATCAAGGAATAGGTAAAGGAACCGTCCACCACATCCCTGCTGGCGGTTGGCGGTTTTCCAATGAATTGAGTTTTGGCGTAGGCGGAGTTGTCCAAAAAGGTTCGCAGGGATGTCTCAAAGGCTTTTCTATCGGCGGGACTATCCGGATTTTTTAACCAGAAATATACGGTGTGCGCAAAATTGGAATCAAATTGGTTCATATTTTCAGTTGTTTGGCCCAAGGCCGTTCCTATTGTCATTAAAAATACTAAAGTTATCAGTTTTCCCATAGTTTCATTTTTTGAATTGGAAAGCAAATTTAGAAAAGATAAATGGGATTGGTGTTGAATGATTAGCTTCCTCTTCACAATAAAAGTATCCTTGCCGAAATGTAGGGAAAGCCAGATATGACAGGTATCGTGTTATTGTTTCTATTTATTCTTTGGTAAGGCTGCCCAAGAATTCCTTTGCCGTCATAATTGGAAGTGCCGATTGCTTAAAATCCTTTCCGTTACGTGTTATTATTATGTCACATTCCGACTCCGTTGCTCCAAAATATTGCAGGGCATCCTCAAAATCCTTTATGGAGGAATTCAGGCCTTTTTCAATTGTCCGTTCGTCAATAGTGCATATTTTACTCAAAATCTTGAATTTCCGTAACTTTTCCCTTGCGACTTTTGAACTTTCATATTTGGAAAGAAAATAATTGACCGTGGCAAAAGAAATAGGAGAGACTACCATCGTCAGTTTTTCCTTTTCCGCTAAGCTTGCAATTTTGGCAATAGACTCGTAGAAGGGTTCTCTTTCGCCCAAAAAGTCCAACATCACATTGGTGTCAATAAAAATCCTTTTGCTCATTTGTATTTCTCCGTTAGATAAGCGGAATACTCCTTTTTATAATCTAAATCGGCGGGGATTTTTGTTCCGGTAGCTATACTTTTAACAAAAGGGGAGATTTCAAATCCATTTCCATTTTCCTCAGATGTGAGCGATTGAAGATAGGATTCCACAATTCGGGATAAACTCATCTTTTTATTGGAAGCGTATACTTTTGCTTTCTCAATAATTTCTTGATTCAGTTTTAATGTCAGTTTTGTGTCCATTCGAAACAAATTATACGTACAAATATAACAAAACAATGCGTATGATATTGTTTGTACTCATATTTAATGACAAGCTAAGGGTTTTGGCGAGTTACTACTGCAAACTAAGGCTTTATGTTTTACTGTTGATTTTATTAAACTCCCAGCTCAATTTTTGCGCTTTTGAACAAGCATCCTTTTACCTGTTTTGCCCCATTTTGATTTGTTCAGCATAGTGTCCACCCCTTGATCCTACTTCAACAAGCTCAGCACAACGCCTTCCAAGAGGGGAAGTCTCTTCGACTAGATGTTTTCAATCCACAAAAACAGTATAAACCCCTGTCTCTGCATTTAACTGAAAATCTGCATTCTCTATTTTAATTTCGTTGTATTAGGTAAACGCACAGCAATCCTCAGATTTCCGTTCCGCATCAACACGCAAGTTTGCAATATCCTTGTCCCCAACGCGAAGGAGGGCATTTACCTTTTCGGTTTCCCATCCTATGCCAACTATTTGGATATGGTTTAAATCGTCCTCATCAATAAAATCAAAATCAATGGCGGTACTATCATCAACATTCACAACCCTCATTTCAATAGGGCTAAAGGTCTGATTGGTAAATAGGTTTTCCTTGGTAGTTTTATCCACCAATTCAAATATGAAGTTAGTAGGAGACGTAAAACGAGCTTGTTGTTCGCAGTCGTCCTTACATACTTGAAATAAAAGAAGGATTGAAAATAGCAGTACTGAAAATTTTAGCGGCTTTAGAATCATGTTCAGGGTTTCTGCACCAAATGTAAAGCAAAATCCTTGTGTCTAACCTTGAGCCCACTCTAAAAAGGGGTTTCCCCTTTGTGATTGGGAAAATTTCAATTTTTAATTATTTTAAGATAGATTTTGATTTACCGTTGTTCGGAAAAAGGCTTCATCTGAATTTTTTACCTTTTTCGCTTTTTTCCTCTTTACCTTGGGTTCTCGGAGCAAACTCAACCTTCTATCTTTTTCTTTTGTTCCTCGGTAATGTTTAGGGCAGAGTAGTCCAGTTTCCAGCCAATGGTTTCTACAATTTTCTCGATCAGCAATACGGTTTGCAGCGCTTCTTTTCGGGCGGTTTCCATGAGTCCGCTTTC
>Ga0136560_1000288_pt1 | contig 24221 bp, 5 predicted proteins | sample AntRauMeHopE1497_FD_104925 | JGI IMG/M metagenome (GOLD analysis project Ga0136560, IMG submission 104925) | Saline lake microbial communities from Rauer Islands, Antarctica - Metagenome Hop E1 #497 | ecosystem: Environmental > Aquatic > Non-marine Saline and Alkaline > Saline | place... | reverse complement strand
CTCCTTCGCCCGAGCCAGCTCCGCCGCCCGGCCCTCGGCCTCCGCCTTCGCCCGAGCCAGCTCCGCCGCCCGACCCTCGGCCGCCTCCTTCGCACGCACCGCCGACGCCACGCGGCCCTCTGTCTCCTCGAGCGCCTTGGCCTTGCTCTGCAGCCTGCTCTCCGCCTCGGCCCGGTCGCGGTTCGCGGCCTCGGCGATGGCCAGAGCCTGTGCTTCACGCTTCGCGGACATCGCAGCTGCCTCGTTCATCTGGCTCTGCCCGTGCTCGACGGCACCTGCCTCCGCCGAACGGGCTTGCTCCAGGTGGGCCTGGAGCTCAGCCTCTCGCTCCTTCGATCTTGCTCGGTGGGCCTCAACGGTGTCGTGGGCGTCCTTCGCTTCGTGCTCGGCAGCTCGAAGTTTCTCAGCCAGCTCGGATGAGCGCCTTTCGGCAGCAGCGAGTGCAACCTCTGCTGACGCCGCCGCATCTCGTGCCTTTATGGCAGCAGCGTTTGCTGCGGCTGTCACCTCGGCCGAAGCCTCTGCCCGTGACTCAGCACGCCGGGCCTGCGCTGCAGCGGCTTCGGCGTCCGCTTGCGAAACAGCAGCATCAGCGTGCGCTGCTGCTGATGCGTCCTCTGCTGCCTGGCGAAGGCTGATGGCCTCGGCAAGCCGTGATGCCGCATCTGATGCTGCTGCCGAGCTCGCAGCAGCAGCACCCTCGGCCGCAGTGGCCCGCTTTGCGAGGTCGCTGGACTCCGCACGGGCTTGCTTGGCCTCGTCCCTGGCAGTCTCCGCCTGCTCGTGGATGCTAGCATGAGCCAGACGAGCTCGCTCCAGCAGGGCCACCACCTCAGCCTTGTGTGCTCGGGCAAGCTCCGCGGCTGCAACCCTGGATGCCGCCGCGTCCGCCTCGGCGCCCTTGCGGGCCCGGTGGGCGCTCTCGCAGTCCGACTGCGACGCGCGCAGGCTTGCCTCGAGCTCTGCAGCTTGCCGCTCTAGCCCTGCCGCGGCTGACGTGGCGGAGGCAAGCGCATCCGATGCCTGGCGGGCGGCATCGAGGGCCAGGCGAGCGTCGGCGGCCGCATCAATGCTCGCCTTCCGAAGGCTTGCAGCGTCAGCCCTCGCATCGTCACGCTCAGCTGTGAGCCTGGAGCCCTTGGCCACCGCCGCCTCCTCCCTGGCCAGCGTCGACTTCAGCTCGCCCTCCGTGCGCTCCAGCGAGGCGACGGCCTTGTCGCAGTCCGATGTCAAGTCCTCAATCTCTGCCTGAGCCTCCACAGAGCTCGCCTCGGCCGATTCCGCCCTCACTCGCATGGCCGCCTCGCTCGCCTCCGCAGCCTCCTCGGCAGCCCTTGCCTCGGCCGCGGCTTGCCCCGCTGCCTGTGCCGCTGCCGCAGAGGCCGCCTCCTTCGCCTCAGCCGCCATCCGCAGGGAGACTGCCTCCTCGGCTGCTGCCGATGACGTCACCGCTTCGTGTGAGGCGGCACCGGCGGCCTCCTCCGCCTCCGCGCGGCGCTCGCGCTCCTCCCCAAGGCTTGCCTCCAGCGCGTCCGTGAGCTCTGCGAGGTGGTCGCACCGCGACTGAAGCTCGGCGGCCGCCAGGTCAGCCGCCTCTGCGCGGCGGGCGCTCGCCTCCTCCCGCTCCCTTGCCGACTGGGCCTGAGCTTGGAGCTTGGCCGCCGCCCGCTGAGCCTCGGCCCGCTCCTCCGCCCTGGACGCCACCTCCGCGTCCAGCGAGACCTCGAGCGCGGTGCACCGCTCCGCGATGCGGGATAGCGCCCTGCCCGTCTCCGCGGCCAGCTCCCTGACGGAGGAAAGCTCGGCCTCGGCCCTCGAGCGCGCGGCCGCCTCGGTCGCCTTGGCCGCCGAGTGCGCCTCTGCCAGGCGCGTCGCTCGCTCGGTGTGCGACGCCAGGTCGCCCGCGACCCGCCTGCACTCGTCCTCCGCACGGCTCAGCGCGGCGCGGGTGCGCTCGAGCTCGAGCTCCGCCTCCCGGCGATGGCCTGCCTCCCGCTCGGCGTGAGCCCTTCGGGCCTCCGCCGCGGCCCGCAGCTCCTTGACCTCGGCCTCGTGCTTGGATCGGTCCCCGTCGCCCTTGGCGCCCGCCACAGCGGCCTCCTCGACAAGCCTCGCCTTGTCTGCCTCCAGCGCCGCGGCCCTGGACTCAAAACGGGCCGCGGCCTCCCTGGCCTCCGATTCCTTGGCCCTCGAGGCCTCTGCCTCCGCCCTGGCCTCTTGCACCGCGGTTTCGGCCCGCTCACGGGCTGCCGTGGCTGCCGCGGCCGCCTCCGTCGCGGCCTTTTGGGCCGCCACGGCGTCCTCACAGGCCTTGACGGCGCCGGCCGCCTCCTTCGCTGCGCCGTCTGCCACTTCCTGCGCGCCCTCGGCGGCGTCCTCGGCGTCCTCCACCCGCTGCCACGCCTCGTCCAGCTCCTTCTGCAGCTGCTCGAGCCGGAGGTGCATCGCCTCCTCGGCCCCGGCGAGCTGCTCCTCCGTCTCCATCCTCACGCCCTCCTGCTCCTCCGCCGCGGCCGCGGCCTCGCCCGCAGCCCCCTCTGCCTGCTCCCTCAGCGCCTTCTCCCGGGCGAGGTTCTCCTCCAGCCACCGCGCCTGCCGCTCGACATCGGCCGCGCGCCGAGCCGCGCCGCTCAGCACTGACGCTGTCGACCTGGCCTCCGCCGCCGCCTCCACCAGCGCTGCCTTGAGCGACTGCATGGTGCCCAGCACCCCGTCAGTGTCGTCGCCGCGAGGAGGGGACGGGCCCCGCGCGGCAGCCACGCGCTCCGCCTCGTCGGCCGCGGCGTCCTCCACCTTCCCGGTTTCGTCCGCGCCCGACCGGTGCAGCGCCTCGGCGAGCGCCCTGACGGCGGACAGCGTCGACGAGAGCTTGCTCGCGGCCGATACGCCCCGGCGTGCGAGCACGCTCGTGGCCGATAGCTCTGCCTTGACCGACGACGCCTCCTCTGCCCAGTCGCCCGCCCGCTCCGTGGCGGTCTCCGCTTCCGCCGTTGCCCGCTCCGCCTCGCCCTTGGCTTGCGCCGCCTCCGCCTCGGCACGCCGCCGAGCCTCGTACGCGTCGCTTGCCTTGGTCGTCGCAGCGATGGCGAGGGCCTCCGCCCGCTCGGCGGCGTCGAGGGCAGCCGCCCGCGCGGCCTCAGCCTCATTGATCTTGCGAGCCGCCTCCGCGCTTGCCTGAGCAAGCGAGGCCTCCGCGCGCCGCAGGCGCTCCAAGAGCTCCTCTGCCTTGCGCTCTGCCGCCGCCGCCTTGCGCTCCGCCGCCTCGGCTTCCCTGGTCCGGGCCTTGGCCTCCTCCCTCGCCACGCCGCCCTCCTGCCTAGCGCCCGCGAGCTCCTCCGCCCTCTCCTCCAGCTGCTCCCTCAGCCTCCGCTCCTCCGCCCGCTCCTCCAGCATGCTCGACCGGGAGTCCGAGAACTGGCTGTGCACTCGGTCCCGCTCGCTCAGTGCCGCCCGCGCCTCCTCCACCGCCCTGGCCGCGGCCGCCGTGGCCCGGTCCCTCGCCTCCTCGGCCTCCCTGAGCTCGTCCCGAAGCGCCGCCGTCTCCTCCCGCGCCTGCCGCCTCGTCTCGGTCAGCTCCTCGTCCGCCGCCTCCAGCGCCCGCATGCTCTGCGCCAGCGCCGTGCGCATCGCCTCGTTACGTGACGGCGAGTGCGCCGACGAGGGCGAGGCGGCGTCGATGCCAGCAACCCCCGAAGCGAGGCCGTGGGGGCTCCTCCGGACGCGGGAGCCGGCGCCGTCAGGCCCGGTGGCCCGCACCCCCGACCGCGCCCTGTCAGCCAGCGCGTGCACCCCCTCGGACGCCTCGCGGACGGCCGCGAGCTCGCGGGACGCCGCCGAGATGGCCTCCGCCGCGGCCGCGGGGGCCGACGCGCCCCACGTGCCCCCACCGGACGACCCACCGGCCGCCAGGGCGACGCTGGCATCCCCGACGCGGGCCGAGGCAACGCGCGCGGCGCTGCCGAGCGCCCTGTCGTGCTCTGCCAGGGCGTTCACCAGGGCCACGTGCTCTGCCCTGGATGCCTCGTACTGCGCCCGTGCCTCGCCGAGCTGCTCCTGCAGCCGCGCGGCGCCGGCCCGGAGGGCCTCGGTGTCGGCCTGGGCCTGGGACCGCAGGCCGGAGAGCTCCGCCCTGGTCTCCGCCAGGGTCTCCTCGGCGTCCTCGGCGATGGCCACGCTCCGCTCCAGCTGCGACCGGAGCGTAGCGGCCTCGGCCTCGTCTCGCCGGAGCTGATCCTCCCGCTCCCGCCTCCCCCGCTCCGCCCGGACTGCCTCGTCGCGGCCGACCGCGTGCTGCTCCCGCAGCTGGTCCGCCTCCCTTGACGCCGCCGCGGCGCGGGCCGTGGCGCTGGCGGCCTTGTCCTCCGCGGCGGCCGCCCGAGCCTCGGCGGCCTCCAGACGCGCCGTGAGCGATGAGTCCGCCTCCCTCACGCGGTCCAGCGCCGCCCTGCGGTCCGACGCGAACTCCGCCACCCCCGAACGAAGCCTCGCGGCCATCGCTGCGGCGTCTGACAGCGCGGCCGCCGCCTCGGTCGCCGCTGCCGAGGCCGCCCGCTTGGCGGCTGCCTCGGACACGGCCCTCCGCGCCGCGCCGGTCCGCTCCTCGTTGACACGGAGCAGGCAGGTCCTCAGGCGGCCCACCACCGCCACGGCCTCGACGACCATGGTCGGCATCTCGCCGCCCACCAGCCGGTTCACCGCCCGGGTGAGGTCGTCGGCCTCGTCCTCCTTGCCCTCCTCCCCGGAGCCTGGCTCGGCGGCCGGCGGCTTCGAGGCTGCGCCCGCCTCCGCCTCTGCCGCGGCCGTTCGCAGAGTGCGCTCGAGCTCGTCTGCCTGGTCTTGGAGATCCCCCGCGCCGGAGCTGGCACCGTCGCGCAAAGCAGCCGCAGAAGCGGCCTTGCCGGCCCTGAAGCGGTCCACTCGTGCCTGCTCAGCGGCCGACAGCGGTGCGGTCAGGAATCGAGCAGCCTTGTCCCCGGCCGCGGAAGGCGTGCGCCTGCCGTCCTCGCCGGGCCGCGGGTATGCCGGATCGGTACGAATCGACTTCATGCCTGCGGCAGACCGGCCGCGCGTCAGCGGGCGGGTCTCGCGGTCGGTGCCGCTGCGCCTCGGCGTCCCTCTCCCGCTCGTCGTAACGCCCGCCCTCAGGTCGCGGGCCGAGGCGCCGGCCCCCCGAGCAAGCCTCGCGCTTGGGAGCATGCTTGGCCACGAATTAATGGCCTTCCAGTCGCTGGATCCACTGCTGTGAGCCGCGACAGACGTGGCGTTGCACCAGCAAGCGCGGCAAGGAAGCCTGAGCGCGTCCTCCGGTACGAGCACTCGTCTGAGCGGGCAAGGACAGCGCCGTGCTAGCTCCACGGATGCTGGGTCCCGACCGAGGACTGTGCTGGGGCCGAGGGGGCAGGCGGCACGGCGCACCTAGCCCAACACCCAAAAAGGTCGCACGTTGCTCTGTTCATCTGGCCGGCTGCTGGCCACCGATGCAGGTTCTGATTCCGACCCCCGAAGGCCAGGCTTACGGGCCACTCGGAGAGCAAAGCTTGTGCCGAGCCGCTGTTTCCAGCCTCGCTTCTTGTAGCCTGAGTGCGCGACCCTGCGGCTCCCGACCCCGGGCGCTGGGCAATGCGCGGGCACACAGACGAACGCGAGGAGGACGAGCACAGGGTCTCCCAGCGCCGCAAGCAGCTGGACGTGTCCCGGAACTCCCTCGCGTACTCTCAGATGCTGCGGAGGGAGGGCGCCGGAAGCGGGGGCAGGCGGGCCTGGGCGCAGGCGGAGCGCCGGCTCGCTGCCTCGCACGGGAGGCCACAGCCCACCGTGAGGGCCAGCAAGCGGGCATGGGAGGGCACCATGCGCGCCTGGAGGAAAAAGCTTTTCGCGGCAGCGCCGCCGCAGTGCAGTGAGGGCGGGCTCAGGCCGCTCATGAGCCTGCTCGAGGATCCGGACGAGGCCGAGCTGCTTGCTCAGGCCAAGACGGCTGGACTGGACCTCGGTGTACGAGCGGTGTGGCCGCAGCGGGACGGATGCGGCGCTTCCGACACATCGCTCGGCTGCTACGAGCCAGCAGATCCCAGGCTCGCCGGGCGCCTCGAGATCGAGGTGCCCGCCGCCACGCCGAGCACCATGCGCCACGCGGACCCGGGGATGGAGCTGCACGCCCTCCTGGTGGGCAAGTTGGGGTCCGAGGCCGACGCGCTCGCCTCGCGCGTGGCCTGGGCGGCGGCCGAGGCCTGCTGGGCGCCCCCACCTCCCCACCAGCGTGCGGATGCTCCCGCAGACGCATGAGTCGCCAGGCCTGCACACCAGAGCCTCGCTGCCGCAATGCGAGCGGAGTGGCGGTGCTTGCCGCGGCAGGGGCCCAGAGCGTGCCGAGACCCTGGCCCGTCGAATCCCGGCAGGACGTCCCCATCCATGTGCGGTTCGTGTTCAGATGGGGCGCTATGTCGCCCGAGTTGGCTGCGCTTCGACACCCAAAACCAGCGAGCTGTCACAGCCCTGATCAGCACGCTTACAGCCGCACTCGTGGCTCCCACACAAAGGCTTCGGCAACCTCTCACACTTTGACTGCTCATAACATCCAAAGGTCGCCGGGAAAGCCGCGATAAGCGCATGCCAGCGCCGGCAGAGCCTGGCGTCGCTCTCAACCCGAATCGATCCGGCAATGCAATATTAGCGACATCTCAGGGCCGGCTGCGGCCCGGGTGCACCCGCAGCTCCGGGGTGCGAGCGGGTAGCCCGATTCTTGCTCCAGGGGCGGAAGGCATGGCGGCCGCATCGGCGTCAAGCTCGGCGGCGGGGCGCTCGTCATCCAAGGCGCCCCGCCCGCCCAAGCGCCTGAAGGTCGCTAGCAAATGGCAGCGCGCCGCCCTCAAGGCCAGGCGCGGTTCAGCCATGCTCGGCAATGGTAGTGCGCTTCTGAGCCCGGCCGACAAGGCCGATGAAGCGCAGGCGGCGGCCGAGGATCGCAAGCGGCGGGCCGCCTTTTCCTTCACCGAGGGCACCGGGTCCCGCTATGTCTGGATGAGAGACAAGGACGAGGAGTACGTTGTGGTCAAGGTCGTGGAGGAGCGGCCCGACGGGACGGTCATGGTCGAGCTCAGCGGCGCCTCACGGATCTCCAAGGTCATCGACAAGAAAGACGTGGCTTTCCCCATCTTCCGGCCTGAGGCGCTCAAGGCGCACTTTGACGACATGGTCAAGATGGAGGACGTGAACGAGGCCACCATCCTGCACAACCTTTGCCAGCGGTTCATGGAGGACCAGATCTACACAAACATCGGTGAGCCTCGCCTTATGCGCTTGGCATCATGCGAAGCGAGCAGTGCTGCTCGCAGCTGGACGGTAGCGCTTGGTGTTCCCGCGCGAGACGGCCGACCCTGGGGCTATGTGGCGCCCGATAACTCGCCACTGACCTTCTGCGCATGACTCCCCCTCCGTGACCCTCCCGCTTCGCCGCCCTCTGCCAACGCAGGCACCATCCTCGTGGCGGTGAACCCCTTCAAGGTCATTCCGTCGCTCTACACCACCGAGATGATGCAGCAGCAGCTGGCCGTGGGCGCCGGAGAGTCGTCAGACCCTCACATCTTCGGCATCGCCGCCGCCGCCTTCCGCGGGGTCAAGTCCGAGTCGGCGGACCAGGCCATCATCATCTCCGGCGAGTCCGGCGCCGGGAAGACCGAGGCGACGAAGAAGTGCCTGCAGTTCCTGGCGTCCGCGGCCGGCAGCGCCACCGGGGACGGCATGGAGAAGCGCCTCCTCGCGGCCAACCCCATCCTCGAGGCGTTTGGCAATGCCAAGACGGTGCGCAACAACAACTCAAGCCGCTTCGGAAAGTGGATGCTGGTCCACTTCAACGTCAGGGGCCAGATCTGCGGCTCCCAGATCGTCAACTACCTCCTCGAGAAGAGCCGCGTCACCGCGCAGGCCCCCTCGGAGCGCAACTACCACGGCTTCTACCAGCTCTGCGCATCGGGGGACCTCGCGGCCAAGTACGAGCTGGGCGCGCCCGAGGAATACGAGCTCCTAAGCAAGTCCGGCTGCACAGTGGTGCCGGGGATGGCGGACGACGAGGAGTTCGCGCTCACGTGCGATTCGATCTGGGAGATCACGAACCGCGACTTGCCCGAAGACTTCGGGGCTAGCCCGCGGCCGCCCCCCGACTACGAGTGCATCATGGAGCTCGTCGCCGCCGTGCTGCACATCGGGAACATCCGCTTCGAGGCGCTGGCCCCGGAGGACCCGCGGTCCGAGTGCCGCCTCGCCGGCGACGCCGCCACCCGGACGGCGGTGGCCGCGGCCGCGAAGCTCCTCGGTGTGGACAGCGAGCGCATGGGGAAGGCGCTCACCCAGCAGGAGCGCCAGACCAAGGGGGAGCGGACGGTGTCCCCCCTGGAGCTGCCGCACGCCGAGGCCGCCCGGGCCTCGCTGGCCAAGACCCTCTACGGCCGCATGTTCGACTGGCTGGTGACCCAGGTCAACGTGAACATCGCCGGCGACCTCAGCGCCAGCCTGAATGCCATCGGCGTCCTCGATATCTTCGGGTTTGAGATCTTCGAGCACAACTCCTTCGAGCAGCTGTGCATCAACTTCTGCAACGAGAAGCTGCAGCAGCACTTCAACGCGCACGTCTTCAAGCAGGAGGAGAAGTGCTACATCGCCGAGGGCATCGACTACTCCGAGGTGGAGTTTGAGGACAACCAGGACGTCCTGGACGTGATTGAGAAGGCACCCACGGGCATCCTCATCGTGCTCGACGACCAGACCAAGGCGCGCGGCTCCGGCACGGACATGGCGTTCCTGAACCTGATCAAGCGCGGGCTGTCCAAGAGCAAGCGCTTCGTCCTGCCCTCGGCGCGCGAGCGCGGCATCGCCCTCCCCTTTGGCATCCAGCACTACGCCGGCAAGGTCATGTACGATGCCGACGGCTTCCTGGAGAAGAACAAGGACGAGATGATGCTCCAGCTCCGCGAGCTCTGCAGCACGCACACCACCAAGCCCTTCATCCAGGAGCTCTTCAAGTCCGAGGGCGAGACGCTCGCCGCGGCGGCGTCGGCCTCCTCGGCGGCGGCGTCCCCGGCGCGCAGGCGCCAGACCAAGGACACCCAGGGCTCGCAGTTCCGCAAGCAGCTGGACAGCCTCATGAAGGTGCTCAACAAGACGTATCCCCACTACGTGCGCTGCGTCAAGTCCAACTCCATCAAGAAGCCGCGCGTCTTCGAGGCTGGCCTCTGCCTCCGCCAGCTCCGCTACGCCGGCGTCTTCGAGGCGGTCAAGATCCGCCAGCGCGGCTTCCCCTTCCGCTGGACCCACGACGACTTTTACAAGCGCTACCGCTGCTGCGCGCGCGAGCGCTCCCGCTTCCTCGCCAGGATCGACCCGGCCGCGGACTTCCGCGCCCTCGCGCAGACACTCATCGACGACCTCACGGTCTCCGACCCGGACTCCAGGCCGGAGGAGCTCGTGGCCCCGATCCGCTCCTGCAAGATGGGGAAGACCATGGTGCTCTACCGGGCAGAGCCGAACCGCGTGCTCGAGATGATGCGCGAGGTGGTGAGGCGGCGGTCCGCCGCCGCGGTGTGCCGCGTGTATCGGGGTCACGGCGGGCGGGTCCGCTTCCGCGTGGTGCGCGCCGCCCGGGATGCCCTCCGCGCCGCGACGGCGTCGCGGGACCTCATCGCCCTCGAGGCCGCCCTGGAGCAAGCCGCCGCGGCGCCGTTCCAGGTCAGGGACGTGACGGACGCGGAGCGGCTCGCGGAGCGGCTCCGGGAGGAGCGCGACTGCCGGGTGAGCCTCGGGCGGCTGGACGGCAAGGACCCGCTGGACGCGTTTGACGAGTACAAAGCTGCGATCGAGTGGGCGGACAAGCTCGAGCTCGACGGACCAGACGTCCGGGGGGCCAAGGAGCGCTTCGCCACGGTCCGCGATCGGCGGGAGGCCAAGGACGCCCTTCTCAAGGGGATCCGCAACGGCGACCGCGAGCTCATCGAGGCCGCCATCGCCAAGGTCCAGGAGCTCGCCGAGTCGTGGGGCCCCATCGTGCCGGAGGCCACCCTGAACGAGGCCACGGCCACCCTGGAGGTGATCAGGAAGGAGGACGAGGCCCTGGCATCGCTCCGGGACGCGGTCTCGCGCCCCGACGGCGGCCTGGTGGAGGCGAAACGGCTCGCCCGGGAGGCCCGCGCGGGAGGAGGCGCGCCCGCGCAGTCCCTGGACCTGTCGAGGATGGACTGCTCGGCCCTCGAGGCCGCGCTCCGTGTCGCCTCCTCCGCCTCTATCTCCACCAAGGTGGGAAGCGATCTCGTCGCCACGGCGACGATGCTCATAGACCTTCGGCAGGCCTTCGTGGCGGGCCCCGACTGGGCGCGGGTCGAGGACGTCGTCACTGCCCTCGTCAGCGCCAGAGACGACAGGGAGGCCGTCTCCCGCGAGGCCCTCGCCGAGGTGGCGCGGGCCGAATCGGAGGTGAACGAACGTCGCTTCGTCACCGAGGTCGAGGCCGCCATGGCCCGCGGCCGCGCGGAGGGCCCCGTGGGCGCGCTCGACGTCTCCGTCTGCGACCCCGACGCCCTCACCCCCGTCATCGAGCGCGGCGAGGGCATGGGGGACGACCTCAGCCCCTCCAACATCGCCCTCCTCGAGGCCGCTCGCCTCATCCGACGCCTCCGCGTCGCTCTGCGGTCCAAGGACTTCGCCAGTGTCCGCCGCTGCGTCGGCGAGGCCATGAAGGCGCTCATCCCCGCCGTGGCCGTCGCGGAGCTCAACGCCGCCAAGGACGAGGCCGACGACCACGTCATGTGCGCGCAGCTCCAGGACGCGCTCTCCCGAGGCGGCGCCGAGGGCAGCGTCGGCGACCTCGACGCCTCCGTCGTCGAGGTAGAGCTGCTCAACACGCGCCTCCAGCACGCCGCCGACCTCGGGCCCCAGACGGAGCGCGCCGAGGCTCTCTACGACGCCGGCGAGGCCGTCCTCCGCCTCCGCGCCGCCCTGCGGACCGGCGCGCGCGCCTCCCTCCCCGCCCTGGTCTTGGCCGCCGAGCGCGCGGTGGGCCTGGTGTCGGGCGCGTCGGGCGAGCACGTCCCGGGCACGCCGGAGCCGACCTATGCCATGATGTCGCCGCGCGCGCCGCCCACGCCGTCCGGCCCGGACGAGGCCGCGGCCCGCCGCCTGCGGGAGCTCGTGCCCGCCCTGGCGGTCGAGGAGGTGCGCCTGGTGCGCCAAGACCTCGAAAACGAGACCATCCTCAGGGCGCTCCGCGAGGCGCTGCAGTCGGGGGCGCCGGCGGGGCGCATCGGAGCCATGAACGTCTCGACGGTGAACGAGGCCGCGCTCCAGGCCGCCGTCACGATGGCAAACAGCCTGCAGTGCCGCACGGACGAGGCGCGCTGGCTCCTCGAGGTCGCGGAGTCGCTGGCCGAGCTCCGCGCCGGGCTCAAGCTGCAGCAGTGGTCGCGCCTGCAGGAGCTGGTCGGCGCCGTGCGCGCTATGGACGGCGTCTCCCCGACCCGCTTCGGCGGCTCCTCCACGGGGCGCAGCAGGGTGGTGTCGGCCGCGCGGCGGGCCAACCCCACCAGCGTCCTCGTCGGCCTCGACAGCTTCCGTCGCATCGCCAACGTGGCGGCGGCCGCCGCGGCCGTGGCGGCCTCGCGCTCCGGCCGCCGGAACCCTCCCTCCCCCGGCGACTCGCGGAGCAGCGCAGGGCCCTCCCGTCCCGAGTCGCCGCAGCAGAGCATCATGTCCGCGGGCAGGAGCCGGTCGGGGAGCGACGCGTCGGGGGACCGCAACGCCTTCCGCCTCGACCAGTGCGTCGCCGATGAGATCGCCCTGGTCCAGGGGGAGCTCGACAACCGCCTCATCCTGGAGACCGTGTCGCGGGCGCTCGCGGGCGGGCACGCCACGGGCCCCATCGGGGAGCTCGACTGGGCCAGGGTCGAGGTGGACGACCTCGAGGTGTCCGTTGCGAGGGCCGGGACGCTCCGGCCGGCCACCCGCGACGCCGCAATCATGGTCGAGACCGGCCTCCGCGTCCTCGTCCTGCGCCGCGCCCTCCAGCACGGGGACTGGGCCCAGGTCGAGATCGCGCTGGCGGGCATGGCCCTGTCTGAGCAGGACGCCGCGGAGCGCAGGCGACTTGCCTCGGACACCCTCGCCGCCGCCTCCGCGCCGTCCGCCGCCGCCGCCGCCGCCACTGCCTCGGCCAAGCCCGGCGGCGTGACGCTCTCCCCCGTGGTGGTCGTGTCGCCCGTCGCCGTGGACGAGGTCCGCCGGGTTCGCGAGGAGACGGCCTTCCGCCGCGTGCTCGGCCAGATGGCCGAGGCCCTGGGCTCCGGCGCGCCGCGCGGCGTCATCGGCGACGTCGACCCGTCGGAGGTGTCCACGGCCGCGCTGGAGAGCGCCATCGACGCCGCGGGGCGCAGCGGCACCCCCACCCGCGGCTCTGCCCACCTTCTCGAGCTCTGCCGGCTGGTGTGGAAGCTCCGCCGCTCCGTGATGGAGGGGCAGTGGGACCACGTGGAGGCCCTGCTCGACGAGGCGGTGACGGCGGACGTGCTGGGCTCGCCCACGCGGCCGCTCCCGCACGGCCTGGACGTCCCCGCCCACACGCTCCACGAGGTCGCGCTGCTGCGCGGGGAGGCGGAGAATCGCCGAGCCGTCCGCGCCCTCACCCTGGCCCTGGAGCAGGGCAGGCCGTCCGGCGACACCGGCCACCTCAACCTCACCCTGGTGGACGCACGGCCCCTGGAGGAGGCGGTGGAGCTCGCCGTGCGCCTCCGAGTGCCCACCGCCGACGCCCGCTGCCTCGTCGCGACGTGCGTCCACGTCCGCGCCTGCCGCCTCGCTGTCATGGCGGGGCAGTGGGACCACCTGGAGCGCCTTCTCGTCTTCGCCGAGGAGGTCAGGCGCCGCCACGGGCCAGGCCCGCTGCCCTTTGCATACCAAGCGGCCAGGGCGGCGGCAGAGGCGGCAGACCCCGGGCTGCCGCCCGCTGATGCGTCGGTGCGCCCCGCCGTCGCCGGCGCGGTCGTTCTGCCGGCCGCAGCCGCGGCCCCGGCGGCCGGCAAGGGCTCCGAGGAGGCCACGCGCCGCGAGGCCCGGCGTCTCCTGGACGCCGGCGCCGCCGATGACGGGCTCGGGGCGGTGCTGGAGGAGGAGGAGGACGACGAGGACGACGAGGAGGAGGAAGACGCCGCGGCGACTGCGGCGCAGGGAGCCGGCGCCACGGGGCCGGGGGCCGCGCCGGCCGCCTCGTCGGCTTCCGCTGCCGGTGCCGCGGCGGCCGCCGCGCCGGTGGCCGCGGACCACGACTCCGCGCCGTACCCGGGCGAGCACGGCACGTGGCGCGTCCTCTTCCAGCTGATGGAGGACATGACCGCGGCGTGGCACGCGGGCCGCGGGCCGCGCGTCCCCGAGCTGTCCCCCGGGACGGGGACCTTTACGGTGGCCGCCGAGGGCCTCGCCCGCGAGGCTCTGCCGGAGCTGCGGGTGTGCCGGTCCGAGGTGAACAACCGCAACACCATCGTCGCCCTCGCGCGCGCCGTCACCACGGGCGCGGCGACGGGCACCACGGGCCACCTGGACGTGTCGGGCATCGAGCTGGACTCGATCGACGCGGCTCTGGAGCTCTCGAAGCAGCTCGGCCTCGACACCGCGGAGGCCAGGCAGATGGCGGACACCGCCCGTGTTATCCGCGGGGTGCGTAGGGCGCTCAAGGCGCAGGACTGGGCGGCGCTCGAGGCGGCGCTCGTCGCCGCGCAGGGCCGCGTCCTCGCCGACGTGGTCGCCGACGAGGTGCGCCTCGCGCAGGACGAGCTCGACAACCGGGCGGTCCTCCTCGAGCTGCAGGACGCACTGGGCCGCGGCCGCGCGCAGGGCGAGACCGGGCGGCTCTACACCGGCTCCATCGAGCTCCGGCCGCTGGAGGAGGCCATCGAGCTGGCGAACCGCCTCGGCTGCCGCACCCCGGAGGCCCGCCACATGCTCTTTAGCGCCCGCGTGTGCCTCCGCCTCCGGCACGCCCTCCTCTCGGGGGACTTCAAGGAGGCGCAGCTGACCCTGGACGCGGTGCGGGGCAAGCCGCTCGCCACCGTGGCCCTCTCCGAGGTGCGCACGGTGCAGGACGAGGTGGACAACTGGGCGGTGGTCTCGGCCCTGGACGCCGCCCTCTGCTCCGGCGGCGCCGGCGGGCCGGTCGGCGGCATGGACCTCTCCCTCGTGGAGACGCAGCCGCTGAGGGACGCCCTGTCGCTCTCGGACTCGCTCGGGGTCAAGACCCGCGAGGCCCAGTCGCTCGTCGTCGGCGGCAGGCTCGCCCTTGACCTCCGCCTCGCCCTGCAGGAGGGAGACTGGCGCAAGGTCGACCGCGTCGTCCGGGCGGGGGCCTCGGCCTCCCCGCTGGCCGAGGCCGCCGCGGCGGAGCTCTCCCGCGCTTCGGACGAGCTCGACGACCGGCGCGTGATCACCGCGCTCGGCGGCGCCCTGGAGGACCCCGAGGGCTCCGGCGCGGGGGCCCCCGGCGCCATGGACCTCTCCGCGGTGGACACCTCGCGCCTGGACCGGGCAGTGGCCACGGCGGTGAACCTGGGGGTGCGGACGGCCGAGGCCGAGCGCCTCCTCGCGGCGTGCAAGCTCATCCGCCGCCTCCGCTCCACCCTCCTGGCCCGGAACTGGGACTGGGTCGGGTCCGTCCTCGAGGAGGCCCGCTCCCAGAGAAACGTCTTCCCCGAGGCGTCGCTCCGGGAGCTCCAGCTCGCCCAGGACGAGCTCGACAACCGCCTCGTCCTCGCCAAGCTCGCCGCCGCCCTCCGCTCCGGGTCCGCCGCCGTCTCCGCCGGCCCCGGCGCGCCGTCCGGCCTCAGGGGCGGCCCCGGCACGGGCCCGTCGGACCGCCCGGAGCCCTCCCTCCTGGACCTCGACGCCGTTGACCCGGCCCCCCTCGACGACGCCATCGACTACGCCGAGAGCCTCGGCTGCCGCACCATCGAGGCCTCCCAGATGCTCGCCACCGCCCGTCTCGTCCGCCGCCTCAGGCAGGCGCTCCTCGCGGGCGACCTGGAGCGGTGCCGCGGCCTGCTCGAGGGCGTCCGCGGCCGCGTCCTCGCCGCGGTGGCCGCGGAGGAGGTGCAGGCCATCAAGCACGAGGTGGACGACTGGACCGTGGTGTCGGAGCTCACCGCGGCCATCGCCACCGGCGCCGCCGTCTCCGGGCCCTGCGTCGGCGACGTCGACATGGGCGCCGTGTCCACCGCCGCCCTCGACGCCGCCATCCCCGTCGCCATGCGCCTCGGCTGCCGCACCACCGACGCCAGGCGCGCACTTGAGACCGCCCTCGTCGTCCGCCGCGCCCGCCAGGCCCTCCTCGACGCCGACTGGCCCCTCCTCCGCGAGGCCCTCACCCAGGCCCGCGACGCCGACCCCGCCCCCGCCGCCCGCCCCGAGCTCGCGGTCCTCACGGACGAGCTCGAGCTCCGCGACGTCCTGGAGGAGCTGCGCCGCGCCTCGGACGACCTCAACGAGGACGCACTGGGGACCGCCGTCTCCCGCGCCGCCCGCCTCGGCCTCGCCGCCCACCCCCGCTCCGACATCCGCTCCCCCGTGGAGGACGCGCAGAGCGCCCTCGACCGCCTGCAGCGCTGCAAGGCATCCCTCGGCGCCGCTCGCCGGGCCATGTCCGCCGCCCAGCTCGTCGACGCCCTCGCCATGGCCGCGTCGGTCGGGTACGACGGGCCGCTGGTCGAGGCCGCCAGGGAGGCCCTGTCCTCAGTCAGGGCCGCCACCGAGGCCGCCACCGTCGCCCTCCGCGTCGTCGACACGGCCGCGATGGAGGCCGCCCTCGCCCGCTGCGAGAGCCTCGGTGTCTCCCTCCCCCTCCTCGCCGAGATCCGCCACCTCCTCGCCCTCCCGAGGCACGAGTACCTCCACCGCCAGCTCGCCGCCGCCGTCCGGCAGAGCGACGAGTCCCGCGTGGCAGAGCTGACGATGGAGATCAAGGGCGCCTTCTACCTCGGCTCCCCCGACACCCTGGAGCGCTTCGCGGTGCACCGCTGCCCCCTCCTCAAGCCGCCGCACCTCTTCTCGTCCTACCCCCTCTCCGCGCCCCGCCTCGATGAGCGCATGGCCTCCTGGCAGTCGGCCCCGGCGAGCACGTCCCTGACCCGCATCTCCGACACCGCGGCGCGCCGCACCGCCATCCGCGCCTTCCGCTCCGTGCAGGCCTTCATGGGCGACCGGGCCTCCGCCCGCCCCCTCCAGGCGGGCCGGGAGGTCGTGGCCAAGGCTCTCGAGGCCGCGATCGCGCGGGAGGCAGTCACGCGCGCCGCCGCCACCGCGGCCGCCACGGGCGACGAAGACGCCGCCGCCGCCGCCGCCGCCTCCGACGGCGACGAGCTCTCCTCCCTGGCCGACGAGATCATCCTGCAGGCGCTCAAGCAAATGACCCGGAACCCTCACCCGGGCTCCCGCCGCCGCGGCTGGGCACTCCTGGACCTCCTCCTCGGCGTTGCCCCGCCCTCGGAGGAGCTCGAGCACTTCGTCGAGGCGTTCCTCCGCAGGGCAGAGCTCTCGGGGCCCCGGGGCGACGACCCCGCCGCCTCGGGTTCCGGCCCCGCCCCGCCCCCGTCCGCCTCCGTCGCCTCGGCTCGCCTCTCCGACGAGGGCGCCCCCCCGCTCTTCTCGCCGGTGCGCAGCGCCCCTCCCGCCCTCCCCGTGTCCGAGGCAGCCCTCGCCCGGCGCTGCCTCCGCACCCTCAACGTCACGCTATTCCGCGGCCCCGGCGCAGAGGCCCCGGACCTCCCCGCCGTCGCCGCGGCCGTCGAGGCGGCGGGCGCGCCCCCCACCCCGACGCTCGCTGCGGACTCGGCGAGCCTCCTGGCCGCCGCGGCGCTGGACCGCGAGCCGCAGGAGCGCGTGCCCGCCACGTGGGAGTCCATGCTCGCCGTCGAGGCGGGGCGGCCCCCGGCGGACGTAGCGTCCAGGCTCGAGGCTGACCGCCACGACGACGCGGACCACGACGCCAAGGGCTCTGCCCCGCCCACGGGCTCTGCGGCGGCCGAACATGAGCGGAGCCCCCCTCCGGCCGCGCGGGCCTCGGCCTCGCCGGGGGACCACAAGGTACCCGGCGCGGTCGCCGCGGCGCCCGCCGCGGCCTGGTCCCCGGCCGGCGGAGGCGCCTTCGCGCCGGCGCCGCCGCGAGCCAGCGCGGACGCCGACGCCGAAGCCCACGCCGACGCCGACGCCGTGCGGGTCCGCGCTCTCGCGGTCGCGGCTGCCGCGTCCGTGGGCGCCGGGCCGGCCTCGGGGATGCAGCGGCGCGCCCCTCCCCCTCCGCCCGGCGCCTCGGCCTCCGACAGCACCCCTCCCCCCGGTGCCGGTGCGTCCGTCCAGCCCAGCCCGGCTTGGGCCGGGGCATCCCCGGCCTCCTCCGGCGGCCGGTCTCCCCCAGAGCCAGCGCCCCGGGCGGCCGCGGCCGCGACGGCGCCCGCCCCTGCGCCCGCCCCTGCCCCGAGGCCTGTTGCCGCGCCCAGCCCCGCCGCCAGCCACAGGGCTGCCCCGCCAGCCCCGCTCCGGCCGGCCGCCGTGCCGCCCTCCCCTCCTTCTCGCGCACTCCCCGCCCAGCAGCGTCCCCCCGAGGCCGGCGCCCCGCCCATGGGCATGGTCAGCTTCGGTGAGATGGCCCAGGCCAACGCGGCGCGCAGGCGCAAGCAACGCGTCGTCGACCCAACCCTCCAGGCCGCGCTTGGCGACGCTTCAACGGTTCCCAACAGGATGGCAGGGATGTCGCGGAGGCTCCGCGGCGTCAACTAGCGAAAGGCGGATGCCTCCTGCCCGATTGTCCGCTGTCCCGGCCTGCATCTGAGTGATCGTCCGTCCCTCGCCGCGCTGCTCTTGGAACCATTGTGAATTCATCGCAATGCGAGAGAGAGGCGTACTCCGCACGGCCTCACGCACGGCCTCACGCACGCGAGCGAACTTGTGACCTCTCTAGGCTGGCCAGGAAGTGTTGCTGACTGAGTATTGGGTCGTTTGGTGGGCGAAGGCAGCTGCCCTGACGACACTTGCAACAAAAAGGTAGATGGGAGTGGCCGGATTCGAACCGGCGACCTAAGCCTTATGAGAGCTTCGCGCTAACCAGCTGTGCCACACTCCCGGTGCTTAGGGTAGCAGAGCTAAAAGCAAATACCTATACCATAGCGTCGATTGGACTCACGGGAAACTGCAAGCAGCAGGTTGCTCGCTCACCTGGGTGCTCCGCCCAGAGCGCGCGGGCTACAAACACGGAAAACGGTGTTGTGTTCTACGGGCTCGTAGGCCTGAACCCGGAGAGTCGCCCGGTGGCGCTCCTGCCCGGTTTTCTGGAAGCTGGCCCCACGGAGACTCGATCACGAGGTTGGCCTCGTCAAGTCCACTCTTTCGGCATGCACTTTGTGCAGTCTGCGCATAGCCTGGCTCAGCGGCTGCCAGGCGGTCGTCGGGTGACTTGATGAGGCAGCAACGCAAGCTTCGCATGCGCGGCCGACGAAGCACATCTACACAAGGCTGGATCACGAAGCCCGCCACCATCGCACTACCGAAGTGCAAAGTGGCTCTCTCCGTGAAAACAGTCGAAATGTCGCGGTCAAAGCAAAAAGTCAGATGGGAGTGGCCGGATTCGAACCGGCGACCTAAGCCTTATGAGAGCTTCGCGCTAACCAGCTGTGCCACACTCCCGCTTGCTTGTTGAAAGCAAAAATCACGATACATTATCTCATGCAAAATCGCACGACGACCCTTGCTGCCAACGTGGGTGTCGTGCTGGGTGCTACCGTGACTGCAGTGCTGTTGGGCACGAACCGTAAGGCTCTGGCTTCGTCGCAAGTCGCTGCAGCCGTTACGCGATCTCACAGTGTTTCACAACGGTGACCGACACGGCGACTCATGCACCGCCCGTGCACCCAAACCTCGTGAGCATAGCTCAACGCTGGCCGCCACGTCGTGCAGGCTCGTATTGATGGTCGGGCCTGGTCCGATCGCCCCCCGGGCAGAGCAGAGCGGGCCCACCTTCTTGGCACGTCGCATGGAAGTACGCTGACTAGCTTGGGCCCGGCTTCACATCCCCCTGCTGCTTCAGGAGTGCAAGGATGCGCGCGACGCCGCGGGCGTCAATGGGTTTGAGTACGACCTCTAGGGCGCCTGCCTGAAGCGCCTCTGCCCTGGTGGCATCAGAGATGGAACCGGTCAGCATGACTGCTGGAACTGGGGCCAGAGGAGGCAGCGACAAGGCGTGCAGAAGCTCCACTCCATCCATGACTGGCATGTCCCGGTCCACAACAGCTCCGACAAGCCGCGATCTGCTGTCTCCCATAGCCTGAAGCACCTCGATGGCCGCACGGCCGTGCCCTGCCTCCACGATCGTGGCCCCAGCGCGACGCAGAGTCCTGGCCAGCGAGGCACGGATCGATGGGTTGTCGTCCATGACAAGCACAATATCGTCGGTGTCGGGGCGCGCGGCTCGCCGGCTGCGCAGTTGCCGTGCTCTGCGGCGCTCCTGCCTTTCCTCCTTGGGGCGGGAGGTAGGCTCGGTGGAGGCGATGGAGCGGCTGCCATGGGTTTGCGCGGCCTGGCCGTCCGCGCGAGCACCGGTCGCACTGGGCCCGCTGACATCAGGGTCGATGACCGATGAACTCTGAGCCGCGCTGCCAGCGGCAAGCCTGCCAAGGGAAGGGCCGGGCATCGCGAGGCCACTCTCCTCGCGCATGCCAACTCCAGCCTTCCGGGTGCTCTCGCCCTGGGCTTTCGCCAAGCTGATTCCGGAGTCGCCCACCAGCGAACCGTGAACGGCCGGTATGCCGTGCCTCCGTGTCAGGTCGGCACGGTAGGTCAACTCGGGCTCAGAGGCAGCACCTGCGTCGGCAACTGGGACTGCGAGCCAGAACGAGACGCCGTTGTAGCCCGCAGTGCCTCCGAGTCGCTCAGAATCGCGCAGAACCATGGCGAGGCCCAGCCCAGTCGTTCCAGATCCATCTGACACCGCAGCGAACGCTCTGAACAGCGATTGCCTCGCCGCCACCGAGACACCCGGCCCGTCGTCAGACACCGCGACAACCAGCCAGGCGGTGGCAGACGCGCCGACCGATGCTGCCGCCTCTTCCACTCTGAGTGGCGGTCGGCCAGCCCCTGCAACCCGGACCCAAGGTCCGCGCTCGACCGCCACCCGCACAGCCACGGACGAGCGAGCATGCCTCGACGCGTTCGCGACGAGCCTTGCTGCGGCTCCGGCCACGACGCCGAGCTCTGCAGTCACCATGCCAGCTGGGCCAGTCATAACCAGGCGCGTATCACCGGCGCAAGCCGCACTGCATGCTTTCATCAGCGGACTCATGAGCTCAGCCGTCCGGACATCAAGCTCTGGGTCAGAGCTGTGGCTCAGGTGTCGGAAGTACTCAAGCGACGAGGACAGTAGAGACGTCGCTCGACCAAGAGACCGCTGCACATCACCAGTCCAACCTGATCCCCGTGGACTGCTGCTCGTTCTGGTCATCAAACTTGACCCGTCTGAGCGCGCTGCGACCGCCCGAGCCACCAAAGCTGGTGCAGGAATTCCAGCAGCATGGTCGACGCTTGCTCGCTCACGTCGGCCTGACTCCCGCACGGCTGGGCTACTGGCGTCATCTCCCGAGGCAGCAGGGGGAGCTTGACGGCCCGTGCCTGATGAGCTGCGTCGCGGGTGGAAAACCATTGGGAGGCTGGTCCCAGACGTTCCCTCGAAGACAGACAAAGGCTGGGACACCATCACGGCGCAGCCAGCCATTGCTGAATCGCGCTCGACCGAATCAGCTGAAGTGAAGTCACCACTCGTCGGGTGAGGCGGTGCCGGCTCTGCTGCATGAGCCTCCGCGGAAGCTTCCCGCTCGCTCGGCGTGCCTCCACTCAGTCCAGCATCCACGCCTGACGCGGGAGAGCGCCCGTGCGAAGCAGCGGGTGAGAAGCTGTCGTCGGCCAGCTCATCAACCAGAAGCACCGCCGGCAAGAGGTTCGAACGCATCTCGTGGTTGGTCCACGCGATGAAGTGGCCGAGGTGCCGCTCCATTGCAGTCAAGGACTCCGTGGCAAGCGAGAGAGCGGCACCGGTCGCATTGACGAGCGCGAGCCGCGCGATAGCAGGCACAAGAACAGCGGCAACGTGCAACATTTGGTCTTGCGCGGCAGCACCAGCAGGTCTGGTGCCGCTGGACGTTGTTGAGATCAGCCTCGCGGCCATGGAGAGTAGAACCACGGCGGCTGGGGCGGACGGCCAAAAACGGGGCAACCCGAGGCGAGCCCGCCGCACCCTCAAGACCGGGAACATGGCCATCGCCACGCATCTTGTTGCCCATGCGGCCAAGACAATGGCAGTTGTTGTGGCGAAAACGACCCTTCCGGCGCGAAGGGAGGCTCCCTCAAGCAGGTAACGGCCTGAGGCCAGAGCCCCGACCGGGTCCATGTCAGCATTGGCTTCTCCCGTTGCACCGGATGCAAGCGTGATCCCCATGCCAGCAAAGCCGATGCAGATCAAGGACGCCAACATCTGCGCGACGACGGAGTCCAAATGAATGAGAAACTCGCACCTTGCAGGCGCTGGGTTCCCTGCCCTTCGTTGCTTGCCCCCGAGCCGGGTCCCGCCTTCCTCCGGCCTCATCGCAAGTGCCATGACGGCGATCACGAGGACTGAATGCTGGAGAATCAGAGGCAAAATTGGGAGAGACTGCAGCAGCGCCGACCGAAAACACAGCGGCAGTCCGACGGTGCGCTCCACGGCCTGGACGTTGGCAACAAAGTCGGCATGCGCATCGGGGCCCCCGATCTCAATAACGACACCGTAGCCAAGGAGCGACGGCAGCGCCATGAGCGCCAAGGAGCAGCCTACAGCCCAGGCCAGCCGAGACCTCGCCGAGCATGGCTGCCCGGCCAGGGCTGCCGCACAGAACAGCACAAATGCTGCTGACATCGCCATCGCTGCCGACGCCGCCACGGAACCCTGGAGCCGGGCGTGGTCCCCGGCCTGAGCAACCACGATCACAGCAGCCTGGGTCACATTTTGGGCGCCCCCGTCGATGGAGCAAGGCCACCCCGGCCCGACGGAAAACAATCTGCGATAGCGGCGACGGGTCAGAGGCGCTCATCGGGGGGCGAAACGCCTGGGCACTGGGGTCAGCTTCGAAGCGGCCTCGCGCGAGGGGTCCAGGCCGGAACGACGGCATACTCACGAGCCCGTCTGGCAAAGCCGCCCAATGCATGGTGGTCCGCCTGAGCGAGGGTCTGAAGCTGCCGCCTTCGCCAGTTCCGCACAAGCCGACGCGATTGCGGCCACCACCAGGCTTACGACCCCGACGCGCTCCATGAGGCTGGCATGTGAAATCAGCGACCTGTTACCATCGAATGCCTCGGATGCGGCAGACCAGGTTTGCCTCGCTCTGGTCGGAAGCAGCGCTAGCAGGCTGCCTTGCGCCTTGCCCACGTGGTGCATGGTCCGTCCCACGTGGCTGAGCACAAGCCGGCAAAAGCGGGAAGCGCCTTTCAAAGCAGCACTCGTGGCTTGCTCTGGCTGGGGCGCCGTCGGGGGTGCGGGAGAGGCGACGAGCGTTTGCGAGCCCGGCCAATCTTCGTGCCGCTTCGCGGACTCACGTGATGGTGTGTTCGTTTTTGAATCAGCACACTGTGACCGGCGAGCCCGTCCGCACGAACGGGCAAAGCTGGCCTCATTCTCCGACTTCCCGAGTTTCTGTCGGCTGAGGGCGTATGCTCGAAATGCAAAGCACAATTGATCGGAAAGACCAGCCGGTTAACGTGCATCGGCGGGGTGCAGATGAGGGTGGCCGCTCCGCCGCCGCCGCCGCGGCCGCGGCCTTGGCCGCGTTGGGGAGCGTGAGAGAGCCACCCGCGGCGCCCAGGGAGCGAAGACCACGCGTGTGCGGTGCACCGCGGAGAAAGCGCCGCGCTGCGCCCACAATCGCTTGGCCCGGGCCGGCGTGCAGCCGTGCCGACATTTGCAGGCTCACAGCGTGCGGAAATACCGTGCATTGAGCTTTGCTTGCGTGGGTGCTTCCAGGCTGCGCGTGCTTGGCCTGCCCCGCTCGGCCGTCGTCCCGCACAACTCCTCGCGCCGCCCCTTGCCAGGCCTTGCCATCCACGCCAGCACGCGGCCGCCGCTTGCTCCGGATGGAGGGCTCGTTCGGGCACGATGGTGTGTGTTACGGCAGCGGCGGGGCTTGACCGGGGACAAACCTCCCAAGCAGCGGGTGCATTCGAGGCTATTGCGCGGGCGGAAGGGTACCAAGCTTCACGCACCTCCCCCCTGCGTCGCCGAGGGCCTCCGTCACCAGCTCCGGCGTCGTCAGCTTGGAGCGAACGCGGCGGCCGGCGGCGGCGTCCCTCGGACGCTTCCGTCCTGTCCTCTCCCGGCGCTTCGCCAGCAGGACAGCAGCTGCGTCCGCCGCCGGTGGGTGTCCCAGGATTGGGGGCTTGTCCCCCCCGACAGTGCCGCTGGCAGCCACGTGGGCGGGCGGCGCCCTCCTCGCCACCTCCTCGGCGTCAAGCGGCGGAGCAAAGTCGATCTCGACGTCCGTCTCCACGATGGACGCCGCGGCGGCCGGCTTGACCTCCATGACATCGATGTCAAAGGTCTGCCCGATGTAGGGGATGCGCAGGGCAACGCCCGTGGTGACGCACGTGAAGTTGCGAAGCGCCACCTCGAGCACGCCGCGCGGGTCCGTCAGCTCCACAAAGGCAGTGCGGCGGGGGCGTAGCCTGACAAACGTCGCCTTCGGAAGCGCCACGTTCGTCACCCGCACGTAGTCGCCCTCGGCCGCGCCGATGGCCTCCATCAGCCAAAAGGGGCAGTACACCCTCCCCTCCTCCGCCCCAAACTCCTTGACGCCGCAGTGCGCCACCACGGTCGACCCGTCGCACGCGATGCGGAACTTCAGGGGGTACTGGACCTCCATGTTTCCGAGTTCGGCAAGCGCAGACGATGGCATGAACACTGCGATGCGGAGCAGGACCCGCGCGGGTGGCGCGAGCGCCCTGCCGGGCTTGTGCTGGTGTACGGATGCGCGGCGTGGTCTCACGCTTGTCGCCCTCCTCCAACTCTGTGCGCCCGCAGGCCGCCACGGAGAAAACGCGGAACTCCTTCTCCCACACGCGGGGTCGCCTGCGCGGGGCGTGACACGAGTGCTGCACTCGCACTTCGAATGCACCGTACCTGTCCCAGGGGCCGG
>Ga0136560_1000287_pt1 | contig 24265 bp, 12 predicted proteins | sample AntRauMeHopE1497_FD_104925 | JGI IMG/M metagenome (GOLD analysis project Ga0136560, IMG submission 104925) | Saline lake microbial communities from Rauer Islands, Antarctica - Metagenome Hop E1 #497 | ecosystem: Environmental > Aquatic > Non-marine Saline and Alkaline > Saline | place... | reverse complement strand
TGTCCCGCTCCCCCCCCGCACGGCCGCGCCTCACTGGCGGCGGCGGGCCTTGTCCCGCTCCATCTCCGCCAGCAGGTCCGTCATGCCGTCCACCACCGCCAGCGTCTGGTCCGCCTGGTACTCCTTCGCCGTGCAGTCCGTCAGCGTCCGCCGGCGCGTCTGCGTCAGCGCCTGCTCCCGCAGCCGCTCCTGCGCCCGCCGCGCCTTCGCCTCCGCCTGCGCGTCCTCCACCACCCTGGCCTCGTTCGCCACCGCCACCGCCATGCGCTCGCGCTCCGCCGCGGCGGCCTCCTCCAGCCGCCGCGCCTGCCGCTCCAGCGTTTGCTTCCTCTCCTTCTGCTCCAGGCCCCGGAGCACCGCCGCGCGGTCAGCGGTGCGCCGGCGCCCCTGCCGCAGCGCGAGCCTCGCCGCCACCGCCTCCTCCGCGCCCGACACCTGGGCCTCGCGGATCACCGTCGTGGCCGCGGCGACGACGTGGGCCGCCTCGAGCCTCGCCGCCTCCTCCACCTGCAACAACGTCGGCTGGGGCATGTCCCGGGCCCGGAGCTCGAACGCGATGAGCGCCGACGCGCGGCGAGCCTGCTCCACGGCCAGCTCTGCCGTGACGGCGTCGACGAGCTCTGCCCGCTCGTGCGGGTCGAGACCCTCGGAGACGACGGGGAGCGTGGACTTGCCGGGCTGCGCCCTGGCGCAGCAGACGGGGAGGCACGCCCAGACGAGGGTGTGGGACGCGACGGCGTCGGGGTCGGTCGGCACCTCCACGTGCGCCCGGGCACCGCGGTAAGCGGCGTGGAGCTCTCTGTCGGCGTCGGTCGGCCCCGCCGCGGGCTCCTCGACGTCGTCGTGGACGGCGGCGGACAGGTCCACCTTGGTGCCGTAGCCGGAGATGACGTGCCACGGGTCCGGGAGCAGCCAGCCGTTGCCGCGGCGCTGCTCGTGGCAGCCGCAGCAGCAGCACAGGCCGGGGTGGCCGCGGACGCCCCATGCCATCCAGAGGTCTGGGGCCAGCGGGCGGGAGGCCTCCGACGCCGGCGACACGCGGAGCATGGTGCGGGGGGCGGACAGGCTCAGCTGGGACGGCTGGGCGACGGGGCGGCCCGCGACGCGCAGGCCGGGAAGGCTGAGCGACTCGCCGCGCGTGACTCGGCCCACGAAGCGGAGGCGGCGAAGGGTCGCCCGCGCCGAGTCCTCGGCGTCCCGCACCCGTCGCTCGGCCATCCCTGCGTCGGAGAAGGGCCAGAGGCGCCAGCAGCTGACCAGATGGCCGCAGCACGGGTCCGCCAGGCCGGCGAGGTCCTCGAGGGCGCCGTCGGCGGGCGCCGCCTTGTCTGCGACGTAGGCCGACAGCCGGCGGGAGGCGAGGTCGACGACGACGGACTCGGCGTTCCGGCCGCCGCCGCAGCCCGGGCAGGACGCGGCGCAGGGACCGGCGGCCGACGCCGCGAAGGCGAGCCACAGGAGGACCGTGAGGACGTTCAGCAGAACCATGCCGAAGGAAGGGTCCGCGGCGCCGGCAGAGCCCGAGGTCGGGAGGATGGCGCCAATGAGGAGCATGAGCGCGGCGGTGGCGAGGGGCCACATGGTGAAGGGCGCGACGGAGGTGGAGGGGCGAGGCCCCAGGGCGGCAAAGGCGACGAGGGCGCACGCCGAGAGCGCCGCCAGCACGGCGTGGCGCTCGTCCGCGGCGAAGGCGGACGCGAGGCCGATGCCGACGACGGCCGTCGTGACGGCGACGACGAGGCCGAAGCCGCAGCAGCCCGCGCGGTAGCCGAGGGTGACCGGTGCCAGGGCGACCCGCCGGGCGGTGTCGGCGTACAGGGTGTGCCACCGCCCGCAGGGGAAGGCGAGGCGGCCGGCGAGGACCAGGAGGAGGGCGAGCCACACGGCGATGACCGTCCCCGCGACGCCGGCGGCGGCGGTGGCGGCGTCAGAGCCGGCAGTGATGAACGCGTCCGCTGCCAGCGGCCTGTCCGCGGCCCCCGTGGGCACGAAAGAGAAGGCCAGCGCGGCACGCGCCACCACCGTGGGCATGCTGACGGTGCCGGCGAGGAGAAAAGGGTACCAGCACCGCGCCGCCGCCCGCCGCGCCTCTTCTTGCTCCCCCTCTTCCCGCAGCTGCTTGAGCTGCCGCGCCATGGCGTTCAGCTCCGACTCCCCCACCGTCGACAGCGGCTCCAGCGCCTGCGCCGCCGCAACCACGAGACGGTGCACCGACGCGTCGACCACGCTGACCCACGCGGTCGAGCGCGGGTGCGCGGTCAGGTACGCTCGCGACGCGCCCTCCCCGACAGACGCTGCCGTCGAGCCGTCGGCCCCTTCCGTGGGGCTGGCGCCCCGGGACACCGGGGACGCCAGCGCAGAGCCGGAGCCGACGACACGCACGGCATCCATTGGTGACGCGACCTTGGAGCCGTCGCTGCCGTCCCGCCCGGTGCTGGCCCCGGCGCTCCCGCCCTCAGACGGCGGGCCGGCCATTCCCACCTTGACGGATGGCTTGGACGCGCGGACGCCGCGAAGGTTCCGCTGCGACATGCGCTTGACCGACCGCTTCCGCTGGCGCTCCGAGAGCCCGGCAGGCACTGGCACGGGCTCGATGCGGGCAAAGGGGGCGATCCTGGTCGCCACGGGGATGGGCGGCGGCCTGCCCTCGGGGCTCGGGGAGCGGGCCGCCGGCGCGGCGGCCGTGGGGCCGTCGCCGGCGCGGCCGGGCGGCAGCTCGGCGATGGCCGCGTCCATCAGGCGTGCCTCCGGGTCGTCTGAGGCCTGCAGCTCGGCGCAGCGGCGGGCCACGGCGAAGGCTCTGGCCGCGCGGGAGTCAAAGGCGTCGAGGTCGGGACCCCCGCCCGAGTAGGCGGAGAGGTTGCCGTCCTGTCGGGCGATTGACGCGCCGAACATGCCCACAACGGCAGGAGGCGCGTCGTCAGTCCCTGTGGTGCCCTCCTTGCGGTCAGGGGGCGGCCCCATGAGCGACTTTGACTCGCCGCCGATCCCCGAAGCGACGGGCGAACTCGCCGCGCCGGACTCGCCGCCGTCATCCCCCGCTGCAGCCTCTGGCTGCGGCTCACCGGCCGCCCCCTCGGGTGCGGGCTGTACCGGCGCCGCCGGGACCGCGACCTTGGCGTCGGCGTCGTCTTCGTCGTCGTCGTCGCTCGCCGATGCCTCCACCGCCGTGGAGAGGTGTGCGAAGGCGCGGGCGGGCTTCAGTGCCGGAGCGGCGCCGCGCGGGACGGCGACGGTGCCGTCGGCCGTCGGCAGAGCCTGCAGGTCGCTGAAGGCGACGCGGCTCTCCGGCCGGCGCATCGTTCCCCCGGCGTTCCATCCGATGCTGTCGGTGTCCGAGTCGCCGCGCATCTCGTCACCCTGCGACGGCCCGCCCACGTCGCCGCCGCCCCGGATGCCGGCAGTGAGGTCCACCATGGAGTCGTGCTCGATGTGGATCGACAGACCCTTGGCGACGGCAGCTCCGTCAGCCCCGGCCGGGTCCGAGTCGTCCTGCCCGGTCACGCTGTCCCCGTCCTGCGACTCCACGACGGTCGCCCCGGGCACCATGTCGTCCTGTGCGGCCTCCCCGGCCTGCGTTCCGCCTTCAAGCTCGGCTGGCATCTCGACCCCGCCCTGCTCGGGGCTCCCGTCGGTCTCTGCCCCGGCCTCTGCCACGGCGTCCTCGTCCACTTCGGTGTCGGGGCCATCGGCAGCGCCGGCGGTGCCCGCCACCGCCCCGCGTGCGTCCCCGCGCGGGCTCACCGGCGCGCGGACACCCGACCCCTTGGTGTCGCCTCCGCTCCCCACCCCGGAGCTGGAGGCGGGCGTGCTCCCTCCTCGCTCGTTAGCCTCGTCTTGGCCGTCCCCGTCCTCCTCCTGCTTGGCAGCGCCCCCAGTCGCCCGCCCGCCCATGGCGTGCACCGCCGCCTCGGAAAGGCGGAGCGCCATGGCGGCCCGCATCTGCGGGCTCGGCGGCAGCACTGGCCACACGCCCGTCAGCCGGAAGGCCTCGAAGTGGCAGGCGTACGCGATTGCGTCGTCGAAGCCGTCCAGGCGGGAGTCCCCCGCGGCGGCGACGTCGGAGAGCACGGCGACCCATCGCGCGAAGCAGGCCTCCCGCTGCCTGCTCGACGCGGCGAGCTTGTCCGACTCAGACCTCGCCTCGTCCTCCTCCCGCGGTGCCGTCGCGCCGTCTCCGTCGCGTTGCTCCGGCATGCCGAGCTCCGGCATCGGGTCCATGTCGTCGACGGGGCCGAGCTGCTCCTCGTCCTCTCGCATCGCCTCCTCCTCCTCCGCGTCAATGAGGCCCATCGCCTCGGCCTGCTCGGCCTCCTCCTCGAAGAAGTCCATCGCGTAGTCAACCGCCGCCTGCTCTGCCAGAGCCGCAGCCGCCGCGGCCTCCTTCGCCTCTCGGGCCGCGTCGCGCTCTGCCTGGGACCGCAGCGACAGGTCGTCCGCGCCCGGCTGCCTGAACGTGGCGAGACGAGCCATGGCCTCACGGGTCACGGAACCAGACGAGGCAGCGGCAATGCCCGCGGCGACCTGCGCCAGGACCGGGGGCGGTGACGAGTCGCCGGGACCGGCGTCAGCGGCTGGGCCGTCGGGCGCCCCCTTGGAGTCGGGGCTGCCCGCGCCAGACTCGGTGTCGACGGGAGACGACCGAGGGGAGGCCCCGGGGACCCAGATGGCCAGGGGGGCGCCTTCGTCCGTCTTGGCCTCGGCCACCGCTTCCTTCTCTGCACCGGGCAGCGGGCCCTCACCGCCGGGCCCTGCTCCCTCCTCCATGGCAGCCTCCTCCGAGTCCTTCTCCTCGTCTCCCGTGTCGCAAGGCACGCGGTCAAAGTGGCCGCGGTTGGGGCCGTCCCTCGCGATCACGATGGCGTCCTCATCCATCGCCGCGACGGCGGCGCGGTCCTGGGAGTGGCACCCGCACGGACGCCCCTCGCACAACCCGACGCAGCAGAAGAGCTCTCGCGTCGCGGTGCACAGGCAGCGCAGCGCGGACGAGCGGACGCGACGGTCCTGGCGGCCGCGGCGGCCCGACGACGCGAGCGACAGCCACGAGGGCTCGGGGATGCCGCCGCTGGCCAGGCTGTCGCGTGCCTTGCGCGCTGCCGCCCAGGGGCCGACGGACGCCACGATGGCCCCAGAGTCGTCGACTCGTACGGTGAGGGGGACGTCGAGCAGCGCCTCCCGGTCCGCGGGGTCGACCCCCTCGTCGGGGAGCGCGTCCTGCCGCCCCTCGCGGACCCGGAGAGCGAGCTCGTCGATGGCGGCCTCCACGATGCCCGAGCCGCGGGCCGCGAGCGCGAAGTACTTGGAGTCGGTGGGGAGCACGCCGAAGCGGTGTGAGAGGTGCTGCCGCTCCCACGGCTCCAGGCTCTCCGCTGGCCCCGGGACGGTGGAGACCGCCCCCTCGGGCGAGGACTGGAGGGTATGCCGGAGGCCGTCCGCGCGCCGCTTCGCGAGCTGCACCGCGTGCTCCGCCGCCATCTTCTCCCGAAGAGCCTCGGCGTGTGCGGAGGTGCCGGGCGTCTGGGCGGCGACGTTCTCGACCGCGCGGCCGACGAGGATCTTGTGGCGCCGCTCCTCGTCCTCGGCGTCGGGAAGCTCGATGGCGGCCAACTCCCCGGCCAGGGCTTCCAGCCGGGTAGCCATGACCTGCTGCAGAGCCGTCGGGGGCAGAGCCCGGACGCTTCCGATCCGAGACCGGACCGCCTCCGCGAGCCGGCCCTGGCTCGCCGAGGGGAGCGCCGCCCGCACGGCTGCCGCCACCACGAGGTGCGACGCGATGCCAGAGTCCACCGCAGCGCCGCTCTCGTCGGTGAGGTCCTCGTCCCCGGTGTCGAGCTCGTCGTCGACGGCGCACGGGACGGTGGCGTGCTGGCCGTCGGCGTCGAAGGGCATCAGCGCCAGGTCCATAAGGTGACGCTTCGCGGACATGGACGAGTTGGGGTCCTTGACTCTCTGAAGGTGGTCCAAGACCACCTTTTCGATGGGCTCGAGGGTCTTGGAGGGGCAAAGCCGGCTGCGGAGCCGGCCGCACGCCACGAGGGACCTCACGTCGTCGTCCGGCGCGGCAAAGTAGTAGCCCTGGACGCAAACGAGGCTGGCACCGAGCAGCACGATGATGACCTCAACCGCCGTGCGAACGGCGAGCGACGGGGTGCCGAAGGCCTCAAGCTGCAGCACACACTCCAGCGGCGACCCGGACAGGGCCACACTGACGAATCCGAAGCCCTGGAGCCACGTCGCAGCGCGGATGACCACAGGAGCCGTGGCCAGCATGGTGCCGAGCGTGCCGAGGGCGCCGAAATGCTCGAGCGCGCTCCGCACGACAACGAAAACCGCGACCCCGCGGCGGCGCGAGGCCTGCCGCGCAAGGTGGACGACGCCCAAGAGCACCGTGTAGTACGTGGCACAGGCAAGAAGCAGCAGCAGCACTGACCATCCCGGCTCCGGGCACTCTAGACACGCCGCGCCGAACTGGGCCGCCTCGGCAAAGAAGCCCTTGCCACACGACGGGGCAGAGCTCATATCTCTGCGTGGGCAAGAGGGCAACGGCCGGCTAGGAGCGCTCGCGCAGTTGCGGCAAACCACCGCCGTTCACGCCATGGGTTGTCTCTCAGCAAACGAAGACCCGGGCTCGTCACCGGCTGCCTGGACCACCCGTGCACCCAGGACGACCACCAGCAAACACAAATGTTGCCTCTGGGGCTGAGACAGTCATGCTGGGATGTGGCATGTCCCCCGGGACCGGCGGTGCCTGACGGCCAGATGACTGAAGGACAGAAATCCGTGGACAAGCCGTTTGCCGGCCCCAGGCGCCCGCAGTTTCCGCGCCAAAACACTCACCCAGACGATAAGTGCCGTGCCACCGGCTGAATGGGGCCGGTTCGGCGTGGGTGCTTGTGGGGTGCGGTGCGCGGCTCTGGATCGACGACTCTGGCTCGCTCTGCTTGCACCTGGTCGCACCTCTCGAGCGTCCCCAGGCTGTCGCCTGATGCTCTGGCACAGAGCGCCGAATGCCGTGACGCCGAACTTTGCCATGCTCTCGGCATGACGCTCGGTTCCTGGCCGGCGCGACGGCAGTCTCGCTCCTTACGTTGTAGTTGTGTGCAGTCACTCAAGCAATCGCCGGCGCTCAATCGTCCAGCTCAAACACCTCGTCGTCGCTGTCGTCTTCGGCCACGAAGTCTTCGCTCGCGTCGGACTCCTCGTCGCTCGCGCCGACGTCGTACGTCTTGCGGGCCGCGGCGGCGCGGCGGCGGGCGGGGCGCGCCTTGGGCGACGGGCTCTCGTCAGCGGCCTCGGACTCGTCCGAGTCCTTAGCCTCGGCGGCGGGGGCCGCCTTGCGCTTGGGTGCCGCGCGGCTGCGCTTGGGGGCGGGCGATGCCTTGGGCATGGGCGGCGACGCCTCCGCGGCCTCGGCCCTCTCGTCGCTCGTCCTGCGCTTGCCGCCGCGCTTCTTGGCGGCGGGCTTCTTGGCGGCGGGCTTCTTGGCGGCGGGCTTCTTGGCCGCGGCTGCGCGGCGGCGGGGCTGGGGCTCGGGCGTCTCCTCCTCGTCGGCGAGGCTCTCCTCGTCCTCCTCGTCGCTCACGTCAGCCGCGCGCTTCGTCGCCTGCGCGGCGCGCTTCTGGGACTTGGACTGCTTGCTGGGCGGCGTGATGGCGACCCGCTGCGCGATGCGCGCCGCGAGGGACGCCACACCGCCCTCATCGTCGCTGTCGCTGAGGTCCAGGGCCATGAACTCGTCCTCCGGCTCGGCCGCGGGTGCCGGCGACGGCGCGCGGGCGGCGGCGCGCCTCGAGGTCGTCTTGGCCCGGGCGGCGGGCTCGGCGTCGTCCCCGTCGTCCCCGGCGCGGCTGGTGGGAGCGCGGCGCGAGCGCGAGGCGGCGGCGCGGCTGCGCGGCTTGACCGCCGGAGCGGCGAAATCACCGTCGCTCTCGTCCCCCCAGCCCTCTCCCTCCTCCCCGGACTCCTCCTCCGACTCGACGCGAGCCGCGGTCGTTCCCTTGAGGGCCTTGGCCGCCTGGGCGCGGCGCTTCGCGGCCCCGGCCTTGGCGCTCACGGCGGCCTTGGCGGCCGCGCCCTTCTTGCCGCGCTTCCCGCCGCCGCCTCCCTGCGCCCTGCGCCTGGCGCGCTCCTCCACCTCCACCAGGGCGGCCCGCTCCGCGTCGTCGGCGTCCAGGCCCTCCTCCAGCGCCGCGAGGTCGTTGTCCCACAGGTCCGCCGCAGTCGTCGACTCGAGGCGGCGCACCTCGTCGCTCTTGGCCTCGCGCTCGGCGCGGAGCTCCACCACCTTCTCGGCGGTGAGGGACATGAGCGACATGCCGAGGAGGTAGTGGAAGCCCTTGCTGACGGCGGCCGCGTCGGCCGTCGCGGTGTCGATCACGTCCTCGTCGAAGTCCTCGTCCGCCGAGGCCGCCGACGACGACGAGGCGTCGTCCGCGACCGCGGCGGCGTCCACGACGTCGTCCTCGTCCTCGTCGCCGTCCGCCGCCGAGGTCGCGGCGGCCTTGCCCCCCGCGACCTTGCCGGAGCGGCGCGGCTTGAGCCCCATCGCAAGGAGGTCGGCCACGACGTCGGCCCTGGAGCGGCGGGAGACGACGAGGCGGCCGTCGAGCACGGCCTCGATGAACGACTCCTTGGCCTCGAGCAGGCCGAGCTCGGCCCGGAGGCGGCGCATCATGTGGGCGCGGCGCTTGTTGTACAGGTCGAGGCGGAGGGGGACGAACCGCGCGAGGATGGCGGCGGGGGACCCGAAGCGGCGGATGCGGCCGCTCTCGTCGAAGAGGTGCATGTTGGTGGTGGACAGCGTGGCGTCGAGGCGGAACTTCTTGCGGGTCGTCGCCTCGCCCGCCGCCACGACCTTGCGGCCCTCGGGGGTAAGTGTGATGGTGAAGAACACCGTGGTGTCGGTGTGGTTCTCGCGGAACTCCTTGACTAGGGCGGCGGACGCCGGCTTGGCGGCCGAGGCCGAAGACGCGACGCTGTCGGCGTCCGAGTCGTCCCCGTCGTCGTCCTTGCCCGCGGCCTTCTTCTTGCGGGCCGCCGTGGCGGCGGCGGCCTTCTTCTTGGCGGCCGCGGCGCCCTTGGCCCCTGGCTTGGTCTTTGCCGCCTTCTCGCGCTCCTTCTCGGCCTGGGGGGTGAGGGACTCGAGGAAGATCTTGAAGTCCTGCGTCCACCTCCGCACCGGTAGCTCCGTCACCGTGAGCGTGGTGCCGTCCGCGCTGACGTGGTACTTGCCCTTGAGGCAGAACTGCTGCCCGGGCTTGGTCTCCACCACGGCGCCCTCGAAGCCCCTGTACCAGGGGCGCAGCGGGGCGGGCTCATGCCCCTGGAGGGTGTCGCGCACCGCGGCTATGACCTCGCGGGGGCTAAAGGGCGGGACGAAGGACGACCAGCCGGTGCCGATGCCGTCGGCGCCGTTGATGAGGGCGAGGGGGATGATGGGGAAGTAGTACTCCGGCTCGATGACCTGGCCGTCGTCGGTGAGGGAGCGGAGCAGGGCGTCGTCGTCGGCGGGGAAGACGAGGCGGGCCAGCTGGTGGAGCCGCGTGAACACGTACCGGGGGCTCGCAGCGTCCTTACCACCCATGATGCGGGTGCCGAACTGCCCCGAGGGGACCAGCATGTTGATGTTGTTCGCGCCCACGAAGTCCTGCGCCATGCCCACGATGGTGGCCGCGAGGGAGGCCTCGCCGTGGTGGTACGCCGAGTGCTCGGCCACGTAGCCGGCGAGCTGCGCCACCTTGATGTCCTTCTTGAGGCCGCGCTTGAAGCAGGCGTAGAGCACCTTGCGCTGGGACGGCTTGAGGCCATCGACGAAGGACGGGATGGACCGCTCGTTGTCCGCGCGGCTGAAGAGGATGAGCTCGCGGTCCACGAAGGTGCCCACGGGCATGCTGGCCACTGCGTAGTCCACGTGGGTCTCGGGCTTCCAGCGCTGCAGCCAGGCCTTGCGGTCGTCCGCGCGCTTCTTGGAGAAGGCCAGGTCGATCAGGTCCGGGTCGGTGCGGGCAAAGGTCGCCTTGGACGGCGCGGCGCCCTTCTTGCCCTTGCGCGCGGCGGCTGAGCCGGAGGCCGCGGTGGCGGCCGCCCCGCAGGACGAGGACGCGACAAGGCTGCCCGGGGAGCTTCCGGCGTCGTCGTCCGCCTCTGGCGCCTCCTCCTCGTCCTCCTCGTCGTCGCTGAGCTCCCCCGCGCGGCGGTCGGCGCGCTCGTCGTACTCGAAGTTGATGACGTGGGTGTCCAGGTCTGCGAAGTACTCCTTGGCCTCCTTGGCCGACGAGGTGCCGAGACCCTTGTAGTACCGGGCGGCCCAGCCGCGGCCGTTGCTGTTGGCCTCGCGCCACACGCGGTACTCGGGGAGGGTGAAGAAGCTGAGGGCGCGGGAGCCGCGGGTAACCTTGACGATGGGCGTGATGAACTGCTGGAGGAAGCCGTCGACCTCGAGGAGGGAGGGCCAGAAGTGGTGGAGGAAGTTGATGATCAGCCCCTTGATGTGGCTCCCGTCGTGGTCCTGATCCGCCATGATCATGAGGTGGCCGTAGCGCAGGCCGTCGGCCGAGTCGTACTTCTTCCCGAACTGCAGCCCCATGATCTTGACCAGGTTCTGGATCTCCGCGTTGGCCAGGATCTGCTTGTGGGACGCCTCCCGGACGTTGAGCAGCTTGCCCTTGAGCGGGAACACGCCGTAGTTGTCGCGCCCGACCACGGACAGGCCGGAGATGGCGAGGGCTTTGGCCGAGTCACCCTCGGTCAGGATCAGCGTGCACTGGTGCGCCCGGGCGGTCCCTGCGTTGTTGGCGTCGTCGAGCTTGGGGATGCCGCTGAGGGTCCGGGTCTTGGAGCCGCCCTTGCGCTTGAGCTCGGCGCTCTGCTTGAACTTTGCCCAGGAGAGCACGCGGTCGACGACGCCGCTCTTGGCGACGACCTGCTTGAGGAACTTGTCCGGGAGGACGCACTCCGAGCCGAAGGACTTGGCCGTGGTGATGAGGGTGTCCTTGGTCTGGCTGTCGAACGCCGGGTTCTCGACGAGGGAGTTGACGAAGACGGTCAGGTGGTTCCGAACGTGGTGCGCCTTGAGCGGGACGCCCTTGTTCTTGCGGGAGGCCGCCTTGCAGACGGCGTCGGCCACCTGGTCGGCCACCATCTTGACGTGGCTCCCGCCCCGCGTGGTGCAGATGGCATTGACGAAGCTCACCTGCGTGAACTGGCCGTCCGACACGGCCACGGCCACCTCCCAGCGGTCGCTGACCTTGACGAAGAGCCTGGGAAGCACCGTGCCCGGGACCTCGGACCCCTCCTCCTTCTTGGGCTTCTTGCCGCGGCGCGGCCCGGCGTCGGAGTCCGAGTCGGACTCGTCGTCGGAGTCGAACTCGTCGTCTGCCTTGGCTGCGGACGACGAGGCGGAGGCGGCCGCGGCGGCCGGCGACGTCACGCCCGCCGCCTCCTCGGCCTCCTTGTCGGCGTCGGTGCGGTAGAGCGCCACGTAGGACTGGAAGTCCCTCACGGGGAGCTTGGAGCCGTTGAGGTACACCGACACGGACCGGTCCGAGATCCCCGCCATGTCGTACACGCGCTTGGTGAAGAGCGCGACGATGTCGTCGTCCAGGCCGTCCATGCCGAAGCGCTCCAGGTCGGGCGAGAAGGTGATGCACGTGAAGTCGCTGTCGGACTTGCGGCACTTGCCGATGACCGGCTCTCCCTTGACCGTCATGTTGTCGGAGAACTCCTGGCGGTACACGAAGCCGCGCTCCGTGTCGCAGGTCTCGATCACGAAGCGGGAGGAGAAGATGTTCGCCAGCTTCGCCCCGTAGCCGTTGCGCCCGCCCGTGACCTTCTTCTCGCCGTCGTCGTAGTTGGACGAGGTGAGGAGGTGCCCGAAGATGAGCTCGGGGACGTAGACGCCGTGCTCCCCGTGCATCACGACGGGGATGCCCTTGCCGTCGTTCCACACGCTGATCTCCCCGGACTCCTTGTCGATCGTCACGCGGACTGCCCGCATGGAGGCGTCGCGCTGCTTGTTGTCGGCCGCATTCACCAGCAGCTCGTCGAAGATCTTGTACAGCCCAGGGACGTACGTCACCTCCCGCTGAACGATGCGCCGGCAGGCCTCGTCCCACACCCACATCGGCTGGGCGTTCTTCTGCATCGACCCGACTGCGGAGGGCGGTGGACGGGGGCCTTGGGCGTTGAGGAGCTCGCTCGTAACAATCTGGTGGATCTGAAGCACAGGCATTCTCACCATACGTGTCAGGGCGCAGCAGGATGTGCTCCAGCTGAGACTTCTTCTGGTAGATCTGCTCGATGGTCTTGCCGCCCTTCTTCTTGCCCTTAGCAGCTGCCTTGGGTGCTGACGATGCCGCTGGCTTGACAGCCTTGGCCTTGCTGCCGTTTACGGCCTTGTTGGCGGCGCCGAGCACCTTGCGGCCGCCCTTGGCCTTGGGCTCAGCCTTGGCTGCTGGTCCCGGCGACATGTCAAAGTCAGAGCCAGAGTCCTGCGTGCATTACGAGGCCGGGGAAGGCAAAACGATCGTCACAGGAGCTGAGCGCCCGGGCGCTGGACAAGGAACATTCAAGTCGCCCGTTATGCTCGGCCTTGTCTCACAGCCTCTTCGAAGTCCGACATGGCCTCATCACTGAACTCTTCGTCGGAAACACAGGCCGCCATGGCCGGTCGTCCCTTCACGAGCCGGTTGGGCCGAGCGGGAGAGTGCCCTGGGGTCGCCGGAGCCCGCAAACGGGTCGCAAGAAACGGGCTCTACCAGATCGGCAGGAAAACAGCGGGGCGCCCCGCAACACCACACAGGGGCCCAGCAGACAGGTCCACTGTGCCTTCCGTATATTTTGGGCATGGAAATCGTTTCGGCCGATGCGGAGGAACAGTTTGTGCTGCGCCTCCCGCCAGCGTTGTCCCTGAAAATCCAAGCCGCCCTGAAGGAGGGGAGGAAGCCGCCATCGGTGGAGATCAGCCCAGCCAGCCGGCTCCGTGAGCGATGCTGGTCGTGCGACATGTAGGGGACGCGCCTCGCCCAGCCGCGCTGAGATGCCACAGCCAAGCCGGGTGGGCACCGCAATGCCACCGCCTTCCCTTCCCTCCCCCTGGCCCCGCAGCCGGCGAGCCTCTCCCCGAAGGTGCAGATCCGGAAAACCCGCCGCCGCTGTTTCACGTGACTGTGACTGATGAGCTGGCCGGGCTGCACGAGGTTCTCGAGGCCGAGTTTGGTGAGTCGTTTTTCGCGCGTTCGTGGTCGCCATGAGGCCCGATGCAGCCGCCTGCTCTTCAAAGCATTTGTATCCGCCTGGCGTTGGCATCGCAGTCGGGCTTCCCACCGTCGTGGAGTCTTTCAAGAGCAGCGATGAAAAGCACTTTTTCAAGTCCGGCTCCCTCTCTGGCGTGCTGCGTGTGACGCGGCGGATTTCGACTGCTTCTGGTGCTTCAGCACCTGTTGCAGCGCCGGGCAGGGAGGATGACTCCTCGGATGACGACGATGGCGTGACCAGCTCAAGACGGGCCGGCTCGGAGCTCCACGTGCCACTGGAGCCCCTGGTGAAGAGCGGGAGGAGGACGAACCTGCTTCCCAGCGGGCTGACGCCGCCAACGGAAGGAATCGTGGCGAAGCACTTCCGCAGGCACAGGCGAGTGCTCATGGGCGGGGTCACGGTGGCGGAGGTGCGGGCAGCGGAGGCGCAGCTGGTGTCGATGGGCTCCGGGGACGGCACCACGCTTCAGCTGTCGACGACGCACGAGTCCCTGGTGGCGGAGGAGCCCTGGATGAAGCACCTGCCGGATGAGTACGAGCTGACGTACGAGAACGGGCAGCTGGTGGGCGCGACCACGCTCCCGCCGGACGTCGCCAGGGCACTCCTAGGAGCAGCAGCGCCCTCAGGCACCCCTGCTGCCGCTGCGCCCGCAGCCTTGCCGAGCGCCCCGGGCATTGGGCTCGGCGCTACGTCTTCCGCTGGGCAGAGCTCAACTCCCGCTGCTGCAGCGCCTCCCTTCAGCGCGGCACCCGTGGCTGTGTCGGCACCTGTGGCACCTGCTGCGACCCCGGAGCCTTCGTCGTCCTCGTCCTCGTCATCTTCCTCGTCGTCCTCCTCCTCCTCGTCTTCATCCGCCGCGGCTGCAGCCGCTGCACCAGTGCCGTCCGCTGATGCCACGCCAGCTGTTGATGACGCCAAGACTGCCGCGGAGAGAGCGAAGAAGGAGGCCGAGATCGCCGCCGTCAAGAAGCAGCTCGACGAGGCGGTGAGAGACGCCAAGAGGATCAAGCTCAAGCACTCGACCGCCATCAACCCGCTGCAAAAGCAGCGGCTGGCCAAGGCGTTCACGGACGCGCAGACCAAGGCGAGGGCGATCAACGCCAAGCTCAAGGAGCTCGAGTGACGCCACGGCCGGCGCGACGCACCGCAACGGTTCCAGCGCGCAAGGGCACACACAGACGAAGCACTGCGAGGCACAGAGCAGGCAGTGGCAGGGCGCCCGCACCGCTCATGCCTTCGGCTGGGCCAGCCGGGAGAGCAGCGTCTTCGTGATCCGTGCAAACCAGACGACGTTGAGAACCTGCGCCGCGCCCGCGAGGCCTAGCTGCATCACAAGCTCCCTGAAGACGGCGGGGTCCCGCAACAGCCGCCGGCGCGCCTCCCGGTCGTCCTCGCAGCCGCCTGAGCCGTCGTCGTCCCCCCTGGACAGGTGCCAGCCCACGTTTGCGAAGATCCATGCGTTGCACACGAGGCGGGACACGAGGAAGCTCGCCCAGAGCGCCATGCCGTTGAGCAGGAGCACGCGCTTCCCGCTGCCCCTGAGCAGCGTGATGAGGTGGAGCGGCACGGTGGAGGCCTCGTTCAGCAGGAACAGAGAGTGATACTGCGTCGTGAAGCCGGTGGACACGCCCCTCCAGAACCCAAAGCCCACGATGGCGTGGTGCAGCAGCGGCCCCCACCCCGGCAGCTCGTCACCCTCGGCTGCCATGATCACGCAGTCGGCTAGCAGGTAGGCGATGGTCCACTCCACGGCCTGGGACGACCGCCCATCGCACGAAAAGAACATCTGCGCGGTGCTGCTCGTTGGGGCCGTCCTGCGCGGGAGGAGCCCGGCGAACGGAACGGTGGTGACAAGCGACTCCCCTCCGCGAGGGTGGCGGGGCCAGCCCTCAGCATTGGGCGGCCAAGCAAGCAATGCAGCTGCCTCATCACGGCTCACAGCAGGGCCTTCAGCCCGGCAAACGTCGCCAGTGAGGCGTGGGCAGTGGACAAGAGCGCGTCCTGAACGGCGACCGCCGATGTGCGGGGAAAGGCCCGGCCGAGCCACCTCTGCCCCCGCAGCCACTGCACCATGGCAGCAGCACCCGCAGATACGCCGAGCCAAGCGACGGTCTTCCCCGCCAGCCGCGGGACTGTGTCTGGGAAGCTTCCCACCCCGTCAAACGCCCCATCCGGTCGCCACAGACCAGAGACACTGATCCGGTTGCCCATACCCCGTCACCTGCCAGGCATGCTACTGTGGACCGCCCGCGGTCTGGGAGCTGCAGGGAACCCCAACCGTGGCAGAGGTCCGAACTCCCGGCTGCCCTGCGCTTAAGAGAGCTCCACGAGGCTCAGCCCCTGGCTAGCAGAAGGAAACGTCCTGATTGGGCCTAGGCACTCGCTGCAACAGGGTCTGCGCGCGTTTTGTGCTCTGCGTGACATTTCGGCCTGCGGACCTGGCACACGCGACAGGCACAATGGCAAGAAACGCCATCGCAGTGCTGCTTGCAGCATCGCTGAGCGCTTGCGCAAGCGAGCCGATCGTTCTGGACGGAGACCAGACGAGCCGCGTCTTTGACGGCGTCGGTGGGCTGTCTGCCGGAGCATCATCGCGGCTGCTTTACGACTACCCGGAGCCACAGCGCTCAGACATCCTGGACTACCTCTTCAAGCCGAACTTTGGAGCTTCGCTGCAGATCAACAAGGTCGAGATCGGCGGTGACGTTCAGTCAACTGACGGCACCGAGGCGTCACACATGCACACGCGCGACGATCTGAGCTTCGAGCGAGGCTACGAGTGGTGGCTGATGGTCGAGGCCAAAAAGCGCAACCCTGACATCAAGACCTATGTGCTGAGCTGGGGTGTCCCCCACTGGTAAGCCTCTCGCGGGCGGGAAGCTGCAGCTCGGCTGCAGTGCTGAACCCAACCACGCCCGCCCTGCCTTGCCTTTCCGTGCCGCAGGGTCGGCAACGGCAGTTTCTTCTCTGAGGACAACTGGCACTACCAGACCGAGTTCGTCCGTGGCGCCCAGTCCAAGGGGATCCAAGTCAACTACATCGGGCTCTGGAACGGTGAGACGCTGGCTGTATTACGCGCACGAGGCAGCGTGCACTTCACGCACGCGAAGCTGGCTGGCACCTCTCACGACCGCCCTTCACGCAGAGCGCTCGTGGGGAAACCCCGGGTACATCAAGGGACTCCGGGCGACCCTCGACGCCGCTGGCTTCAACGCGACAAAGATCATCGCGGCGGACGGTGGCATCCCCGCCGACGAGATCAAGGCGCTCCAGGACGACGCACAGCTCCGGGAGGCCGTGTTCGGCCTCGGCCGGTGAGTAAAGCCCGAGGTACAGCTGAAGGCCGGGGAATGGCCGACGACGGATGCGTGCCGCGCTAGCGCTGAGTCGACATCGGTCGCGTGGTGTTCCTCCGCTGCCGCAGTCATTACCCGTGCAAGCGGACGAGCCAGGAGACGCTCGACCTCGGCCTCCAGTACTGGTCCAGCGAAGACTACAGCACCGTCGCTGACTGGGCCGGGGCGGGCTGCTGGGGCCGGAGCATCAACCAGAACTACGTGCTGTGAGCCCGTGGCCGCGCGCGCACCGCAAGCAGCACGACAGCCGCTGCCCGGGGTGGAACCCCTGCGGCAGGCGGCCGAATCCGAGGCGTTGCTTCCGGGCCCCGCACCTCCGCAGCCTCAACGCCACAGCCACCGTGTCGTGGTCCACCATCTGGTCCGTCTCCCCTTGGGACATCTACTTCGGCAACGGGCTCATGTACGCGTTCGAGCCGCACTCTGGCCACTACCGCGTCAACGACCCGATCTGGACGTCCGCCCACCTGACCCAGTTCACCGCTCCGGGGTGGCGCTACCTGGAGCGGCCGGCAGTCGGTATGCTCCCCGGTGGCGGCTCGTACACCGCCCTGGTGCCCCCAGCCTCGTCGGCTGCCGGTCGCGCCGCCGGCCCGGCCACTGTCAAGTCTGCCGGGCCCGGCGACTTCACGCTCGTCGTGGAGACGCTCGAGGGCGACTGCCTTCGGTGCAAGGGCTCCCCGACCCAGGCTGCGACCGTGTCCTTCCAGCTGGCCGGAGCCCTGGTGTCGCAGCCCGCCAAGCCGCTGCACCTGTGGCGCACCACGCGCACAGATGCCTTCGTGTACGTCGGCACGGTCCCCGTGGACGGCCAGAACACGTTCTCCCTTGACGTCGCGCCCGACTCCATGTACACGGTGACGACCACCACGGGCCAGGCGCACGGCGTGGCGGCGGCGCCGGTCCCGCCCTCTGCCCCGTTCCCGCTCCCCTACTCCGACAACTACGACTCCACCAAGCTGCAAGCTCCGGGTCGGTACCACTCCGACCAGGGCGGCAGCTTTGAGATCGGGCGCAAGTTCGGCGGCAAGGCGGGCGACCAGGTCCTCCGCCAGGCGGTCCCCGTGGATGCTGGGCCCAATGCCTGGGTGCTTGACCCGCTTCCCGTCACCAGCATGGGACCGAACAGCCCGCGCGACATGCGCGTGTCGGTCTCCGCCCTGATGCGCTCCTCCTTCAACTGCTCCGCCCCGGCCGCACCCGCCGCCACGCCTGCGGACGGCACCTTCGTCGGCGCCTGCACGCGCATCTCCCAGCGTTACTCGTCCGGCCAGTGCCTCCTGGTCGGCTTCGGGCTTGCGAGCGCGGGCATCATCGATGGCGCTGCCCCTGACAGCGGCACTTGCCGCTGGTACCTTGCACAGGGCATCAGCAAGCGCAAGTACCAGTCACTGGCCACGGGCAGCTGCCCGGGCACAGATTCCGTGGCGTTCGCCGACGAATGGCACGAGCTGGAAGTGTCGGCCAGCGACGCTACGCTCTCCGGCAGCATCGACGGGTCGGTCATCGGGCAAGCGCCCGTTCTGGTGACTACCGGTGCTGCGGGCCTGACGTCGGGCTTCCACATCGCCGACTTTGACAACCTGCAGCTCCTGGGCGTGCCTGCGACTGCCAATGCGCTCGTGGCCACCGTGGTCCCCGGCCCAGACCGCCGCAACGACTTTTCTGGATACGTGGGCATCATGATTAACCTGAACGGCACCGAGGGCACGACTGGGCCGTTCAAGGTGTCCTCGCTCGGCCGGTTCTGCGCCGGAGGCGAATCGCAGAACCACAACCTCACGATTCTGGATGCGACGCAGTGGCTGCAGTCGGGCGGAGACCACGCGCCGGTAGAAGTCGCATCAGTGGTCCTGAACGCAGCGACGGGGTGCGCTTCCGGCAAGCTGACCAGCCAGGGATTCGCGTACGTCGCCCTCCCTGAGCCGGTGACGCTCGCAGCCGGCCGTGCCTATTTCATTGTGTCAGAGGAGGTTGAGAACGGCGATTTCTTCTTTGGGAGGAGCACGCTTGTCAGCTACGGCCTCCGGCCCGACCTCGCAATCTACGATGACCAGCCCGTCGGCGTCTATGAGACCCCCAGCGGATGGTCCCAGGCCGACCGTGCGAACGTTGGGCAGGGCTATGGCCCCGTGAACGCCATCCTCACAGCGTGATTGCTCGGGCGAGCTCCGACGACGCAATTTTGCCTCTGCCAGCTGCGCGGCTTGCGCGCACACCGCTCCGCTGAACACACCAGGCTCAAAAACCCTCTCCCGGTATTTAACCCCAATCAGCGTGGCGCCGCGGGCAGTGACCCGGCCCCTGATGAGCACCAGCACCTCAACTGGGCAATTGCCCGCCGACAGACTGCTGGGCGCCCTTGAGGTCCTGAAGGCGGTGCACTCCAGCATCCCCGATGCGGTCGGTGATGCATCGTCCGCTCTCTCGATCGGGGCTCTTGGAACGGGCGGCGGAGTCCTCCGGGACCAGGCGCCGGGCGCGCCCCTGGCGGCAGCCCCCGACGGGTGTGACGACGTGGAGGAGCTCCGCAGCCAGAACACCTCCCTCAAGCACCGCTTGGCGGTAATGCAGGAGCGTATCGCTGACCTCGAGCGAGCACTGGTGAGCTCAGCCAGCGAGGCCGAAGCGAGCAAGGTGACAACGCTCCCGCTCACACGGCCGACTCGCGCAGCCAATGGCGAGGCCCCGGAGCAGGTGGCTCCATCGCTGCACCCACTGGGGGCCGAGCTTCGCCGTCAAGGGCTTACCGCAGCAGGCCGCGCCGTGGCGGCGCTCCGCGCCGTCCAAGGGCTCTCTGCTTACCACCCTGGGGGCGGGCTGGGAGGCCTCGGAGTGTCCACCGGCCCGGAGGGTGCCCTGGCACACTCGGCTGCAGCTGCTTGGGTTGGGGGGACCGCCTGCCCGACCTGTGCTGGCTGGCTCACCTCGCGTGCGACCGAGCACCACCCTGCAGCCGCTAACATCCAAGACGAGCTCCAAGACACTGCCTCCTCAGGTGATGCGATGAACCGTTGCGCTCAGTCTACGCCAGAGGATGTGAGCCGCGTGGAGGACGCCCTCGCGTCTCTCGCCACAGATGTGGCCGCCATGGTTGCTGGCGTCGCCTCTGTGCGGCGGGAGCTGGACGTCAGCCAGCCGGCAGGGTCAGAGTGGTAGATTCGGTGGGAGGATGGCTGGTGTGCCCGCAAGCTTCAAGCAATGCACCTCAATGTTCGAACAGCCCGAGATTGGCACGTGACACAGCCTCAGTACGTCCCCGCCTTGGTTGCGCTTGCCCAAGCCAGAGCTGCCGCTGTCCTCGCATCGACCTTTGATCTGTCAATGGACTGAGGCGCAAACGGCTCGATGAAGCCGCAGTTGGCGATCGATCCGGGGCCTCCACTTCCATCGGAGCTGCCATACCCTAGGAAGCACTCACAGTTGCCTGTCTCGTGGTTGCAGATGCCGCGCTCGCTGCATACCGAGTGCTCCGTTGTGCCAGCAGAGGCTTGAGCAGCCTTGAGACTGCCCGGCAGCGTGAGGTCTACACCCTGCGAGAAGCCGGCGCCCTCCACCACCTCAATGGGTGGCACGTCTCCGTTCTCGGTGCGGAACGTCACGGTGATTGTAGTTGTTCCGCCGGTGGAGCACGCCTGACTTGCCGCAGCATTGAAACCCACGGTGACATCACCGACTGAGGTCAGCGCTTCAAGGGCAGCCTCGATGTCCGCGGCAGTCGACGTGTGCTGGATGGGGCGTGTCACCTGCCGCCGAAACCGCAGCTGGAACGAGGGTGTCCCTGAGGTATGGGAGCAAGTGATGGTCTGGACCTCATCGAACTGGCCTGTTGTGGTGGGATCGTCGCCGCGCGGACATGACCGGAGCGAGCAGTCGTATCCTTGCCAGCCAGCGTGGCAAATGCAGCCGTGGTTGCTCCTGAAATCCCACGTGGTGGGGCCGTTCCTGTCTCGCCCGTACGTGAATGGCGTGGCAACTCCGTTGGTCGTCGCCTCCTGGGCGAGGCCCTCCATCGAGTAGCACGTGCCGTGGCCTGAGCAGGCAGCGCCCCCAAGGACAGTGATCCCTGGGCACGCGAGCTTCTGGCAGGCCTCCCCCGAGAAGCCCTCCTGGCATTCACACTTACCCAGCGCCCGGTTGCAGACCCCTCGGCTAGAGCACTCTGCGGGTGCGTGGGCGACGTTCGGTGCGCTGGCAAGGTCGAGCCACGCGGGGCCGCTCGGGCAGGTCCGCTCCGCGCAGTCTCCGCCCATCCACCCTTGGTTGCACGTACATGCGTACTCTGGGTGGCCCGAGCATCTGCCGTGCCCCGAGCACTCAATGGAGACCCCCGGGCAGGACGTGATCGGGCTAGAGGCGAATCCACAATCGGGCTGATCGCCGGCAACCCCCCGCCCGTTGCTGGATGCGAAGCCAGTGAAGCATCTGCACGCACCGAGCGATCGGTCGCACGCGCCCCTGCCAGAGCATGGCAGCGCCTCCTTTGTTCCGCGCACCGACACCACCGCGGTGCCCCCAGAGCGAGCAAGCTGTCCGCCGTCATACGCAAGGGAAATGCCTGCGGCAGCAGCGCCGGTGAGGTCGTTTCCGTCCCCGCTCAGGACAATCAGATTCGGTACGTCGCCGTGATCATCGAGGAACGTAATCTCGACGACATTATCGCTGGGTGTTGTGGCAGACGAGCAAAAAGTCGTAACCGCGCCAGAAGCACTCAGGAAGCGCACCTGGACGTGCCCGACCGTCGGCAGGGCTTCCAGAGCGGTCTCCAGGTCTGCGGCTGTTGCTGATGCTGGAATCACAGCCGTGGTCTCACGGCGGAAACGAAGCACGAACGACTGGCCGGCAGCAGGGTCAAGGTCACAGCGCAGCAGCTGCACTTCGTCGGCCTGGCCCTGCGTCATCGGGTCGTCACCCAGCGGGCACACGCGCTGCGAGCAGTCGAAGCCTCCGTGACCCTCGTCACACTCGCAGCCGTGGATCTTATCAGCGTCCCAGTTGGTGTCGTAAGCAAAGCTTGCGACTCCCTCGTCCCTGTACATGTTGAGCGTGCGCAGCGATCGGCAGCGGCCGTGGCCGCCGCAGTCTCTGGGACATTTCATGCGCTGGCATCCTGCGCCTTCCATCGTGGAATGGCACTGGCAGCTACCGAAGCGGAAGTCGCACGTCCCTCGGTCGCTGCATGCGGCTGGGGCGTGCGCAGTTTCGTCCGCCATCGCAATGTCGTTCCACGACACCTCCTGCGGGCAAAGCCGCTGTGAGCAGTCGCCGCCCCCCCATTTACTGAAGCAGTGGCATTTGTTCACCCCTACACAACGGCCGTGCCCGTTGCAGAAGCTTGGACAGTGCGCGTTGGAAGCCGCGACCAGCAGCAGGGCAGCCGCCAGGCCGGCTGCTGCGCGCCCTTGCCGCGCCACCATGCCTCCCTTGGGCAGTGCGCAGTCCTCAGCCCGTCACACCTCGCCTTTGAACACGAGTGTTGTGGCGGTTTCGACTTTGCGGGACCAAGCCTTGGCTGCAGAGCCGAGACAAGGAGACTGTGCTTGGCGACTGTGGCTTTAGATATCTTGGTATCATCCCGGCGAATCATCTCTGGAATGCCGCCACAAACGTGTCCGATCCGCACAGACCGCCCGCGTCCTCAGCCGAAGGGAACTCAGGCGCATGGATCCTAGCCATGCGTTTGGTGGCAGATCTGGCACCGGTGAGCATGTGGTGGCCGGGATGGCAAGCGCGGTCGTTGGCTTCTCCTCTTTCCATTGGCTCCACGCCTTGCCAGCCATCGACTCGGCTGGTCAAGCCGACAACGGACGGCACCCACGGCAGGACGACTGTCATCATGCTCGGTGTATTCCGTGGCGCACGGGCGGGGCGGCGTGGCCCTAGACCCGGGGCACCTGGCTGGAGCCGGGCCGCAAGCGATGGCACCCACCCGCATGTCGGCCTGCCGTGCGCTCCTGCTGCGTCTTGTTTATGAACCAGCTCGCGATCATTGCCTGAACGTCCCCGCAGGGTCTTCAATGACTTCGTTCGGCGAACCTGGGGCAATGAACTGGGGCGACCTGCCTGATGACAGCGACAGGCCGGCCCCGCCGGTCAGGGCGAGGGTCAGCGGGGTGACGGCATCGCCGGCAGCCCCTGCAGCGGCTGTGGTGACGCGCCAGGCCATTCGCATCGGAGCGCGCCCTGGAATGGGAGCGTCCGCCAATGGCTCGACCTCGGTCGCCTCACCGACGGCCAGGGATTCGGGGCGCGCCCCGGAGTCCATGAGCACGAGCTTTGTTGGCCGCAGTGTCGGGGCCATGCCCTCAGCAGGGGGTCCGGGCTCGGCGCTCATCCGCAAGAAGCTCTCGACTAGCTCGAGCACCCGGGGACGCGGCCGTGGGCGCGGCCGTGGCGGCTACACCAAGGACGGTGGGGCGCACGCCGCTGTCGGCAGGGTTCACCGTCCCACTGCTGCGGGCCTCATCGCGCCGGTCGCGGCCGGTGACAGCCTCGGCGCCGCCTCTGTCATGAGGATCCGCCGCAGAGCGCCTCCAACGGCGGCCCCCGCTCCCGCCCCCGCGGCGGCTGACGCCGACGACACCTCTGAGACCGACAAGAAGGCCACTGAGACCCCCGCTGCCGCCCCGGCCGGGCCGGCCGCTGCCAACGTGTGGGCTTCGCGCTCCGCGAACACCCCCCGGACCGCCGCCCCGGCCCGCCAGCTGTTGTCCCAGCCCGTGGTGGGGTCAGTCGCCGCGCCCGTGCCAACGGGCGACCACCACGCGTGGCAGGACGGCCCTTCCAGCCATCACCCCGTCGGCCGCGGCGATGCGAGAGTGAGCGGCGACGCCCGCGCCCACTACGGCAGCGAGCCCGATCACGGGCACCACGATGACGCCGGCAGCTTCGAGGGCGGGCACCACGCCGCGCCGATGGCCTCGCGTGGGGATGGAGGTGGCTGGGGCGGCGGCGGCGGCGGCGGACGAGGTGGAGGCGGTGGTGGCTGGGGCAACGACAACGGCGGGAGTGACGGTGACTGGGGCGGCAGCGGTGGCGGCGGTGGAGGCGGCGGCAGCGAGGGCGGCGGAGCCGCTGCCAGCCACTGGCAGACGGGCGCTCACGGCCCGGCAGCGTCCCACCCGAGCCCGGCGTCCACGCGGCGGAGCGAGCACGACTCCCCTCGCATCGTGCCGGTGACCCTTGCGGAGCAGGACCCGGCGGCAGTGGAGGCGGCCGCAGCCGCCGCGCGCGCCCGACGTGCCGAGGAGCGCCGCACCCGCGGGCCCCGGACAGCCGGAGTCCTCTACAAGCGCCTCCCTGACGGCCGCATCGTGGACGCCGAGAAGCCGGAGCCTCCCCCCCCGGCCCCGCGCGCCCGCCGCGGCAGCAACGGAAGCCGCCACAGCACGAGCACCGACGCCAGCGCCTCCAAGCGCAGCGACCGGCCCAAGGACGTCAGGCTCCTGGACTCCAAGGGCGCCGCCCGGGCCGCGGCAGCGCCCGCGCCCGCGCCCGCTCCCAGCCCCGGCCGTCCGGCCTGGACCGCGGGCGCCCCCCCGACCGTCACGGGAGCCAAGCCCACTGGCCAGCCCGGCCCGGAGCCGCGCCTCCCCGCGGCCTTGTCCCGCGGCCGCTCGCCCTCGGTGTCGCAGCCCCCCGCCGCCCCCGCACCG
>Ga0136560_1000285_pt1 | contig 24309 bp, 13 predicted proteins | sample AntRauMeHopE1497_FD_104925 | JGI IMG/M metagenome (GOLD analysis project Ga0136560, IMG submission 104925) | Saline lake microbial communities from Rauer Islands, Antarctica - Metagenome Hop E1 #497 | ecosystem: Environmental > Aquatic > Non-marine Saline and Alkaline > Saline | place... | reverse complement strand
TGGGGACTGCGGCGTTGCCCTCGGCGCGCGTGACCATGAGGGCGGGGGCGGCCAGGGCGGCCAGCGACACGTCCGCGCCTGTGAGCTGATCTCCGGCCAGGTACTTGGAGTCTTCGAGGAGGCCGGAGAGCCACTCGAACTCCACCAGGAGCGCCGCGAGGGACCGCTCGGCCCTGGCCTCGGTGATCTTGAGGCTACCGAAGATGAGCGGCTTGATGGCGGACATCACGAGGGAACCGACGGCGCGCTGGGACGGCGGCAGCACCGCTGCAGTGGAGCTGATGAACAGCTCGGGCTTGCGGATGGACCAGTAGGCCAGCACCCGGGCGCGCGTGCCGAGCTTGTCGTGCAGGCGCTGCTCGATCGCCTCGATCTTCTCAAGGCGGTCAGCAGGGTACAAGGGCTTCGCCGCAGACTTGTCCGCCCACCGCATGATGTCCGCGCTGTCCCGAAGGACCTCGCCGGAGGCCAGGACCAGCGCCGGGGTCGACAGCGACGAGCTGGCGCGGTCCTCCTTGCCCGTGCCTGCGGACAGGTACACATTGATCATGTGCACGATGGGCGCCGAGGGTTCCTCCTCGTAGGCGATCCCAGCGGCGTCGAGAGCCCACCTGGCCCGCTCGCAGTAGTGCGAGAACGGGATGGTGACGAGGCGGGGCAGCCTTCGGGACGATGCTGCGGCCATCACGCCCGCTTTGTGTAGATGCTACCTGCCGCGCAGAGGGCTGAGGGGTGCGCTCGCCGCAAGAGTGCTTTCGGCCCGCTGCGGCAGCTCTGTTTTTGCTCTCCGCCAAGCGTGACCGCGCCTTGCCCGCACAGACACGGGAACCGACAGCAAGCACTGCAAGCGGCGCCCGCAGTAGCTCCTACGCCCCCTCTCAGCGTGGCATACCCAAAGTCTGGAGTGTCCGGCTGGTTAGGCAGGCGCACATAATTGGGAATTTTGAACCACGCGCCCACGCCGTCCCGCGAGACAAACTCGGACCTACGACCGGCTCGGCCATGGCCCGGCTCTCGCACGAGGACGCGTGCGCGGCACTGAAGAAGCACTTTGGCCACGACGGATTCCGGCCGCACCAATGGGAGGTGATCGACGCCGCGGTCAACCAGCGCCGCGACGTTGTGGCCGTCCTTGCCACCGGGGCAGGAAAGTCGGTGATGTACCAGCTCCCCGGCGTCGCAGGAGCGGGGCCCAGCGTGGTGGTGTCGCCGCTGCTCTCGCTCATCAGCGACCAGCTCCTGGCCCTCAAGGTCCGCGGGATCAGCGCCGTGTCACTCTCGTCCGTCTCGTCGATGGCAGACTTCGCGTCGGTGCGCAGCGGCTCGTGCCCGAGCGTGGTGTTCACAACGCCCGAGACGGCGCTGACGTCCCGCTTCGTCGACGCCTTCCACGGGGTCTCCATCGGCCTACTGGCCATCGACGAGGCCCACTGCGTCAGCGAGTGGGGCACCGACGACGCGGGCTTCCGCGCCTCGTACGCGGGCCTCGGCCGGTTGCGCGACCTATTTCCCGGGACGCCGGTGCTGGCTGTGACCGCCACGGCCACGTCCCGCGTGGAGGGCGATGTCATCCGCTCGCTGGGCCTGCGCGGGCCCCTGCGCGTGCGCGCCTCGATGCTCCGGCCCAACCTCGCGCTGCAGGTCCTGCCCCGGCCGCGCGATGAGGCCGGGGCCATCGTCCCCGTCATCACGCGCGAGCTGGGCTCCAGCGCCGGCCCGTCGGGCAGCTGCATCGTGTACGCTCTGACGCGGAAGACTTGCGAGCAGCTCGCCGCTGCCCTCGCCGCCAGGCTCCGGGTCCACGGCATCGACGTCGCCGCCTACCACGCGGGCATGAGCGTCGCAGAGCGGCGCGACGTGCACGAGCGATTCCTGTCGGACAGCATCCGCGTGGTGGTCGCGACGGTCGCCTTTGCGATGGGCATCGACAAGCCCGACGTGCGCTGCGTCTTCCACTCGGGCCCCGCCAAGAGCCTGAGCAGCTACGCGCAGCAGGTCGGCCGCGCGGGGCGGGACGGCCTCCCCTCCCGCTGCGTCCTCTTCCACAGCCCGGGGGACTTTTCCAGGATCGCCGGCCTCATCGCGTCCTCCTCCTCCGCCTCCTTCTCGGCGACGCCGGACGGGGACACTCCGTCCCAGGCGGAGCTGGGCGCCATGCGGCGGTACGCCAACGGCAGCACCTGCCGCCACCTCGCGCTGCTCAACCACTTCGGTGAGGCCCGCCCCGCCGGCTGGCGCTGCGCCACGGGGTGCGACATCTGCTGCGGCGGGTCGCCGCCCCCGATGGCAGTGGTCACCGGGGCCACGGCCCCCGCGGGAGGCGCCGGCGCCGCGTCGGCTCCTCCCGAGCTCCTGGTCGACGCGCGCTTTCATGTCGGCGCCCTGATGTGCGCTCTGGCGCGCCTGGGGGACTCGACGGCGACGTCTCTGCTTGACTATGTCCGCGGGCAGTCGAACAAGACTCTAGATCGGCGGCTGCAGTCGGCGCCCTTCCTTAAGGAGTCGCCGGCCTTTGCCGCGGGGGCCAAGAGCGGGCCCAAGCCGCTCTGGTCGGCCTTCCTGGCTTCCTGCGAGCCGCTCGGGCTCGTCGAGGCCCAGACGAAGACGTCCTCGCGCGGCAGGGGGGGCGGGGGCGGGGGCGGGAGGGGCTTCACCATCGCCTTCACGGTGCTCCGCCCGAGCGAGAAGGGGCGGAGCGTCGGCGCCGCCTGGCCGGGCTACGTCAGCGCCAAGGAAGAGTACGACGTGGCAGTGCGGACGGCAGCCCGCCGGAGCTACGCCGCAGCGGGGGCCTCCCGGCCCGAGCCAGCGGCGCCCGAACCTCCCAGGCCGACGGGAATCCCGGCTTTCGACGCGCTGGCCGGCTGGCGCGCGCCGCCGTCGGTGCTCAAGCTGGCAAGGCAGCAGCGGCTGGTGGTGAGTCAGATCCGGCAAGGGGTGGAGATGTCGCTGCAGTCGGCGGCGGCGGCCGGGACGGCGGCGGCGGCAGTGACCGCGTCTTCCTCGTGGCAGGATGCGTCGCCCCCGGTGACCCAGGCGGCGGCCTCGGCGCGCAGCGCCCCCCTCACGGCCATGGATCTGTCCCCCGGCGAGACCGCCCTCCTGGGCGAGCTCCGGGCCCTGCGAGCCTCCCTCGCCGCGCTCCGGTCCGTGCCCCCCGCCTACCTGCTGCAGGAGACGTCGCTCCTCCACCTGGCCAGGCACCGGCCCGCAGGCGCGGACGCTTTCGCCGCGACTCCGGGGGTCGGGGCCAAGCAGGCATCGGAGCTCGCGGGGCCGGTGTGCAGCCTGCTGCGCGAGGCGTCGGTGAGGCTCGGGCTGGCCGCCGAGAGCAGCGGGGGCCAGGCGGCCGACGCGCCGACCCCGGCCTCGCGGGCCGCTGCCGCAGCGGCAGAGGGGCACCGCCCCGTGGCGGGCGAAGGCGAGGCGGCCACGGACGCGGACGAGACCCTGGACACCGATGACGTGGTGAGGGTGGCGGAGGCGGCGCTGGACGCCGCAGAGGACCGCCTGGAGAAGGCGCGGACCGACGTCCAGGCGCGGAGAGCGGACCTGGAAGCCGCCCGCCGGGCCCAGGACGTGACGGGGCTGCCGCCGCCGCCCGTGTCGCCCCCGGGCGGGTGGCTGTCCCGGCTGTCCGTCGCCACGGCCACGCCGTCGCACGATGCCCCGAAGCGATTCCTGCCGACCCCGGCCGCGTCGGCGGCGGCGGTGCCGTCCGCCCACCCGCTGCTCAAGCGGTCCGTCTCGTCGGGCTCCGCGGGCCGAAGGAGCGCGAAGCGAAGGCGCGGCGCACAGCTCGACGGCATGGAGGAGGCCGTCAAGCTCGCTCCGGCCGAGAGCGAGGACGCGGACGACGAGGCCATGCTCATGGCGCTCGCGGCCGCGGAAGCCGAGCTCTGAACTGCAACCACCCCACAGACTGCCCTCACTCGAAGCAAACCCGGGGCACACGGCGCGATGAGACTCGCTTGCGCCGCCCTCATCTCCGCGGCAGCACTTGGCTTTTCTCGGTGCTGGGCACTGGACAACGGTGTGAGATCGAAACGGTGCGCCAAAGCGCCCCCGCCCTCGCCTCGCCACGACCCCGCTCGGCATCGCCCGGGCTGCCGGCGGTATATCATTCTCACATCACTCCCGGTCAATCCCCAGCAGCTCGGGGATGTCGAGGCAGCGGACGCGACGCTGCACGAGGCAGCTCTTGCTCTCCCGCTGATCGGCCTCCCAAGGCCACGGCTGCCCCGCTTCGCCTTCTTTGCTCCCGCCCGCAGCTTGCAAGAACTCCGCCGATGGGAATGTCCACATGGAACCTGGCATCCAGCGTGAGCGCGGTGTCCCGTATTCCCCGGCCCGCCTTTGAAGCGCCCGGTGGGTGCCCCGCCCACGAACTGGCAGCGGCATCACTCGGCACCATGGCGTGCGACATTCAATGGCTTGGCCCGCTTGCTCGTGCCGCTGGCCGCAGGACGTCACAATTCAAGACGTTAAACGCCAGATCCCAGCCCTCATCCAGACCAAGCTTGCCGGTGCGGGATACGGCTCATTTCACGTTGACGAGGGTTGGCTCCTCGGGCGCAACGAGACCACTGGTGAGATCCTGTGCCGGCAGAGCGAGCCGGCCGCAGCTTTGGGCTCCCAACGCACTCCCTCTCATCGCCTGCGAGCAAGCATGGCGTGACTGGCACGCACTGGCCCCCTTGCGGGCGGCTAAGCACAAGCAACCCTTTTGCTATCATCACATTGACGGCGTCGTGACGGTCGCCAGGCTCGTCTCCGAGCCCGGCATCGACATCTCACTTCGCCTCGACTGTTTGAACCCCTTCTGGCGGGCCCTGCGCCCCGACTCGTCCCAGGCGAGATCACGGTGGACCTTGAAAAGTTTCCTGACGGCATGAAGGTGACCGGCGAGTGGGTGCACAACCAGACGTTCAGCCTTTCGCCGATGGCACGGCGACGGATCCGCGCCGCCGCCAGGTTCAACGGCCTGGACCCTGACTTGGCGGAGGCCTCGGCGTCTCGGTTCTCGTACTGGCTGTACACAAGCCGAGGCGTGAAGCAGTGCGGCACGTCCAAGTACAGCGCTCCCGGCTCGCAAGGCCACGAGCGGGCGGACTCGGCTTGGTTTGCCGGTGCCGGTGCCGACGGCGTGAAGGTGGACTCGTGCGGAGGAGTTCAGGAGCCAGAGAAAGCCATCGCCGACTACGCGCTGTGGCGCGACTCGCTCAACGCAACGGGCCGAGACATGGTCTTCAGCCTGTGTGGCTGGAAGCCGCTCTACGCGCCGCCAGGTCAGGGTCTCGGCAACCTGTGGCGCATCTCAGGCGACGGCCGCTCCTGGGGACCTCTCTCCGTGGCGCTCACCCACAACGCGTACCTGGGACAGTACTCCGGCCCCGGCGGATGGAACGGTGAGACCCTTGTTGCCCCGCTCGCTTGCCTCTTCCAGCTCCGGTGATGAAAAATTTCTGGCTCTATTAATGCGGGATACACTCGTCCCTCCGTGTTGGGGGGCGCGATGACCGACACCAACCAAGGTTCATATTTCAAGGTCGAACTTTGAGGAGCTCTCCCTGCTGCCACCGAGGCACGTCAGCCGATTCGCCCTTCACTTTCCCCCCCCGTCTCTTGCGCTTGCCCCTGTTCCGCAGATCCTGACCTTCTTCAGGGCGACGGCAGCGGCTGCCATGGCCCTGGCCGGGAGAGCTGGTACCAGACGAACAACCAGAGCAGGGCCCAGATGAGCCTGTGGGCCATCACCGCGGCACCCCTCATCATCTCAGCCTCTGTTGCAGACTCGAACAGCTTCTTGCTGGACACCTGGGGCAACGAGGAGGTCATCGAAGTCGACCAAGACCCCATGGGCGTGCAGGGCGGCCGAATCGTCGGCGCCGACCTTGGGACGGACAAGCAGACCCAGTTCGGAGGCACCAACGTGTGGGCACGACCCCTCGTCGACGGTTCGTGGGCCTTGGCGCTCCTCAACAACGGCCCCGACGACGCCAACGTCACCTGCGGCCCCACGTGCCTGGGACGCCTGACGTTCAACAGCACGCCCGCGTCGTCCCCTTCCGAGGCACGAAACCGTGCCACGCGGGCCATGCGGCTGACTGGCGCCGACGCGTGGGGCAACGCCATCCCCGACCCCGGAGTGCCCGGATCGGGCTTCTCGTCGGCACCTTCGGACGGGCACACTCCCTCCTTCTTTGCCGACTGCGGCACGGTTGCAGCCGAGCAGCAGGCCTTCAACGCGACGCCGGGCGGGCGCGTGGTCCACGTGGCCTCGGGCAAGTGCCTCACGGCGTGGGGCTGCTCGGACGGCGACGCTGCCCCCGTTGGACTCCAGGACTGCGGCGCCGCATGCGCCGCGTCCCAGGCCTGGACGTTCACTGGAGGCTCCACCCCCGGAGAGGTAACATCTGGGCTGGGCAAGTGCCTGGATCAGTACCAGTTCAACACGTCCTTTGCCGACCAGTACCAGTGCAACGGCGGACCGAACCAGCGCTTCGTCCTTTCGTCGGGGGCGACCACGATCCAGGCCTCGGGCACGAAGCAGTGCCTGACGGTTCCTCCGCCTGTCAAGCCGGACACGCGGATCCGGGTGCGCGACCTCTGGGCTCACCAGGACCGCCCAGCCCTTACCCCTGCGACGGACACGCTCAGCGCAGTGCTGGCGGGGAATGGCAGCGTGGCGATGTTCCGGCTCTGGCTTGCGTGATGGTGTCGTGGCAACACGGGCCGCGTGCTCTGCAACCGCCACTCTTGCCGCTTGCCTCCCTTTGGCACTCCACGATTGCCCGAAAGCAACGCTCTGACCGTCACACGGGGGCCCGATACCAGGCCCCTGAAGCCTGCCGCCGTGGGGTGCACCGCGAGCGCCGCAATGGCTGTGAGAGGGCTCCGAGAAATCCTCGCGTCCAGACGCGCCCTTGCATGACGTCGCAGCCCCGCGCCGTGACGGCCCTCCAAGAAAACGGAGCATAGAGTTGACCAAAATGACGCGCATCCGTTGCCCTTGATTATGGCGCTGCCTGCGTCTTCCACCATCGACGCAGGAGGCCGCCGTCGCACCGACTGCCCGTGTCCCGCTCGTCACCACACGGGGCACGTTTACCGCCTCGGCCGCGACCCGGGCGCTGCTCGCTGAGGTTGGCAGCGATGCTCGACTGGCTGCGATGTGCACGAGGTTCTACGAGCTGGCGTTCAAGGACAAGGTCCTGCAAACGTTCATGTTTGACGACGACGGCGCAGAGGCGCACGGGAAGCGGCTGTCCGACTGGATCGCGGAGAAGATGGGGCTGCCGGGCATGCGCTGGACGAGGACGCGGCCGCCCCACTCGCGGCAGCGGTCCCACGTCCGCGCCTGGAACTCGGCGAAGCGAGAGCCGCACAAGCGCGGCCGCCACTTTAAGCTGGACGACTGCCGCGTGTGGATGCGCCTGATGTTCCTGGCAGGGCGGAGCGAGGGCCTCCATGAGCACCCAGCGTTCTGGGACTGGTACGTGCGATTCATCTCGCACTTTGTGAGGGTGTACGACCGAGCCGCGCCGGCGTTTGCCCGGGAGGCTGACGCTTGGGCAGCCGACGAGGGCGCCGTTGCTGCTTACAAGGCAGGGCCTCGCGAGATGGACGACGTTGTGGGGCTCACTGCCGGGGAGGCCATGGAGGCCATGCCCGCCCATCTGCGCGACGCCTCGTGAGCGGCGGCACGGGCGAGCGAGGCCCGGTCGCCCTTTGCCTGTCTGGCGTGTCGCTGCGTGTTCTCGGTCGCCGCTGTGACCGTGCGTGAAGCGACGTGAGGCTGCTGCCAGCAAGCGAGGCAGCCATTGCGCGACACGATCACGGCACCCTGACGGGCCCACGCAGCACTCTGACACGCACACGCGCCGGGTCAGTGGGTGGACCTGCGGATCATGCCGCGGAGGTGCTGCATGAACGCCTCGTAGTCCAGCTCCTCCTTCCCCGGCGGGAAGAACTGCCTCTCCAGCAGGGCCGCGTCGTCGTCCCGCAGGTGGAACGACACGGTGAGGGCGTGGCGGAACTCGTCGCGGTCCACGGTGTTGGACTTGTCCAGGTCCACGCGCCGGAACTCCTGCGCCATGCGCTCCTCCCCGGACCGCGCTGCGAACTCGGCGGCAAAGGCCTCGAGCAGGCGGGTCAGGCGCTCCTGCTCCGAGTCGTTTAGCCTCACGCTGGTGACGTGGGCGTCGTACCGCTGCAGCTCGTCCTCGCCCAGGAGGCTCGCCTTGTCCGCGTCGCTCGTCTGCACGCCGCCGGCGTCCGCGCCGTAGTCGGGGTCCGTGAAGGCCGCGCAGAAGTCGTCGAAGGACCACTTGCCCGTACTCCCGCGGTCGTAGTGGTTGAAGATCTGCACCAGCTCCGTCCGGGTGACGCGCATCCCCCACTTGAGGAGCTGCGTCTCGAGCTCGTCCATGGTGATGGTACCGCTGAAATCCTTGTCCATGCTGCGGAACGCGCGGCGCATGGTGGTGGAGAAGTCCGCGAACTTGGTCCGCAGGTTGTTCAGCACGAACTTGACGTCCGACGACCCCCAGACCTTGGCCTCGCCCTTGAGCAGCTTCTTGGTGAAGCCCTCGGCGTCGTACAGGTGGAACCGGTGGCCCCCCAGCTGGATCTCCGAGCCGATGACAAAGTCCGCATCGCGGAAGAAGTCGCCCGTCGCGGGGTTGCGCAGGCGGCGGCGGGACAGGAACTTGCCCCCGATGACGCCGGCGTTGCGCTGGGGCGGCTCGTACACCACCACGGTCTCGTCCTCCATGAACCACGTGATCATAAAGTCCCTCGTGGCGTCGATGCGGGCCACGCCGCTGGCCACGGCCCTGGCCTCCGCCTCCTCCTTGCTCACGGAGGCTCCCTTCTCGCCCTCGGCAGGCGCCGCCGCGCCCGAGGACGCCGACGCCGACGCCACGGCGACGCCGCCGCGGTAGCTGGGCGCGAGCTTGGCCTTGAACTTGAGAGCCATGCCCTCGAACTTGATGCCGCGTGACGGGTCGCGGCGCGGGTACTTGGGCAGCAGCGAGTAGAAGGAACCCAGGCTGTCCTCCTCCGAGCCGATTCCGGCGTACGGGCTGGGCTCCACCAGCGGCCCGGCCACCGGCTTGTCGTCCTCCTCCGTGCGGTGCGCCGCGGCGTCGGCGGCGTCGGCCTCGTCGTCGTCGTTGGGGAGGCCGTCCACCCCGACGGTGGCCCCGAAGCGGACCTTGCGGCCCGACTCGGACATGTGGAGCGTCGAGCCAGCGCCCCCCGGCCGGATGCCGGCGCGCATGGTGGCCGGGGCAGCCTGCCTCGCCACCTCCTCGCCGTTCTCCGCCATCCAGCGGAGGGTGCGCGCGTCCGCCTCGAACAGGCGCACGTTGCGGCCCATGACGTTGATGACCGCGCCGACGCGGAACTCGGGCGTGGTGTAGTAGTCGGAGTCTCCGTTGTCGTCCTCGATGCTCCGCGTGCGGTCGTCGTGCACCACGGGCGAGCGGGGGAGGCGAGAGCGGTTGAGGAGGCGGCTGGACGTGCTGTCGTAGCCCTTGTTATGGCCGTAGACCTCGACGATGTCCACCGTGTCGTCCTCCGGGAAGACGGTGATGGTCACGCGGTTCTGCGGCGCGAACGGCCGGGGGTCCTCGATCACGCCGCGGAACGTGAGGCGCACCCCGCCGTGGCGCAGGAACCGGCCCAGGGTGTCCGGCGCGGCGCGGATCTGCTTCCCGGACGGGTTCCCCAGCGTCGCCTCGGCGTACCGCTGGATAGGGGAGCTACGGACGCCGTGCCATGCCCCGGCGGCGGACCCCGTCTCCCGCGCAGCGATGGCCCGGCGCGTGGTGGTGTACTCGTCCTCGGGCTCTGCGTCGTCGTGCGGCTGGGGCTCGGCGCCGTCAGCCGACTCGTAGAAGGCGCGCGTCGCCGGGTCGCACGACGTGATGCGCACGCGGCGGCCGAGGATGGACAGTGTCGTCCCGACGCGGAGGTCGTGCCAGTCCAGGAAGTGGCCGTCCACCGCGGACATGCCGCCCTTCACGCCCACGGCCGTGACGCCGTGCGCCGTCCTCCCCAGGGGGATCTTGCCGCGGCGCAGGAACGTCCCCTGCGGGATGCCGCTGTCGGTGCCGCGGAGCTCCGTGACCACGGCGGTGCGGTCTTCCAGGAAGAACGTGATGCGGAGGTGGCGCACGCGGTCACGCTCCAGCCGGGACTCGGTGACCGCCTCGCGGAAGAAGCCGAAGAACGTCAGCGTGATGCCGGCCAGCTGCACGTGCTCGGGGATCTCCTTGTCAGCGGACGGCTCAAACGTGCCGCGGCCAGCCAGGGTCTCTCCCATGCGGCGCGCCGCCATCGTCTGCAAGGGAGGAAGACGACGCACGCTCAGGCAGGGTTTGTCGGCCGGGGAGCGGGCAGGCGCTGCTCCCGCGGAGAGGCACCGGCGAGGGGGGAGAAAGGTCATTCTCGCGTCCGACCGAGGCTTCCGCGCGTGACTACCCAGCGTGCGGGCGCTCACCTCGGCCACACTGCCGGGGACTGCCGGCAAGGTGCGCTTTCGGAAGACGGGCACGCCGTGCTCGACCCGGATTCCCTGAGAGCGTCCGCGCGGCTTTGGCGCCCCCCTGCGATTCACCAGGCAGCGCAAAGGCTTGAGAGTGCGTGGAGAGGATTCAGTCCGGATCAGCGCGGGGCTGGCACCTCTGCGGTGCCCTCTGGGTGGCGGGGAGCAAGGCCGCAACGGACCGAGGTCCCTCCCGCTCCTGGCCGCCCACCGCCGCCGTGACCGCGACCCCGCCCGCCCACCGTGGCGGACCGACGGCATGAGAACTGCACGCAACGACCGCGCCGCCGGCTGGGCCGCTCCGTTTCCAGCGGCGCGAGGCGCGGCTTCGGGCGCGGGAGGCGGTGGCGCGACGGCGGCTCACTCGAGGCCCATGCGCATCGACACGGGAAGCGCCAGGATCTCGGAGCCCGCACTGGACAGGTGTGTCCGAGCCATGACGGCCACAGGTGGTGTGTGCCCCCAGCGTGCAGCGCGGGCCGCGAGGGACGGCCGCCGGACCGCAACGCCTTTCGCTCTGCCGGCAAGCTCGACGAGCGTTTTCATTTCGGCGGTGTGGCTCGCGGAGCGCTTGTCCGACGGCGTCCTGCTGTCTGATGCGGGCGGTGATTGTGCGGGCATCACTCCGGGGCGTGCCCGACTCCATCAACAACGAGCGTGTGCGCGCCGCTGGGCCCGTCCGGCACGGGCACGAACTCGACCCGCAGCCGGGGGAAGAAGAGCTTCGCCACCCCCGCGGCCGTGGTGGCGTGCAGCGATGGCGGGCCGCACCTGACGCGCGTGGTTCCGTCGGCGAGGACGGCCCAGACGAGGAGCTGGTCCAGCGCGAACTCGTCCACGCAGCCGCCGTGCCGGAGCTCCGACCGCAGGGCGCCCGCGAGCTTGCTTCCGGCCGCGGCGCTCTGCTTCGGGTTGTCGACCTGGGTGCTCCGGCACAGAACGCAGCCGGTTGTCGTGCGGGCGGCGACGAGGACCGTGAAACCGGGGCAGGGCGTCGCCTGGGCGCGGACCGACTCGAGCCGCCAGTGGACCTCGTGGCCCCCGGCGTCCCCCACCACGGCCTCCACCACCTCGACGGCGTCACCCCCGGCCGGATGGCTCGCGGCGACCGAGCCCTCCGCCCCGGCATGCTCGCGCCACCCTCGTCCCTTCCCACCCCGCCTCCCGCCGCCGCCGCCGCCCCGACCACGGCCCCTCCCGCGCCCCTTCCCGCCGCCCCCCGCGACCGGCTTGCCCACCGCAACCATGGCCCGGAACAGCTCGAGGCCGGACGCGGGGCAGCCGAGCGACGCCGCCGCCGCCTCGGCCGTCGTGCCCGGGGCGCCCGGGTCCCCCGACCACACGACCCGCACGAGCATCGACGCCACCTCCCCCCTCTCCTCCAGCACCAGCGGTTTCACCTTCTCCCCCGCCCCCATGCGCCGGGCCGCGATGCTCAGCGTGCCCCCGCCGCGGGGAAAGAAGCCCCGTCTCACCGGGACCGCCGCGACGCCCACACCCATGCGGCGCAGCAGCGGGGCGAGCGCCACCGCGAAGTAGTCCGCGGGGGGCGAGAACGCCACGTCCGTGCCCCCGCGAACGGTCAGGGACGACACGCCGGCCGCACCGGCTGCCCCCGGCGACGACGACGACGAGGCGGCGGCCGGGGCATCAGCACTGCCCGGAGATGCCCCCTCTCGCGCGGGCCAGCTGCCCGGATGCTCCGCCTCTCCAAGCGCAGCGGCGACCGCAGCGGCGCTCGGCGATCGACCTGCGGCATGAGCGCCGGCGGCCCGGCCCGCGCCGAGCGCCAAAGCGGGCATTGCTGCCTGTGCCACCAGCGAGCAAGCGCCTGCGGTCCCGACGTCGATCTCGTGCGAGCCTGGCACTCCGGGCAGCGGCGAGAACGACAGCTCAGAGCTCCCAACCTCGACCCCGGACACCGTAGCCGAGTGCATGGCCTGGAGCGCGAGCACACCTGCCGCATGCTGAGCCCGAAGCCCAGGTTTTGACCGTCCGGCGCGGATGTTGAAGATATGGATTGGCTGGCGGAGAACGCTGGCCAGCGCAAGCGACTGCCGAAGGACCTGACCACCACCCTCGCCCTGCGAGCCGTCAACACTGACCCTAGCCTTTGCGCTTGAGGCCATGCCGCGACACCTGGGCCGGGTGCAATGCGAGTGGCCGTGGCAGGAGTTTTCCCGTGCCCCTGCCGGTTCCGCTCCGCTTGTAGAGCCTCACGGAGCCTCACACAGGCCGGCTGGCGTACCTCAGCCTTCGGCTCGATTCACCATGCGGCCCTACCGAGGCCGCTCAAGCCTGGCCGCCGCCGGAAAGCGCACTGTTGGCGATGGCAGCGGCTCCAGCACGCGGTCCAGCATCTCCACCCTCTCCCGGCTCGGGAAGCGACACCTCCACCCCCTCGACGAGCCTGCGGGCCTCCATCATCCGGGCCGTGCAGGCCGTCGGCACTCGGGCTTCGTTAAGGAGGAGGACGGGGCAGAACCGCCCAGGCCTCTGGCCGAAACTCCAGGCCAGCCCCGCCAGCCGGCGGTGGGCGTCCCCGTTGCCGCGCCAAAGCTGGCAAGTGGTGGCACACGCAGCGACCTGGATCGAGCTCGGGCTGGTGCGCAGGCGGCCTTTGAGGAACGCGGGAGGATAACCCGGCAACGGGCCGCGGACGAGTTTGAGGCACGCTTCGCCACCGCCAAGCAGGACGCTTTGGCGACAAAGCGGCTCGTGGTTGGGTACCGCCCCGAGCCCCGGATACCACCCGGCCTGCTCAGGCTGTGGGGACTACGAATGATAAACCTAGTCGGCCTGGGCCTCGAGGAGCTCCCCGACGCGTTTGATCCGTCCTTGCTGGGCTCGTCCCTGGTGCGGATGTCGCTCGCCAGCAACAAGCTGACGTCCCTGCCCGCGTCTCTTGGCGGCATGACATCGCTGACGGAGCTCAGCCTAGTCAATAACAGCTTTGCGGAGCTGCCCAGACTCGTCTGCCAGCTGACTCGGCTGACGGAGCTTCACCTCCACACCAACCGGCTTGTGTCTCTACCGTCTGAAGTCGCTCGCCTCAAGCAGCTCACGTCGATGGTCCTGGACTGCAACCGCATCGCGGCACTGCCGTCGTCGATGGCCACGATGCCGTTGGAGCGCCTCAACCTCAACCGCAACGCGCTGCTTCGTCTGCCGGCATGGGTCCCGGGCATGCGGAAGCTCGCTCATCTGTCGGCGTGCGACAACGCGATCGACGAGTTCCCCGCGGAGTGCATCAGCTGCAAATCCCTCCGGTCGCTGTCCCTCGGCAACAATGCCATCTTCTCCCTGCCAAGCACCATCGGCAGGTTCACCCAGCTCGAAGCGCTCGTGCTGGACTGGAACCGGATCGAGGTCCTCCCTCTCCAGGTCCGCCACCTCACGGGGTTGAAGACCTTGCGGCTGGAAGGCAATCCGCTGCGCCGCCCCACGCTAAGGTTCGTCCTTGACAACGGCCCGCAGGGCCTCTTCAACTGGGCGAACCACGCGTCAGCCGAGGAGGCCCAGGGGCGAAAGCGGCAGACGTTCTTGCAGTTCAATGACGTCATGGAGGTCATTCAGCGCGAGGGGATGTCACCCTCGAGCATCTCCACGTTTGAGCTGTCGATGGCATTTGACGGACAGGCATCCGAGTACACCGCGATCGTCTGGGAGGAGCTCATGGCCAGCGCCTGGCCCGCGGCTCGTCGCCTATGGATCACGACCGGCCTGCCGGTCAGGGGTGAGCGGCACGACCCTCATGCAGCGATGCACGCGGTCAAGGCCGCAGGGTTTTCTCTTGGGGTCGATGCCGGGACTACGTTCTCGCTGGATGTGCGAGCCGAAGACCTCGGTGCACTTCGCCGGAGGTCGTCGGATGACCACCAGGGCGGCGACGCCGGGGGTTCAGAGACCGACTCGGATGACAGCGGTTTCGAGTTTGACCTCCCCGCCGGGGCCTCCGGCGCTGCAAGCCCGGGAGCAGACGGCGCAGGGCTGGTCGTGAAGAAGCAGTACACTGATGACCCCGGAACGTTCTGGTCCCGCCCGCAGGATGAGTTGCTGGGACTCTTGGCCGGGTTCAACGACGCCGCTGGGCCTGTGGCTCGCGAAAATGTGTTTGGCATTTTCAAGGAGTGCGCCTGCCGGAGTGGAGGTCGAAGGCGGGTTTGTGCGCCTCCCAGGGAAGGCTTTCGATGCACTCGTCGCTGCGTCGTCGTGAAGAGGGCGATGACAACCCGGAAGGGCCTTGAGGAGGACAAGCAGTGGCGCTGGCAGCAGGTTGCGATAGAAGATGCAAGCGCAGACGCCCGACGGGCTGCAGAGCGATTTGCAGCATCAGAGGAGGGCGACGCCTACTTTCAGAAGACGGCGCGCGAGCAGGCGGACAAGGACGAGAAGCAGCAGCACCGCCTGGAGTTTCTGGCCGCGGTGACGCAGAGCTTTCAGGCCTCGAAGGATAAGGTCAGGCGCAAGTACAACAAGCTGCGCGCGGAGCATCAGGCCCTGCAGCAAACCACGCTGGGACGCTTGCGGAAGCAAGAGCGACAGCTGGAGGACAAGTTGACATTCGCTCGCCCCACCGGCCTCGGTTCGCTCCAGCCGGATGCGGGTGCCACCGGGGTGTCATCCGCATGGCAGCTTGAGCGCCGCACGCCGGTTTCGGTCCGCGTTTCGGCTGGTGGCCGGGCGCCGACGGCTCTGCACGCAGCAGTCACTGCGGGGCGCGAGGCGCTGCGAGAGGTGTCACCCGGCGAGGCTGGCGGGTCTGACGCCGCGAGCAAAGCTGCCGCACTGAGCAAGGCCATGGGGATGGAGGGCGCCGAGAGGCAGGAGCAGCTGGAAACCGGCCTGGCCACGGTGCGGCGCGAGATCAAGCAATGGAAGGAGACCTCCGAGGCGGACCGCCTGGACAACGAGGAAGCGGCCGGGCTGGATGCTATCGAACAGAAGATCGCGGAGATGCAGGCACGGTACCTACAGCCCAGCGGCGTGACGTGGGGAATCAGGTGCGCCCTCTCGCCGTCGTTCAGAAAGCGAGCAGCCGACCACAAGCGCACCCTCAAGGACGCTTATGTGGCAAGGCGCGTCGCAGAAGCGAGGGCGGATGCCGAGCACAGGTCTCAGGTCATGAAAGCAGTCATGGCCAGGTGGAGGGACCTTGGAATCAAGCGGGTCTTTTTTGCATGGAGGGACGTCTTCCGCACAGACCGCGCGAACAAGAGGAAGGCCAACTCGGCGGACGTCGCCGCGACACAGCTCAAGGCCAGCTCTGGCGAGGCCAACGAGATGCTCCGCCGCGCCGAGCTAGCCAAGTGGGCTCCCCACACGGACCCGTACACGGACACCCGCGGCTTTGTCCACGCCGAGACAGGGCAGTGGCGCTCTGACACTCCTCGTGCCGACGACATGGTTTTCCGACACCAAGAACAGGCGCGGAGGGAATGACAGAGTTGCCAGAGTCCGGGTCCTCGAACATTCGCCGGGCACTCCTGAAACACACAAGCAGAAACCCGCCCAGTTGGGGCGGCTTTCGCCCAGACGAACGGTGGAGGATGTGCGCCTGGGTGTGCGTGCTGGTCCTGCTGGCAGGCCTGACTGGCTCGTCAACCGGCCAAGGGATCTCCGCGGCAGACGTTCGCGCCCGCCGCCTCGGCCAGCTTCAAAACCTGAACCAAGCCGCAAAGATTCAGGAGCTCTTGGCGGCCAGGCGGCGCGAGAGGGAGCGCCAGGCCGCGGATGCCCTCCCGACGGTGACCGTGGAGGTGGACCCCAGCGGTGACTCTCAAAGCTCAAAGCCACAGCAGCCTTTCACCGCAGGGGCTGTCCAGGCAGGACGGGAAGGGGCTGCTGGTGACGGGAGCGGGGGCTTGCCGCCGGCTAAGCAGTCGACCGACGCGCGTCGAGCCGGCGCCCCGGTAGCCTTGCTGCACGGCGACTCAAGTGAAGCGCGTGATGCACCAGCGTCGGCCAGCGAGGCGGACGACGCGCGCACCATTGCAGCGCCTGAGCCGGCGGCACCAGTGGGCAGCGTGCGGGCGCAGCAGCAGGCAGGCCGAGACCCGGCCATCCCCGGGCTGACCCAGGCACAGGCGGAAGCCTCAGCCATGCTGGGGCCTGATGCGCCCGAGCCAGCAGGTTCGGCGTCGCCAGCGAGCCAGGCCAGAATCGCTGGCGCGGCTCAGGCGGACGAGGCGGCGCGACGAGAGCCTGGCGCACCAGTCGCTGGTGCAGACGAGGTCTCACCCGTTGTTCTCTCGCAGGGGGAGGCTGCTGAAGCCACGCCGAAGGGCGCGCCGTCGCTTTTGGCCACGGCGAGCGCCCCGGCCACGTCCCAGGCAGGCCAGCGAGACGCTGCGTCGTCCAACAGCACGCTCGAGGCCCCAGGCACTGCCGTTCAGGCTGGGGGCGGCGGCAGCATGTCTGTCGTCGGCGTGACGGACCAAAGGGAGCCTGCTGGCGAGGCCGCGCGAGGAGGCGCGATGGCGCTGCCGCAAGCCGTTGCCAGCGTGAGCCCGATGAATGGCGCCGGCGGCGGTTCGCGCCGAAGGGTCCTGGAAGGAGAGGCTGCGGCGGACGGCGGCAGTGGGTCGCCAGCCCGCGCGCACGAGGGTACCTTGCAGGCAGCGACCGAGGCAGCGTCGTCAGAGCAAGGCGGGGACACCCAGACACGGAGTGATGGCGTTGCAGGGCCTGGTGCAGAGGAGGGGCTGTTCTCGGAGCCAGGCGGGGGGTCGGCCGTTCGGTTGGAGGCACAAGGCGGCAGTGCCGTGCCGTCGTCGTCCGCCGGAGGCGGCCCTGCGGTGTCCGGTGGCAAGGCGGCGCATGCGATTCCTGACGGGGCACCTGGGCCGCCCAGCCCGGCGGAGGGCAGCGCCACCTGGTCTAGGGGCGATGGCGCATCAGCCTCCGTTGGCGAGGGCGTCGAAGCGTCGGAACAGGCGCCAGCTGAGGTGCTTCTAGACGGGGCGGGTGCCGCGGCATCGTCGGGCGACGGGGGGCGCGCACCTGCTGGGGGTACCGCGGAGCCTGCGCCGCGGGAAGAGGGCGCGGCCGTGGTGCCCCGGCACGAAGAGGGCGCGGCCGTGATGCCCCGGCACGAAGAGGGCGCGGCCGTGATGCCCCGGCACGAAGAGCCGGCCTGGGCCGCGCCGGAAAGGTCCTCTGCCGCCATCACATCGCCTCCAGAATCGGATGGTACCGGTGCGCCGGCTTCGATCCCAATGGGTGGCGGTCAGCAGAGCCTCGAGCTCGGCTCGGATGTCGGTGCTCTAGTGACTGAGAGAGAAAGCCGAGGGGCCGGGGGCTTGTGGGTAGCGGTGTCCGCGGGGCTCGCGGCCCTGTTGTCTGCGGCGGCTGCTGCGGCAGTGGAGTCGCGCGTCGGCTGCCTCGGCGAGCGGCTGAGGCGGCAGTCTGCCCGTGCGCTCGCCGACCGCCAAGAGGCGTCAGAGGCAGCACTGGATCGATGGGGCGCCGCGCCCGGCCAGGCGGTGCCGTGCCTCGTCGTGGTCAGCACCATGAAGCCGGGGCTCGCGTGGCTGCTGCTTGCTCTGCAGCGATCCATGCCCTCTGTCCGCGTGATGCTCGTTCTCGTCTCGGGGGGAGAGCTCGGCGACGCCGACAACCTGGCCAGGCCGTACGGAGGCCCGGGGGCGGCAGAGGCACTGGCCGCAGACTCGGCGTTGGCGGCGGCGGCTTCGGTGCCGGCAGCAGCGGAGAGTTCCGATGCGCCGAGCGAGGCCGGCAGCAGCGCGGCCTCCTCTGCGGCCGCGGCGGCCCCAGCAGTGGCAGCAATGCCGCCACGGTCGCTGGGCCCGCCGCAGTCGAGCCCGATGGCCTCTGTGCTCCCTCCGGCCTTCGTGCTCCCTCCCGCAACGCCTGCTGGTGACGTGTTCGGGAGTCTCCCTCCCGTCCCGGAGTCGGCATGGCTGCCTGTTTCGCTGGCCCGAGCGGCAGACGCGACGTGCAGGCCTGCGGCGCGGTCGCTCTGGGCCGTGACGGTGCCGAGGCCGCTGACCGCCGGCGGCGCGTGGCGGCGCGGCCCCGGGGCGTCGGGCAGGCCGTGCCCCGAGCACACCGAGGCAGGCGAAGGGGAGCCGCCGTGGATCGTGGGCCTGGACCCACTCTGGTGCATGGGCCCCGGGGGCTGGCGGGACGGGGTCCTGGCCTCGCAGGCCTTCCGCTTCGAGGACTGCCCGGCCCTGAGGCAGGTCGCGGCGGTCGTGCACAGCAGGGCGGCGCCGCGCGGCACGTACCCCGTGCCGTTCGCGCCGCAGCGGGGCGAGGTGGTGGTCACTGACCCCGACTCGGCGGGGCTCGCCGCCGCCGCTCTCGCCCGAGGCCGCGTCACGTCTGCGCAGGCACCGGGGCCCTCCCCGCCGCCAGAGGACGAGGCGCTTTACAGGCCGAAGCCCTGTGCCGAGTACGAGGGGGCGTCCCGGGATCCCCCGTCGGCGCCCGGGGCCGGGCTGGCGAGCAGGGCGTTCGCGTGCGAGCCGCGGCTGCGGGGGCAGCGCGTCGCACTGGCGGTCGAGACGGCGACGCGCTTTCCGTGCATGGTAGAGCCCGTCGGCGTGCTCGCCGTGGACTGGCCGGGCCCCCTTGCGCGGGCGCTCCGCCTCCCGGCTGCGTCAGACCGCCTGGCAGGTGACGGGGACGTCGGCGGGGCGTCCACCATCCATACAAGCCGCTCTGACGGCGCTAGGGCGCACGTGAGGAGGCGCGCGGAGAGAGTGGCAGCCGAGGCTGCGAGCATCGCGGCGTCCCTCGCGGACGCGGCCACCACCGACCGGATCGCGGCCGCGGCAGCCGCCCGCGAAGCAGCGGCGGGCCGCGAGACCGAGGCCGCGGGCGAGGGAGAGGACGCAACCGTGCCTGTTCAGGGGGTCTCCGTTCCCGTGTGGGCTATCGACGCGTCGGACCCCTGCGGGGCCGGGACCGACACGGTCGCGCGGTTTGCGGCGACGGCGCTCGACTCTTGCCTCGCCGAGGCCTGTGCCACCGTCACCGCGAGGCTTGCGGCAGGCAGCCAGGGCCTCTCCAAGGCGCTGAGGCTCGACCTGCGCGGCCCTGCCGCGGCACAGCACAACGGCCGGCTGGCTCTCAAGCTCGGCGCCGCGGAGTCCAAGGCAAGGCCACCGCCCGCCGCCGCCGCAGTAGTGGGGGCTTTGCAGGCCCTCGTGATGCGGCAGGCGAGCGCCGTGGAGGCCGCGCCCCTCCCCAGTGACGCCGCAGCAGTCCGTGAGGACGCCGTCCCGTTCAGCAACCGCCGCCTGGCCTCGCTCCGCATGGCAGTGCCTCCTGCGCCAGCGGTAGATACGGAAACCCCGCTGGACGCCTGGCCAGCGCCTTCAACCGCGTCGTCTGCCCCCGTTGCCGCCTCGCTGGCGGAGAGCTTGCGCCCAGCGCGACGGACCGCCGCGGCCTCTGTGGCCTCGCGCCCGGATCCCGGCTCCCACCCGCGCGAGTGACTCGTTTGGTTCACGGACGAATCAGCGTTTGGGACGCCGCGGGGAGCCTGAAACGGCCAAAGGCGGGAAGTTGTGATCCTGCCGAAAGCCTCTGTTCTCGATCGGCGCTCTCACCCAAGATAAGCACTCGCCTCTTCCCGCCTGAAGCCAACGCGCCAGCCGCCTGTCTTCAAGGTACCACCTCGAATCCGCGAACAAAGCGTGAGCGCCTTCAGGCAGCCTGCGGCGGCGCTGAGCTTCTGCGGTGCGTACGTGTGCAAGCCGTGACGCACACCGACGTGGCCCGGATTCGTCAGCACGGGTCACAGGCCTGGTGCAGGGGTCCTGCGCCCTCCTTCCAGCACCCAGCTGAGGGAAAGGCAACGAACCTCACAAAGGGGCCGGCCTGGGCGGCGGAGGGCCGATCAGTCGCCGGGGTGCCGGGGTTCATTGCCAAGTGCAGTGGACGCTCCCGTTCGTTCCCCCGCCTGAGCACGCGCTTGCTGCCATCCAGAGCCACGGGCGTCCCGCAACCGGGTGAAAGCGCCGCACCTTACCACTTTCGTTGGTTTGGGGGAGCGCGGTGCCCGTTACGAGGAGCCCGGCGAGCATGACGTGCCGCTTCAGTTCGCCGCTGTTCCGGCTCGTCCCGGGCGCCACGCCGCCTTTCAGCCGTCCGTTCCCCCTCCAAAGTGCTGTCAGCTGCCATTGGCAGCATGATGGCAGGACAAGGGCGACGGAGCCTCGCTGTCACGACAGCCGAGCGCCGCTGAGCCGGCGGCCAATTCGCCGTTCAGCTTGACGTTCAGGCTTGCCACGTTGACACCCGCTCCAGCCGATATCTCCCTCGGCCGGGTTGCGTGCGCAAGGTCTGCCCTCGCTTGTCCTTGCGCACCACGGGGCCGCCGGCCTCGCTGCACGCCGGAGCATCATCATTCCATCGGTCGCTTCCCTTGGCCGTTGTTCACGCTTCGTTTGTTCCGCAGTCGTTGACGTCACCATGATGAGGACATCGCAGCCTTCCTCGGCCCCCTTCCTCGCGTCGTCCTACGGGATGACCACCGACGCTTCCTCTGCTGCCGCAGCCCTTGCGGGGATGCACCGCGGGGGCGCACCGTCGGGGCACGCGCCCAGGAATCCGTCGAACGCTGGCGGCCCGCCGCATGGGATGTACGGGTCGTTTGACCCTATCCAGAGCTACCATAGCGCACCTATGCAGCAGGCTCCTTGGGGACCGCCCCAGTACATGTACGCGGGGCATCCGGGGCAGGTGCACCTCGGCCAACATCCGCAACAGCAGTCGGGCGGCGTTTCTGGCCACCCGGACGGCTCCCACGGCGGCCACCATTCCATGGCAGCCCACCCGGCGTACGCCAGCCCCTACCCGTCGGCATCGGCCGCGATGGACAGCGGCGTGTCCGCCGCGGTGGTCCTCGCCGCCGCAAACTCGTCGTCTGACGGCCGCGCGCCCACCCCAACCCCGGGCAGCGCCCCAGGGCCCGGCCGCCGCGCCCGGTCCGGCTCGATGCCGCGCTCGCCTGCATCGCTCGACGCGGACACCGGGGCCTCGTCGGAGATGCTGTCCCTTCTCGACAGCCGCAACGTCGACGTCCGCATCCGGTCCATCGTCGCCGTGGCCGAGCAGGAGGCGGCGGCCAAGCTGCAGGACGCGCACCCCGACGACGGTGAGCCCGTGCCAGTGTTCTGCGCTGCGCTTTCGCGCCGGTCCGCCGACAGCCCGAGGCTTCGCCCCGGCCCGCCCTGAACCACCGCCTCCCCCCCCGCGCCCCCCCCCGCCCCGCAGAGGACGACGCTGAGGGCTCCAGGAAACGGAAGGGCCCCGCGGACCGCGCGTCCCGCCGCCGCGAGCTGAACCGCGTCAACGCCAAGAAGAGCCGCCTCCGCAAGAAGTTCTTCATCGAGGCCCTCATCCTCCGCGTCGCCGCCCTCGAGAAGGACAACGAGCGCCTCAGGGCCACGGCCACGGCACCGGGGAGCGCCCCCAGCGAGCACACGTCCGGTGGCAGCGACTCGTCGTCGGCCACCATCACCACCCTGTCAGGGTTCCGTGGAGGCGCCAGCCGCTCCAGCGACGGGTCGGACAGCGGCGACCGGCAGTCTGGCGTCGGACCCTCGCCCATGGACGCGCCCCCCGCCGCCGCCATGGCCGTCGCAGTCGACGCCTTTGAGCCCCGCGTCATCGCCGCGTCGAGCCTCTCCCAGCGGGTCCGCGACTCCCTCATCGCCGCCGGCCCGGACACGGACATGCTCGGCCTCCTCGCGGCCAGCGGGAGCGCCTTTTCCATCGCCGACCCCTCCGCCCCCGACATGCCCCTCGCGTACGTCAGCCCCGGGTTCGAGGCCATGACCGGGTACTCGGCCTCGGAGGCGATCGGACGCAACTGCAGGTTCCTGCAGGGCCCCGGCACCGACGCCGCCGCCCGCGCCCGCATGGCCACCGCGCTCCGCGAGGGCCGCGGCTGCACCGAGGTGCTCCTCAACTACCGCCGCGACGGGGCCCCCTTCTGGAACCGCGTTGTCCTCGCCCCGCTCCGGGACTCCACCGGCGCCGTCCGGTCCTTCGTCAGCGTGCAGTCCTGCGTCTCCAAGCCGCTCAGCGCCCTGGCCAGCCTCGGCGGCTCGGCCCAGGCACGCGCTCACGCGGACAGGCCGGCCCCCGCACCCGCGGCGTGGATCCCCGGCGCCGCCCCGGGCATGCCCCCCCCGCAGGCGCCGCCGGCGTCCCCGGCGAGGAATTCCCGCGCAGCCGCCCACGGAGCCGCGCTGAGCGACGCCGACGCCGCGATGCTGATCCGGTCCATCGCCGCGCAGCAGGGCGCGAGCCCCGCCGACAGGCCGAAGCGGGGCAGAGAAGCAGCCGACGACGCCGGGGAGGACGGCGCCGGACGCGACCCCAAGCGCTCCCACGAGGCGGAGCAGTAGGGCTGAGCCCTGCTGGCTAGGTGTCGTGTTGCTGTCCGCTGCGTATCGGTTCTCACTATCGGCGTGCGAATCACAGACTGGGTCGTCTCGTGCGGTACACTCGCTGCACTCTCGCTGCGGCACGCGGCACGGCGGGCCACTTCTCCACCCCGGTCTGCCGACAAGTCGCTTTTCGTTTTGGGCGGTGGCGCGCTCACGCAAGAAGCTCGTGGGACAGTAGGCGTCGCACCGCTGCCGGCGCCGCCCGCAACACAAGACGGGCCGGCCAAGGGCGCGCATCCGCCAGGCCTAGAAGCCGTCGGGGGCCTTGCAGAACCCCGAGCGGTCGAGGCACACCGCGCGGAGCGCCCGGACGGTCTCGACCGTGCCGTCGTCAGCGGCCTCTAGCGGGTTCCCCTCCAGGTCCACGCGCACGATCTTGGAGAGCCGCAGGAGCGCCGCGGGGACCGTGGTGATCCTGTTGTTCCGCATGAGGATGATGCGCAGCGACTCGCAGCCGCCGAGCTCGGCGGGGATCTCGGTGATGTTGTTGTTCGCGAGGTTGAGGGTCTGGATCGTCCTGCAGCCCCCGAGCTCCCGGGGGATGACGGTGATCTTGTTGTCCGAGGCCGACAGGGAGCGGAGGTCGGGGAGCTCGCCGATCTCGGGCCGCAGGCTGAGCAGGCACGACCGCGACACGTCGAGGAGCTGCAGCTTGGGCATGCGGCCGAGGACGGGGAGCTCATCCATCGCCGTCTGCCCCAGCTGCAGCTGCTCGAGGCTGTCCATCCCCTCGAAGCTGGGCAGACGGACGATGGTGTTGGACATGAGCGCGAGCCTCGTGGCGCGCTTCCAGCCGGACGGCCGCAGGAACGTCTTGAGCTTGTTACCCCCAAAGTTGACGTTCTCCAGCTTGGTCAGCCGCTCCAGCGATGCAGGCACACGAATGAGCCGGTTGTTGAAGAAGTTCACCTCGACAAGCGAATCGCAGGTGCACAAATCCGAGGGCAGCTGCATCAGACGGTTCTTGAACATGATCAGGCGCCGCAGGTTCCGCAGGGCTCCCATTTCCGAGGGAAGCTCCGTGATTTCGTTCTGCGCTACAAGTGGCCGGGGCAGCCGCGTGGGTCGCGGGCGGCGCGCGCGAGGCACGGGTTGCGCCGCATGGCTTGTCTCCCCGAGAGCGAGCCACCTTGTGAGTGATCCGCTCCCGTGCTCCACCAGGACGTGCTTTGGAGCACGGGGCGTCAGCTTCGCGAGCCATTGCACGGGGAGATGCCCCTTGCGGGGCCGGGCCGCTAAACGCGCACCGGGCAAAAGACAGCCGCCTCACCTCCGACGCGTCGAGCTCTTCCAGCTTGATCAGCGAGCCGATGGCACTGGGGAGCGTCT
>Ga0136560_1000284_pt1 | contig 24322 bp, 11 predicted proteins | sample AntRauMeHopE1497_FD_104925 | JGI IMG/M metagenome (GOLD analysis project Ga0136560, IMG submission 104925) | Saline lake microbial communities from Rauer Islands, Antarctica - Metagenome Hop E1 #497 | ecosystem: Environmental > Aquatic > Non-marine Saline and Alkaline > Saline | place... | reverse complement strand
GCCCGGGTCTGCCGCCGCACTCCCGTCCCCCGAGGGCGCGCCGTCGGCCTCGCCTGCCTCCTCGGTCACTGTAGACCGGTCCTCCGACGCGGCGAGCAGGCTGGCGTCCAGGGGCACGATGGCCGCCCCAGGCACGTCCTTCCACCGGCCCCGGAAGGCGTAGCGGGCGGCGTCGTCGCCGGCGTACTCCACGTCGTCCGAGTCCTCCTCCCCGCCGTCGGCGTCGGCCCCGTAGCCGTCCGCGGGGCCCGTGCGCACTCCGGGTGGCTCCCCGGGCAGCGGCTGCCGCGCAGGCCGCGCTGCCGCGGCCCCGAGAGCGGACGCCCGCTCCGCCGCCTCGACGCCCGCGGCAGTGGTCAGCGCGCCGGATGACCCCGTGGCGGCGGCGCGGGCCGGTGCCGTCCCCTCGGCGCCCTCACGGTCCGAGCCCGCAATCCGCCACGCCGGCCCGCCCGTCGCGCGGTCGCCCGCCCCTCGTCCCGCTTCCCGCCGCCGGAGCGCCGCCGCCTCGTCCGCCGCGCTGGTCCCCGACCGAGCGAGGCCGGCGTATGGGGCCCCGCCGCGGCCGCCGCCCTCGCTCGCGCCCGCGCCGCTCGCCGCCGCCGCGTCGGCAGCCTGGCGCTCCAGCCTCTCGCGCCGGTCCCGCCGGGCCGCCGCCCTCTGCAGGAAGCGGAATGCGCTCGTCACGCCGCGGCGAGACCGCTCGGCGCCGCGGAGCCGAGCCCTCGGCCCTCGGCCCCGCACCGCCCCGCCGCCCCCGCGCAGCGCGAACAGGTCCTCCTCCGAGTCGCTCTCCGAGTCGCTCGCGTTCGGCTCTGCCGCGTTGGCGCCCGCGGTTCCCCGCTCCAGGACGAGGCGCTCCGACGCGTCGACGTCCCCGGCAGAGCGCGGCGCGCCCGAAGCCGCGTCCACGGTCGCGCACTCGCCCTCGTCGGGGCGGCCCGTCCCTGAAACGTTGACCTCCCGCGACCCGGCGTGCCGCGGTGGAGCGTCACCGTCGTCGTCGCCGGCCGCTGCCGCGGCTGATCCGCCCGCCGGCCGCCTCCCCGCCGGGCGGACCCTGAATCTGGGCCCCAGCGTCGCGGCAATGGCGACCTCGGCCTCTCGCTGCGCCGCCGCCCGGCCCCTGGCACCCGGCCGGCCGAGGCGCCACCACCTCCTCGCCGGGCCTCGCCCCCTGACACGCCGGCACTGAATCCGGAACGCCACCACGGCGGCGCCGTTGCCCGACGGCACCGCCCAGCGGAGCTCCACCGCCTGGTCCCCCGCCGGCGCCGCGACGGGCGGCAGCGGCGGATCGCACGGCTCCGGGAGGGTGCGCATCGCCGCCGACGCCGCCCCCATGCCGCTCACCCCGCAGGCGTTGGTGGCCGACACGCGGAACGAGTAGCGGGCGCCGGGGCGCAGGCCGTCGACGCGGACGCACACGTCCTGCCCGGTCTCGGGCGCCGGCAGGCCGCCGGCGGCCGAGCGCCGGCCAGCCTCCTCCGAGTCCAGCGCCGCCTCCTCCGGCCCGTCCGGGCCCTCCTCCTCCGGCAGCATCCGGTCGAGCCGGTCGGCCTTGCTCGGCGGGGCCACGGCCGCCGTGGACGCCGAGGTCGACCCCGCAACGGCGCCTCCGCCTCGCGCCCAGCGCTTGCGAGCCGCCGCTTCCGCCCGCTCCAGCTCGGCCGTCGCCGTCCACACGGCTTCCGGCCTGCGCTCCGCCCCCTGCCCGGTGAGGCCCGGCCGGACCGACGCCCCGCCCCCGACCACCGTCCAGGGCTGCGCGCCGGCGGCCGACGTTGGCGCCTCAGGCTTGGGCGTCCCGTCGTCGGCGCAAGCGTCCGCGGTGGCGGCCGCCTGCGGATCGATCAGCGCCCCCATGGCCCTGGCCCGTCGCACCCGTCGCCGCTCCTCCTCCCTCGCGGCGCGGCCCTGGGCGTCCCTGGCGTCTCGGGCCGCCACAGACGGGTCCACCGATGCGTCAACGTCGTGCCACGCGCCCCAGGCGCTACCCCGCGGCGCGTCCGCACCGCCCTCCGCCGGCCCGGGACCGCCGTCCCCGCCGCCGCGCCGCGCCGCCCTGCGATTGTTCCTCACCGCGCCGAGGGTGCCTCGCTTCCTCGCCTGTGCCGACGTCCCCACCGCCGCCGCCCCGCCGGGCGCCGCCCCCAGCCCCGCTCCGATGCTCGCGCTGCCCAGCGCGCGCCGCCGCCCGACCCCCTCGCCGTCCGACCCCGAGTCCGAGTCGTTGGCGTCGTCCCCGCCGTAGAGCCTCCGGCACCGCAGGCGGAACGAGGTGACCGCGGCCCCGTTGCCGTGGGGGACCCGCCACCGCACGTAGAGGGAGCGGGAGGTGGCAGCCGCGAGCGCTGGCGCCTTGGGCGCGTCCGGCGCGGTGGCCAGCACCTCGATGGGGCCGGACTGCGCGCTGAAGGCGCTGTAGCCCACCGCGTTGCCCACGCGCACGCGGAACACGTGGATGGAGCTGGGGTAGAGGCCGCGGACCTCGGCCACGACGGCGCGGCGGCCGGCCGCGAGGCAGCCTCGCTCGTCGGTGGCACCGGCGAGGCGGGCGCGCGCCTGCTCGTGGGTCAGGAGGTGCTCGGCGCGGAGCGACGCTGTGGCCTCGTCCACGTCCACGGGCACCCATTCCCCCGCCCCGGGGGGCGCCATGACCCTCCCGCGCGCGACGGCCTGCGGCGTGATGTCGATGGCCCCGCCGTCGGCCGCCACCTCGTCCGGGTGCATCCCCGAGCGCAGCTTCATCCGGCAGAGCTCGAACCTCCTGACGGCTCTGCCGTTGCTCCGGGGGACGGAAAAGCCGACGAGGATGGACCGGCTGGTGTCAGACACGGCGAGCGGGATCTGGGGCGTCTCGGGGCGCTCGGGTGGCGCCCTGACCAGCGGGGACGGCCGCGACCACGCCGACGGTCCCGCCTGCGTGACGAGCCGGAAGCGGAACTGCCACCGGGACCCCGGGCGCAGCCCGATGACGGGCCACGCGAGCCGCGCGGTGCGCACGAGCGCCGTGCCCTCGACGTCGGCGGGGTCCGTGGAGCCGCCCTGGCGGCCGGGCGGCGCGGTCGCGCCGGTCGCCGAGGCCATCAAGGTGGCGGGGTCGACGACGCGCCCGGCAAGAGAGCGGCCGTCGCCCCTGGCGTCCTCTGCCTGCGCGGCCCGGTGGGCGGCGACGACGATGCGGCGGAGCGACTCCCGGGCCCGCGCTTCCACGGAGGGGTGTGTCGCCACGTCCATGTGGGACCAGGCGCTCCCGCCGGGGGGCCCGAGGGCGTCCGAGGCCGCGGCGATGGCCGCCGCTGCGGCGGGGGGCACTAGGTCACGGAGCCGCCTGGGGTCCGCGGCGTCGGCCGCCCCGGCCTCGAAGAGCCGGTCCGCCGCCTCGCGGAGGCCGCCGGCGCGCTCGGAGGCCGGGCCGAGGGCGCCGTCGGGCACCGGGCCGAGCAGGAGGCGGGTGAGGAGGAGGAGGTCGGCCGGGCGGAGGAGGCCCGACCACGGGCTCGAGGTCACCACCGGGAGGGACAGGCCCAGCGGGTCATCGCGCCGGGGGTCGGCCGCGCCGGCTCTCCCGGTTGACGAGCGGGAGGCGGGCAAGGACGGCGACGACGCCGTGCTGGCGCCGGGGCCCCGGGTCGGGAACGGCCGCCCGCCCGTGACGGCGGCGGCGGCGGCATCAGACGCCGCTCGAAGGACTTCCGCGTCCGAGCCCGCGCCCGCGTCCCCATCCACGGGCTGCTCGCCCGTGACGGCGCGCGCGGCGGGCGCTGCCAGGCGGCCTGCCGCGGCCAGCAGCGCGTTGCCCCTCACCCACCACGCGGCCGGGGACCGCGGCGGCTCGGGCCCCGTCCCTCCCCGCGTCCACGCCTGCCAGCGCGCGTGCGCGGCGACGAGGAGGGCCAGCGGGAGCGACGACGGCACGGCCTCCCAGGGCGACGCGCCGGTCTCCGCCGCCTCGCGCACCAGCACCTCGCGCGACCACACCCCCTCCAGCGGGTGCTCCGCCACGGCGTCCCCCGGCCGCGCGTCGTCGTCCTCCCCCTCGCTGTCCGTGGCGTCGGCCTCCAGCGCGGCCACCAGCTCCCTCCGGTCCATGCCGCCGCCCCGGGACTCCCGCGGGGCGACGGTCTGCCACCCGTCCTCGTCCGAGTCCGATGCGTCCGTGAACAGCGCCCCTGCCGCGGCGGAAAGTTTCGCCGGAAGCTTCTCGCTCAGGAGCGACCGCGGCCAGCCCGCCCTCACGCGGCGCCTCTGCATCTCCACCGCCACCAGGGGGCTGCCGTGGAGCCGCGGGAGGCCCACGACGGCGGCGCCGGCGAACGGCGAGAGCGGCACGAAGAGGGGCGGGCAGAGCGGCGGGGCGGGTCCCGCACTCCTCGTCCTCATCCACGGGCTGACAGCTGACGCGGCCCAGGGCGACCACGCCCTCCCGTCGAAGATACGGTACCGGACCACGTACCGGGTGCCCGGCAGGAGGCCCGAGATGGTGGCCCGGGAGGCTCGGCCTCGCTCCTCCACCTCGGCGCTGTCCTGCCGCCACAGGGTGCCGGACGCCTCGTCGTTCGGGTCCGCCTGGTTGAAGTCCCTGGCCCGCGACGCCGCCCCGGCGTGCGATGACGCGGGGGGCCGCGGGCGCGCCTCGCCCCGCTTGTCGTCCCCGCGCCTGCGCCGGGCGGGCCTTGCCCCGTCGGCCGCGTCGTCGTCGTCGCTAGCGTCCTGCCTGGCTCTCGGGCTTGCCTGCCAGGGCCGAAAGGATCCGCCCGGCTTGCCCCCCGCGGCCTCCGTGACGGCCCTTGCCGCCGCCACGGCCGCCTCCTCCATGTCCAGCGATGTCACCGACCGCCGCCGCGCCTCCCGCCGCGTCGGCCCGCGCCCCGACTGCCACGGGCTCCCCGTGATCCGCTCCCAGTCCCCGTCCGCCAGCCGGGCCTCCCGGACCAACTCAGGGTCGTCCACCGGCACGCCGTCGAACACGTCGGGCAGCCGGACCTGATACTGCACCTCGTACCGGAAGCGAGCCTCCTCCCCGTCCGTCCCTGCCGTGGCAAACGTGGCGTCCGTCGCCGTGCTCAGGCCTCGGGGCCGCGACGCCACCACCAGCGCCGAGCCGCCGGCCACGGGCGAGGCCACGGGGGAGGACGCCGCGTAGGGGGACTGCGCGCCGGCTACAGAGCCCGCGGCGGGGCCGAACGCCGCGCGCGCAGCGACCCTGGTCTTGAGCATGTACGGCGCGGTCCATGCCACCCGGAGGCGGTCGGTGCCCGCCTCCACGAGCCGCGGGGGATCAGGCAGGCGCACGAACCCGCTCCGGCGCCCGGGCGCCGACCACCCGTGCTGATTGCGGGCCGAGACGCGGGCGCGGAAGCCCCAGCCGGGGTTGAGGCCCGCGACGCTGAAGCGCACCGCGCCGTGCGCGCGCAGGCCCGTTACGGCAAAGGGGGAGGCAGTGACGGGGTCGAGCACGACCACCGAGCGGCCGTAGCGCGACACCGCGGGGTCGGGTGACGGCGCCTTGACGTCGTCCGACACCTGCTCCCACTTGGGATAGCCGGAGCGGTGCGAGCGGGGGCCCCTGGCGCCGGGAAGCACAACGGCGGTGTCCGCCGGGTGGCCCATCTCCACCGTGGTCGCGCCGTCGAAGCCCGGGCCGCGGGACGGTGAGGCGGCGCCCCCAGCGGGAGCAACGATGGGGGAGGACGGTGCCGCGGGTGCCCGGATCGCGAGCGCAGCGCCGATCCTGGACAGCGCTGGCGCAGGCGGCGACGCTGCCGCGCCGACCTCCCCGGCCGGCTCCCGCTGGGGCGGCACCGGCCGGCCCAGCGCGCGCAGCCGTGTGTCCCTGGCCTCGTCGCGGAAGCCCTGGATCGCGCCGACGTCCATCCCGGCGGCGGCAGCCGCGGCCGCGAGGCGATCGTCCGTGGCCGAGCTGAACTCCGGGGCGGCTTGGCCGGAGCCCGGTGCGGGAGGTGCCGCCCCCCCTTCGTCCTCCTGTGGCGCGGGGGCGCCCCGGCCCTCCCCCGGGTGCGGGATCCGCGGCGCGCCCCTCACGAGCGCTCCGGGCCTCCCGCCCCTCTCGGCGTCCTTGCTCTCCTCGTCTCCGGCCGCTTTTCTACCCTCTTTGCCGCCGCCGGGGCTGCCCTCCTCGCGGACGGAGGCCTGCCCGCTGCTCGCGGGCGACGCCAGCCCATCGCTCGCATCGCCGGGAGCCCCCTGACCCAGCGATGGCGGGGTCGCGGCGCCGGTGACGTCGGCGCGGCCGCCCGCCTCGCGGTGTCGGCGCCTGGCCTCCCTCCTCGCCTGCTTGGCCGCCCGCCTGGCCCCCGCCGCCTCGTCCCTCGCCGCCCACCTCCCGTCCCGGTCCATCCGCCGCCACGCGCGGAAGCAGAAGTGCCGCACAGCGGCGCGCTCCACCTCCGTCTCGGCGTCGCGGAGGGCGTGAAGCACGGAGGCGGGGCGGGAGGCGCCGGCCGAGCCGGCGGGCGTGACCGGGCGGCTCAGCCACACCACGTCAGAGTCCTGGCGCACCATCCCTGCCTTGCCCGGGCCCGTGGTGGGGCCGCCGGCCTCGCGCAGGGCGCGGGTGACGCGAGCCATGATGCCGTCGGCGTCGTCCAGCGACGACCCCAGCCGCTCCCGCTCCACCGCCATCCGTGCCTCCCGCAGCGCCGGGTACGCCGCCTCGAGCTTCCCCTCGAGGCCCTCCCGCCACTGCGCCTGGAACTCCGCCTCCGCGTCGGCCTCGGCCTCCCGCTTCGCGAGCTCCAACAGGTGCTGCTTCCGCCGCCGCTCAGCCCACGGCCGCCACGCGAACGGGTCGAAACCGTCGCCGTACATGCCCTCCTCGTCCACCAGAGCCGTCGCGTGCGCCGCGCGAATGAGGCGGTCGTCGACGCCCCCCAGGGCGCCCTGCGGCAGGTCCTCCCACAGCGGCGCCCGGGGCAGCGGCGCCCCAGTCGCGTCGAGCGGGGCCAGGCTCGACGATGCGACGGACTGCCTGCCCGTCCCGACCGCCACGGCGGCGTCGACGTCGTCGCCGGCAGTGGTAAGATCGATGAGCACGCCGCCCCCCGACGACGCCGCGGCCCCTCGCGTCCGCACGGGCCGCCAGCCCGCCCCGGCATCCTCCGCATCCCCCGCCGCCAGGTCGGCGGCCGCGTTGGGGCTCGCTCCGCCGGCAGCACCGGTCACGAGCCCGGCGTGAAGGCCTCGCGCGGCGTGGCTGGGGTCCTGCTTCGCCGCGCCGGCTCCTGCCTGGCCGCCCCAGCCGCCCTGCGTTCCCGCGTCGCGCCGTGCGGCGGCCTCCACCGCGTCTCTCAGCCTGTCCGGCATGGCAGAGCGCCGTAGGATCTCGCTGGCGTCCGTCCCGTCGCTCCGCGCGCTCTGGCTGCCGTCGCCGCCGGGGCTGTCCTGCGCCTCATCGTCCGGCGCCCCGGTCCCCGGGGCGCCGTCCTCCAGGGCTGGCAGCTGCCCGGCGTCGTCATCGCCGCTCTGTTCCGACTCGTCGTCGGACACGTCGGTGGAGCCGCTATCGTAAAAGTCGCCGGGCAGCACGGCCGTACCCGGCTCGTCGTGCGGGGGGCACGGATAGATCTCGAGGCGGTAGGAGCGCACAGAGGCGCCGTTGTCGCGCGGGGGGATCCAGGAGAGGGTGAAGGAGTGCGACGTGTTGGAGGTCACCACGGGGGGCAGCGGGGGGTTGGGCACGGTGGAGCTCGTCAGCACGACGGACCACGAGCTGACGGGGCCGTACCCGGGCACTGTATGGCTCCTCGCGCGCACGGCGTAGACCCTCGCGGGGGCGAGCCGCGTGGCCCGCACCACCATGTCGTGGCCCGTGCGGTACACGTGGCTGACGCCCCTGCGCCACGCGAAAAGGTCCGGGGGCGGGCCGCGGCGCCGGTGCTGCCGCGCGAGCCACATGAGGCTGCCCTCCGGCTCCCCCTCGCCCCCGTGTCGGTACCCCTCTGCCGCCTCGTCCTCGTCCGGCTCCTCGAAGGGCACCATGTCGCGCGGCACCCGCGCCCCGTTGATGACCTCCGCGACCCGGGAGCAGGGGAGCGCCCCCTCGCGGAAGGACTGCACGAGGGCGGCGCCGGCCTCGGCCGCCTGCTGCCGGCGCCTTTCCCTGGCACCCGCGCCGCCGTCGTCGGCCGAGCTGCTGCCCGCCCCGTCGTCGTCGTCGTCGTCGTCGTCAAGACCGAGCCCTGATGCCGTCCTCCCCCTTACCAGCACTCGCTCGACGACCGATCGCACCGCCGGGTCGTCGGGGTCGCCTAGGCACACCAGCGTCAGCTCAGCGTGGTCCACGCTCAGACCGTCCGCGTAAGGGGGCTCCACGCCGAAGGACGCGTCGAACGCTCCCGAGGAAATCACGGCTGGACGCCTGGTCTTGAGCGGCAGGGCCGCAAGAGCCTCGACCACGCGCCGTTGCCGAAACTGCAGCGCGACCTCCAGCGGCCGCTGCCCCGTGCGGTTGCACAGCGAGGCGTCCGCGCCCCACTCCAGCAGGATGCCGACGACACGTGCGCGGCCAGCAAATGCCGCGAAATGCAGCGGGGTGTCCATGTGGAACTTCCTGGGACGGTTCACGTCGGCTCCGTTGCGCAGCAGCAGCTCCACGGTATCAACCAGGCCCTTGCCAACAGCCGCGTGAAGTGCCGTGTACCCGAACCGCTCGTGCTTGGCGTTGACATGCTGACCGCGACGCAGCCGCCGCTCGATCTCCTTGTTGTCACCTTGGGCCGCCCGGAGGACGAATCCAGTGCCGCCGATATCTTCGGCCATGCTGTCGTCGGGGTAGGAGCGCTGGGGTCTCCTCGCAGCACCCTCGCGGATGCCGTTGAGACGGAACGGCCGGGCCTCAAGTCCCGCCCTCCCCGGGTCCTCGAGGAGCTGGCACCGCTCCGGCAGAAACGGCCCACGAATACGCCGGCTGCGGGATGGCAAGTGATGACAATGTTGTACGCGCTGGCCCGTGGCTGCGTCCCGGGGGTGCTCTACTGCCGCATCGCGGCAAGTGCCCCACACGGGCCGCTCGGGGGATTGGGGTGCCCCGCGCTCGTCTGGCGCACCGCATCTAGTGCCTGTGTACCATGAGCGGTGATGGGCCGAAGGGCACGGCGAACTTCCAGCGCAAGGGGTGGGACACGGCCGAGTATGAGGAGCGGGCCAAGAGGCGCCAGCAGCTCATCGAAGAGGCAGTCCGGTCAGGAGCTGACGATGGGGACATTTCAGCCCGGATCATGGAGGCGGAAAAGCTGATCGGCGAGCAAGGGCGCGGGGAGACAGCCACGGTGGATGAGCTTCGAGAACGCGCCGTCGCCGCGCTCGCGGCCCGCCCCGAGGCGTCGGGGCCGATGCTTTCGGAGCGTGCATGGTTGCAGCGGAGGTCGTTCGACGTGTCGATCGACAACAAGGTTGGCTCCCGCAAGCTTGTCACCGAGGCGACGGGCATGAACAACCGAGGCGGGTTCTATGTCCCCGTGACCGGCGTCACGCTTCGGAACTCGATGGCCTTCCTCGATCACATCAACGGCCGCAAGTACCAGAACGCGCTGGGGTATTCGATGCGCGTGGAGCAGAAGGGGGCGTCGGACGTGGCGGAGAAGCTTCGTGCGCTCAAGGCCGAGCGCCTCGCCGCGGAAGAGGGACGAGAGGCCGTGGCCAAGGCGCGCGCGATGGGGGAGGACGTGGTCCGGTCGGCGTACGACCGCCGGGTGGCCGACGCGGAGGCCCAGGAGGAGGAGCGGAAGCAGAAGGAGCGGGAGCGGAGGAGACGCAGGCGGAGGCGCAAGCACGGCGGGGAGGAGGAGGAGGAGGCGGGGGAGGACGCCGGGGCCGTCGCGCCGTCGACGGCGGGAGCGCCCACCGAATCGTCATCGTCATCGTCATCGTCATCGTCATCGTCATCGTCATCGTCATCCTCGTCATCCTCGTCCTCGTCGGCCATGGCAGCGCTGGCCTCCGCGGCATCGGCGCTCGACGCGGCTTCCTCGGTCTGCGGATCGCTCGCGTCGACGAGCGGCGTCTACGGCATTCGGATCCAGTCCGGAGCCATCGACGCCGGCCTCGCGGAGCTTCTGGGCGTGTCTGCAGCACCATTTTTGCCGTGGGACGCAGCAGCAGGGATTGTGAGCGCGTCATCCGCGACCAGCAGCTAGGCGCCGCGCGCTTCAACTCTGCCATTGGCAACGCGTTCGTGCCACACCCCAGCGCACTCGACCGCCCCGCAACACGAGGCAAGGGGCTGCCTGGGCCGACCGAAATGGCTGCTGTGGACGCGTCGCCCGAGCACGTCGTGAGCCCACCAGCGGAGCGCTTGATGGGTGTGGCCCCCAGGGCTGGTCCATCACCGCCCCGCGTCCTCACGTGCCGCAGAGCCTGGACCTGTTTGTGATGACATACGGCGCAATCGTGGCTCAGGTGAGGCCCGGCGTCCACGCGGCTTGCTCGGCTTGCGTCCCGGCCTGCAGCCCATGGCTGCGCGGCGTTCCCTCGGGCGCCAGCCACCGCTTGTGCGCCCAGTCGGCTGGTGCGGAATGATTCGCAGCTTCTGGAGGAGTTTGAGGACGCAGAGCGCGTGAACTCGGAGCTGGAGAGCCTGGGATTCTCCATCGGCGAGCGGATCGCCGATGACTTCATTGCCAAGGCCGATGGGGCACGCTGCGGCACGTTCCGGGCGGCGATGGAGACCGCAGCCTCGGTGAGACGCGAGCGTGCTGCCTTCCACGAGGGCAGAAGCGTGCCCGAGCTGAGGGTTCTGGGCCACCCAAGCGCGCCCGTGAGTCCACGTCCGCGGCCCCCGACCCCTCGCTTCGCAGCGCGCGTTTCCGATGTACCTGGGCATGACACCGGCCCTGGCCTTCCTGGACCTGTCCGAGGCGTCGTCCGGGGCCGACGAGCAGGACGCGTGCACGATGACGCTCGCAGACAACCCCCTGTCCAGGTGGGTCGAGCTTCCCGAGGGTGCCGAGGGGCTGCTTTTCAGCAACGTGGTGTGTGGGGTGCTGCGGGGCGCGCTCGAGGTGCTGCGGTTCAAGGTCACGGCCGAGTTCACGGCGGACGTGCTGCGCGGCGACGCCGAGACCGTGATCCGCGTCGGCCTCACGGCCGTGGAAGGCGAAACGACGGCGGAGGAGTACGACATGGCGTGACGCGGCGGCCGCTGTCCCAGCGAGTCACCCGTCGTCCTCGGCTCCGCCGGCCAGCCTGCTCTCAATGTGCGCCCTGGCCTGCTTGAAGAACTGCGTGAACTGTCCCGTGAGCGCCATGCTCACAACAGAGGAGAGCAACCATCCCTTGAGGTCGGTCAGCACCACGTAGGAGCAGTCGCACGCCTTGGAGCCGTCAGGCCCCTCGGCCGGGCGGACGACCCAGCCAGAGCCGGGGTAGTTCACGCCGCGGACGCAGTCCCCGCTCGGTACGTCGTCGGCGGCGACCGACTGCCCGTAAGACCACAGCGTGCGGTCGTCGTCAATCTCGATGGTGCCGACCTCAACAAAGTCGCGCCTGGACACCCCGAAAGCACCGTTCACGATCAGCCTCCAGATGGTGCTACCCTCACCACACTTGTCCTCGCCATGGAGCTGGGAGGTTTCCGCTACGGCCGTGTCCCACTTGAGGCGCTCGTCAAATGACACGCACGAGTCGCGGAAGAACTTTGGGGAGCACGGCAGCCTCGTGGTGGCCCTGAATCGCCGCGCAGATAGTCCTGGGACGCTTGCGCTGTGAATGACGAGGCCCTCGATCTCCTTTTCGAGCCGCCATGCCTCTCCTTCGCTTGTGGTACCTGACGGAGCGGCGTTGGCCGCCAACATCCGCTTGCAAACCGCCTTGAGCTCGGTCATGCGTGATAGGGCGTCCTCAACGGTCGGAGGGGGGGATTTGATCGCCTCGATGGCCATGCCGGTGTCGACGGCTGCGGCTGCCATCCGCAAGCAAGCCTTGTGACGTGCGAAGCAATCTGACGACGGACTTGATGCCAGCCCGCGGCTCTGCGCCGACGCTTGCTCCGCACGCCCCCGAGCGCGCCCGCCGGGGTGCCCGTGCTGCCACGCAGGCCTTAAGATGCAAACCCACGGCGGGTAATGCTTGAGGTCGCGCGCGGGGGGCTACGCCCCGTCATTCGTCGAGGTGTCATCACACGGGCTTGGTTCGCTGCGCCAGCCGAGCAGCCAACGTGAGTGGAGCAACCGTGATTTCGGGGCGCGCATAGAGTGCCGAATGGCCGGGGCTTGCGCAGGAGTGCGACGGGAACGCAATTTGCGCGGCGAGCTCGGCGCTGGCATCGCCCGAGGCCGGTGATACGCTATCATGCATACCCCACAACTACCCAGGTCAAGCTCGTGCGAAAGGTGGAAGAGGGATGGGGCTACAGGTAGCATTTGCGCATTGCTACCCTAACCACCGCACCTCAGCCGCCTGGGTAGCACTCGGCGGGAAAGCCGTAGCGTTGGCCTCAGCCGGAGCGGGCTCACCACACAGCCGGTCGGAAGGCACCAGGTTGAAGCGCTTGGCCTCTGTTCTTGCGGAGGAAGGCGCCATGGCGGCCGGATCTGACAGCCGTGGCGATGTGGCCCCTCCGCGTGCTGCGGTGGCCATCGCGCCGTCAGCAGCAGCAGGAAGCAGCGGATTCCCGCCGCTGGGCGCACTTGCCCAGGCGTTGGATGACTCGCTAGTGCCAGGCCTCGGCCAAGACCGTGAGCTGGAACTCTCGTTCGGCCAGCTTCAGGGCGGCAGCGAGCTTGGCGACACCTCTCACGAGCTGGCCCCTGATGACAGGGCCAGCAGCGCGGCATGGAAGCTCGGGGGTGATGAGGACCCAGCGGTGCGGCCGGCGGACGGGGCTCTGAGCCTGGCCGGCGCGCAGTCCGGTCGTCGTCGCGCTCCCTTCCCCGGGATGATTGACCCGCCATCCGAGTCAGGGCTTGAGTCTGAAGCCGGGGGCTCGGAGGTCATCTTTGGGCTGCGGCAGGAGCGCCGCAGAGGCTGGGAAACTGCTCCGGCACAGCGCCGCCCACGGGTTGGCTTTTTTTCGGACACTGCGTCCCAGCAGGGCACCTCGAGACCTTCTGGGGCCGTCGCTGCAGCGCTTCATGATGCTGCTACGGCAAGGGCGGGCGGCGGGTCGGACGCCGACGCCGACGCCGCTACGGCGGCGGCCGAGGCCGCGCTGGAGCCAGTGGGCGAGGCCTCCGTGGCAGGGGCGGGCGGCCTTGTCCACGGGCTCAGCAGCCGCCCCGCGCGGGGCCACAGGCAGACCGAGACGTCACCGGGGGGCGTCGGCGGGGGCGGCGCCCGCCCCTGGCTCTCCGGCGCGTCGTTCTCGTCCTTCCGCTCCGAGCGGGGCCAGCTGCCCCCCGGCGCGGGGGTGCCGCCCGCCTCGCCCGCCGCCTCGTCGGCGCGGTCGGCCGCGACGTCAGCCGCACCGGTCCTTGCCGGTCGGCCGCAGACCATGGCCCGGGGCCCCGGCGGCTCCGACGGCTTCACGGGCCTCCCCCGGTCCCCCGTACAGACGAGCCCCGCGGGGATGGCATCGGACCATGGCGCGCGGGTCCCGCCTCCACGGTTCGGCGCGGGCGGCCGCGGGCCCGGCGGCGGCCGCTCGGCGGACGCTGCGGACGCCGACCACGGCGGCGGCGAGGGCTGGGCGCCGCCGCAGCCGCGGCACCGTGTCGTCCTCCTGCGCAACCTCCACCCGGAGGCGACCGCGGAGGACCTCGGGTCCGCCTTCGGGTCGTGGCTGCAGCCCGAGAAGATCCTCATCCTCCCCTCCAAGGGCCACGCCTTCGTGGAGATGCCGTCCCCCGAGGCGGCGGCGGACGCCGTAGCTCTGGTCGCGAGGGACAAGCCGGCCATCCGCGGGCGGCCTGTCTACGCGGTCATCAGCACGCGGACATCGGTGCGCTTCCGGCCGGGCTTCGGGCAGCCCGAGGGCCCGGGGAGGGGCGCGGCTGTCGCGGTGGTCGGGGGCGCCGGAGCCGGCGGCGGGGTGGGGCGCGGGGGGCTCTCGACCGCCGCCGCGTCGTCGGCGGGGGCGGAGGACAACCCCCCCAGCCGCGTGGTCCTGCTCGTGGTGTCGGACGTGCGCGTCGCCGTGACGGTGCCGTCCGTGTGCGGCGTCATCACGCAGGCCGCCGCCGCCCCCTGCCCCCTCCGCGTCATCGTCTTCGCCCGTCACGCCGCCATGCACGCCCTGGTGGAGATGCCCGACCTCCCCTCGGCCTCCGCCGTGGTCCGCTCCCTCGACGGCCGGCAGATGCACCCCGGGTGCAACGCGGTGCGCGCCCAGTTCTCCCGCATGGGCGGCATCTCGGTTCGCTTCAACAACCTCAAGTCCAATGACTTCACGCTGCCGCTGCCCCCCGGGCCGGGCGGGGAGCCCCTCCTCTTCGGCGGGCTGCCGGCGTCGCTGAGGCACGAGGCGGAGGCGGGCCGCCCGGGCCCGCGACGCAGAGGGGACGCGGCCAGGGACGCGGGGGGCCCGGGAGGCAGGCAGGGCGGCGACCGGCTCCCGGCCGGGAGCCCCGTTGCGTCGCTGGAGGCGCCGCGGGAGGACCCGGCGGCGGAGTGGGCGCGGGAGGCGTTCCAGCACGAGTCAGGGGGCCGGAGGGCGGGCGGCGGGACGGCGGGGCGGGCGGCGGGGGGCGCCGGCGGGCTTGATGCCGCCTCTGCCCCCCCCGCCGCGACGGCGCGGGCTGTGCTCGAGGCCGCAGCGGCCGACGGCGCGGGCGCCGGCGCCGTGTTGACGGTGCGCGGCCTGCCGCCAGCGACGGTCACCCTCCGGCAGGTTTTCACGCTTTGCGGAGTGTACGGTGACGTGGTGCGGGCGGCTCGGGACCCGGGCGTCCCCGGCGGCTTCCTTGTCGAGCTCGCCTCCGCGGCCCAGGCCAAGCTCTGCGCGTCGATGCTCTCGGGGCAGCCGCTGCTGGGCAGCACGCTTGGCATCGCGGCCTCCCCCCTCCCGCGCCTCAGCGTGCCGGCGGGGTCCCACGCCGATTCCGCCGCCGACTTCTCCCGCGACCGAGCCCACCGCTTCCGCCTGCACGACCGCGGGCAGCGCTTCATCGCGCCGCCGTCGGACAGCCTGCACCTGTCGAACATGCCGGACGGCACCACGGCGGCGAGCGTAGCGGAGGCGCTCGCGCCCGCCGCTGGGCCGCCCACGTCGCTCCGCTTCCTCGACGCCGCCCACCACATGTGCGTCGTCAGGCTGTCCGGCACCGACGCCGCCCTCGCCGCCATCGTCCTCCTCCACAACACCTCATTCCTAGGCCGCTTCCTCCGTGTCTCCTTCGCCAGGCAGCCCACCAGGGTAGCCAGGGCGGCGAGGGACGGCGCGCCGCCGGCGGGCGCCCCCGTCATCGGCTGGACCGCCCCCGTGCCCCCTGCGCGACAGAGGCGAGGGAAGCGCGGCAGCCGCCGCGATGGCTCGAGGTCACTGCTGCCCTCGGACCAGCCCCCTGGGCTCCAGCAAGGAGCCGCGCCCGCCGGGGGCTGGGGGGCCGACCCGAGGGCAGCGCTGCCAGACGGCGCCTTCATCCCCGCGCACGACCCGACGGGGCGGCCGTGGGCGCCGGGGGAGGCCCAGGCCGCGGCGCTGGCGTGGCAGCAGCAGGTGCAGTACTGGGCAGCGGTGCACGCCGCCGCGGCGCGCGCACAGGCCGCGCCACATCCCAGGCCCGGCCCTCACGATCCCGCGGCGGCGCCACGTCACGGCGGCGGCGGCCCGGCACCTGCGGATCAAGCGCCGGCAACCCTCGCTCACGGGACCGAGCCGGCAGGCTCGGCCATACCGCAGCCACCGCCCTCCCCGCTCGCAGATCCACAGCCAGCCGACGCGCAAGCGGCGTCGCTGGCGGCAAGCCACCTCGACGCGCTCGTGGCAGATAGCGGCACGCCGGCATCCCGGCAGCTTTGAGTGGCGCCGGCGCTGTTTCCGTGCACGCACTACCTTGCTGCGCCTTGACAGGGTAAACCAACGCATGACTGTTTGCGCTGCATCCCTGCACAACAGCAGGCCATGCGCCCTCACACGAAGGCGCAGAGCGGGCCGGACCGCCGGGCAGTCTGTCACCGGAGTGGCGCACACTGACCTCCGCCGTCACCATGGCCGTTGCAGCAGCACGCCGTTCCGTTTTCAGGCACGTGGCAGGGCTCCGGGCCGGGGCGGTGGCCTCGGCGCGAGCGGCCACCGGGGTGCGTCACCTGACCTTCTCCGGCGCGTGCCGAGCGGAGGAGGACTCTCACGACGATTTTAAGCCCCGCATCAAGGTTGAGGCAACCGACGCCGACAGCGTGCGCGCGGCGATTGACGCGGTGAGCCATGGGGCGTCATGCACGGCGCTGGCGGCGAGCACCCGCTTCCACCCCGTCTTCAGCGCGGCTGCCGATCCTTTGATTGCCTTCCAACGCGTCTAACAGTCCGTCAAGAGCAAGCCTATCGTGCTGTACATGAAGGGCACGCCCCAGTCCCCGATGTGCGGGTTCTCCATGAAGGTGGTCCAGGTCCTGAACATGCACGGTGAGCATCCAGGCCGCGGCGCGCTGCCCAGCCCCAGAAGAGCGGTTTTGGATGCCAGCGGAGACGGCGCCCTGGCGGGACTGGCGCCGCGACGGCCGCTCGCTTCACCCCACGCTCCGAGCCCCTCCCCCCCGCAGGCCACCCGTACCATGCGGTGAACGTCCTGGACAACGCGGCCGTGCGCGAGGGCATCAAGGCCTACAGCGACTGGCCGACGATCCCCCAGCTGTACGTGGGCGGCGAGTTCGTGGGCGGATGTGACATTATCATCCAGATGCACACGGACAACGAGCTCGGGCCGATGCTTGACGAGGCCGCCAAGGCCGAGGAGGTGCGTGCCTGAGTGCCCCGGTGGAGCGCGCGTGCAGGAAGCGCCGTGCCCCGCATCGTCTGGAGGCACAGTCGACACGCATCGGCAAACGCAGCGGAAGGCCTCGGGCTCAGCCTTCCTCCATTCCCCTCGCCTCGCCAATGCGCTCCAGCGCCGATTCGAACGCGCGCTGCATGGCGCGGTACTCGCCCTCCAGCCTCTCGCAGGCGTGCTCCACGGAAGCGGCAGGCGTGGTTCGCCTCGTCGTCTGCACCTTGATCAACACGTCGTGCTTGAGCGGGTGCTCGATCTGCGCGTGCCAAAACACCATGGCACCGGGCTAGTAAGTGACGTGACGAACCTCATCGCGCAGCGACCCGCAGGAGGCGGCCCGCGTGGCTCACCTGGTAGCCCGCAAAGCGGACGTCGGGGTCACGTAGGCACTCCGTCCTCAGCAGGTTTCCCAGCGTGTGGTCCTCGCGCATGCACTCGAAGGTCGCGGTATTGTTCATCTTCTCATCCTTCCGCATCCGAATCCTGCGCTCAGGGCATGCAAGCTCCGGGGCCGGTATCGAGCGCGCCGCTGGGCTCAGCGATCACGGCGCCCCATCGCCCGTTTCGACCCACCTTGGAACCCCGTGCGGTACCCTGACGGTTTCGATCCTCTCTGGGGCGTTCATGGTTCCTGCCTCGGTGTGCGGAGGTCATGTGGTGCCGGCAGAGCCAGGACCCGACGGGGCAGGATGTCCCTCAAAATCTGCGAGTATTCTCCACTCGCGCGGCACCCCGGGGCACCTGAGCTCCGCCCGAACCACAAGCTCAGACCAGAAGTCATGGCAAACAAAGGCGGTCGCAGCAGGAAGGGCAAGAAGGGCGGCGGCGGCGGCGGCGGTGGCCACGGCGGCGGCGGCGGTGGTGGCGGCCACGGCGGCCACGGTGGCGGCCACGGCGGCTTCGGTGGCGGAGGAGGTGGCGGAGGAGGCGGCGGAGGAGGCGGCGGCCACGGCGGCGGCGGAGGTGCAGGGCGAGGAGGTGAGGATCGTGCCGGCTTCGATTGCGCACAGCGTGCAGGGCGCATTCACAGCCTTGAATTTTCAACGACTTCGCTCACGAATTTTCCTGACGTTCGCTTGTCGCAGCTTTTGGGTGAGCCGACGAGGAAACGCGCCTCGGGGCTCGGCCTTCAAGCGGGCACGTGCCCACACCGTCGCAACGGCCCGAGCTCTTGCTTTGCCCTCCCTCGCAGGATTGAGAAGCTCGCAGACCTGCCTCTGGGGCCGCACAGGTCGCCCGTGCCCCCCAGTGCAGTGATCCCCAGTGTCACGGACAATTGCTACTACGTCGCGGACATGGCCACAGTCACGGTGAGGCATCCAAGCCCCGCGCCGCGCACCACCGCGCATTGCCACGGCTGCATAGATGCCCGCCCGCCCGGCTGAGCCGGCTCCTTGCTGTGATCTGTCGGCGCAGAAGCTCTCGGCCACCCTGGACGTTGTGGGCCCTATGTCGCTCCCCGGCACCGTCACGTGCCTGGCCGAAGCGGCAGGGTTCCTCTTTATCGCGTTTGAGGCCCCCATGCCGGATGTCACGGCTGATTCGATCGCCGTGGGGCACATCCAGTGCATTGGTCCCGGGGGGGAAACGATGCTGCAACCGCCCGGCCACCGCTTCGCGCACCGCACCGCCGTCTTCTCCATGGCTGCGGTTCTGATGCCGGGCCATACGGTCCCCGTCCTCTTCTCGGGGAGCAGCGACGGCGGCCTCTGCATGTGGTCGCACTCGGCTGCGGGGTGGTCGCGGCTGCAGCTCGGTGACGGCCACGCGCGCGCCGTCACGTCAGTCCGGTGGCACCAGCGCATGGGCCGCCTCCTCACCGGCTCTCTGGACGAGACCATCGCCGTGTGGGACCCTGCTAACCTCGAGGCGCCCACCAAGGTCTTCCTTCCCAGGGAGTCGGGCCACCAAGGCCCGGTGGTGTCCGTCCGGGTGCTCGACTTCGGCGCGGAGCCCGTCAGCTTCGCCAGCGCCGACGCGACGGGCGTGGTGACGATCTGGAAGGCGACGAGCCCCGACGCCGCCTCGGTCATCGGGCGCTGCGATGGCTTTGCGAGGAACCCGCTGACGTCCATGGAGGTGCTTGACCTCGTGGGGTCGTCGACCCCGCTCATCGCGGTGGGAAATAAGAATGGGGCGGTGACCCTTCGAAAGGCCGACCCGACCGTGTCGCTGGCGACCGTGGTCAAGGGGGGCACGGCACATAAGACCGGCCCGGTGGTCCTCGGCTGCGGCCTCCCCGGCAGCCCCGGCTTTATCAGCGGCGCTGGCGACCGCACTATTGCCGGCTGGACCTTTCGTGGGCCGGGGGGCTCGCCTCCGGCCTTGGCTGCCATGGCTGCCGCGGGCTCGGCAGCCGCCGGAATGCCGGCTGCGGCGCCGGCTCCCCACGCCGGCGGGGTGCCATCCCCTTACGGCGGCGTGGCGGCAGCCCCCTACGGCGGCGCGGTGGCAGGCCCCTACGGCGGTGCGGCGGCAGCCCCCTACGCCGGTGCGGCGGCAGCCCCCTACGCCGGGAGTCCGTTTGCGCGTGGCGCGGGTGGGCCGGCATCGCCGTTTTAGTACGGCGGCGCCGTTTCAGTACGGCGCTGCTCGCCGAGCGCCGGAGCCAGCCCAGACGCGAGCACGCGGGGCTGGAAGGTCGGCGTGTGTGTGTTTGAGTGTGTGATCCGCTTCGGCTGCGTAATCCGAGCCCGGCTCGCGCAGCCACCACGCGCCATCGACACAGCCCTGCGCGCCGCACCCGCGGGGCCCTGCCCGCTCAGCTGCGCTCGTCCCGGCGGCCCCCGAGCCCCAGGTCCACCTCCAGCCCCGCGAGCGCCGAGTCAACCACCGCCGCAAGCACGTCGGCGAGGCGAGAGCGACCGAGCGTCGTCACGGGGCCGATGCGGCCCACCACCGCGCGACCCCTCATGGCCGAGCCCGGCACGGCGGCCGTCATGCGGGAGCCGTCCCAGCCCAGGCCGGCGATGGCGCCAGGGTCCTGCGCCTCCCGCACCGAGCCGGACGCCGTGCCGTCCTCCGGCTCGAACAGGCTCTCCATGGCAGAGCCGTCAAGGTCGGTGAGCACCGCGTTCGGCGGCTCTGCCGCTGCCCGGATCCGGTTCCACTCCGTCTCCCGGAGCCAGCACAGCGCGACGGCGTCCGGCGTCGGCTCGTCGTCGTCGCCGATCTCGGCTTCCGCGACGGCGTGCTGCGGGCCCGTGGAGATGCGCGGCCGGGGCGATGTCTCCTCCACAGCCGCCTCAAGGACGTCGTGCACGGCGGCGGCGTACGGCGCCAGGCGCGAGCGCGGCACCAGGAGGGCCGACAGCGCGGGCGGCACCCCTGGGACGGTCGCCCCGCCGCCCTGCCTGGTGCCCGCGGGCCAGGACGCGACCTCCTCCTCCGCCGCGAGGACGTCCACGACGACGCGGACGCGGCGGCCGGTGGCGGCGTGGCGGAGGAGGAAGCTGGCGGGGACGCGGACGCCGGGGCTCGGCGCCGCCCAGAACGACGTGCGCTCAAGCTCCCAGCCCCTCCGCGCCGGCACCGGCTTGGGCGGAGCGGCGCCAGGCCCGACGCCCGCCGCGCCCGGGGCGAGGCCCGGCACCCCCCTTGCCTCCCGGCTCCACACTGCCGCGGCGTCCATGAGAGACAGCCGCGTCGCTCCGCCCAGGCGCACCAGGGCGGCGACCGCCATCACCCGCTTCACGGGCCAGCCCCCCAGGGTCCGGGCCGAGGGGTCAGGGTCGCTGAGTGACGCGGCGACGTCTCCCCAGACCACCGGTGACGTCGTCATGTCCGGTCGCTGGGCGGCGAGGGCCGCCGCTGCGCCAGGCACCGCCTCACCGGAAACCCACTGCCGGCAGAGCTCCTCCATCGCGTCGTCGCCGACGGCGCCGCCCTCCCCCGCCCCGTGCTCCCTCGCAAAGGCCGCCTCGGCCTCCAGCCCCCTCGCGAGCGCGATGACGTCCCTGGCGTCGGGGTTGGAGAAGGGCTTGCCCCGGGCCGCGAAGACTGTCGACGTCGCGAGGACCTCGAGCAGGGGCGCGACGCACGGGGCGGGTACGCCGCAGCGGTCGGACGCTCCGGGGAGGCCCGCGGCGACACGGGCCGGGTGCATCGGCGGCGGTGCGACGGTGGCCGGGCGGACGGGGGAGCGCCAGGGGGCGAAGGCGTCCGTCTCCGCCCAGCGGGCCGCCAGCGCGGCCCGGAGGCGAGGGAGCGACGCCCAGTCGCGCCCGTCCGGCTTGGAGTGACGGTCGCCGCCGCCGCCGCGCTTTCCACGGCCCGGGCTCCCCCCGGCCGGCTCCACGAGGCCGAGCGCCTCCCAGTCCCCGCGGAGGAGGGCACGGGCCGTCGCGAGGGCGGCGCGGCCCTCGCCGTCCCCGAGGGGTCCGCTCGTGAGGGCGGGGTCGGCGCCGCCCGCCCGCCCGGCGTCCTCCGCTGGTCCGTACGCGGCGTCGTCGTGCCTCGCCGCTGCGAGGGCGGCCATCTTGATGCGGGGGAGGGATACGCCCCTGCCGTCCTCGTTGACAGTGGCCGACGGGTGGGCGTTGGCGACAGCGAACCTCGCGAGACGCATGGCGGCGGGGGCCGCGGCGACGCGCCCGCACGCGCCGCCCGGCCCCGCCACCACCGTTTCCTCGAGGCACGCGAGGGCCGAGGCAGAGGACGCGGCCATGAGGAGGGAGGTGTCATCGAGGAAGACGGGGGCCGAGGCGCCGCCGGAGGAGGGCGAGGCGGCGGAGAGCCACGGCGCCGCGAGGCGGACGGCCTCGGTGTCCGGGGCGGGGGACGGCACCACGTCCCCCGCCCGGTCGTCGTGCTCGTCGCGGTCCTCCGCCTGGCCCGAGCGCTGGAACGCCCGCGTCCTCTCCCGGCGGAGGAGGGCGGACACGAGGGAGGAGCGCTGCTTGGCGCGGAGCAGGTCGGCGGCGTCCGCCAGGGCGGCCATGGCAGCGGCCCGGGTGGGCACCGCCGCGAAGGCCGTGACTCCCACGACGTCGGCACCGTCGTCACGGCGCCCGTGGGCCCCCGCGGCGCGGCCCCCGGAGCGCGGCCTCCTCTGCGGCGGCTCCTCCTGCGCGTCGTCGGCGGCGATGAGGGCGGAGTCCACGCCAGCCGAGGCCAGGGCCTCGAAACAGCGAGTGATCTGGTCCGCGCCCACGGGCCTGCGGGCGCCGGGGAGCGTCGCGGCGCGGAGCGCGGCCAGGATCGGGCCCATGACTGACGGCGGGCTGAGGCGGGCGTCGGCGAATGCCTCGGCGAGGAGCACCGCCCCCTCCAGCGGTGCCGAGGGCACGGGGGGGACGGCGAGGCGGGACGATGGCCGGGGGAGAGCCGCGGCGGCGGCGGCGGCGGCCTCCCTCCCGACGCCGGCGCTCGCCGCGGCGGCCCGCAGCTGGCCCGGGCGCAGGACTGTGGCGGTGACGCCTGCCGCAAAGGCGGCGGCGCCGGGCTCCGCCTGGGCGAGGAGGCCGCGCGAGCGGGCCGCGCCGAGGTTCTCGATGACCGCGTTGAGGGCGGAGGGGAGGCGGCGAAGGTCGATGGAGCGCCACGAGGAGACGAGCTCGGACGCCGTGGCGACGGCCAAGCGCTCGGAGCGGTAGCCGGCGTTGGTCAGGGCGGCCAGGGCGTCCACGAGGGTGCCGATGCGGACCGCGGGGTCGAGCGAGGCGAGGCCCGGGCTGAGCTCCGGGGAGAGCGAGTGGGTGGTGGAGGAGGGGGCGCCGGCGTGGGGTGCTGCGTCCGGGTCCCCACGGCCGCGGGAGCCGCGGGCCGCGTCGACGACGGCGTTCCCGGGCCCGGTGGCCGCGGGCGCCTCGGCCTGCGCTGCCGCCGCCCTGGCCCAGGGCGTGATGGCCATCCCGGGGGCGACGGGGGGCGCGAGGCGGTCGACGACGTCGGACAGGAAAGGGTGCATGCCGGGCACCGGCCCGAGGAGGGACGCGGTGAGGGCAATGTGGGAGACGGACCATGGCTCCGCCTCGCCGTCGGCGAAGACCTCCCGGCAGCGGACGAGGAGGGCCTCGCCCACGTCGGCGGCCTCGTCAAAGTTGCGGAGCGTCGACGTCGTCCACACCGCGTTGACCAGCTGCCCCAGGGTGAGGTCCCGCAGGGCACCCGGCGCGAGCATGGCCGAGGACAGGGCGGCGACGAAGCCGCGGCGGGCGTCGGGGGCCAGAGCCCGCCGGCGCGTTGCCGCCCCCGCCTCCTCAATGGCGAGGGCGAGGTCCCTGGCCCGGCCGCGGGCCGCTGAGCGCCGCGAGCGCTCAGCGGAGCCGTCGGTGGAGCGCTGCAGCGCCGCCGCCTCGTCGTCCCCGGCCCTGACAGCGGCCTCGGCAAGGATCTCCGCGTCCGACGCCGCGGCGCTTCCCTTGCGCCCACCCGCGTCCCGCCGCCGCCGCAGCGCCGCTGCCTCCCGCTCGTCCCTGGCCAGCGACGGCGTGGGCGCCCACCGCCGCGACCGGTCTGCGCTCACGTGCCGCTCGCACCGGTCCACGAACCACTGCCACGACGCGTCGCCGCCGGACCGGCTCCCCCAGAAGCTCGGCTGCTGCACGAGCCCCCACGCGAGCGTCGCCACCTCGTGAGGGTGCGCCGACAGCCGGCCGCCCGGCGGCGCCGCGATGGCCGAGCACGCCGCGGACACGAGAGCCGGCGGCGCCGCCACCCCGGCCTTGGCGCATGCCCAGAACACGTTGGACAGCTGAAACACGCCAGCAGCGTCCGCCCGGGTCAGGGAGTGGACGAGAGACACGGCCTGCGCGGGAGACGCCACCGCCGTCATCATCTCCTCGAGCGTCGCCCGCGACACGCCCAGGCGACCCGCGCACCACACGCCCCCGGCAAAGGCCGAGGCTCGCCCCGCCCCCGTCCTCGCCGCCTCGGCCGACAGCACGCACGCAAGGGAGGCGAGCCTCGCAGCCTGCGCCGTGCAGTCGAGCCGCTGCCGCCCCGGGCCGCGCCGCCGCGCCGCCTCCTTGCCCGCGCGCACCGCCGCCCCGTGGGACGCCGTGCCCGGGTGGGCCGTCTGCAGAGCGTAGAGCAGAGCCGGTACGGCCTGGGCGCCGGCCCGGGACGCGCCCACGGACCCGCGCAGCGCCGTTCGGAGCTCCTGGCCCCAGCCCGGGCGCATGGGAGCGGACAGGGCAGCACGGACGCCGGCCGCGCTCGCGGGTCGGCCGCGCGTCCCGCCGGCCTCTGCGAGGCCCCCCTTCTCCGCCGCCGCCCCCTGGTCCTCGGGCTCCAGCAGCCTGTCCTCCGCCGCCTTCCAGAGGCGAAGGAGGACGGCGTCGCGCCCGTCGCGGTGCGACAGTCCCTGGAGCGCCTTGGCGCAGGAAGCGATGTCCATCACTGCGGGGGAGCGGGCGTCAGCGGGCGGGCGGGAGACGGTGGGGCGTAGTCGGTGGCAGCGCCGCGCGGGCGCCGCGGGAACGGGTGCCGCGGCG
>Ga0136560_1000283_pt1 | contig 24325 bp, 17 predicted proteins | sample AntRauMeHopE1497_FD_104925 | JGI IMG/M metagenome (GOLD analysis project Ga0136560, IMG submission 104925) | Saline lake microbial communities from Rauer Islands, Antarctica - Metagenome Hop E1 #497 | ecosystem: Environmental > Aquatic > Non-marine Saline and Alkaline > Saline | place... | reverse complement strand
CTCTCCGAGCCGCTCCAGCGCGTCGCCGTCGCACCCCACCCCGAAGTAGCTGTACGCCCCAGCCGCCCATCGGTCCCCGTCCCAGTCCACCACGCACCACCCCGACGGCGCCGGCACGTCCCCCCACCCCGCCGCCGCTGCCACTCGCCTTACGGCCTCAAGCGCCGCCATCGCCAGCCGTTTCTGGCCCGCCTCCCCCTCGGCCGCGGCCTGCAGCGCTTCCTCCGCCACCACAACCGCCACGAGCGTCGACGCCGCGGCAGAGCCCCTCCCCTTGACGGCACAGCAGTTCTCGACATATCGCACCCCCCCCTCAGCCGCGTCGAGCACACCCCATACCGCCGGCGCCGTGTCCGGCCACCAGCGTCCCGCCGACGGCCACCGCAGCGCGACCTTGCAGTACGAGCCGGTCCTCGCCGCGCCCGCTGCCTCCCGCTTCCACCGGGGGACAAGGGACTCGGGCCGGAACGACACGAGATGGGGTCGCCTCGGCCGCACCGGCTCCAGCGCGCCGAGCGACGCCGCGAGCACCGACACGGGAAGCGTGCAAACGACACACCGCCCGGTCACTGACTCCCCCCCCGGCCCTGTGACTCGGATGCCGCCGGCCGCCTCGGCGCAGCCCGGCTCCACGGGCAGGCACCGGACGGCGGTGCCCGGCCCCGCCGCCGGGGATACCTCCTCCACCGGCCATCCCAGCCGCAGCTCTGCCGCCACGCCCGACCGCGCCCCGAGCGATGCGATGGCGGATACCCGCGCCGCAACGAGGTGACTGGTCCCGGACGGGGCCCCGCCGCCGCCCTCGGGCACCCACACGCACCGGAGCGGCCCCTTGAGCCTGCTCCCAGCGGGCGACGTCGCTCCGCCCGCCGCTGCGGCCTCAGTGTCTGCGGCATCCAATCCCGTCATTCCGCCCTCTCCCCCGCCCCCCGCGCCCCATCGCACCGCGAGGCCGTCCGCGGGCCCCTCCACCCCCACCACTCCCGTCACGGGCCCGTGGGGCCCCGGGAAGTCCCCCCACGCCTCGCCCGTGTTGCCCAGCTCCGCCGCCTGCAGCTGCCGCAGCGAGGCGCCCATCCAGCACTGCACAGACCAGAGGCCCCACGCCGCTGCGTCGCGGGCCGCCTCCCCGCGCTCCGCCGCGACCGCGTCGAGCGCCCCCGCCGCCACGTCGCTCGCGGGCGCCGACCCATCGCCCCTCACGCTCGCCGCGAGGCCCTCGGCCCTGACGCGCGACCACGCCGCGTCGAACGCCTCCCGTGCGGCGGCGTTGTCAAACACGCCGGAGCCCCGCACCAGAAGCGGCCCCGCTTCCACGCCGTCGGTCGCGCAGTCGGCCCCCGGCAGCGTCGCAAACGGCTGCATCCAGACGTTTCTGTCGTGCACCCGCCGCATTGTCGCGGCTCCCGCGCCGCCGGAGGTCCCCGCATCGCCGCCAAGGAGGTCATTTCCGTCCGTTCCGTGCAGCCAGGCCGCGCCGGCGTCGATAATCGCCGGGGCGCCGTCCCCCGCCGCCTTGCAGCGCCCCGAGGGCTCGTCCTCGCCCGGCCAAGACCTGAACGCTGGCACGGAAAGCGGGCAGACCCTTCCACCGACCCGGTCTCGGGCCTCTACGATGCAAACTCGGGCGCCAGGCGATGCCTGAAGCACGACGCGCGCTGCCTCCAGGCCCGAGAGCCCCGCACCGATGATGACGCAGTCAAAGACAGAATCTCCCATCGCGGAGGTCCGCATGCCGCGTCGCGGCACAAATGTGCGACCGTGAAGGCGACCGGACGGCCGCACGTCTCTGCCACTGCCACGCCCCTACCCCCCCCCCCTCGCTGTAGCACTCGGACCGCGCGAGGCTGTGCGCGGCACGAGCCAGGATGGGGTGTAGCGCGTCCAAGGCGCCGGCTACCACGACGTCTCGGTACGCCGTAGAGTCGGGGCAAACCGAGCCCGGCTCGGGTGCACCCGCCCCGGTAACGGGCGCTGCCGAAGCCCCTGCCGGCGACTACACCGATCTAGGCCGTTTCGATGTCGACAAGACCGAGGTCCCCGTCGCCGAGGTGAAGGCAAAGGACGAGGCGGTTGCCGCGCTGGAACGGTACGCAAAGGCCGGCCCAGCCTCGCGGAGAAGACGAGGCGGCGGAGGCCTGGTGCCGCCGTCCAGCGCGACCATGCAGGCTGGCTGCATGCGCGACGAGAGCGCGGACCACGACGGCGATGACAACGACTTTGGGGCGGACTAGCGCGACCCTGCCGGGTTTCCTTCGCGCCTGAGTGCGTTTGCGAGGCTGATGATCGCATGCCTGGGTGATGCAGGCCGGAAATGTGTTCACAGACACCGGCTCCAAGCGCGCACTGTTGGCACGTCGTCGGTGTCACGGCTTCTGGGCGGAGCCGAGCAGTCCCCTCGTCTTGACCTTGTGTGCAACGCGCAGCGCCGCCTCGACCGCCGCCTTGGCGAGCTCCAGCTTGGCAAGGAGCGCGTCAACGCCGCCGTCGGGGTCACAGCCGAGCGCTGAGACCGCGGTGGCCGAGACGGCCGTCTCGATCTCGCCGCCACCCGCCTCGGCATGCCCCTCACCCCCGGCTGCCTCACAGGCCTCTGCCGCCTCGCGCAGGCGCGTGTGTACGTCCCTCACAGCGCCCAGGGCCGCCTCGAGCGGGGCAGCGGCGCCGTTGCACGAGCGCGACAGGGCCTTGGCAGCCCTGAGCTCCGCCCCAGGCCCAGCCCCCCCAGCCTTCGTCCTGGCCCGTCGCGGCCTGGGGCTCCGCTTCCCCGCGTCAACCTCTTTCGCCTCCGCCTCCTTGGTCTCCTCCACCCTCTCCCGCCGCCTCCCCGCGCCCCCGCCGGAAGCCCCGCCCCCTTGCCCGTACCCCGACGAGCTGATCTGCCCGTACCCCCTGCCCCCCCTCCGCTGCTGCTGCTGTCCGTCCCCGGCCTCCCCGGCCCCCTCGATCCGCTTTCCTGCCCCTCGCGGGACCCTGCTCCTCGGCGGCGACCCCGCGCCCCCCTCGCCCCCCTTGCTCGGCGACGGCGGCCCGTCTTCCCCCCACTCCCGCAGCTTCCTGACCTTGGACTCGGCGCGCGTGCGCAGCGCCCTGACAGCCTTCTCCTGCCCCCGCCTCGACGTCAGCATGCCGCGCCGCGCCGCGTCGCGTCGCCGGTGGGACCACCACCCGCCGTCCACGGCGAAGACCTCCCCCTCCTCCCCCAGCAGCAGCAGCGCCGCCGTCGGCGGCAGGGCCCGCCGAACCGCCTCGAGCTGGGGCGCGAAACCGCCCGTCTCCCCCCTCGACGCCGCCAGTGCCACCTGCGCCGACTGCGACGCCTCCTCCTCCTCCGCCCGCGGGTTGGGCACCGACGTGGGGAGCTCCGCGCCCCGGAAGAGCAGCGTCTGCCGCGCCGGGTCCACGCGCATGCCCCGCAGAGCCCGCAGCACGGCCGGCCGCAGCGGCTCGTCCGGCCCCAGGGAGACCGTCTTGACCCCCACCGCCTCCGCGGGCCTCCCCGGCGCCCCCCGCAGCAGCTTGACACGGAGCACGACCCTGTCGGGCGTCGTCCACACGGAGGCAAAGGCCGAGACGGCGTGGCGGCCCCACTTGGAGCACTCAGCGCGCGCCAGCGGGGGCAGCCACGCGGCCGCCGCCGCCGCGACGTCGTGCGCGGTCACCCCCGCGGCCGCCTCCGGTGCCCCTGCCTCCTGCCCCTCCCCCGTGCTGCCGGCCTTGTCGCCCCCACCCGTCGCCCGCTGGGCGCCCTCAGCCGCCCTCCCGACCCCCGCGCGCCTGCATAGCTCCGAGAGCACCTCCCGCGCGATGGCGGCGGTCAGTAGCGCGCAGTCATTCTCAGCCGTGAGTTCCGGCGCTATGGCTGCCAGCAGCACAGACGCCTCCACCTCCGACACGGCATCCCCAGCCCGCCGCGCCCACCGCCGCTGTGAGATGTCGTGCGCCGCGCCCGGGTCGTCCGGCAGCCCCACGACGCCCGCAGACGACGCCGCCACCGAGGGGGGGTCCGGCGACGGCGGCGCGGAGCGTGCTGCGAAGGCCGCCTCGCCCTCCGCCCCCGACAGCGAGAGCGACGCCTCCGCCTCCTCGTCGCTCCCGTGCTCCTCCACGACGCTGAGGTCCTCCCCCTCCCCCGTGCCGATCCCGGCGCTGGGGGAGCGGGGCGCGCCGCTGCCGAGCACGGGAGGCCCGCCGTCCGCGCCCACGCGGCCCCCGCCGCGCCCCTTGGACTCACCCACCGCAATACCCCGCGGAACATCGTGTCCATCCGCCAGGAGCGAGTCGGCAGCGTGCGAGTCCAGGAACGAGGCAGCGAGCTGCTGAAGCGCCGGCCAGTCCCGCCAAAGCTCCCTCAGGAGCGGATCCACGCGGAGCGCGAGCTGGACAAACGCTGCAGGTATGCGTTCGGGACGCCGGGCTCCGGCCCGTCGGTACTTGGCGCTGGAAGGGGCCTGCGCGACCCTCGCAACAGCGCGCAGGACCGCCGTAGCGATGGCCTCGCAGCAAGCCGCCGCGTACACCGACCCGTCCCCCTGCGGCGAGAAAGGGAGCGCAAGTTGTGCGCAGACGGTGGAGGCCACGGCGCTCAATGGGGCTTGCGCGCGCCCGTTTCTCTCGCACTCGCGCAACGTGCTTCAAGCCTGCTTGCGAGTCAGGGAACAACGCACTGCCCGGCCGCTTGCCGCGCCCCAGAGAGCCTCACCGTCGGAGGCAGCCCCCGCCTCGCCTGCCGGACGAGCTGGGCATGAATGTCGGCCACAGGCAGGTGCAGGACTTTGCTTGCGAGCGCCATGCGGTCCGCGAGGTCGGGCTCCGGCCCGCCTACGGCCATCGTGAAGGGCCGTCGTCGGCGCGGCTTCCCCGGGCCTGCGCGCAGTTGTAGCTGCACTGACCCCGCTCAGAGGGCGTGGCTGTGAGAGTGCCGTCGTGTCAGCCGTGTGAAGGCGGCGCAGAGCGCGGTGGTTGCCCCTCGTCGCCGAGGCTCCCGCTGACGGCACCCCGTCACCGGGAACGAAGGGCGGCGCAGGGATGGACCGCGCGAGGGCGGTTGTGTCCGGCTGCAGGTCTGCGGGCCCCGTCATCGCGAAGCTCTTTGAGGCGGTGGACGCTGACGGCAGCGGGGCCGTCGACTTCGCCGAGCTGACGGCGTACACGGTCGGGATCTTCTCGGGCGCGATGCACGACCCCCTGGCCAAGGCCATGCTCCGGGACTTTGGGGTGGACGGCTCGAGGCGGTCGCTGAAGCGCCTCGAAGCGCTGTTCAGGCACGCGGACACCGGGGGCGACGGCTGCGTGACCCCTCACGAGTTCTCGGTGCTGCTTGTGGCATACGCATCGGTCGACGAGGCCCGCGCTCAGCAGCAGGAAGCCTCCAGACAATTCAGGAACGGGCTGATCCTCGGCCTAGTCACGGCTGCGGCCGCGGGGACGGGGGCGTGGTTTTTGCGCGCAGCGCTGGCCGATATGGAATGACTGTCCTGGGGGCCGACGCGAGCACGGGCTGCGTTTGTGGGCTTTGAAGCTTAGGTTCGTGCCGCCGTTCGCTCGGTCTCTGTTGCCGGCCAGCGCACGGATGAGTGCCAGAAATGCGAAGAATGGTCAGGCGCACGCAAGTATCCCGTTGCCACGCGCCGCAGCGCGGGATGGTGAGCCGGCGGCGCCTCGCGATCACCTCTGCCTCGCCGGCCCCGAGTCACCAAACCCGCACGGGCGCACTCGCCTCCGCGCCAGCGAACCCCAAGGCAATGTACTCGTCGGTGCTTCTCGCTCTTGCGGCTGCCGCGGCCGCCGCCGCCCAGGACATCCCCATCCCGTCCAAGCCCGACGGCTTCCGCTTCCCGCTGAAGAACAACGGCTCGGCCCCCGTCCAGATCGAGGGCCACTTTGACCTCATGTGCCCAGACTGCAAGGTGAGCAGCAGCAGCATCCGGCCGGGCGATGGCGTCGCACGAGGGGCCAAGAGCAGATTGATCGTGGGGGCTCCCCGTGGCAGGCGCCCGACGCTTCCGCTGCCCGCGCGGTGCTTCGCCCTTCCACGCCGCTACCATTCCGATGATCTCGCTGGCTGGCTCCTTGCAGGCGGCCTGGCCCGCGCTGAAGGCGTCGCTATCCCAGTTCTCCACGGCGGACGTGTCTTTCACGCTGCACACCTTCCCGCTGCCGTACCACCATAACGCCTTCACCGCCTCCATGGGGGCGCATGCAGTCGCTCTTTCGGGCAAAGACGTGTTTGCGTGGCTCGAGGCCGTGTTCGCGGCCCAGGAGCAGTTCGGCAACGGCGCCACCTCGAACGACTCCTTCGTGCAGATCACGAACATGTTCGGCAAGCTCGCGGAGCAGACCGCTGGCGTGAACATCCCCCAGGCGCAGTTCGTGGCCGACCTGAACAACGGGAACTACGACGAGGACTCCCGCATCAGCTGGAAGCTCTCGTGCAGCCGCGGTGTCTCCGGCACCCCCACCTTCTTCGTCAACGGCGCGCGCGTGGCGGCGGACTCGTCGTGGACCGCGCAGCAGTGGGTTGCCCTAATCAAGCAGGTGCTGGGCTGAGGACCGTCGGCTCGGGCCAGGCCTCGGGAGACGCAGCTCGATCGAGACGACACGACACCATCGGCATTCTTCCCCCGGCGTAGGACGTGGTCGCTTGCCCGCTCTCACGCACTCAGCGAAGTGGTCACTCCCGGCCCGCTGCAAGGCTTCTGGCTCTCGGTGCTCCGTATCGCCATGGCTTGCTTGGTGTGATGGCGATTGAGTGGCTGTGGGGCCCGTTCCCTTGTCAAGGCGCAGGTCCGGTCACTTGTCGGGTTTATGCCACCCTGGTCGGCGCCGACGATGAGCCTACCGTCTAGCCAGTGCTTTGGCTCCGCCTCGACGTCGAGACGTGCGGCCTTTGCTACGTCGTGCAGCGTTTTCGTGTGTGAGAAGGCTACTGCGGTCGGTGCGCGTCGCGCGGCAGCCATTGGAACTTGCAAGCATGTCGGCCGTGTTCTGCGAGACAACCGACTGGCTGCCCTACCACAGACGCAAGCCTCATCAGAAACACGTCGCCCGAGTCTAGCGCGACGCAGTCGCGCAGCTGACGGCCAGCCGCCGGCCGGTCTCTGCCACCGAAACGGCCTTGATGACCGGCACTCGAGCCGAGCTCCATCTTCCAGACCCCAGCACCAACCCCCAAGCCCAGAGCAATGAGGTCGATCGCTGCACTTTCGGCCTTTGCGTCCGCCTTGGTGCTCGCACAGGAGGTTCCCGTCCCGCCGAAGCCGGACGGGTACATGTTCCCGTCCCGCAGCAATCTGTCTGCGCCCGTGCAGCTCGAGGGCCACTTTGACGTCACGTGCCCCGATTGCAGGGTGAGCCGTCGGCGCGGAAACTCGGGGGCCAAGTGTGATGTTGAACGCCTCAGGCGTTGTTGACGTTGAGCTTCGGCGGCCACGTCATCCGGAAGTATTCCCGGCTGACCATCGTGATTCCCCACCCCCCCGCTTCTTTGCCCGCGCCACGGCGTCCCATCTCGCCGCGCTTCTCCCCGCAGGCGACCTGGCCCGTGATCCAGGCGGTGCTGCAGCGCTACGACTCAAGTCAGGTGGCCTTCACGCTGCACCTCTTCCCGCTCCCGTACCACGTCTACGGCTTCATCGCTTCGCAGAGCATGCACGCCGTGGCGGCCGCGGGCAAGGACCCGTTCGCGTGGCTCGAGGCCGTGTTCGCGGCGCAGGAGCAGTTCGGCAACGACGCCACGGCAAACATGACGGCAGTGCAGGTGGAGGACGCCATGGGCAAGCTCGCGGAGCAGACGCCCGGCGTCAACATCCCCCGCGCCGCCATGGTGGCCGACCTGCACAGCTCTGCCCTGGACCAGGCCACCCGCATCAGCTGGAAGCTCTCGTGCAGCCGCGGTGTCTCCGGCACCCCCACCTTCTTCGCAAACGGCGCGCGCCTTGCCGCCGGCCCGTCCTGGACCGTGCGGCAGTGGATGGCGCTCATCGACCAGGTCCTCGCGTGACCGCCTGGGCGGCGATTGCCGACCTGACGAATGAAAAATGTTAAGTGCCGCACCCCGCGCCGGCAAACCACGCACTTGCACACTCTCATGCCATCTGCGCGGAGGCTCCCGCGGAGCCGGAGCCCGCGCCGCCGCGGCGGCCGCCCCCAGCCGCGGCGGCAGCGACGAATGCAGCCACGTCGCTCTCCGCGTCGCCCACCAGGGCCGGGCGCTCCAGCGATGCCACGTACGACGTCAGCGTGTGGAGCGAGCGGAGCGACATGGCCGCCTCGGCGTCGGCGCCGGCCGCGGCGGCGCTGGGCGGGATACGAACGACCTTGCCGTCCACCTCCCAGCCCGCCGCCACGGCCGCTTTCGTCGCCGACCCGGCGTCGAGCCCGGTCCGGGTGGCCAGGGCGTCGAGGGCGATCGTCGAGAAGGCCTCCCCAACGTCCCGCATCAGCCGGGCGCGGACCGCTCCCACCGCCGCCTTCACCATCCCGCGCACAGCCGCAGACGCGTCGATCTTGGCGGCCATCCTGAAAAAGCCGGCCGTGTCTTTGATGAAAAGGGCCCGGGCCAGGCTCCAGGCTGCCAGGGTGTCGCGGCTCGCCTGGACCTCGTCGCCCGCCCGGCGCCACACAAACCGTGCGGCCTCACTGCGATCACACGGACCCGGACCCATCAGCATGGCGGCGTGTTAGCACCTGCTGATCATGGAGGGGAGCATATCACGAGCAGGCCGCCAGCACGGCCTCACATGTTCCCTCGAAAGATTTCGTCCACAATTTCCACAGCGATCACCATCGCCCTCTCGTGCACCGGCATTGCGTCAAACGGCGCCTGCGGGGACGGGACCACCCGAAATTTCACACTTCCGGGCACTGGTGGGGCAAATGGGCGAGGCGGGTGCCTGAGGGCGAGGGCGCGGCAAGGCCGGCGCCTCTCACGCTCAGCTCGATGGCCGCGGCGGCGGGTCCTGCCAAGTCGGGGTGGCCGCTGCTTGCCTGCAGCATCATGGCATCCATGGCTGGTCCAGCCGGCGGAGTGGCGTCCGCAGGCGATCGCAGCCCCGGAACCCGTAGAATGTCCGTGGCCCAAGATTTGTTCAGAGTTGCTTCCGGTCCGGTGTTCACAGTCTCGTTCAATCGTCGGGCGCTCGGCGGCCGTGAGCACAGCGCTGGGCCACGCCCGCGAGGCTTGCAGGCACCATGGCCGTCCGTGCAAAAGTATCAACTGAGATTTCTCGCCTTGTGGCGTCATGGGTCGCAGGTGGCGACGCCAAAGGGCGCAGCCGACAGTCGGACGGCACATCCCCGGGAAGCGAGCTGTTGTCGTCCAAACTTCCCCGTGGGGGCATCGGAAGCGCTAGACTGACCGACGTGAGCAGCAGCGAGGCGGGCTGGGAGCCCGCCCCTCGTTCGCCCAGGCTGACCTCGTTCGCTTTTCCGCCCGCCTCCGCCCCGCAGGCCGCTCAGCCCGGGAAAAGGGACAGGCCCGATGGGGATGCGCCTACTGCGGAGGGTGCGGAAAGCTTGCTGGCGAAGCGGATGCGGTTCGACGAGCGCAGGCGGCAGCGTGCCGCGGCCGAGGATGCCTCGTCGGACGACGACGGCGCGGAGCCTGCGGAATTGCCGGCCGCTGAATCGGGGCGGGCGGGCGCAGCCACCGAGGCGGAGGCCGCGGACCCGCAGAGCGACTCGGACGCTGATGGGCAGCTGGTGGGCGGCCGAAGCGGCGCCTTGGGCGTGCCCTCGCGCCCTACCCCGTCGTCGGATGGAGTCCGTCTCAGGAACGTTGTCAGGCCGAAGAAGACGGCGGATCCGCGCGCGCCGGTGCCAGGGACGGAGGGCCTGAGCAAGGCGGCGCGCCGCAAGGCCTCCAAGCGCAGGCGCAAGGCTGAGGCAGCGCCCCCGCCCCCCAAGCTTGCGGGTGCTCGCATCAAGCCCGCTCGTGGTAGTGTGGGTTCCGGGGGCCAGCTGTGAAATCGTCGCTGTGGCGTTGCAAGGGCTTGCCAATCACTCAAGCGCTAGCCACGCGAGGTGGGCCGCCCCAACGAGCCCGCAACCCCAGATGAGCCCGTTGGAAGGAGCCCCCTCAAACTCGTACTTGGTGTGCCACGTCAGCGCGAGGTGCAGGCCGACGTGGATGACGCAGAACGCGTCCACCGCCCCCTGGAACGCGGGTGTGAAGAGATTGCCGTTGCCTCGAACGTACAGGATGCCTGCAATCAGCGGGACGTGGGCCAGGATGAAGGTGGCCCGCCCGGCTTCCTCTGGCAAGCTCCGGAACCCGAGCAGCACCCGCCACTCGTGCCTTAGCGCCGCGTCCAGCTCATGGGTGAGCAGCAGGGCGACTGCGGTATCAAAAACGCCGTCACGAATCGCTTTGGACCGCTTTGCCATGGTCGGTGGGGTGCCGGGTGACGGCAGACTTCGGGGCCCATGGCTGGTGCTGCCGGTTCGGTGGCACAGCCTCCACGCACGCATATTCATCGTTTGGTCAGTAGGAGCAAATGGGAACGAGCGCATGTCGCGGTAATCACGAGCTGGAGGCCGAGGCAGCGCCGCCGCCTGCGCCGCCGCCGGCCGCGGCACCACCGGCTGCCTTCTCCGCCTTGTGGTCCTCGATGAAGGACGCGATGAGCTCGTCCAGCGGGGCGAGCTCCTCTGGGCCGATGAGGTCGAATCGCTTGACGAAAAAGATGAAATGCTTGAAGCACGTGTTCAGGTGCGCGTCCGCCCCCATCTCCTGGATCCGGTCCCAGTGGTGGTAGTAGATGTGCGCGTAGATGCGGAAGAGGCGGCGGAAGATGCGCTGCACGATGCCGCGGAAGTTCTCGGGGAAGGCTTGGTCGGGCTCGTTGGGGAACACTGCCGGGTCCTGCAGGAAGGCGTCCACCCACGCGAGCAGGTTCTGGATGTACACCTTGGCGGGGAGCTTGGTGGGCGACTTGTACTCGCCGTCGTCCTGCCAGAAGTACTCGAACTTGGGCCCCGCCGTCATGGACGGGAAGGCCTCCTCGGTCAGCTCGTCCTCGATCAGGGAGAAGAGGATAAGGGTCTCCTGGTAGAAATCGTGCGCTGCGGGCGGCGATGGGTCACGGGAGGCGGGGCTGGCCGCGGCACCGCCCAGAACACTGGCAGGCGAGTCGGCGCTGGTGTGCCGGGGCCGCCAGCGGCGCCCGAGGGGGTGGCTCACTCTGCATCGCAAGCCACTCGCTCTCGTCCTCGCCGGCGGGGAGCTCAACTGCGACGCGGGGGCAGGGGGGACGGGCTGGCATCGACATGAGTGGCGCAGCAACGCCAAGATTGCGGCCTTGCCGCCGTTGCCGCGGCCTCACCGGCTGCCGACATGTCGCCGCTGCGGGTGATCGGAGCGCTCGGGATAGGAAGTTGGGTGCATGGCGGGCGTAAGGGTGGCCGCGGACCGGGGCTCAGGTGGCGCAAGGTGCAGGGGGCGTTACCGCGCTCACGTGCCGAGCGTTCTCCTCGCGATGCTGTGGAGCTCGGCGCGCTTGGTGCCAGCGATGTGCGACTTCAGGGGGCGGAATGTCTTCTTGGGCTTCTTCCTGCGGGAGCGCAGCCGGCAAGGACGGGCCGGCGCGAGGCTTTCGCGCGCACGAGGGCGCAAGCTGCCCGAGAGGCGAATCCGACGGCGCCGGGCATCTGGGCGACACAGAGCCACCACACAAGCCGCACGCGCGCACCTGAAGAACGCGAACATGGTGTCTGTCCCTCGTGAGGGAGGAGTGCGCGGCCCGGCTCGGCCGCAGTGGTCGAGAAGCTTTGCCTCTGCCTTGCCGTCGCTGTGCCGCGCCCAGGCGGCCCTGGCATCCCGGAGTCCAGCGCACTGCATGACTGTCAACCGATGCCTCCCGATTCAGAGGTCGGGGCGCCTCGGGATCGCGTTGCTGCGCGGTCACTGCGAACGCCGATTTTTGCTCTGTTTGACTGGTTTTGAATTGCGCGGGCACATTGAATCCGCGGCCGGGGATGGCGACCACGTCCCCGCAGGACCCGCTGCTGCTGAGGCGGTTCGTGACGGAGCTGCAGCAGCTCGGGGTCATGTTCCCGGAGGAGATTGGGTCCGGAACGTTCTCCGCCGTGTTTCATTCGTGGCTTGCCCCCAACACCGAGGAGGGCGAAGACACCTCGCCGACTGAGGTCGCAAACAAGCTTCTTTGGGACGATGTGACCGAGAGGCGGCTGCTGAAGGAGGCCAGGGTGCTGCACGCCGTCGGGGGCGAGGCCGGCTGTGTCAAGCTCCTCGATGTGCGACAGCTGAGCGTCGGATCGGTGCTGACGACACCGTTCCTGTGCGGGGACAGGTTCGAGGACCTTTGCTGCGGCCGCATACCGCCCCCTGGGGACGACACGCCCATGGGCCCCGGGGGCAGGGCGGTCCACTGCCTCGGCTGGGCGGGCATCGCGGTGTTCGCCAGGCGGCTTCTCGGGGCGCTGCGGCGCGCCCACTCGCGCGGCGTGATTCACCGCGACGTGAAGCCCCGGAACTTCCTCTTCCGGGCCAGTGAGGGCGGAGCATCGTTGATCGATTTTGGCCTGGCACAGACGTCCGGCGACCAGCTGGTGAGAGCGCGGCGGACCAGGGCGGCCGAGCACAAGGCGGCCAGGCGCGTGGCAAGCGCCATGACAAAGGCCCTCGCGGCGGAGGGGGCCGAGGAGGGCGACGCCGAGGCGGCGGAGCGCGCGGCGACGTCGGCCGCCGCGGCCGGGCTCGCCGCCCGCAGGATCAAGGGCGAGAGGGCTGGCACCCCCGGTTACCGCCCCCCCGAGGTGCTGCTGTCGGTGCCGGAGCAGGGGCCCGCCGTGGACGTGTGGGCGGCCGGCGTCGTCATCGCGTCGCTCGTGGCTCGCCGCTCCCCGCTCCTCCCCGGCAGGGACAACGGCCGACAGCTGGCAATGGCGGCGGCCCTCGTCGGGCCCGAAAGGCTCGCCTCCGCGGCGGAGCGCCTCGGCAGAGCCATCGTCAGGGCACCCACGGGGGAGCCCGAGGTCGCGCGATCGGACAAGCGCGGGCGGCCATCGGACGCGGCCGGCACCGACCCCAGGGGCGACCCGCGGGCCGGCACCGCTTCCCCCGGACCGTCGCTTGGCGGCTCCAAGCGCCAGCGGCTCTGCCCGCGGCGCGCGGACTTTGACCCTGCGTCGGGCGTCGGGGCGCAGGCCGTCGTGGCCGCGGCTCTGCCCGCGGCGCGGGGCACCATGCTCCTGACAGAGACCCCCGCCCGGCAGAGCCGCCGCCCCGCGCGAGTGCTGCCCCCCGCGGCGGCGGTGTACGGGCCGGGCGTGGACGCGGGCTCCTCCGGCCGCTCTGCCGCGGACCCGCCCCGCCGGCTCCGCGCCGTCGACCTGGCGTGGTACCTTCCCCTCGCCTCGGCCCTGCCGGACCAGGGCGGGGGCGCGGACCCGTGCCGCATCGCGAGGCTCGTCCCCCGGGAGAGGGTGACGTCGGCGGAAGAGCACGCCGCGGCTCTGCTCTGCGTGAGCCTGCTGAGCGCTCTGCTGGACCCGGACCCCCTGTCGAGGTGCTCTGCGGACGAGGCAATGGCTCACCCGTTCCTGGGGGCGGGGGGCGGCCTTGCCGTGCGCGAGAGGCCCGGCCTTCCCAGGGCGGTGGTGGAGCGTGAGCTCGATGACGTGGCGGCGGGGGAGGCGGGGCGGGCACGGGCCACGGGCGGGGTGGCCGGGGCACTGCGGAGGGCGGCGAGGGCGGTCGCGGGAGCCGCCGCCGCGACTCCTCTTTAATGAGAGAGTGAGTCAGCGAGTGAGGGGGAGCAGGGGAGCTACCAGCCCGGCCGCCGTGTGGCGTCGCGTGGCCTGCCTGTGATCGCGCCGAGGCGGGCGCGAGACTCGGCAGCGATGCGGCACGTGATGCCACGCTCGAGCCAAGCGGCACACGGCATTACCCCGCGCCCCACGGAGCCGGGCTCTCACGCAGCCCTGTCCGATGCCACTGCGGCCGCTAGCAAAGCCGCGAGGAGTGCGAGGAGGAGGGTGAGAACAGAGCCAGGCATCGCGACGCGGCGGAGAGACCAAGGCACCTCGAGCTGGCTGACTGGGGCCAGGGGCGGGCCAGGGCGGGTCCCCGCGGCGGGGCCAGGGCGGCAGGTCGGGAGGGAGCAGCAGCAGAAGCGGGGCAGGAGGAAGCGGGGAGGGGGGCGGTAGAGCGGCCACGGGGACGGCTCGGCGTCGCCCTCCACGCGGGGCACGGAGGAGCGGAGGCGGAGCACGGCGCGGCGCGACGCGGGTCCCGTCTCGTCGACGAGGTCCCGGACGCGGGAGCCGGAGCCCACCAGCCCGACGGCCGTCGGCGCGGGGCGGAAGCAATCACAGCAGGCGCGCTGCGCGGTGGAGCGCTCCGCCAAGCCGCCCCACTCGTCTGCCACGCTGGCGTCCGTCGCCAGGCACCGTAGGGCCTCCTCCCACCCTGCCTCCAGGAACAGCGCGCCCGCGCTCGGCCCCGTGGCACCCCCCAGGACGCGCGCCGTCGGCTCTGCGCCCGCGGGACCCGGCGCCGGCTCGGCCGCGAGTCGCCCCATCTTGCCGTCGGCTCTGCGCCCGCGCCTCCGGGCCCGCCGGGGCACCGGCCTCCCCTCCAGGCGCCTCACGAGGTCCGACGTCGACCACTCCCACGGCAGGCGGGCGGCGGCGAGCAGCCCCTCTGCCTCGGCCGACCACGCCGCCCACAGCGGGGACGACGATGACGACCACTCCTCCGCAGCCGCCCCCGCGCCGGGCCCCTCCGCCCCGCCGGCGTCCGGTGCCGCCGCGTCGTCCGCCACGCCACAGCCCGCCGCACCGCCCGCCGCGTCACCGGCATCGTCCCCCGGGTCGAGGATCACGGCCGGCGGCGGGGCCACCAGGCAGAGCAAGTCCGCCCACTTCGGCCGGGGCAGGCCGACGAGCTCCAGGGCCCACCTAGAGGCCGAGGGCGAGTGCGCGAGCGCTTCCGCCGCGTCGCTCGGGTACAGGAAATCAGCCGCCGCGGCCAGGAAACGAACCATGGCCCCCCACCGGGAGGACCCCTTGCCGCCCGCTGCAGCGGCCTCCAGGCAGGCTCTGCCGCCGTTGCTCTGCAGCAGGGCCCATAGGACGTCGGCGGTCGCCGCGACGGCCTCGCCCGCGAGCCAGGCGCCCCGGCCTCGCGGCCTTGGCTCCCCCACCGCCGCGGCAGACGCGACGTGCATGCGCCCGAGGGCACGGAGGCGGGCGGCGAGGGGGAGGAGGCGCACGAGCCCGTCGGGAAGGGTCATAGCTCTGCCTGCGGCGTCGGGCCAGGCGATGAGGGGGCGGGAGGTGCCGTCGGGGCCGCCCGCGGCGCGGCTCGCGGCCCGTCCGAGGTCGCGCCCGCTGCCCCTGTCAGCCCGGGGCAGCAGCAGCAGCCGGAGGAGCGACGCGGCTGCCTGCGACGCGGCCTCCGCGGCGTCTGCAGCCGCGGTCATCGCCTCCGCAACGTCCCGCCGACTGCCCCAAAGCACCGCGACCGGCCGGGCGCGCAAGAGGGCGGCCCTCGACGCCGCGGAGGCGTGGGAGAGGCAGCCGCGGGCCGCGGACAGCAGCGAGCGGAGCGGCTCTGCCGCCTCGAGCACCGCCGTGGTCGAAGTGACGCGGCAGAGCTCCCCGACGGCGAGGGACGCCTCGGCGGCCGCGGCGGGTGCGGCGTTTGCCACTGCCGCCGCCGCTGCCAGGAGCAGCGCCGCTGCCTCGGCCGCTCGCTCGGGGGCCGGCGGGGGGTGGGCCCCCGCTCTGCCGCGCCGGGCCGGGCGGAGGACGAGACGGAGGACGCGGGAGAGCGTCGCCACGCAGGCCGCGCTGGAGGCATGGCGGCGGACAGCCTCGGCCCAGGGGGTTAGGTCAGGAGGGGCCGGGGCGCCGCCGGCCTGCTTCGGCCTCCGCGGCGGCCCGCCCCTGCGGCCGGGGGCGGAGGCGGCCGGGGCGGAGCGGTCGTCTGAGTCGCCCGCCGCCGCTCCCGCGCCCCCGGCCGCGGCGTCCGCCCCCTCCGCTCCGGTGGCCGGAGCGCCCCCCACCACCTCTGAGAGCTCGCAGAGGACCTCCCGGGCCTGTCGGGACGTCGGGTCGCTGGGCCAGCGCCCCGCGAGGATCCCGACGAGAGGGCGCCATAGCTCCGGGCCGAGGATGAGAGGCGGTGGCTCCGACGCCAGCACCTGCCGTCGCACACGCCACAGGCAGTCCACCGCAGCGACCTCGAGGGCCAGCGCGAATCGGTGCGGGGCGGGCTCCACGGCCCACCCCGCAGGGCTCGTCCGGGCCAGACTCAGGGCCAGGGAAGGCAGCGCTAGGATGCCTGCGGGGCCGAGGGCGGCGCGCACCCTGGCCAGGCCCTCGCGGGAGGGGACGTCGGCGGCCACGGCACGCCCGAGGGCGAGCAGGGCGAGGACCACCACTCCGTACCACTCGGGGCCGACGGGGGCCGTTGGGTCGAGCACCGGGTGGGGCGAGGCCGCGCCCCGCCTGGCCGCGAGCGGGCTGGCGGGCCCGACCAGGGCCCTCGTGAGGGCGGTGAGGGCTGCCACGTCATCCAGGGCGGGCGGCCACCTGGAGGCGGCGAGGTCCAGGGACGGGGGCCAGGCCCTGAAGATGACAAGGGCGGCCGAGGCAGCGCCGGGCGGTCCGTGCTCCGGCACCGCGTCCGACGCCGCGGCCGCCACCGCCGCAGCCACGGCGCGCGGCAGGCACCGGCGGAGCAGCGAGACCGCCGCCTGCGCCGAGGCCCCGGCGGCGCGCCCCGTCGCGGCGGCGGCAGTTGCCTCCGCCGCGAAGCCCGGGCTGCGCCGCGCCCACGCCTCCGCCCCGGTGGTGGCATCACCACCCCCCGCCGGCCCGTCCGTCGCCCTGAGTGCCTCTGCCGCCGCCTCTGCCGCCCGGGCGATCAGCCTCTGCGGGGCGTCCCACTTCGGGCCTGGGCTGCGGCGCAGCGCGGCTCCCACCGCGGGCCCGGCGAGCGCGTGGCCGAAGGGCAGCAGGCAGACGGACGACGCCGCGGCGCTCATCCCGGCCGCCAGGGCAGGGTGGTCGGCGGCGGCGGCGGCGGCCGCCTCTGCCATGCCGCGCCAAGCTCGGGCCGCCGCCGCCCCCGGGTCGGCCGCGGGGACGGGCGGCGCGACGACGGGGGCACCGGCAAGCACACCGCCGCCATGCAGCTTTGGGGCATCCCCAAGCAGGCCTGACGCACCCGTTGCTGCCGTCCCGCCCACGCCCATGATTGCAAAGCCGAGAGTGGCAGCTGCCGGCGCCTTCGCGTGCCCCCGGTCCAACCCGCCGCCCGCACCCTCGTCGGTGTCTTCATCATCGATGTCATCGTCGTCCTCGAGGTCCAGGGCCAAAGCAACGGGGTGTGACGCGTCCCCGAGCTCAGAGCGCAACGTTCTGGCCCTTGCGACGCGCTCACGCTCGAACCGCGCCTTATCGCGGCGTTCCCGCATCTCAGGGGCGCGCCGCATTCCTTCCCTGCTCAGCCTGGCGAGAGCCTCCGCCAGCTTTCCCGTGGCGGACGCAAACCTGCGAAGCGTGGCGTCCTCCGCTCGCCTTCCTGCCAGAACGATGGCCTGGCGGACTGCCCGTTGCAGCGATAGGGCTGGTGCATCAGTAGCTGCCCAAAGCAGGGCAGCATCTGCGCCCGAGGACGGTGAGAGCGCCAAGGCGAGCGCCAGCTCCAGCGATTGCTGCGCCGATGAGCCGGCAAGCGCGGGCTGGCTCCCCACACATTCGCAAGCATCTGCGAGCTCGGCCATCACGCATGCGGTTGGCAGGGGCCGGCGTTCCTGGGTGTGTGCCGAGCCCTGCGGGATTGCAGGCCGCCGCGGCAGCTCTGGGTCGGCATATCTCAGACCATGGCGAGCAAACCGACCAATCGCCTCGATCAAAACGCCTCGGTTTAACCGGCCAGGAGCGTGCCCACCGATTCGCGTCATTCTCTGCCGGCGGAGCGGCAGCGCGGCTTGCCTATTGGTCACAGCGCACTCCTCACAAGGGCCGGCCTTGCGACGTCATGGCCATGGTGCGTACACTTATTGCCCTCGCAGCCGCAGCAGGGGCGGCCACAGCCGCTGGCGCACCGCCGCGCGGCTGGAACTCCTACGACAGCTTCAACTGGGTGGTCACCGAGGCAGATTTCCGGGCTCAGGCCAAGCTGGTTGCGGAGAAGCTGCTCCCTCATGGCTACGACACGGTCGTTGTCGACTACCTGTGGGCCCAGAGCCTCCAAGGGTGGAGCAGCCGGAGCCCGCCCAAGCTGCGTCTCGACTCCCTCGGGCGCTGGCAGCCGTCGCTGGACCGCTGGCCGTCGGCTGCCGGTGACAACGGGTTCAAGGACGTCGCGTCGTACGTTCACAGCCTCGGGCTCAAGTTCGGCGTCCATATTATGAGAGGCATCGCGGAGGAGGCCGTGGAGGCTAACCTGACCATCCCCGGCACCGGCGGCGCGCGCACCGGGTTCATCGCGGACATGACGCGCCGTTGCCCGTGGTACACGCCGATGGTGGCCGTCAACCTGTCAGCCCCGGGCGGGCAGGAGTGGATGGACCTGAACTACGCGCAGCTCCGGTCATGGGGCGTCGATTTCGTCAAGAATGACTGCACCTTCGGCGGCAACTTCGCTGAGGACAACATCAAATCCGTCGCACTGTCCATGGAGCGGGCGGGCGGCGGCTGGGAGTACTCTCTATCCCCTGGCAACGTCGAGCCGGCCGAGGTGCCTCACGCCCAGGCCATCCTGGATGACGTCACAATGTACCGCGTGGCCGGGGACGACTGGGACAAGCCCAGCGACCTGCTGCACCACTTTGCGGCGGCGAACCTGTTCCAGGGGCTGATCGGGGCGCGCGGCAGGGAGGGCCGCCCAAGCTTCCCCGACCTGGACATGCTCCCGCTCGGGCGCATCGCTGAGGCGTGCGGGACGCAGGTCGCGGCGCCCCACTGCCGGCCGTACCACGACACGGCCCTGACCCGCGGGCAGCAGCGCATGCAGATCACGCTGTGGGCAGTTGCCCGTTCCCCGTTCTTCTTCGGCGGTGACATGACCGCGCTCGACAATTTCACGGAGGCCGTCCTCACGAATCGCGATGCCCTGGACGTCAACTCGCGATCGACCAAGAACCGCTGCCTGGTGGGGTGCTCCTCCTCCGCCTCGCCGTCGGGCCCGGTGGTGTGGGCGGCGGAGCTGGAGCAGCCGCCCTCGGGCGGCCCCGTGCTGGTGGCCGCGATGTTCAACGCCGGCTCTGCCGCCGGGAACGTGACGGTGGCGACGTCCGACGTCGGCATCCCCGGCGGGGCCAAGTGCTCGTTCAGGGGTGCCTGGACCGGCGTCACCGGCACCGTCATCGGCGGCCCCGCGCCGCTGAGCCTGCGCGTGGACTCCGACGACGCAGAGCTGCTGGTCATCGAGTGCTGAGTGCGGGCACGCTCCCGCGCAACAGCCGCTCGCTGGTGGGTCGGGGCGGCGCGGCTGCCGCGTGCCTCGGACAGCGGGTCGCTAGGCACCCGTTGCTGCTGCGGGACCCCGCCGCCGCTGCCCGGCGTCGCGCCGGCGCGAAACCGCGACAGCGGCGACCTGCCGCGCTGGGGCGACATCCGGTCCCCTGCGCCGCGCCCCCCCTGCCCGGAGTGCTGCCTCGGTTTCGGGTGCGGATTTGCCCGCCGTGGTTCCCGTAGCAGCAGTGTGTGCGCTGCAGCAGCCCCCCCCTCGCGCCGCTCCGCCCAATACCCCGCAGGCGTGCGCGCGCACACGCCGCCCGTCCCCCTCACGCCGCGATGTGGCCCCCGGCGGGCAGGAGCGTCAGCCAGTAGCGGGTGCACTCGCCAAGAGCCGCCAGCAGCGCCCGCCGCGCGGCCAGCAGGATCCGTGCCACCGTCCTCCCCTGTGGCGACAGGGCAGCAACGAGCCTGGGACCCTCGATCGCGGCAGACCGGAGCGTCGCCCCCGACGCGCCCTGGCTCATGAGGGCCCGTGCCTCCTCGGCCGCCCCCGCCGGCGGCACCGGCAGCAGGCCCATGCGCACCCCCTGGGCCCACGCGCGCCGCACCGCGGCCAGGTGGGCACCCACAGCAGACCGGACGACAGCCACCGCCCCCCGCTCCCCAGCCGTGCAGAGCTTCGCGCCGGAGGTCACTTCGTCCAGCCGGAGCTCGCTGCCGCCGGCGGACATGCACTCCCATGACGAGAGCAGGCGCGCCGACTGCCACACCTCCGCGGGGAGCGGTGACGTCGCCCGGATGAGCGACGCCACGACGCCGTCGCTCCCGTCGGCGTCGAGCGTCACCGCCCCCGTCGACGCGAGCAGAGCCCGGGCGAGCACGTCCCGCACCTTCGCGGAGCCGTCGGCGCGGGGCACGGGCAGGGCGAGCAGGGAGCAGTCCGTGGGAAGGGCCCGCCTGTCGCGCGGGGGCAGCGCCGCCGCCCACGCCATGTCGCCGCCCGGGAGCTCGTACAGCGCGGCCTCGGACCCCAGGACGAGGTCCGGCGCCATCGCGTCCTCGTCCCTCCCCGGTGGCACCCCGACCGTCGCCGCGACGTCCGCGGCGCACGGCCCCTCCGCCCGGCTCGGCACGCCGGCGCCCCATCCCGGTCCGTCCGTCACCGTCCACGCCTCCGCCCCGCCCGCAGTCCCCGGCACCGGGCCGCCCGCGGGGAACGCAGTGCCCGGCCTGACCGACGGCCTCCACAGACGAGCGCCGGCCTCCGCCCCCGTGTCTGCGGCGGCCGCCGCGTCGCCCGGCTCTGCCGCGACCCCCGCGCTCGGCGCCGCGAAGAGAGCGACTCTCAAGTCTGGGAGGGCGAACACAGAGCCGTTGGCGAGCCTGTGCGGCACCCAGCGCGAGGGAGGCGAAACCGCCCCAATGACCTCCGAGGCATTGCCCGGCGGGCACGCGACACCCGCGTCTTCGCTCTCGCACCGGATCCACCACCCCGGCGCCAGCACGACGTCCAGCGCCGGCAGAAGAGCCGGGCCGAGCAGCACAGCCGCCGGCGCCCCGTCGTCTCGGCCCGGGTGCACCGACCACTCTGAGCCGAGCACCGGCAGCGGGACGCCGCCAGGCACAGCAGAGCCGCTGAGCTCGAGGCCACCCCCGACCCGCCGTACAGGGGCACCGCCTCCCGGGCGAGGCGCGAGGCCGGCGACGAGCTGCCACCGGCGCGCGATGACGGTGCTGAGCGCCCAGCGGAACTGCTTCCGGAGCATGCTCTTGTCACCCAGGTCAGTGCCGTACACGCGCGGCGACTCCCCGGCGATGCCGTGGCGGAAAACGAGCCAGCCGTAGTGTTCGGCGGAGAAGGCGGCGTGCAGCTGGGGCGCCACGGCCTCCCCCGCGCCCGACAGCACTGTGACCGCATCAGCCCCAAGGGACAGCAGAAGCCCGACCGCTGGCGGCTGCGGGAGCGTTTGGAGCCACGGTGCCCAGCGGGGGCGGTCCGGAAGGAACGCCTCAGCATGCAGAAGCACAGCCAGGCCCACCACGCCGGTCCCGAACCCGGGGAACGACTCGACCGTGCGGAGCATCGATTGCAGCCTGCTGAGGGACTCAGAGTCCGACATCGGACCGGAAGCGGTGTCGCCCCCGTAAAGCTGGCACAAATTGCGCCCAAAGATGCCGTCCTCCAGCGCATCTGACCACAAAAGGCCACGACTGACCTGCAGACTTGCGAGCGGGCTACCTGGTGGTTTCCTTCGCAGCGGCACGAGCGCTGGCACACGATCGCCGTCCGCTAGCCCTGACGGACGATGAGCTGAGAGCTCCCAAGCACCCCACCCGCCTTGCATTTCCAGCCCGGCATGCAGCCCCGCCCATTGGTCCGAGGCCTGAATGGGCGAAGCCAAACCAAGGCGGCCGGCTTGGCCAAGCAGGGCCAGCGCGGAAACGGCGCCGTACACCACCTCCAATGCTACCATGATGGCAAGACTTGGCCAGATCGCCCGTCTAGCCTCGCGAGTGCGTCGGGCTGGTGCTTGCCACGGCTGCACTGATCACCCAGAAACTGCAAAACGCGAGTGAAGCTCTGCTCGGCCGCGCCCCGGTTTCTCAACCGGGCGCTGGAAGCACAGCCAAAACCCTCGCACACGGCGGTGCCGAGTAAGGTTGGCGGTGTGCTCGCCCGCAGCACCGGCGAGACGGGGCCGGCATGAGCGAGGCTTCGCCGAGCACTCGGCTTCACGCTGCTGCGGCGCTTGGCAGGGTGCCGCTCATCCGGGCCTTGCTTCGAGGCCCTGAATCTGGGATGTCAGATGATGTGGATGCCCCGGACGAGGACGGCGTCACGCCGCTGCACTACGCTATCGTGGCTGGGAATCTGGAGGCAGTGGAGGCGCTGCTAGAGGGCGGCGCGAACCCCTGCGCGCCGCACCCAAGCGCAGTCCTTGCAGCATGCCAAAGTGGTGCGTCTCAGATGGTTGCGAGCATCGCTCGTAAGCTTGGGGCGGGCTCCTCTCTTCTGGAGACGTGGACTCCGCAAGACCAGATGGCGTGCCTGGCCAGTGCGTGCAGGCACACAACAGACACCGCTCTGCAGGCTCTCCTTTACCTCGGAGCCGACGCTTCTGGGGTGCACGCATCGCCAGGGCTTGGACTTGAGGAGCCCCTTGCGGTCTTGGCAGCTGAGGGCGGCCCAGCTGCCATGGTCTCATCGCTTGTGCGAGCAGGAGCATGCGTCCTGGGCGGCACCGAGACTCGATCCGGGGCAACTGCATCCCCCCTTCATCGATCCATCCTAGGCGACGCGGCCGGCGTGCTGGAAGCCCTGGTTCAGTCCGGTATGCAAACCGAGTGGAGAGACGCCGTCTGTGATCTGATCAACGACGACTCTGCTGCTGGACTATTAGGCCTTGCGTCTATTTGCTCCGCGGCACAGTGCCAGGAAGTCATCTTGCGCTGGAGGCGGCAGCAAGCAGCTCGCCCAGTCGACGGCCGGGGCACCAAAAGCTTCGTCCAAACGTTGGACCTCACATCCCATCGCGACGGCGCACCGCCCAAGACTGAAGCATTAGGCGTGGTCAAACATGGCAACGCGCAGAGCGTGTCCCCAATGCTTGGCAGTGGGGCCGCCAGCGGAAGCGAGGCTGGCCCGCTATCGGCCCCGGTCGGCGCGGAGTGGTCCCGGAGGGATGTCACGCAGTTCCGCAGCCCCTGGACGAAGACGTTGGATTCGCCGGGACACCCAGATCCTCGGCGGTCATTGGAGCCCCCAGGCGTAGTCGCCCGAAATGGGGGCGCTGCAGCTCATCAGTCTGCTTGGGCGGGCGGCCCGCTGGTGGTCCAGACGACGCAGAGGGAGCGACCGGCTCTCCCGGTCCGGACACCTTCAGGGTTGCCCCGCGGCCCGGGCACCCGAGCTGGCTCGCCCAGAGCTTCAGCAACGCTTCTGGATGATGCTGTGCGGGACAGGGACCTGCTCATGAGCGCGCTGCGAAACTTGCGCCAGCGGTTCGAAACCGTCGTCGCCCAGCTGGTGGACGCGGAGCAGGCGAAGGAGAAACAGACAGAGCAAGCCAGTTCGGCTGTGCAGCAGCAGCAGGAGCTCGCCTTCATGACTGCGACGCGCCGCAGGACCCAATTGCGGGCCTGGGCAAGCTTGAAGCGGAACGCTGCCACTGCACGAGCGACCCGCCACCTTGTCTCAATCAAGCGGATCGCAGAGCTCCGTGCAAGCATGATGCACTTGCGGCGATCCAACGCACGGCTGAAGGAGTTCGAAATGAAGAAGGAATCTGGCGTGCGTATTCTGCTTGGTGTGGCCAAGAAGCAGCGTCTGCTGAGGCTAGCATCAACGATGTCCAAGTGGACAGCAGCTATCTCTGAGGCCTCATGGAGGAGCACGCTGGCAGAAATGACAAAGTCCTTGCAGGGGCTTCGGCGGCAGGTTGCTCTGGAAGCTTCCAGGCGCACTGGAGCGGAGCAGGATTTGGAAACTCAACTGCTCCAGGCAAAGCAGGAGGTCCGACGAGAGCAAGATCGTTCAAGATTGGCAATCACACTCGTCCAGGGACGGGCAAAAGCGCTGGCAGACAAGCAATCAGCCCAAACAGCCCAGGATGCCGAGGTTCGGATCCAAAGCCAGATTCGAAAGTCAAGGCAAGCTATGCAGGCTATGCGCCAGAGAGCAGCACTCCGTCGTGTCCTGGCGTTTGAGCTAGTCCGCATGAAAAAGCGAGGGTTGGTTTCGTGGCGCGAGGCGGCGCTCCGTCGCGCGTCGGCTCGTCGTGCGCTGCGTCGCTTGGTGGGGTCTGTGACCCACCGTCGGACCGGGGAGGCGCTGCGCACGTGGCGGGCGTGGTCGGCGTCGGAGGCCGCGTCGGAGGCCGCGAGACGG
>Ga0136560_1000282_pt1 | contig 24380 bp, 13 predicted proteins | sample AntRauMeHopE1497_FD_104925 | JGI IMG/M metagenome (GOLD analysis project Ga0136560, IMG submission 104925) | Saline lake microbial communities from Rauer Islands, Antarctica - Metagenome Hop E1 #497 | ecosystem: Environmental > Aquatic > Non-marine Saline and Alkaline > Saline | place... | reverse complement strand
GCCCTAGGGGCCCGCCTTTGCGGGGGGGGAGAGGGGGGGCGGGGGCCCCCGGGGGGGCGCGGGGGGGACGGGGGGCGCCCCGGCGACCGGGGGGGGGGGGGGGGGGGGGGCAGGGGGAGGGGTCGTGGCTCCGGGGATCGTCGTGACGGCTCTCTGCTTTTGCGCGTTCCACGGCCCAGCGCGCTCGCGCCTGATCCTTACGCCGCCCAGCGCCCCTCTCCCTCGCAGCTCGGAAAGGAGAAGGAAGATGCCGAGGCCAAGGCCAAGGCCGAGGCCGAGGCCAAGACGAAGGCCGAGGCCGCCAAGGCCGTCTCGCCAGACGAGCTATCGCGAATGGCCAGAGAGAGTGAGGCGGCTTGCGCGAACCGCTCGGCTTTCCACGCCCGTGTCCCTGCTGGCTCGGGAGCGCGAGCGTGCGATCCCCGCTGCTCGCCCCGGCCTGTGCTTTGCTGCCCCGCTCCGAATCGTCGCCGCTGCGACGCTCCGACCTGCGCAGAGGAGATCGCCCCAGACGATGCCGAGGTGCGCGACGCTCTGAGCGACCCGGCCGTCGTCCGGGCGCTTCAGGACCCGATGGTGCAGCGCTGCCTGCAGGTGTGCCGCGCCGAGCCGCACCGGCTCCCCGAGTTCCTCAGGGAACCGAGGGTTCGCTTCAACCTCGAAGTGTTGCGCCGCGCGGGTGTGATTGGCATGGCCTGATAGCCAAGAGCACGAGCGGCAACGCGAGATGACGGCGCGCCCCGAATACAGTCATCACACCCAAGAATACACGCCCTGGTCGTGACTCGCAGGCCTCCGGTAGCCGGCTGCCGGAGCCCCGTCCGCCTGCTCCCGGCGCCCTCACGCGAGGGCGAAGTCGCGGACCGTGACCCGCTCCCGCCTCCCGGCCTCGTCAGGCCCCGAGAGCCAGAGCTGGTCGATGAGCGCCGCGCGGAGCGACCCTGGGCCCAGCGCCGCGCCGCAGGACTCGGCCCCAGCCTCGCCCGCGGAACCGTAGGCTGAGAGGGCGCCGAGGACGGCATCGAAGGGGGAGCCCTTCTGGGCGGCCACAGCCGCCCCGCACACCGCAGACAGCGCACAGCCCGCTGCCGTAATACGGGTCAGGAGCTCGTGGCCGTTCTCGCAGAGGCCGACGCGGCAGCCGGACGAGCCATCGACGGAAACGACGACGTCGACAGCGCCGGTCACCGCCACGACGGAGCCCGTCTGGGCAGCCAGGGCCACCGCCTGCGGGAGGGCCTGGTACCACTGCGCAGTGGAGTCCGCGCCCTTGGCGGCCGTCGGGCCGTCATGGTCGCCAAACGCGAATGATTCCGCGGCCCACGCTGCAACCCGCGCGGCCAGCGCCGCAGACGCCTCAGTCTCCGACTTGCATGCAGCGGCGAGAGCGGCAGCCTCGCTAGCGTTGCAGCGGATCACAGCCGGAGGCGGTAGCCCGCAGTGCCCGCAGCACAGCTCGCGGCAGAAATCGGTGCGCATCTCGAGCCCTGGCACGCCGCACGCCACCGGGTCCAGCACAACAGGCACGCCAGCGGCACAAGCCTGCGGTCGAATGCCCCGACGCCTCAAGAGGGGTGGAAACAGAAGGACCGGCGCCAAGATTCCGAGCGCGCGCCCTGGGCACGCGAACACTCACGGACTTGAACGCGGCGCGCATTCCACGCAGCCAAAGCTCGTCGATTGTGCCGACGTTGATCACGACCGCTCCGGCGATGGCGGCAAACCCGCCGGCTTCCTCGGGCGCGTGCACCATCGCCGGGCTCGCGTGAAAGGCAAGGAGCGCGTTTGCGGCGATGTCCATGCTAACCAGGTTGGTCACGCAATGCACGAGGGGCTTGGCGTCTCGGACGGCCGCCACCGTGGAAGCAGCATACCCAGCCGTCGTATCCGATGCCATCGTAGAGGTGTGACTCTCCGGACCAGTTTTCCCGTTCAAGGTGATCCGACCCAGGCCCCCCGCAGGGCTCTGCCGGTTCAACCGGTGCCACGTCATCCGGGGCCATCGGGTCGCGTGCCATTGTCGCCGGGCGCGCGCCCGAATCGGACGGCTCACGGCCCCGGCGCGCCGGCAGGGCCGCTGCCCGTGAGCTTGGTCCGCTTCGCGCCGTCCTCGTCCTCTTCCCGGGGCCGTTTCCGGGATCCGCTCGACGAGGAATCGCCCGCGGCCGCCGCCTCGTCGTCCTCCTCGACGAGCTGAAAGTCGTCCTCGCTGTCCTCGTCCGGTGCGCCCTCGTCGCCGTCGTCCCCCTCCATCTCGAAATCGTCATCGCTGTCGTCCTCGGCGGCCGCCGGGGCCGATGCCGCAGCTGCGAGGGCGGCGGCCGCATCGGCCTTTGTTTTCGCCGCCGCCGCCGCCGCCGCGGGAGCGTCGAACGCCCCGACCAGCTCGATTGCGTCCGCGGCGGGCGTGCCGTCGGGGGCGGGCACGTGCGCGAGCACGACCTCGACCCTCGCGCCGTCGAGCGCAAAGTCGTCGACGGCAAAAATGGCTCCGGTGCCCAGGCCGCCGGCGGGCAGGCGGTCGAGCGGCCTCCCGAGCATCGCCGGGTCGTCCTCGTCCTCCAGGAACGAGAAGTGTGACCCCTCGGCCTCGCCCTCGGCGGCGGTGAAGAGCACGTTCGGCTCCCGGAACCGCATGGCGCCCTTGATGGGCCCGCGGAGGAGGTCCCCGAGGGTGACGGCGGCGGTGTCGAGGCGGAGCATCACGCGGGCGCGGCCGCACTCCTTGCACGCGCGGCTGGGCGGCTGCGGCCGGTCCCCGCTCACGGTGCGGCCGTTGGACGAGCCGGTGGTGAGCACAGCCGTGTAGGAGGCCTCCGTGGCGAGGTCTCGGCCGGAGAGCACCTTGATCGCCTCCAGCGTCTCCAGCCCCGCCACGACGGCGTTGGTAGTGGCGATGGCGGGCACGATGTTGCCCGCGATGGACTTGATCTCGAACTCGGACAGCATCGGGATGCCGAACGTGTGGGCGCGGAGGTTGGCGGCCGAGGCGACCAAGCGCATCGAGATGGTGTCGTCCTTGTCAAACTCGACCGTCCCAGCGCGCTGCCGACGGCCGGCGTCGGAAAACGCATCGGTGCAAGCGCCAAGGAAGGCCGCGCAGGCCTCGGCGACGGTAGGAGCGCGCTGAGAAGGAAGCGTTGACGTCGATGCAGCCACTGTCCGGTCGCCATTGCTGTCCCCGCCTGCCGCTGCCACGCACTCGGAAAGCACGAGCGGCGTCGGGCTGTGCTTGGCGGTCTTGTACGTGTCTCCCATGGCCAGCTTCTTCTCAATCTCGAGGCGGAAGACGGCATCGAACGCTCCACGAGCCCACGCCGCGAGGGCATCAGGGCTCGTCGCCGTTGTCTCGGACGGATGCCGCACGGCACGCATGTACACGGACTCGCTCGACGAGACGCCCGATCCGCTGGATGAGGCGCCGGCGCCACCGGCTGTCCCGCTCTCATCGTCCTCGGGCTCATAGAGCACCGACTCCTCGGCATTGCCGATGAGCAGCTTATGCAGCTCCTTCGCCCAAACGATGCAGTGGATGGGCTTGTCCGGCGTGCTGCGCCGGATCGGGGGGGCTAAGGCATCCCATTGCAGCACAGCCGGGCGCGAGGTGCCGCGATGCAAGAAGCAGTGGTGCAAGGACTCCACGGCGATGCAACCCTGTCCTATGCAGCCCACGGCTGCCCCAGACTTTGATCTGGGCGGCCTCACCCAGCCAGGCAGCACGAGCCGCGCATGTCTCACCTCCTGATCGTGCACACCGGGTAGGTCTTTTGCACCGGCTTGGGCTGGCAGTCGTAGCACATGGTGGTGCCTCCAGCGATCGTGTGCGCCTGGCCGGCGAAGCCCGTGGATCCGCCCTCGATGAGCGGCCTTCCCGTCGCGAGGCACATTCTGTTCACGTGGCTGCGCGCTGCTTGGTTGTCCAGGGCGTTGATAACCAGGTCAAAGTCCCGGAAAAAGTCCGCAGTGAACTGCCGGCCCTTGATCACGTTACCATGGTACGACGTGATGGCTCCAACGGCAGGGTTGAATGCAGATGCAGCCTCAGCAGCTACGGCGCTCTTTGACTGGCCGACGTGCTGTGGGCGGAACAGGAACTGCCTGTTCAGGTTTGAGACGTCGATGGTGTCCAGGTCCACGACCTCGAGGCTGGAAAAGCCAGCAAGCGCAAGGTTTTTCAGAAGCTCACACCCTGCATGGTGCACCAGGCAAAGGCTAGTTCCTGGGTCGGCCTGATCGCCGCGGAAAAGCGGCGGCTTGCGCGGTCAACACTGCTCACCGATGCCCCCCGCGCCAACGACCAGAACCTTGGCCGCCCGGACCTTTGCCATCGCATCTTTTCCCTGCGAATGTTGGGTGCCGGCGTGCACGGCTGGCGGGCTGCGCATCTCAAACCTGCGGTGCCAAGCCTCGGATATGGGCACTCGCTCACAAAGACTGCGTCGTACACGCTGGCCCGGTCCATGACTTCCCGGCACACCACTCGCCTGTCCTGCGGGCCCGGTCAGCCTGTGGAGTGCGTGACTGCCAGTGTGCTTGCTGCTCTCACGCGCAAAAGGCTCTGCGAAGCCGGCTGCCAGGGGCGGCAGATGCGGCACCACACACCCCGAGCTTGAGCCAGAAGCGGACCGTCTGGTCGCTTGAGACCGTGCGGATGGCAGCGTCTGGCTCGGCGAAGCGCTATTCGGTGGATGACATTCAGAGCATCCGGCTCACCGGGATCAACCCGATCACGGGCGCCAGGTTCTCCCCTACGCCTTCCCTTCTGTTCAACAATCTGTCGGCCAGCCCATCGGACAAGGCACTGGTGAGGGAGGCCGAAAAGGCCAAACGGACGGTGTGGCGCGTCGCCCTCACCGCGCGGGCGTTGGCGGCCCAGTCGCCCATGCCCGCCGCGCGCCTAGCTGATGCGTGTTGGCCCTCAAACCTCCCTGTTTTTCTCAGACTTTCGTGCACAAAGGTCTTGTGGTGGCAGTCGAGGGCTCAAAGGTCGGTGGGAGCGACTCGACCGGCGGAAAGGCGATTCGCTTGGGTGCCAGCATGGGCACAGGGGCCAGATGGGTCGCCCTGGGGGCCTCCCCGCTGCTTGTGATCACGACCGAGTCCAACTTTCAGATCTGGGACGGTGCCGGGGACCATTTGCTTTACTTTGCCGAGAGCTCCGATGGCGTTGCCGCCGCGGCGTCCCGCTCCGGCCTGCAGTCGCCCGTGTCCACGGGCCCCCGCTCGGGGGGCACCGCAGCGGCCGCTCTTGCGCCTACGCCCGTGTCGGCGACCCCGTGCCGCGGTATCGGGGCCTCGCACGTCGCGCGCACCGTGCTAGTCGGCTGCGGCCCCGACGTCATCGTCGCGCAGGCCGAGGCGGACCTCAAGTCCTTCTCGCTCAAGCCCCGCGTGCTGGCGCACGAAGGCGCGGAGGTGACGGACCTGGCGGTGGACGAGTCGGGAGTCAAGATGGTCACTGGAGCCAGCAACGGGCACGTCGGCGTCTGGGACGCGAGGACCACCACTCTCATCGGCACGATCAGGCCCACGGGCGACGAGCCGTGAGCCGCGCCCCGCGCTGTGCCCGCCCCGGCCCCGTGCCGGCCGTGCCTCGGCCGCGCCAGCTTGGTCCGCGGTCACCCGCGGCCCGCGCAAAGGCTCCTTGCCCCGCCCTCGACCCCCTCCCGCAGAGCCGCTCCTGTGACCTCGGTCCTCGTGCGCGGCGACCTCATCGCCGCCGCCGACGTCGTCGGCCGCCTCCGCCTCTTCCGCTACTCGACGCGCAGCGCCGTCGCCGAGGTCGACGCCCATCCCCGGGCCATCACCTGCATGGCTCTGCACCCCAGGGAGTTCCTCTTCGCCACCGGGAGCGAGGACGCCAAGGTGCAGCTGTGGGCGATGCCCGAGGCCGCGGCGGGCGGGACGCGCGTCGAGCACCGCGGCGCCCTGCCCCTCACCGACCACGCCGTGACGGGGCTCGCCTTTTCTAGCGACGGATGCCTCGCCGTTGCGAGCTATGACGTCGTCCACCTCCGCGTGTTCAGGGCGACCTGAGCGGCGTCCACGCTGCAGCCCGGGAGAAGGGCGAAACTCGCGCGCCTTGTGTGACCCCGGCCCTGTAACAGTGCGTCCGCCCGCGCGGCTGATGCGCAATCACTGGGAGCTTGAGGGGCATACCGCATGCCGCGTCGCTCGGACACACCGCCCCGCTCGATCAGGTGGCACCGATCAGCTGCCTGACGGTCTAGCTGTGGTCACAACGAGTCAGCCAATGACTGCGAGGACGGTCGACACGATCTCCGTATATTCAGCTGCCGGGCTAAGGGTGGACAATTCCGGTGCGTTCAACAGCCACATCGCTGCTGCGGGTTGACCAGGCGAACCCTCACACATCGTTATCACTCGCTCCCACGCCACCGCATCGTTGCCCTTGTGGCTACCAGGTCTTAACGGTGACGGCGGCGGCGGACTCGCTGGCTGCGATATGGTGGAGCAGGCCGGACCACGAGGCCCCGCCCGCCGCGCGCACCATGCCGCACATCCATGACGACGCGGCACGGAGGCCGGCGGGGGGCACCGATACGGCGAGGCCGGACCAGAACGTTGCGAGCCCGGCCGCGACGGCCGCCTCGGCCGACCCGTCGCACGTTGCGCCCATCGGCCCGAGCGCCGTCGCCACGCACGGGAGCAGCCGCAGCTCGGGCGTCGCGGCAGAGCCGTGGCCGAGACCGCCGCACGCGTGCACCAATGCGCAGACGGCGCGCCGCGGAGCGCCCGGCGCCGCGGCCAGGGCCATGCAGGCGCCAACGATGCGGCGCTGCCGTGGCAGGGACGCGGCCAGGCCGGCCGCGGCAGACTGCCACCTCCCCCGCAGCTCTGCCGGCACGTCGCCCGCCAGCGAGAGCACCGCTCCGGCCACTGCTGCTCTCACGCCGTCGCCGGCGGCGGGGCGGGCGTGGCGCAACAGGAGCGTCGCCACCCCATCCGCCGCCTCCCCGGCACCCCCCTCGGGCGCCGCGCCCACGGCGTACAGTGGTGGTCGTACACCGGCGGAGGGGCTGTGAGACGCGGCGTCGGGCAGTGTCGCATCCACGGCACACCCGAGCGACTCCATCCCCGACAGCACCTCCCAGCGGCAGAGCTCCGACAGGACAAGCAGAGCCGACGCGTCCGCTTCTGCCTCGTCGTCGTCCCCGGCTGCATCGGCGCCACGGCCGGCCGCGCTGCCGCCGCTGGCCTCCACGAAGGCATCCATCGGCCCGCGCCACGCCGAGGCAGCGGCTGCTGGCACGGGGGACGCATCGCCGCCGTGAGGCGCCCCGCCGATCGACCGGATGACGTCATCACGGCAGCCGTGCAAGCGGGACGCCTCCGCCGCCGCAGCCACCGCCCCCCGCGGGGTCACCCCTCGCCCCCGCATCGCCCACGCCGCCCCGATCGCCGCGCCGGCTCTCTCCGGCCTGCCGTCGCACAAGCTCCCCATCCGCCGCGCCGCCGCCTCCCCCACCCCGCTGCCGAGCAGACCCGCGACCCACGCCCGGGCCCCCTCATCCCCGGCGTCGACCGCTCCCGCCCCCACAGCCGCCCCCTCCTCCGTCATCACGAGAGCGAGCAGAGCGCTCTCCTCGTCGGCAGAGCCGCCCTGGGCGCCCTGGGACGCGCCGGGGCACGAGGACAAGGACGCGCCGGCAGCGGCGGCCCGGGCAGGGTACAGCGGCAGCGCCGACGCCAGCACCGCTGAGCAGGCCGCCGCGGCAGCCGGGCCCGACGCCACCGCCGCCGATAGGACCGCCCTCCGCGGTGGCCCGAACAGCCGCGCCGGCTCCTCCCCGGCCTCCGGCGCCGCACCCAGGGCGAGGGTCAACACAGAGGGCGCCAAGGCCACGCCGCCGACGCCGCCGGCCACCGGGGTCGGCGAGCAGAGCCACCGGAGCGCCGAGGCAGAGCCAGAACCGGAGGACGCCGCAGCACCCACCGCGCTCCGCAGCGCAATGGCAGAGCTTCGCACGGCAGAGCGCTCGGGCACGAGCGCGAGCGAATGAAGCCGGCGAAGGAGCGCGAAACCGCGCCGGGCGAGGTGCGGGCGCGCGGTGGACGACGCCAGCAGAGCCGAGGCGGCGACGTCGCCGGCCGCCGAGAGGACGCTCGTCCCGGCCTCGGAGCACGCGACGACGTCCATCGCCGCCGCCAGGGCCCTGCACCCAACCACCGACGCCCCCGTCGAGGCGGCGGAGCCGGAGGCGAGCACGGCGACGAGCTTGCGCCGACGTCTCCGCATCAGCTCTGCCCCGCTGACTCCCTCCCCAGTGCGCCGGGCCCCCGCCGCCCCGCCTGCGGCGCCGCCAAAGAGGACTGGCGCCATGGCGGGTCCGGCGGCCGACGACGACCCACGAAGAGCCGGTCCGCCCGCCTGCAGAGCCGCGACCACGGCCTCGGCGTCGAGAAGGACGACGGAGCGACGCGCGGAGGACGCCGCCGCCGCCCCGGCCGCCGCCGCCCCGGCCGCCAGCATCGGGTCCGCGCGCCCCGCCGCGGCCGCCCCGGCGTCCCAGCCGCACACAGCCATGGTCAGCCGGCACGCGGCCCCGGACACGGCGGCCAGCGCCGCCCCGCACATCCGGGCAGAGCCGGAAGCGAGCCGCAGCCGCCGCCCCGCCTGCACCGCCCAGGACGCCGACCACGCCGCGCCCCCCTCAACGCCGCCGGGCGGCAGAGCCGCAGCCAGGGAGAGAGCCAGCGCAGAGGCGAGCGCCAGCGGGTGCAGGGTCGCGCCCTCGGCCGCCCCGGCGCCGGCCTCCGCCCCGCCGGGCACGGCAGAGCCGCCAAAGGCGTCCGTGCCGTCGAGGAGGCGGAGCAGAGGCGAGGCCTGCGTCCAGCGGCCCCCGGACTCCACCGCCGAAACCGCACCCGGGCCGAGTGCTCTGCCGAGCGCCCTGACGACGGCGTCAGACACCGCCCTGCCGGCCGAAGGGGCAGAGCCGGCGCCCGCGGCGTCAGCCAGGCCCCGCCCGAGGCGGCCCGCGCCGGCGGTCGCGTCGCCGTGCTCCGGCGCCAGGCGCAGGAGCAGCCCCACCAGCTCTGCCTCGGCCGCGGCGTCGACGTCCTTCGGCACCGTCACGGACCTGCTGACGTCGGCGAAGGCGCTCCACTCCGCGAGCGGCCGCTCCGCCGGCCGGGACGGGTCTACGGCCAGCTCGGCCCCGCGGCTCTGCTTCCACGAGGCCGTGGCGGGCGCCGTCCAGCCTGTGACCAGGGTCCGCCAGGTGGCGAGAGACGCCGCCCGGGCGAGCGACGCCGCGTCGCCCGCCCGCCCGGCGGCCTCTAGCGCCGAGCCGATGGCGGCGACGCCGCGGCACTGCCTGCCCCACGCCGCCACGCCGTCGGACACCACGTGGCCAGGCGGCTCTGCAGACGCCGCGACAGAGCCGTCGCGGCGGGGGAGCGGGGACGACCATCCGGTGATGCTCTGCGCAGAGCCGGCCCCGCCCCGGCCCGACACGGCGACGAAGTGTGTCCCCAGGGCCACCTTGGACCAGAACGGCACCTCGCGCGGCCACGGGAGCGTGCGGCGGAGCAGAGCCGCGGCGGCGACGGCGACCGCCGCGGCCTCCCGGGGGTGCAGCGACGCCGACAGCTCTGCCAGGCACCCTGCCGCCACCCGGCCCGCGACCACCACTCTGGCGGTGCCGGGGGTGACCGAGAGGGCCTCTGCCGGCCAGCCTGCGGGGGCCAGCGCTTCCGACAGGGCTCTGTCGAACGACCGTGATGACGTCATCCGGGTTGACGGGAGCGGCGAGGCGGCCAGGGACGGCGGGACGACGACGTCAGCCACCGCTGCGACGCACGGCTCTGCCCTGGCGGATAGGACCCGCCAGAGGAGTCGCCGGAGGGAGGGCGAGTCAGACCACACCCGGGGTGCGTCCCAGCGGCAGCGGAGGCAGCCGAACGCTGCCGCGGCGTGGCAGGCCGAAGCCGCCGCCGATGCCGACAGCAGAGCCCTGTCAGCCGAGACCTGCACCCCCGGAACCCCGAAGCCGCCCCCGGGCCCCGCCGCCGCCGCTCGCAGCGCTGGCACGCACCGGTCGAGAGCGGCGAGGCACGCCGCTGCGGCCGCCGCCAGGTGCGAGCGGGGCGCCTCCAGCGGCCCGCAGAGAGCCGGTGCGTCCCAGAGGCAGTCGGCGAAGAGGCCGGTGAGCGACTCGCACGCCGCGGCGAGCGACGACGCGTCGCTCGCGGCCTCCCGCACCCGCTCCCGCACCGCCACGGCGGAGGAGGGGGCGCCCCTCGCCGCCAGAGCGGACAGTGACGACGCGGCGGCCTCCGCCCCGGCCGCCAGCGCCTCCGCCCGGCACCGGCACAGCAGCGCCGCCTCCGCCGCCGACCGCTCAGCCCACGCCAGACGAGACCTCACAAACCCGAGCGCCGACGCCTGCACTACAGACCGGGACGCCGCCCCGGCGGAGCGAAGGCGGAGGCGGTCGCGCGAAGCCGCGGCAGCGCACGCCAGCGCCCGGCGCAGCGAGCCCTGCGCCAGCCGGCAGAGCCCACGGGCGTCGTCCGGCTCCAGGCGTCCGGCGGCCGGCGGCACGAGCCGCGCCCAGCGCGGGCCGTCGGCTGGCATGGCGGCGAGCGTCAGTGACTCGGCGGGGAGACAGCCGCCGGAGGCGGCCGCTGGCTGCTGCGCGGCCGCGGCTCTGACGACGGGCGGGGCGGCCGGGCCGTCGCCGGCCCCCGCCACGCTGCTGCCACCCCCCTCCTCGTCCTCCTCGTCGTCCTCGCCGGACAGCTCAGACGCCCGGCGGCACGCTGACGCCACGACGGCGTGAAGCCCCGACAGCGAGCGCCGAACCCCGGGGTCCAGCCCCTGCAGAGCCCTGACAAGGGGCATCGGCGCCGGGCTCTGCCGGCGCGGGCGGTCGGCCGGCTCCGGCGCCCCGGCCCGGACGGCACCCCGCTCCCGCAGGCTCGCCACCGCCTCTGCCGCGACCTCCGCGTCGACGTCGTGGCCGCGCGAAACCGCGAGGAGTGAGAGTGTCTCGGACTGCCTCGCGCCCTCGAGCCGCCCCGTCGCCGCCCGGTCCAGCCACGCCCTCGCCGCCGCCAGCGCGGTGCCGAACGCAGACGAGTCGGCGGGAGTCGCCGTGCGCCGGCCCTTGCGCCTGTCCCGCGTGCCGTCGCGACGGCGCCGTGTCGCGTCCACGAGGGTCGCCCCGCCGCCGTCACGACGGGGGACGCCGGAGAGCGTCGCCCCTCGGTCCAACCCCTGCCCGCCTCCCGCCCGCCTGCCCCGGCCCGCTCGCGGCGATGCCTTCCCCTCCTCCTCGCTGCTGGCCGGGCCCGACCGGCGACCCCGGCCCACCCCGCGCACTCCCGTCCCCCACCACTGCGCGGCCTCGGCCTCCTCCTCCTCCGTGACGACCCTACCCGGCCGGGCGATGGCCGCCTCGCTGCCGCGGATCGCTCTGCCCCACACCGCCTCCCCACGCTCAGCCCCGCCGCGCCGCCTCCCGCCTCCCGTCCCACGCCCTCCCTCCCTCCCGCCGCCCCCGGCTCTGCCACCACCTGCCTTCCCACTCTCGCCTCGCCGCCTCACGCCGCGGTGACCCGGCCCCGCGCCGCCCCCTCCCGCTACAGGCGACGTCGACGGCACATCCGACCCACTGCTGTCGCTGCCACCACTGCCGGCACCCCAGGCCTGCCCACCGGCACCGCGCCTCGCCCCGCCCCCTCCCCCACCCCTCGAGGCCGGGGACCCCCTTCCCTCCGGGTCGCCCCCCTCCTCGCCCAGGGACAGCCTCGCCCGGCCCCGCCCCCCCGCCGCCCCCGCGCCGCCTCCTCTCCTCGCCGTGTCTCGTGCCCGCTTCCGCCGCCCGCCGCTGGGCGCGTCTCTCGCCGCCCCGCGTCGCTCCGGGACGTCTCCCTCGCTCGCCTGGCTGCCGGCCGCGGGCGTCCCCTCCACGAAGAGAGACTCCGCGTCTCTCATCCGCTGGTCGTACCACCGGAGCCGACGACCCTCCTCGTCGCTGTCCGCGTCGCTCACGAAAGCGCCGGCCTCCTCCTCCCCGCCGCTACCGCCATCGCCGCTGTCCGCCGAACCAGCCGAGCCAGCGGCAGAGCCGTACCCGCCGTACCCGCCGGCGGCGGGCACGGACGACCCCGACGAGACGGAGGCGGACGACTCCGGGTCAGCGAAGAGGCCGCGGCTCGAGGGGGCGTCGACGTCGTCGAGCATCAGCTCTGCCAGGGAGGCGGTCCCGGCGGCCGCGGCGCGGCGCTCGGGCACGGATCGGCGCCTTGCCCTCCGCCGGGGCTTGCTGCCGGCCTCCTTCGCGGCTCTGCCCCTCCCAGCCGGCCGACTCGTCCCGGCTCGTCCGCGCGGCTCCGTCCCCGTCTGCTGCGCGGGCTCTGCCCCTGGCTCTGCCCAGCCGTCCCCCGCGGCCATGCGCGCTTCGCGCCGCAGCTGTGCGGCCTCTCGCCTGGCCTTGGCCGCAGCCCTCTGCTCCCGACGGGCCCGCTGCCCCCGCCGCAGCGCCCCCACCGCAAGGACCTCCACTCCCGGGTCCACCACCCCCACCCCGACGCCTGCGGCCCACGCCGCCGAGACCCGCACCGCCGACACGGGGGCCGCCTCCTCCCCGGACCGCTTGCGACGGGACCGGCGCCCGCCCGGCCGCCCCGCCGCCCCGCCTTCCCCGCTCGTCTGCTTCTGCGCGCTCACCGCCCCGGCGTCGCCGGGCGTGCCGGTCGACACGCGTGGCGAAACCGCGGCCACGGTCGAGGCCGGCGTGCCGGGCGGGCCGTCGACGTCCCCGTCCTCCGCCGGTCCGGCACCCGTCCCAAGCCCGGGAAGGGCCCCCGTCCTCGCCACGGCTGCCACGCCGCCCGCCGGAGCCACCAGGCCCAGGAGTGACGGTCCGCCGCGCCGTGCGGCCGGACCCGCGGACCCGTCCGCGTCATCCTCGACGCCCCCCGCGACGCTCCGGAGGCGGGCCAGGAGCGACGCCCTCGGCACCCGCTCCCTCGACAGCAGCGCCCGGCAGAGCAGCACGGCCGAGCGCCGCCTCCCCCGCCGCCGGTGCCTCGACAGCCAGAGGTCGCACAGCGCCGTCGCCGTCACGCCCGCCACCTCGGAGGGGAGCAGGTCGTCGCCCGAGTACGGCCGCACGGAGCCCGCCTCCGAGGCGTCGAACCCCGCGGCAAGGAGCAGAGCAACGCACTCCGGCCCGCCCGACGACCGCGGCATCGCCGCCGCCCCGCCCTCCGCCCCGCCCCCGCCCGCCCCGATGACGTCGAGCGTCTCCGACGCGGCCGCGGGGGCCGTCTCCGGCGACCGGTGCACCGCCTCGTGCAGCGGCTTCGCGCCCGATGACGTCATCGCCGCGGCGCGGCGGCGCACCCCGGGCCCCGCGGCTAGCAGCAGCGATCGCACGAGACGGTCGCTGCCGACGCTCGCCGCCGCGGCCAGCGCCGCACGCAGCGAGGCGGGGTCGGCGATGTCGTCGGCGTCGACGTCCGTCCCGTCGCTCGCCGTCGACGCCGCGTCGCTCACCCCGCCGGCAGGGCCGTCGGGCGGCGGCACCCCGGCGCCGCTTCCGCCCCCTGGGCTCGCCCCGCCGTCCGCAGGCAGGACGCCAACGCTGCCGGCGTCAGCAGCGGCTCCAGCCCATGTCGGCTCTGCCTCGTCCCGCTCTGCCAGCAGAGCCTGGATCTCTCGCAGGCGCCTCTGCCACCTGCTCCTGGCACCCTCGGTGGCGGTGCGCAGCCGCAGCAGCGCCGCCAGGTCCCGCGGCGAAACCGCCCGGCCGTCGCCGTCCTGCGCGGAGAGCTGGTCGCCGACGTACGGCTGGACGGAACCCCTGAGATCGGGGTCCATGCGGGCCGCGGGGGAGAGGAGGAGGAAGCGCACCGCGCCGACGTGGAGCCGGTGCACGGCGTGGAGGAGCGGGTGGGAGCCGGACTGGGGGGCAAGGCCGAGCAGGCGGGACCGCCGGGGCGCCTCGGCCCAGCCGCCGGCGGCCCACGCCTGCTCGATCGCGCTGACGTCCGCCCCGGCCTGGATCAGCTCTACCACCGGCTCCATCTCCTTCGAGGACGTGGGCATCGGGGTGCGGTTACGCAGCTCTGCCCAGGCGCTGCGGACGTCGGCCACGCCCTTCCAGTGCCCGTCGTCGTCGCTGCCCTCGTCCTCGTCGGCGCCCGCACCCACCCCTGCGAGCGCCCCCGCGGCCCAGCCCCCGTGAGCGGCCCCGCCCGTCGCTGCCGCCGCCGGCAGGAGCAGAGCCATCGGGTCGATGGCCTCGAGGTCACTGCCGCTCTCCTCCTCGCCCCACTGCCACGCCGCGCCCCGCCCCTCCCCCTCGAACAGCCCCCCGCCACGGTCCTCGTCGCTGGACGTCAGCACCGCAGCGTAGCGCCTCGGCGCCACGGACGAACGGCCAGGCGCGGCCTCGGCGCGCGCCGCGGCCGCCGCCGTCGCCGTCTCCCTCCTGATCTCCCGACGGTGCCGCCTGTAGCCTCGCCGCTCCCGACGCTGCAGCCCTGCCTCGACAAGCGTCGGCACGTGGACCCGCTGCCCGGGCGCCGCGCCGACCCCGTCCTCGTCCTCGGCAAACCGGAACCAGTGCGCTTGGCGCCACGCCTGCCGCGGGCCAGTGACACGGTCGGTGTCTCGGACCACGGTGCGGGCCATCCGCCTCATGAAGCCGGCCAGACCAGCCGTCGGAAAGCTGCGCGCAACCGAGCGCGTCACCTCGGCGCGCCGGCGGCCCCCAGGGTCGGCCAGTGCTGCATTCTGATCACCAGAGCATGCAGACGCGCGGAGGCGCTCCACGACCGCGTGCAGCGGCGAAGGGCGGGACCCCGCACATTGGTCCCGCCAAACCGCCTGCCAAGCCATCAGCCTGCTGTACTGCCCACCTCCCTGCAACCGATGGGCCGCTGCGCACCAGTGCTCCCCCTTCCCCCCGTTTGTGCTCGCTCTGTTCGTGTGTGGCAGCCCTAGAGGGATGCCGGCCGATTTCAAACCCTCTCGCTCATCCTTGGCCGAACCTGGGCGCGTTGAGTCTCCGAGACTTTGCAACCTCTGCTGTGGCACACCGGAGCAGCGGGCTTCGTCCGCCATGGTTGCAGCCGAGATTATCCTTTCAGTGGTCCCGATCGGGATGCTCGTGGTGGCGGCGGTCGCGGAGGTGTTGGCGATCGCAGCGGCCGTTCCGTCAGTCATGCAGCAAGCCCGTGCCGGCCGCCTGGCAGACCTCAAGGCTGACATCTCGAAGCTCTCCGCAAAGGCCGACTTCGTCCGAGTGTCGAGGCTGGGGCGAAAGGTCGCGATGCTGGAGGCTGCCGTCGCCAAGGCCAAGGTCGCCCTCTCGGACCACTCCATCGCCTCTCGTTGGTACCTGGCGCTCGCAGCGCGGTGCCAGCAGGTCTGGGCGTGTGTTATCGTCGTGCTTTGCCTGGTTGGTCCCTCGTGGGTGGGGCGGGTTCCCGCACAGCTCGCGTTTCCCGTGGCCGGCATCCTTTCCTGGCCCGGCAGCGGGGGCGACGGGACGATCGCAACGCTCTGGTTTGTTGCTGGTATGGCCGCGGTTGGGCTTCCAGCGGGCCGCTTGGCGGGATCGCTCCTGGGCAAGGCTGCGCGGGCCGTTCGGATGGCGACCGAGGCTGACGCGCTGGGGGGCGAGGAGGGCATCGCCAAGAGGCTGGCGGGGGAAGAGAGCCCGGCGGCGGGCGCGGGGGCCAGGCTCTCGCGCAGGGCCAGCGCCCGTGCCAAGTGCGACTGAGGCTGCCGGCAGCGGGCGCCGAGGCCGTCTGCTGCGGTCGGCAGCGGTGTGGCGACGGAGTGTCTGCGGTAAGAGCAGAGCTGCGCGAGGATTGCGCGACAGGGGCGGTGCCGCGCCGGTGCTGAGTGTGCGGGCGGGGACAACAATTGTGCGCTGGGGGTCGGCAGCCGGCACGCTTCCCGCCTGCGCTCAGCCACGCACGCTCTCGCCGCCGTGGCAGCTCTGCCATGCCCCGTCCTCGACCTCACACCCTGCGCCCGGCCCGGTCGATCATGCCGTTGACGCTCTCGATCGACGCCTCCCGCTGCATCGCGTCGGCCTGGCCAAAGTCCATCGCGCTGTCGCCGCCGGTGCTCTCCACCGAAGCCTCCCGGCGGACGGGGCCGCGGGGCTGGGGCGACAGTGCGGCCCTGGGGGGCACGACGGGGGAGGTGCGGCGGCCGCGCCGGCCAAAGGCCGCTGCGGCGCGCGCGGCGGCTGCGGCGCCTCCGAAGCCGAGGGCTGCGGCGGCCGGGACGACGGGCGAGGCACCGGAGCGGGCGAGGGCGCGGGTGGCGGCGGCGCGGAAGCGGCCGCCGGTCTGGGCAGAGCCGGAGCCGTCGAGGGAGGAGCGGCGGGGGCGGCGCTCCGGGTCGCGGAGGGTGACGGGGGTGCGGCGGCGGGCGGGCGCGGCGTCGGCGAGGGGCGTGCGGCGGCGGAGCGGGGTGTCGTCGGCGGCGTCGTCGGGCCCGCGGGAGGCGGATCGGCGCGCGGATCGGCGGTCCGGCGACGGCGGGGCGGCGGTCTTGAGCGGCGACCCGCCGTTGACGACGGGCCCTCCGGCCGGCATGTCGGCGCGCTTCCGTGGCCGGACCCCGCCGAGGACGAGGACGGAGCGGAGGTAGCCCCAGAGCGACGCGGCGACGCTCTCGCACTGCTTGGTGTCGAGCACGAAGCTGTGCGAGTTGTCGTGGGCGTCGACGACGACGGTGGAGGCGGGGAGCCGGGCCCGCATGGCCTCTGGCTCCCCGACGGCGTTCCAGTGGTCGTCGCGGCCGTAGAAGAGGACGAGGCGCTTCCCGAGGTCGGCCACGAGCTGGTCGCTCTCCTCGGCCATGGGCCCGACCTCCTTCATCTCGTGATACGCCATGGTGAGGGCGTTGCGGACGACGGGGCCGGAGACGAGGGAGGGGAGGGCGGCGAGGGTGGAGGGGGAGGCGGACGAGCCGAGGACGAGGCGGGCCACGGCGGCGATGACGGGGCTGGGGAGGAGGGAGAGGGCGCCGGCGAGGCGGGAGAGGGGGCCGGCGAGGAAGCGGAAGACGGGGAAGCCGAGGCGACCCCTGCGGGTGGTGCCGAGCAGCTCCATGGTGGGGTAGACGCCCACGACGCCGAGCAGGGAGGCCGCGGGGAGGGACGCGGCGACGTCCTTGGCCATCCAGGCGCCGATGGAGTGGCCCGCCAGGATGAAGCGCAGTGTGGGGTCCGACGCTAGCAGGTCCGCGAGGAAGGCGGCCTTGTGCCGGGACTGCTGCGCCAGGTCGGGGGCCTCCTCGGGCACGCCGGCGGGGCCGGGGAGCCAGCCGGAGGTCATGACGTCGCCGCCCGTGTCGTACGCCGAGGCGTCAGCGCCCAGCTGGGTGAAGGGCGTGCGAACCGTTGCCGTCTCCGACGTGTGGCCCGCGTGGCTGACGCACACGATGCTCAGGGTCTGCCCGCTCACCGCCGAGAGCTCCCGGAGGAAGTCGGCGTAGAACTGCGAGCCGCCGGGGTTGCCCGGGAACACGACAACGACCACCGCGCCCTTGCCGACGCCCGGAGACGCGCCGCTGGCCTCAGCCGCCGAGGCCGACAGGTCGACCGACATCCGTCCCCGGCGCGCCGAGGGAGCCGGCGTCGGCGTGACCCCCGGCGGAGCCCCGACCGCCGGGAGAACGAGCACCTCGGTCCGAAGGCCCGCCACGCTGATCGTCTCGACGCTGGGATCCCGGCTGCCGTCCTCGTTCGCTGTGCAGATTGTCGTGCGGGGGTCCAGCAGCCACGAGGCCGTGGCCTTTGGCAGCTCCGGGGATGACGAGGCGACGGCCTGGCGCGCCCTGGCTACGGCGTCGCTGTAGTCCCCTCTCCCGGTCGCCTGGGGCGGAGCCGAGAACATGCGCCACGCCCGGATACAGAGCGTGGCCGCGAACCGAAGGGGGGCCGTCAGCACGGCGATGACGAAGGACGTAGCCCACGAAACGACCGCCAGCGGGACCCAAAACGCGACGGCGGTGGTCACCGACTCGGTCTCGAAAAACGCCACCTTGGCCATGGGGCGCACATCCGACCCTGTCTCCACTCCCGGCCTCCACGCGTGCATTTCGGCGGGGTATGAGTTCGCCCGGCCGAGTGTGACGGTGCATTGACTTTCCGCCATTCCGCCTTGAATGCGCACTTTCAAAGACTAGCCACAATTGAATCGGAGCTGAGATTCGCTCCGGGTAGAGTGAACTTCGAAGCACTCTTTGCAAGCCCCCGGCCATGGCCGACGAGCGCGAGGAAGAGTCCGCCTTCTGGTCAGAGGACCAGGATGGAACCGTGATTGAGATTCCCGACGCCGCAACGGCCGGAGATGAGGAGGATGAGGAAGACATGGCCGACGAAGAAGCGGACGGCATCGGCCCCCCGCCCGGCGAGATGGAGGACGACCAGCCCCTGGCTCCGTCGTTCGTGCACGGCGAGATAGGCGAGCCGGTGTACGCGGTGGCAGCGCACCCCACAGCACCCCTGGTCGCGGCCGGCCACGGCGGAGACGGCGTGCGCGTCTGGGACGCACACACCGGCGAGGAGCTGCTCCGGGCGGATGCCTGCCACACAGACTCGGTCACTGCTGTTGGTTTCAGCGCGGACGGGGAGTTCCTGGCCTCGGCCTCGCTGGACAAGACTCTGCGGGTCTGGCGCATCGGCCGGCGTGCCACGGTGCCTCCGACGCTCCCCGCTGGTGCCGAAGGGGACGCAGCCGCCGATGCGGAGACAGGTGACGCAGGCACTGATGCTGCTAGCAGCGATGTGGCGTCCGGGGCCGGTGGCGAGTCTGCGGCCGCAGCCGCAGCCGCCGCCGCGCCGAGCGCCTGGTCCGCCTTGCCCGCCGCGGGTCTGCGTTCTCTGTGGGAGGTGCTCGACGGCAAGGCCAAGAAGAAGGCCAAGAAGGCCGGAGCCAAGGGCTCCAAGAAGGCCAAGGCTGGCAAGAAGAAGGCCGCGGCCGCGCCCTCGGACGAGGAGCTCGTGGCCTCGGCAGGGCCCGTCCCCATGGTCCTCGAGGGGCCCGCGGAGGACATCGAGTGGATGACGTGGCACCCCACTTCCCCCGTGCTGCTCTGCGGCTCTGCCGACTGCACCGCCTGGGTGTTCCTGGCTACGACGGGCGCCTGCATCTCCGTGCTGGCGGGGCACGAGGGTGCCGTCACCGCCGGGGTGTTCGACGGCCCCGGGAAGCGCGTCGTCACGGCGTCCGACGACGGGACGCTCCGCGTCTGGTCGCCCCGCACGGGCGAGTGCAAGCTCGTCGTCCGCGGCCGGGGCTGGTTCGACCCGGGAGCACCCGTGGTCTCGCTCGCCTGCCACCCCACCAAGCCGCTCGCCCTCGCCGGCGGCGTCGACGGCACCGCCCGGCTGGTGAACACCCTCACGGGCCGCATCCTTGCCACGTTCGTGCACCAGACCAAGGCCGCCATCGCCCTCGAGCGGGTGGCCAACCAGACGGCCGAGTCCATGGGACGCGCCATCGACGCCGCCGCCGCGAGGATGCGCGCCGGCGACGAGGAGGTGACAATCCCCATCTCCTCCGCCGCCGAGGAGGCAGTGGCCGTGGAGGAGGAGCTGGGCGGCGCGGCCGCGGCGTCGGCCTCGGCGGGCGACGCCGCCGCGGAGGACGACGCCGCCGACCCAGCCCAGGTGGAGGTGACCCGCGCGTCGATCGAAGGCGTGGCCTTCTGCCCCACGGAGGACCTGCAGCTCGCCGTCACCGCCGCCTCGGACGGCACGCTCCGCGTGTGGGACCTGTCCACCCTCACCGTCCGCGCCGCGTGCCGCCAGGAGGGCAGCATCGTCCGCGTCGCGTGGCACCCGGCAGAGCCCGCGGTGGTGACGTGCGCCAGCGACGGCTCCGTGCGCGCCTTTGACGGCCGCGACGGCACCACCCTCTCCGTCATCCCCGCCCACGCCGCCATGTGCCTCGACATGCAGGTGCGCGTGTGGGCCGCGCCCGAGGGGCCGGGCGCCGCCTCGTCGGGAATCCCCTGGGGGGAGGCCGTGGTGGTGTCGGGCGGCGACGACGGCCGCCTCGCCCTGGTGGAGCTGGGCATCTGAGCCGCTGCCTGACGCGCGCGCACGCGTGCCCCGCAGTGACACTGCCAGCGCGCTGCGGTCAAACACCGTTTCGCTCGGCCATCGACCCCACGCACTCTCCCGCTCACTCCCCCGAGCCGAGGAACGTCGCCTCCGAGTCCTTCCCGCACCCCTTGGCGCCCCAGCCCGCGTTCCACTGCTGCGCCACCCACGCGGCGTGCTGCTTCCTCACGCCCGCGTACTGCGGGTCCTCGGACCGGTCCATCTGCTCGAAGTCCCCGTCGAAGGACGTGCGCCCGTCGTCCGTGTGGTCGAATAGCAGCACCTCGGCCGGCTCCGCGTCGAACCGCGGCGTGCACGTGTCGCCGTCCCAGAGGCGCCACTCCGTGTACCGGAAGTCACGAGACCGCACCGAGAGGCCGAGGTGCGAGAACTGCGAGTTGTGAACCTCGATGCAAGGGTTCTGCACCGGGTCCTGGGAGTGGAAGCAGCGCGGGTACACGCTGAACGCCAGGGGCACGTCGAAGCCCTGCGGCGGCGTCGGCGCCGTGCCCGGGGCGCGCACAGCGCCGGCGTAGGACACGCCGTCGGACACGCCGCTCGGCACCGGCTCGCCCGTGGCGAGCTCGATGACGGTGTTCATGACCGACACCAGCTCCACCGGCTCCTCGACCACGTGGTGGGTCCCAGAGGGGTACCGGACCATGAAGGGGACGCTGGTGCGGTGCTCGCTCAGGCCCATCTTGCAGAACTCCGCGGACTCGCCGAGCCCCCACCCGTGGTCCGCGTGGAACACGATGACGGTCGACTCCAGCAGGTCGAGGCGCTCCAGCTCTGCCAGGGTCTTCCCGATCTGCTCGTCCGTGTGCGTGGTGCCCGCGAAGTAGGCCTGCCGGATGGTGCGGGTGATGTTGTCCGGGAGCGGCATGTACGGCGAGATGGTTAGGTTACGCTCCAGCAGCGGCGTTCGGTGGTTTACCGACGTGCACGAGTAGAAGGCCGGCTCCGGGTCCGTTTTGCGGTTGGAGATGTACGTGGGGTACTTTGGCAGCGGGACGGACTCCAGCGGGTACCGGTCGAACGCGGACTGCGGGACGGCCACGAAGGGGTGCGGCTTCAGGTGGCCCAGGGTGAAGAAGAAGGGCTTGTCCAGGCGCTTGAGGTCCTGCAGCCGCTGCACCGCCGCCTCCGCGAGGACGTAGTCGACCGTCTCGTTGTCCGGGATGACGCACGAGATGGGGTGGCCCCCGTAGGTCTGGTCGCAGATGGTGATCTGGTGGTTCGGGTCGAAGTACTCCCACCCGCCGTCCTTGGGCGTGGTCCACGAGAACGGCTGGTCGTCTGCGGCGGGGGAGGGGGGCAGGGGCGAAGCGTCACCGTCACAGAGAAGAGGGCAGGGTCGCGGCGGCCGCGCTTCCGGCCTCGTGCGCAAGGCTAACCGTTCTTTGGGTGCCCCGGGTGGAAGCTCTTGCCCATGCCGGTGGTCAGGTACCCGAGGTCGTCCTTGAAGTACTGCGGCATCGTCTTGAAATCGGGAAAGTTCTCCCGCGTCGAGCTCATGAAGTTCCAGATCTTGGTGCTCTTGGGGCGGCGGCCCCACAGGAAGGAGTTCCGGCTCGGCGAGCACACGGCCTGATTGCAGTACGACCGGCGGAAGACCACGCTCTCCGAGGCCAGCTTGTCCAGGTTGGGCGTCAGCACGTGGGCAGGGTCCGTGATGTTATATGGGCCGATCTGCGGCCTGAGGTCATCCACAACTGCGGGGGAACGCGGGAAGTGATGAGATGAATCTTGCTGGGCTGGACCTGCGGGGGCGCCCCTGACCACCAGCGAGCCCGAAAGCGCGTCGACGATGCCACGAAGGATAGATGCAATGATTTCTTTCGCACAGCAGGCCCCACCGGGGCTCGGACGTTTGCAGGGCGCAGCACGCCAGCGCTCACGGATGTAAAGCACGTTGAGCGGCTTGGCAGCTGCCAAGGAAGCAGCCGCCATGGCGAGAACCACCACAGCGTTACACCGCATAACTACGGCTTCGGCCGCGAACGAGGCTCGCGGAGCCCGGGGAAGTGTGCGTGATTTGGGGCGCCCTGGCTGGCTTTGCCGCAACGGTGCCTTCGGTGCTTCCATGCCGCGAGAACGCGCGCCAAAAATCATGGCACTATGGTAAGCCAAAGGGAAGTGCACGATCATGGGTTTGAAGGGCAGTTTCAACATCGGATTGCCTACTTGGAAGAGTGCTCAGAAATCGACGGAGTCATCGTCGTCGTCCGTGCCAAAGCTCATCTTGAGCCTCGGGCTGCCACCACCGCTGACGACGCCGTACCGGGGCTCCGGGTGCACGGCACCGCCAGCCGTAGGGGCCACGGCGCCCTGCCCGTCCGCCGCTGGCCCGTTGAACGCCGGCAGGTTCCGCCCCGACTCGGCGAAGGAGAGCGCGCTCGACTCGTCGGGCTTGGCGGCGCGGCCGGACCCCGACGGGCTCCTCTCGTCCGCCTCCGTGTACGGTGAGGCCGGGGAGGAGGGCAGGACGAGGGACTCGTCGGGGCCCCGGCCGTGACCGGCGGCCACCCCCGCCGACGCGGGCGGGGGCGGGCTGAAGGCGGACGAGTGGTTCGACGCCTCGGAGGGGAGCGACTCCCGCGATGCGAGGTTCGCCGAGGCGCGGTGGCGGAGGGAGGGATCGCGGCTGGGCCCCCCCACGTGCCCCGGGGCCCCGTGCACCGGCTCTCTGGACGGGGAGAGGCCGGTAAAGCTGCTGGTCCGTCGCACGGGGCCGTGGGGGGCGGGACCGCCCGCGGCGCTTCGCATGGCGTCCGCTGCGGCCGCAAAGTCGAAGGTCCGGCCCGCCGCCCCGGACTCGGTCAGCGGCACGCTGGGACGGAACCCGGGGCCCTTGACCCCGCTGGCGTCGCCGGGCATGGAGAGTGATGCATCGGACTCGGAGAGCAGCAGGCTGGGGTCCGCGGGGGACAGGAGGCCGCCCCGGGAGCGCCAGCTCGTGGCAGACGGCGGGCCGCCCCGTGCGCCGCCGTGGGCGGGGGGCGTCCCCGCGCCAGTGGAGGCCGCGGCCCCCGAGGTCACCATGAGCCTGTCCGGGTGCCGCCACCTCGACGGGGTCCTGCCGCGGGGCCGACGTCCCGCCGTCGCCGCGCCAGCAGCGTCGCGCCGGTCCGCTGCGGCGGGCGCGGGGGCTGCCTGCGCGCCGCCGTGCCCCGCCGCCACGTCGCTCTCGTCCTCGTCGTCGCTCACGACGTCGAAGGAGTCGGTGGCCCCGTCGTCCGGCCCGTGCACCATCCTCGGACGCGGGGCGTGACTCGACGACCGAGGCGGGGCCGCCGGCACAGGGCTCCCCGCACCGCCCTCGGCCTCCCCGTCCCCCATCGAGTAGTCGGCCGACCCCTCCCAGCTCGCCCCGGCGCCGAAATCCTCCGTGTCGCCCCCGGGCACGCCCCCGTGCCCCGCGAGGCTCGCGGGCGCGCGGCGGGGAGGCGTCACCTGACCCGCGGTGGCAGAGCCCGGACCCGCGGAGCCCTCCGCGGGGCTGTGGTCGGAGTCCACGCTCAGGTCGAGCTCATGCGAGCCGGGGCCGGGCGCGGCCCTCGGCGCACCCCCGTCCACGCCGGCGAGAGCGCTGGGGGTGGGGGCGTCGGTCACGTCGAGCCCCGCCGACGACGCCGACGGGTCCGTCCCCGCCGCGCCCCGCCCCAGCGGCGCCTCGTCCTCCCAACCCTCCCCGTCGTACTCGCCCAGGCTCTGCTCGAAGCTGCCGTCGTCGTCCCCGGCAGAGGATCCGGCCGTCGTGACGGCACGAAGCGCCGCGATCATCCCCGAGCCTGGCTCTGCGCCTGCAGAGCTCCGCGGTGGGGTGTCGCTCGTCTCGTCCGCCAACTCGTCGTCCGCCGGCCCGGGCGCCGGCGCGTCGAAGCCGCCGTCCCCGTAGCTGTCGTCCGCCGCGTCGTCACCGTGGCTGTCCTCATCGCCCTGAGCTCTGCTCGCCCCCTCTTTGCTGCTCCCGGCTTCCTCCACCTCCTTGGTAGCGCCTGGTGCCACAATATCGTCCTCGTCGTCGGCACTCGGCGCCGCCTCCAGCGGTCCGTCCGCCTTCTCCGGCGGTCCGACCTCATCAAGCTCCGCTGTATCGCCCTTGCTGGCCTCTGGGCCCGATGACCGGTGCCATTCCCCCCTGGCGCCAGCACCGACGGAGGCCGGCTCCTCGTCGGAGCCCTCGCCCTCGCTTCCCAACCCCGCCGAGCCCCCTCCTGGTGAAAGCGTTCCCGGGGCCTCCGTCGCACTCCCCGCCTTCACGGG
>Ga0136560_1000281_pt1 | contig 24395 bp, 16 predicted proteins | sample AntRauMeHopE1497_FD_104925 | JGI IMG/M metagenome (GOLD analysis project Ga0136560, IMG submission 104925) | Saline lake microbial communities from Rauer Islands, Antarctica - Metagenome Hop E1 #497 | ecosystem: Environmental > Aquatic > Non-marine Saline and Alkaline > Saline | place... | reverse complement strand
CGGGCCATCCCCGGCCTCTCCTCCGGCTTCGGCGGCCTCCACGGGGCCATGACGCCTGGCCTGCCGGGAGGCACCCCCGTCCGCAGCCTCGCGCAGACGCCCCTCGGGTCCAGGTCCAGGGGCTCCCCCGCCCCGGATGCCACGCCCTCGGCCGCCGGCGCGGGCGTCTCCGCCTCGGTCTCGGCCTCGTTCGACTTCAGCGCCGAGCCGGAGGAGGGCGACGCCGACGCCTGGCACGCCCGCGGCTTCGAGCACCGCAAGCGTGGCGACTTCCGCGCCGCCATCGCGGCCTACTCCCGGGCCCTGGAGGCCAACCCCCGCCACTTCAAGGCCTACTTCAACCGGGCCTTTGCCAACGACAAGCTGGGCGACTTCGCCGCCGCCATCGCCGACTACTCCTCCGCCGTGGACATCGACGGCACCAACGCCTACGCCTTCTACAACCGCGGCATCTCCCGCGACCGCGCAGGGGACTTCAAGGCCGCGCTGGGGGACTTCACCCGCTCCATCGGCCTCCTCCCCCACAACGCCGACTTCTTCCACAACCGCGGTTTCGTGCACCGCAAGCTGGGGGACTTCGTATCGGCCGTCGCCGACTACTCGGCCGCCCTGCGCATCAACCCCAGGCACTTCAAGAGCGTCTACAACCGGTGAGAGGGCCGCCGCCGCCCCCCGCCGTGCCGCACCCGTGCCGCGCGATCGCCTCGCCCGCTCACGGCATCGCGGCCTCGTCCCCACCCCTCTCCCCTGTCATCCCCTCCCCCAACCCCTAACCCGCCCCTCGCAGCGCCTACTCGTACGAGAAGCTCGGCCGCCTCCCCGACGCCCTCGCCGACTACGCCACCGCATGCGAGCTCGCCCCCAAGAACGCCAACGCCTGGCACAACAAGGCCGCCGTCCTGGACAAGCTCTCCCGCGTCGACGAGGCCGTCGCCGATTTCACACGCGCCCTCGACCTCGACGCCGACTCCGCCTCCTCCTACAACTCCCGGGGCCTCGCCCTGGTCAAGCTCGGCCGCCGCGACGACGCCCTCGCCGACCTTGACCGCGCCGTGGAGCTCGAGTCCGGCAACCCCGTCTTCCGCTACAACCGCGGCTACTTCCACCGCAACGCCGGCGCCTTCGAGCAGGCCGCCGACGACTTCCGCGCCTGCCTCGCGGCCGACCCCGCCAACCTCAGCGCCCTGTCCAACCTCGGCTACGCCTGCCGCAAGCTGGGGCAGTTCCCCGACGCCGCCGCCTGCTACAGCCGCGCCCTGCGCATCGAGCCGAGCAACGTCAAGCTCCTCAACAACCGGGCCTACGCCCTGGCCAAGGCCGGCCGGTACGACCTCGCGGTCAAGGACTACTCCTGCGTCGTGGACCTGGAGACCCACAACAGCCACGCGCTGCACAACCGCGGGCTCTGCTACGACAAGCTCGGCCAGTTCGACAGAGCCATCGGCGACTTCACGCGCGTGCTGGAGCTCGACTCCACCAACGCCTCGGCCTTCTTCTCCCGCGGGGCCGTGCACGACGCCCTGGGGGCGTACGACAAGGCGCTCCTCGACTACACCCAGGCCCTCAAGCTCGACAAGGAGCAGGTCATCGACTCGGCCGACGACGAGGCCGAGCCGCCCGGGCCGGCCTCGGACCCGCACCACCCGCCGCCGCACCCGGCGCCCCCGGCCGGCGCGCACAGGCACGCCGCGCCGAGGCCGCCCGTGGCCCGGCCCGCCGCCGCCCCGGGCCCGGCGGCCCTCGCATCGTCCTCCTCCTCCGTGGCCTCGTCCCTAGGCCGGAGCCGCGGGCCCGCGCCCATCGCTGCCGGCAGGGGCCGCGCGTCGGCGTCCCTCCACGGCTCGGGCCGCAGAAGGTGAGGCGGCGGTGCCGCACGCAGCGCCTGCGAGCGAGCGATCGGTGAGTGTTTTTTGTGTTGCGCTGACCCGTGCCCCGAGCGAGCGCCCGAATGCGAGCGAGCGCCGCCCGCGAAATTGCGTCGCATTGCATTGCGGACACGGGCCGGAAGGACACTCAAGGAAGCTTCAGCCCCGAGACGAGGGGTGCGACGCTCACTCCGCGACGGCGGCGTCGTCCGCCGCGGGAACGTCGTCTGCCGGGGCCTCGTCCCCGATGATGGCACCGGCCTCGGCTGTGGCGGCGGCCTCCTCCTGCCCCGATGCGGCGTCGTCCCCGCTGGGCGCCGACGCCTCCTCCTCGTTGCGGACCGCCGCGTCTGCCAGCCCAACGGCGACGCCCGCAGCCGCGGTGCCTCCCGCCGATGCCATGAGGGCGGCCTCGGCGATCGACGGCGAGCTGGCGTCGCTCGCCCCGGCGTCCGGCCCCCCCTCCAGCGCCGCCGGGCCATCCTGCCCGTCGTCGGCGGCTGCCGCCGCGGCCTCGCCCGCCTGCACCGCCGCGGCTGCCGCCGCGGCCGCCGCGGCTGCCACGGCGGCCGCCGCGGACCGCGGCATGCCCCGCTCCGGGTGCGCGGTGCGCTTGCTGCCCTCGAGGCCCGACGACTTGGGGGAGTCCGGGTGGATGTGCTCGTCCTGGGGGTGCTCTACCGTGTAGTCCAGGTGCACGAAGCAGCGCTCTACCGACTCGAGGCGCTCCACTGCGAGCTGCAGGCTCTGCCCGACGTCGTGGGCCTGGCGGAGGTGCATGTCGGGGGGCAGGACGATGTCGATCTCGACGAGGAGGCGCAGGCCGGCGTAGTAGGCCCGGACGGTGTCGACGAAGCGGATCTCGTCGCTGTGGGAGAGGGTGATGGCGACGAGGTCGGCCACCTGGTCCTCGCTGGCGGCGCGGCCGGTCAGGCCCTTGACCTGCTCCAGGCCCTCGCTGATCCAGTTGACGAGGATGTACAGGGCCAGCAGCATGGCCATGATGGGGTCCACGTACCACGCGGAGGGGACGTAGAATGTGATGATGACGGAGACGAGCGTGGCCAGGTTGGACAGGCTGTCGTTGCGGTGGTCCGCGGCCAGGGCCCCGACCGACGCGCTGTGCTCCGCCACGGACCAGCAGTAGAGCATGAGCCCGAGCTTCACCGCGATGCTCGTCCCCAGGCTCGAGAAGGCCCAGGCGTCGATCGTCAGCTGCGGCGGGCCGTTGGCCAGGCCGTTGCCGAGCGCCGTCCCGCCCTCCTGCAGCAGAACGAGCGCGGCCATGCCCATGACGGAGCTGAAGATCACCAGCGATACCGGCTCGAGCTTGGAGCGGCCGACAGGGTACTTGTGCGGGCGGCTCCGCTTCTGCACCACCGCCGTCACGAAGATGATGGACCCGGAGAGCAGGTCCAGACCGGACTCAATCGCCGATGAGATGAGCGCCAGCGAGCCCGACAGTATGCCGGCGATGAGCTTGAACAGGAAGATCACTATGTTGAGCAGGAACGAGACGTAGATGGCCGACTGCACGTGCCACCTCGCCCGGTCCTTCTTGTCCCTTGCGGCCGTGGAGTAGCTGCGGGCGACGCCGTCTGGCGATTCCTCCTCGCCGTCGTCGGAGACGGAGTCGGCAAGGTCCACAGCCCACGCCCGCCCCGTCTTACGCCGGAACAGCGCCCGCTCGATCGCTGCGTTCTGGCGCATGTAGAAGGCTGCCAAATCCCGGTGCATCCCCTTGAGCTGGGCCGCAGGGATGACCGCGTGCTGGTAGTCTGCAACATGCTGCGAAAGGGAGGACGTCACCACCCCCGACGGCAACACAACCTTGTCGGCAAGGGGTGTGTCGGCAAGGGGTGCCTGCGCTGCTACGTCCATATCGGGCGTGTGGCAACCGCGCCGGTGTCCGGCAAAAGCCGGCGCCTGACTTCGACCGTCAAGGGCACGCGACCTATCTCTACAGGGCTGCCCTGCCCTGCCACTACCGGCTCCAGCTGCGACGCGCGTGGTGTGATCTGCGCGTGACAGCGTGTGACTCGACGCTCGCTTGATGGGGTTTCAACGGCGTCGTGCAGTGGTTGGCGCTTGGGTCCGGCCCGACGAGTTCCGAACAAACGCTACAACGGCCGCCGTCACCTTTGCTCCGACGCGGCCCGTGACATCGCGCCGCGATCAGCGCCTGCCCCCATGGCGCTTGTCCCTGGCCATCCGGAGCTGCGCGGCGCTCTGGGACTGCGCCATGCCCCTCGCGAGCGCCGGGTCGAACCCCCTCGCGGCTGACCCGCCCTTCTGTGGGCCCATGGCGCCGGTCGGCGCAGCGCGGCGGGGCGCCCCGGCCGGGCCCCCTGCCGAGAGGGGCGGGAGCGTGCGCTCCGACGCGGACTGCCGCGAGGCGGACCGCAGCGTGGACTCGGCCGCCATCCTCGCCCCCTGCCCCGCCCGGCTCGTGGCCCCGCCCCTGGACACGAGCAGGGCGGCGACCTCCTCGTCCGCGGGGAGCGCCCCGAGCGTGGCGCGGCCCGCGCGCTCCAGCTGCCTCCTGAGGGCGTTGTGGGCGATCTGCAGGTCCCGCGCCTTGGCCACCTCCTCCTCCAGCCGCGCCCTCGCGGCGTCGCGCTGCTGCTCCAGCGTCCGCACGTAGTCGATGGACGGCTGCTCTGCCAGGTCGTTCACGATCTCCTCCTCCACCCGCCGCCGCAGCCCGCTCGTCACGTACGTCCGCAGCGCCGACACCTGCGCCCGGAGCTCCTCGTCCCCCATCGCCCCCACGTCAGACTCCAGGTCCACGTCGCCCCTCGCCGCCCGCGCGTCCAGCTCCTCCTCCAGCCGCCGCAGCCGCTCGTCGCGGTCCGGCGGCGTGCCGCCCCCCTCCACGCCGCCGTCCCCATCGCCGGGCTCCGTCGCGTCGTCTGGCCCCGTGTCCGCCTCCGCGCCGCCGTCCGGGATGCCGCCGAACGCCTCCCGCGTCCTCCCCACCGCCACCTCGAGCGCTGCCGCCGCCGCCTGCCCGGCCCCGTCCTTGCCCGCCGGCGTCCTGCCCCGACGCCTCGACGTCCACGCCGACTTGGACTTCCCCGGACCGCTCAGCTTGACGGACCGGGAGAGCGACGCGGCGGAGGCGCCGGCCCCGTCCGAGGGGCGGGCGGAGCGGGAGTTGGGACGGGAGGAGGGGGCGACACCGCGGAGGCCGGCGGCGATGGCGCCGCGGGTGGCGGCGGGATCGGCCCGCCTGGGGTTGGACGGGTCCACGGGGCGGGCGGGCGGGCGCCTGAGGCCCCGGGGAAGGACGAGCCTGCCGGTGGAGGCGGTCCCGGGCGCGGTGCCCGGCCGGCCCGTGGACCCGGTCGCGCCGAGGTCCAGCTCCGGGGGCGGCTCCTCCCCCGCCTCGATTGACTCCCGCTGCAGCAGCCGGCGTAGGTGCGCCAGCGCCGTGGGGTGCGCCCCGAACGGGTCGTCGGGCAGCAGCTGCGGCGGGACGCGGAACACCCGTCGGCCGGCGCCCGTCACCTCCACGGGGAACCGCCCCTCCTCGAGCTCCTTCACGACCTGCCCCAGCCCCGACGCGTACTCCCACAGGCTCCGGACCTCGGACTCCAGCCCCACCTCCCGCTCCCGGGCCTTGGCAGACCACTCGCGGAACCGCGCCGCCATCCGCGCCATCTGGTCGTCCATCGAGCGCGTCGTCTGCCGGTGCGCCAGCGCTGCCTGGGCCAGCTCCCGGCTCGCGGCCTCCTGCGCCCTCGCCACCGCCCGCCGCCTCGCCTCGGCCTCCTCCGCCCTGACCCGCCCCTCCACCTCGGCGGCCTCCTGCAGCGCCGACTCGGCCACGCGCAGGGAGCGGGGGACGGCGGCGACGAGCTCGTGCTGGTCGTGGAGCAGCGACTGCGAGTGCGCCATCATCGCCGCCACCTGCCGCGAGTACGACGTCGACGTACGGTCCACCTCGTCGCGCGCCGCCCGCGTCGTCGTCTCCGCCACCGCCCGCGCCTCCGCCGCCCGCTCCCGCTGCTCCTTGGCCAGCCCGCGCAGCGTCCCCGTCTCGCTCGACGCCCTCGTCTTGTACGTGCGGAGCTCCTTCGTCAGCTCTGCCACGCGGACCTTGAGCTCCCGGATGACGTCAGTGGCGGCCTCCGTGCGCGGCTGCATCCCGGCGCCGACCGCGGTCGACCGCATCGAGGCGAGGCCGCCGGGGAAGAGCGCCGAGGCGCCGCCGCCGCCCTGCTTGCCCTCCTCGCCCCACGACGCGGCCGTTCCGGTGAGGGACGCGAAGGCGGCCTCCTCCGCGGCCTTGCGATCCCCCCGCGTCGCCAGCTGGCGATGCCGCGGGAGCATGGCCCCGCCGCCCGCCGCCTCCCTCGCCGCGGCCGCCTCCGCCCTCCCGGCGTCCTGCTGCGCCTCGTCCCGCGCCGCGTCGGCCTCGTCCTGCTCGGACATGGGGGGCACGTCGAGCGCGTGCCGGGCCTCCAGCTGCGGCGTGTCGCCCTCCTCGGGCATCTCCCGCGCGAGCAGGTCGTCCGCCCGCGCCGCCGCCGTCGCCGCCCCCTCCCCGCGGCCGTCCGACGCCGCCGATGCCATGAGCCGCCGAATGCCGTCGGCGCTGTAGATGCCGCCGGGGGCCAGGGCGGCCGCGATGGCCTGCCTGGACCACCGGGCGCGCATTGCCTGCCGCATGGTGATGCCCAGGACGCGGCCGTCGGCGAGGCGGATGCGGCCGTCGGGCAGGATGCGGCCGGACATGCCGACGTCGGCGAGGAGGCGGACGAGGCGGAGCTTGGTGGTGACCCGGGCAACGGCGAGCTGGCGGCGGAGCATGGAGCCCTCCCCCTCCAGCTGCCGGATGCGGCGGTCCTTGTCCTCGTCGTCCTTGAGCGTGACGTTGATCTTGGGGCGGTTGATGACGGAGCGGCAGCGGTGCGCGAACTGCAGCGTGGAAAGGCTCTCCTCCACGTCCTCCCCTCGCGGGTGCACCGTGGCCACCAGGGCGGTGAAGGAGTTCCCGCCCAGGCTGTTCTGCAGCAGCCGGGTGAGCTTGCCGTCGCGGTAGGGCACGTGCGCCCCGTCCGACGTCGACGCCCGCATCGTGGGGTCGGACGACGCCGCCCCGGGGCCCGCGGCGGTGAGGGTCTGCGCCTGGAGGGCGACGACGACCTTGCCGAGGGCGGTGAGGGAGGAGTTGATGGCACGCGCCTCCGCCTGCCGCATGCCCTCGGAGGCGCTGCGCTTCAGCCGCTCGCTGCCCGCCAGGTCCACCAGGTTGAGCATGCCGTCCACGGTCTGGCCCGTGCGCCGGTCCTTCTGCAGCACGTGCAGCGTGAGCACGGTGTGGGAGCGGGAGGAGACAGCGTTCATCTTGGTCTCCTGCGTCGCCCGCAGCGACATCCCCCGCCGCACCACCTCCAGCGCCTGCTCCGCCGAGTCCACCTTGAGCACGCTCAGGCCTTCCACGTACACGTTCCCCGCCGCGTCCTCCCGCACGTCCAGCGACTGCTTCGCGTACCGAGCCCCAAAGTCCAGAGACGGGTCCGAGTCCGCGCGCCGCCCGAACGTCCCCGTCACCTTGCTTGCCTCCTCGTACCAGCGGGTGGTGTCCGTCGTCCCGTCCGGCCGCGTGGTGCGCAGCGCGCTGTCCGGCCGCGGCGGCCCGCGCTTCGCGCTGCCGGGGCGGGACTCGGCCGCCGGCGCCGCGCCGCCCGCCGCCACCCCGAGGTCCCGCACCCGGTCCATGTAGACCTCCAGGAAGGAAATCACCACGGCGGTGTCCTTTGCGTGCGCGCGGGTTCGCAGGACGCGGAACAGGTAGTCGACGGCGCGCGGGATGATACCCGGCGCGTCCCCGGCCTCGGAGCCGAACATCGTGTACGTCTTCCCCTGCGAGCGGACAGGCGCGGCGGGAACGGAGGCGGTCGGGGAGGACGGCGGGGGCGGGCGCACGGGGGCGCGAGGGGCCGGGCCGGGGCGCGAGCCGTCGCGCTGCTCACGCTGCCCGTCTGCCCGTACGTGAAGCAGCACGAGTTGTAGCCCTCCAGCACGTGGTCGCACAGCCGCTGGCACGTCTCGGAGAACACCTCCTCCTGCGACGTGGCCGGCCCGTACACCCGGTTGTACGCAAACACGTGCTGCGATGTCGGGGTTGACTTGACCGTCATGCGCGACGGCTGCTCCTCGTCGAGCTTGTAGTACCGCGGGGGCACGCCAGTAGCTCCCGCCGGCGGTCGGAGCCGCACGTAGACCTGCAGGGGGTCGGGGTCGCGCGCGATGTGGGGGTGGCGGCACGAAAACGGCCGCGGGTCCCCCCGGGCCTCGGCGCCATTCCCAGGCACATACAGCCGGACGGGAGCCGTGCCCATGAGGCGCTCTGCTTGCCGTCCGTGTGCTCAGCGTCTCGGGCAAAGGACGGGCCGCGGTGCGGCCTCGGCGCCGGGCGCGATCAATGCGGCGGGTAGCGGGCGGCGCACCTTGACATTCCCGGCCTCCGACACCGGGATGGTCGTGTAGTCGTTGACGGTCGCCCTGGACCCCGCCATTTCCGCAGCCGGCCCTCGCACAGCCCGCTGGGGGCGAGTGCGCAGGAGCAGAGCTCAACTGAACTGTTGTTGTGTTTTGTGCGACGGCCCGCTCGCGCCCCAGAGGCGCACCGGGCGGTTATAGCGGCCTGCAGTTGTGCACCAGCGCGCTTGTCACGCAAACGGGTTGAGGTCATCCAGTGACGCTTCGGTCGGGGCGCTCTGAGACCTTGCGGCGCCGTCCACAGTTGCGGCGCCGGACCTCGAAACAGCGGCGGACGGCCGGCCGACCGCCGACCGCTGGTAGAGGGCATCGAGCCCCGCGCCGCGGAATGCTCCGGGAGCGGACGTCGTCGGGTGGTGGCCGGCCGAGGCCCCCCTGGCGGCCATCATTGCCCCCATGGGGCGGTGCTGCGCGCCCATCATGACGGGCGGCTCAGGGGCGGCGCCCATGGGGCCCGCAGGCGCCGGGGCGGGCGCCGGGGCGGCGAAGAGATCGAGCTCCTCGTCGCCCGCGCCCGGCGCGGCGGGCGGCGCTGCCTGAAACCCGAGGATATCGCCGACGTCGGCATCCACGCTGTCGCTGGCCGGCCCGCCGGGCCTCCGCGGCGCGGGCGCCGGCGAGTCGAACCCGAACGAGTCGTCACCAAAGCCGGCGCCGGCCGCGGGCGCGGGCGACGGCGAGTCGAAGCCAAACGCGTCGTCTGACGGGGCCGCCCTGCCGGCGGCCGGAGCCGCGGCCGGCTCGTCATCGAAGCCAAACGCGTCGTCTGACGGGGCCGCCCTGCGCCCTGCGCCCGTCGGGCCCGCGGCCGGCTCGTCGTCAAAGCCAAACGCGTCGTCCCCCGCTCGCCCGGCGCCGGCGCCCGGCTGCGGCTCGTCGTCGAACCCGAAAGCGTCGTCGCCGCCCGTGCCATCCCCGGCCGTCTCCTCGTCGTCGTCGAACGCAAAGGCGTCGGCGTCGGCGGTAGCCACTGCGGCCGCGGGCGTGCTGCCACCCGTGCCCTCGTCGTCGAAGCCGAACGCGTCGCCATCGGCCGCGGCCGCAGCCGCCGCGGGCGCGGGCGCCCTCCTCCCCGGTGCCGCCGCGGCGCCGCCCGGCGCGGCCTGCTGTCTCCGCCTCCGCGCCGCCTTGGACGCCGCCGCGCCGCCCATCTTGGCGCCGCCCAGGCCCATGCGAGCCATCTGCTCGTCAAGACCCTCCTCCTTGGCCTTCCCGCCGCGCCGCGTGCGGGTGCGGCCGCCACCCTCGCCCCCGACGCGGCCGCTCACCACCCGCTCGCGCTGCCCCGCGGGCGCGGGCAGGCCCCCCGCGTAGGGCGAGCCCCTGGCCGCCGGCCCCCCGGCGTCGTCGGGCCCTCGGCGGGCTTCCGGCCTGATCTCCAGCGCGTCGGTCCCGTCTGCCGTGGTGAGCGCGGGCAGTCCTGCGCCCGTCCTGGCGGCGTCCCCGGCGGCGCCGCGCTCCTTGAGGGCGCGGAACAGGGCTCTGCAGTGCCCGAAGACGGCGTCGGCAGTGGGGCGCTGCTCGGGCCTGGGCGCGAGGCAGGCGCGGATGAGCGTGATGATGGCCTGGGGGCGGGGGGGCGAGGAGGGCACCTTGTAGTTGGCGGCGAGGATGGCCACGCCGGCGGCCTCGGGGAAGGGGTGCCGGTTGTAGGCGAGGGAGAAGAGGACACAGCCGAGCGCCCAGACGTCCACCCTGGTGTCAATGGGCTGCCGGGAGTAGAGGTCAAGCATCTCGGGGGCTCGGAAGTGCGGCGTGGTGAAGCGCTGGATCCGCTCCTCCTCCGCCACGCGGTCCTCCTTGCCGGTGATGGGGCCGGAGCGGTCGCAGACGGACCCGAAGTCGCACAGCCGGAGCTGCCCGTCGCCGGTGACGAGCACGTTCTCAAGCTTGAGGTCGCGGTGCGCCAGCGGCGGGGACAGCGCGTGCAGGTACGCCGTCGCCGACGCGATGCAGCCGAAGGAGCGCACCACTTCGGCGTCGGGGATGGGGAGGCCGTCGCCGACGGACTGGTTGACGCGGTCGAGCAGGCTGCCCCGCGTGCACGCCTCCATGATGACCCGGAACACCACGGCGACGCCGCCGTGCCCTCCCGCGATGCGGTCGCTCCTCGCCGCGATGGTCCGCACGATGTTCGGGTGCGGCGTCTCCGCGCGCGAGAGCCGGAGCATCAGCTTGACCTCGTCCTTGAGCTGGGCCTGGAGCTGGCCGGTCTGCGCGCCTCGGGGCGGGCGGGAGCACAAGAAGCATCATGGCGGTCCGCGCCCGCGCCCGCGAGCCTCGGCGCGCGGCACCCATCGCGCCCCGCGACTTACCTGCGCGATCATTTTCTTCATCACCACGGTCCGGCCGGACGACTCGTCCTTGGCGAGGTACACGGCGCCATAGCCACCTGCAACATGCTCGTTAACACCGGGGGCACATCAACGTCGCGCACCCTGCGCCGCGTCGCCGGTCCAGCGCTCGCCGGAACGCCCAAGGAAACCATGCTGCGGCTCCCCGCCGTGATACAACCGCCCAACGGCCGGGGCGGAAGCCTCGCACGGCCTCACCGTCGGCAATCTTCTTGATGACGGTCACGGTATGGCCACCGATGTTGTGGGAGGTCCCGACCTCTGAATCGGCAGGCGGGGCAGCGGTGCCGTCGGGCTTGGTCATGGCCGCGGCAGCGGCCGCCACCGCGTCCATCGCGGCTCCGAACATCAGGGAAGCGAGCCTTTACACGGAAAGCGGCGCCCTCGCGCGGTCGTCCGCAAGGGTGAGCTTGGCCGGTACGCTTGCGCGGACCGGGCACGCTCAATATTTGCCGGCTTCACAAAGATGTGGCAGAGCGCCTCGCCCAACGGGCGCCGAGCGCGCCGGGCGCGCCTGGCGACAGCTCTGGCCCGCACCGCCCCCTGGCTGCGAGCGGCGGCCATACTTGGCGGCAGGAACCCGAGGCGGAGCCAAGCGGCGGTCCGATCCTGCGACCATGGCACGAGCGTAAGTCGGACGCCGCCGACAGTTGCCTTCAGGCACGTCGCGCCGGCCGCGCGCGTGGCTACCGAGTGCCCACGAGCGGGCGCGACGGACCGCATCCGTGGAGTTTGCTGGCGCGGCGCGCATACCCGCCCGGTCACGTGAACGCTGCCGCGTTGACTGACCCCCGCTTTGCGCAGACGGGACGCTGAGTTCCTGGAGGAGCTCGTCAACCGGCTGGAGCGCGAGCTTCGGTGGTACCAGAAGGAGCTGGGCGTCTCCACGGGCGCGCAGCGCGACGTGTCGGCGGCAGCTTCGGCGGCTGCGTCTGGCGGGGGCGGCTCCCCGCCCTGGTCCACCGACCCGGAGCTGCTCCCGCCGCTCCTCGTGGCGTACGACCGCCGCATCGAGGAGCTCGAGGGCGTGGCGCGCCGCGTGGAGACGCTCGAGCGCGCGGCGAGCGAACTGCGCGCCGAGAACCGTCGGATGCGCGGCGACGTCTCGGCGGCGCTCGAGGGCGGCGGGCGCGGCGGCGAGGGCGTGGCGGGCGCGTCAGAGGGGCCGGGCGGGTCGGGCCTGCTGCTCGAGGGCGGCGCTGACGCCGAGGAGCTGGCTCTGCTGCGCCGGGAGGTGGACGCGCTCCGGCAGAGCGACGAAGTGCGGAAGCGGGAGGCGGCGGGGGCTGGTGAGGCGCTGCGGAGGCGCACGGCGGCGCTGGAGAGCGTGCGGTCGACGGCCCGGGAGATGAGCGCTGCGCTGGACACGGCGCGGGCGCGGGTGGGGGCTCTGGAGCAGGAGGCGCGGCGGTCGCAGCAGGCGGCGGCGGCTGCGGTGGGGCGGGCGGACGGCGTGTCGGGGCGGGCGAGGGCGCTGGAGGACGAGGTGGCCGACGCGAGGGAGGAGGCAAGGGCGGCGACGGAGCGAGCGCGGCGGCTGGAGCAGCTGGTGGAGTCGCTGTCGAGCGAGGCGGCGAGGGAGGGGGAGGCGGCCGCCGACCAGACGGAGTCCTTCCGGGTGAGAGGGCGGCGACGGCGCAGTCGCGATGCATCGCTGCGACCGCTGCCTTGATGCCGCCCCGCTGCCGCCGCCGCGTCGATCTGTGTTGTTTTCCCATCAACCCCGCGCCGCCCCGTCGCAGGTGCGCACCCAGGAGCTGTCCCGCGAGCTGTCGGTGGTGCGGTCGGAGCTGGAGGCGAGCCGCGAGCGGCTGCACGAGGCGGAGATGACGAGCACCACGGCCCAGCAGGACGCGGAGAGCCTCACGTCAGTGGTCACTTCGCTCAAGCAGCAGGTGGCGGAGACCGAGGCGAGGGAGGCGAGGGCCGACTCGAGGGAGCGGGAGGCCGCGGAGCGGGTGGAGGCGGCTGAGGCGGACTGCGCGGCGGCGCAGCAGCAGGCGATGCACGCCAGGCGGTGAGACGAGACGCCCCGGCCGGGGACGGCGCCGCGACGCGTGGCCTGGCCCCACCGGTGCCGCTGCGGCGGGGGCCCAGCGCCCGCGCGAGAGCTTGCATGGCTGCCTGAGCTGTAATCCCACTGTAGCGCAAGTGGCAGGACTGATCCCGCCTGACCACCCGCCCTTTCTGTTGTTTCCTCTCGGTCCGCCCTGCCCGCCGCGCAGGGAGGTCGCCCGGCTCCTGGAGCGGCGTCGCGTGGAGATTGCAGAGGCGCTGGAGCACGAGAAGGCGGCCGTGGCGGCGACCCGGGACCGTCTCCAGGCGGCGATCCACGAGCGTGACGCCGAGGCGGAGACCGGTGCGGTCACGCTGGCAAGGGCCCAGACGCGGGCGGAGAGCGCCGAGGCCGAGGCCAGGGCCGCCAAGGAGGCCAGGGACCGCGAGCGGGGCGCCGTGCGGGCAGAGCTGGAGCGCATGAGCGCCGCGGCGAGCAAGGTGAGAGACGCGGGGGCGGCCCCGGCGCACGTTTTCGCCCCGATCCCGCACGACTGCCACCCGCCGCGCTGCTACCTATCTTGCCCCCGCAGGCCATGCGAACGGCGGCGGACGCGGAGGAGGAGCGGGACGCCGCAAGGGCAGAGCTCGCCGAGTCGCGCAGAGCCGCGAGCGCCGCCGCTGAGGCCAGCGTCCAGCAGACCTCGGCCGTCGCGGCAGAGCTTTCGACGTGCCGGACGTCGCTCGCGGAGGCGGAGGCGGAGCTGGCGACGGAGCGGGCGGACCACCGCGCGGCGGCCGCGAGGGCGGCGGAGCTGGACGGGGTCCTGGAGCGCGTGCGGTCGCAGGGGCGGGCGGAGGCGGAGGCGTTGCGGCGGGACCTGGAGGAGTCGCGGGGAGGGAGGGAGCGGGAGCGGCGGGACGCGGAGGAGCGCGCGCTGGCTCTCAGGGAGGAGCTACGGGGCGCGGCAGAGCGGGAAGCCGAAGCGGCAGAACGGGGCGACAGGGAGGCCGCCAAGGCCAAGGCAGAGCTGAGGGTGAGGCCGCCATCGTGCCGGGATGCCGCGTGCGCCGCGGGCCAGGCGCCGACGTCCGCGCAGAGCCAGGCCCTGCGTCGCTCCCTCGTGCCAGCCGACGCCGCGGCACCGTCACACCGTCCTGCCGACCGATGCCTGCTCCCCCGCCGCACCCCTCCCGTCGTCGCAGGGCGCCATGGCGCAGCTGGAGTCGACCACGTCGCAGCTGCGAGAGGAAAATTCCCGCCTCCGCTCCCGGGTCGACGAGCTCTCCGCTCACATCGCCTCCCTCACCGCCCGGCAGGAGGAGGCGGACGGCGACGCGCGGCTGTCCTCGGAGCAGCTGCGCCGCGCGCGCATGGTCGCCGACGAGGCCAGGCGAGACGCCGAGGACCGCCAGGCGCATATGTCCGCGGTGAGACCAGGCGGGAGGGCGCTCCCCCCGCGCGGCGGCGGTGCCACGCACCGCCCGCAGCGCCGCTGAGGCGAAACTACCGCCTCGGCCGCTGCCCGGCGCATGACCCCACCCGCTTCCCCTGCTCCCCCCGTCACCCCGCCTCCGCCCGCAGCTCATCACCCGCGCCGAGGACCAGGCACGGGACGCCTCGCGTCTCCGCGGGGAGGCCGAGCGAGCGCGGTCGTCGGAGCTGAGGGAGCAGCGCGCCCGCCGCACCGCAGAGACGCGGGCAGCGGCCGTCGTCGACGGGGTGAGCCGAAGCCCGGCCGCTCGGCGCTGCGCAGACGGCTTTCGCGATGGAACCCGCCTGGGCGTTGCCGCGTCCTGGCCGCAGCTTCCCGCTTCGCCGGGCCGCCGCGCAATGCCCCCGCCGCCGCCTTCCACCCACCCTCCCTCCCTCTCGCCGCCGTGACCGCAGTTCGAGGCTCTGGAATCCTTCGTCGCGCAGCGCGGACTCGCAGCCCCCGCAGAGGCTGCCGTCGCCCGCGCCCGCGCCCGCGCCGCGTCCGCCGCCATCTCCGCCACGTCATCGAGGCCCATCCTCCCCCTGGTGGACAGGGCGGCCGACCCGCCCCTCCCGCCGTCCGCCGTCACGCGGTACACCCCGTCGCCATCCCGCGCCCTCCCGGCCTACCGGCCGGCGGACAGCCCCGGCCGCAGCGCGCCGCAGCACCCCCGGGCCGGCCACGACCGCCCTGCCCAGACGCGCCGCTCGCCGCGCCGCGAGGCTGCCCCCGCCAGCCCGGCCCACGCAGCGGCCGCCGGCGACCCTGAGCTCGGCGAGCTCGGCCGGGCCGGGGTCGAGGCCGTGCCGCCTCCCTCCCGCAGCGGCCGCGAGTCAACGGGAGCGGACACGCCGGCCCGTGCCCCTCCCGCCCCGACGGGCCGGCAGGTCGAGGCCGCTATGGCCCGGCCGCGCCGCGGAGACAGCCCCCCCGCGGCGAAGGCACCGCCCAGTCACACGACGAGGGCGCCAGGCACGGGCGTGACTGCGGCCCCGTCGGCCGCACCGGCCCCGGCCTCGTCGTGGACGGCTCCCGCCCCGGCGCCGGCCCCGGCCTCGTCGTGGACGGCTCCCGCCCCGGCGCCGGCCCCGGCCTCGTCGTGGACGGCTTCCGCCCCGGCGCCGGCCCCGGCCTCGTCGTGGACGGCTTCCGCCCCGGCGCCGGCCCCGGCCTCGTCGTGGACGGCTCCCGCCCCGGCGCCGGCCCCCTCCTCGTCCCCCACCTCGGGCGACGAGGCATCGGACGCAGCAGACGATTTCGGCGACGACGACGCGGCGTCGCCTGGCGCCGGCAGTGACGGTTCCGACGGGCAGCGTGCCAGTGAGGCATCACCGGACGGGCAGGGCAGCCCGACCGGGCCGGCCGGCAGGCAGGCAGGCAGCCTCGCCGCCCGCGGGTTCGTGGCCGCCCCGGTGCCTGCCCCGACCCCCGCCGTGACGCCTGTGAGCCCCGGGATCGGCTCGGACGGCTACGGCAGCGCCAGCTTCGAGGAGGACGCGGGAACCGGGGCTGCCGCGGCGCTGCCCGCGGGCGGCGTGGACATGTCCGGGGCGGAGGAGGAGGACGCCTTGCAGTTCGACGAGTTCGACGGCGAAGACCTGGATGACGTGGCAGAGGCAGAGCTGGACGACATGGAGGCGGGGGGCACGCAGCAGGCGGCGCCCGGGCGGGGCGAGGAGGCTGGCGGGGCGGAGGGCGACGCGACGGGGGAGGACGTGTCGTTCGGCGACGACGACCTGGACGACATGTACTGAGTGCGCGCGAGTGCGGATCGACGCGCGTGAGCCGGCGGGCGCACTTGCCGCGGCGTTGCAAACAACCAGCACGGGCCCTGCCGCTGGCCCCGCGCACACAGTCTCAGGCCTCAAAATCAGGGAAGCACTCGGCAAACGACTTCTGCGCCACGCGGGGGACACAGAGGCACCGTGGTGGGAAGGCGCGTCGGCAGCGGCAGGCACCGCTGGGACGCGCGGCGGGCTCACTGTCGAGTGCTTGGCCTCCACGTGCTCCTTCAGGCCGCCCTCCTTGACGGTGCTGACGAATGCTTGCTGCAGGGTCGACGACAGGGAGCGCAGTGCGGTTGGTGCCCAGCATCGCGGGGCGAGCAGCGTCAGGATGGTCTGCCGTGGCTTACCATGCAGATGGCGCACTTGTTCTCGACCCCGCCGCTGCGCTTGGCGATCCCAGCCATGCCGCCTCCACCTGCGCAGCATAGAATGGTACCGGGAAGCGGTTGGAGCACACCGCCGAGGGAAACAGTGCTGCGTGACGCTGCCAGCGTGGCGGCTCACTTGCCTTCATCTTGGACACCTTCGCGTCGCGCTTGGCCTTATCCTTGCGAGCGCCTGCGAGATGGTGGAGCGTGAAGGCCGCATCGATCGAGCGGGGCGAGAAGCACAGCACCAACGCTTTGCCAGGGCATTGACTCCGGCACCGCAGGGTGGGTGATCGGCACCGACTCACGGGCGTTCTTGGAAGCATTTGAGCCCTTTCCCATTGTGGCTGCCGGGGCACGACGGTGTGGCCGCGCTCCGCCTCAGTGGACGCGACTGCTCGTCAGCGCGCTCCTCTGCCAAGCTTCCTTGCAGCCCGGCCACTGGCAAGCCACGCCGCCGGGGCCTCACCCATGACCGATGCGATCCAGGCTGTATGAGACGGACCGTGTCCGCGTGTGGAAGGCGCCATGCGAGAGTGCCACGGCCAGCATCGCCTCCACCGAGCTCGCGCGGTGCCTGGGAGAGCGGACGGTGGAAGCCCTCGTCTCCCAGGACGGCGTCTGCGTCGGGCACCCGGACCTGCGCGTCGTGGACCCCATCCTTGGCCGTCAGCTCGCCGTCGCGCTTGCCTCTCGTGAAGCCGCTCCCGCTGCTATCCGGGGCCGGTACCTCGCACAGCTCGAGCTGGGCGCTGACATCCCCGACATCGCACACCCCGCGTTTGACGTGTGGCAGGGGTCCATGCCTCCGGGTGGCGTGAGCCGGAACCTTTGGGCGTCCGCCGACCCCGTCGCGACCAACTGCCACTGCGACGACCGCCACAACCACCTGCACGTGGTGCTGGGGAGGAAGGTGCTCACGGCCGTGCACCCCTTGTGCCCCATGCCGGGCCGCGGCGGCATCTGCGACCACGGCGCGGCCAACCACTGCGTGGGGCACGGCGGCCGCGGCGTCGGCCCGGCCGAGATGCTCCGCGTCGCCCGGGACTGGGCGCTGGCAGACTGCCGGGAGCCCGTCGCGCGGCTACTGGGCGCCGACGGCTCCTCGTCGCTCGTGCGCCTCGACGCCGACGTCGCGTCGCTGTGTGCGGCAGAGCCCGCGGCCCCGGCGGGCGCCGCCCAGACCGATGCGGGCGAGGCGGTCGTGGCCGCGGTGGCGGTGGTGCCGGCCGGATGGGTGGTAAGCGTCCCCGCGGGGTTTTGGCACGCCGTGGCGAGCGACGCGGGGACGCTGGCCGTCTCGAACTGGCTCCACGCCCCGGAGCCGAGGCCCTCCGAGCCGGGCGAGGCCCCCAGCTGCCTCCGGTCGTGCCTCGGGACGCTCCTCTCGGAGCGGGCGGCCGCCGCGGCGCGTGGGCTCGCGCGCGACTGCCGTGGCGCCGTCGTTGCGTGGCTCGCGGCGTCCGACGGTGACGACGGGGCGGATGCCCCGGGCCGCGGCTGGCTCGCGCAGGTGCTGGCCGCGGCTCTGGCGCTGCCTCCCGGCGGCGTTCAGGGCAGGGCCGCCAAGCGCCCGGTCGACGACGTCGATCTGGTCGCGGTGGCGTTGCCAGCAGCGGCGGGGCGCCGAGCCGCGGAGGAGGAGCACCCCGATGGCGCGGAGGCCCCGGCCCGACGGCCAAAGCGGGCGAGGGCAGCGGCCGCCCAAGCGGCGGCGTCGGCCGGTGGACGTTCCCCCGACGGGACCACAGCCCCGGGCGGCCGGGACGCCCCAGGCCGGATAGACAGGCCCGCGCTGCGCGCCGGCCCGCTGCTGGGCGCGGCCCTCCTCGCACAGCCCTCCGGCTCGGAGTTTTTCGGCGTCGCCGACGCGCTCTTACGGGGCAGCAGGACGCGATCGGCCCTCGCGGGGTGGATGCACCGGATGAGCAAGCCGGATGCCGCGACCGGTGCGGGTTCCGCCCTTGCGCTGAGAGTGCTTTCCTCCATGTTCGAGGGCGAGGTTGCCAGCCAGGCACTCGCCCTGGCAGCGCGCGAGCGAGTGGCCGGGACGTTAGGCGTGGCATGCCTTGATCAGCGGGTGGTGGGAAGCGCCGTCATCGGCTCGTGCCGGGCGGCGCTGGTGGAATCGGGAGAGCCAAACGCGGACGACCGCTTCGCGGCCGCCATGGCCTCCAGCGCCAAGGCTGCGTCACAGGCAGATCTGGCAAAGCTGTGGGTCGAAGTCTCGCGGGGCACAGCGTAACGGGAGTCACCAAGGGTGGCCGCGCCTGGTGGTGTCCGTGAAATACCTTGCTCCGCCGAGGCGCCGCTTCAGAAAACTCTCGCCCACTCACGCGCCCGCGCAGCCCCGCCACATGGCTGCTCGTGACGAGCCGTGGGTTTTTCGCTTCGCCGATGGCACGGTGGTCGCCGCCGTGGAGGACAGCACCACGTACCAGGAGATCTCGCCCGAAGGCCACGTGCGGTTCACGTGGGCGTGGCTCCGGGGCGTGCCCCCGACCGAGGCCCTCGAGCTGTTCGACTCGGACCGCAGCATTTACATGCGAATCTCTGCCGACAAGGCCGAGCTGAGCGGCGACGGGGCAGCATGGTCGGGGTTTGATGTTTCGCCCGGGGCTGGCTCAGCGGGCACATGGTGCCCTGCTGGGGACGACGCCCACGGCTTTGTTGTCGTGGGCGGCGAGCACCAGCCGACGGCGTTCAAGTTCGACTGCGGGGGCGGGATGCTGGCCGAGCGGCACGGCGAGGTCGTCGTGTGGACCGAGCACAACGCCGCGGGAAGCCCGTCGTACAGCTTCACCCAGGCGAGCGCCGTGCGCACCAGCGCCGAGTGCTGGGAGCTCCTGATCCAGGACGCGGCCCGTGGCTGCTGCGTGCGCCTCGTCTCGGGCATGGCCACGCTGTTTTTCCCGTCGCACCCGTCCGAGGCGCTCGCCGCCCGCGTGCTGTCGGCCAAGGACTTCAGCCCCTTCAGCCCGCGCGAGGGCGCCGACTCTTGCGGCTCCTTCGTGGCATCTGACCCGAGCCCATCGGTGAGCGTCCTCCTCGGCCAGACGGGCAGGTACGGCGCCTCCGGCGCGGAGCTCCCCCCCATGGAGCGGCAGGCCAAGGCCTGGGCCTTCGCCGTGGCCCCCGAGAACTACCTCAGCATCGCGGCCGTGGACCCCGTGGCGGCGACCCGCAACCCCTTCCGGGCCAGGGCCCTCCGACTGCAGGCCGCCCCCGCCGAGGCCGCCGGCCTCCTCGCCATCCCCACCCTCGACGCCGTGCGCTCCCGCCTCCCCAGGCCCCACTGGCCCGCCAACGACACGGCGGTGCGCTGCTACTGGCGCGTCTGGGAGCTCGCCTTCGACAACCTCACCCCCCGGAAGGTCCCCGCGGAGGCCCGGAGCAGGACCCGCGTGATCGGGCTGCCCTTCCCCTTCGCGGACACCGCCTTCAGCGACTGTCTCTTCCTCTGGGACAGCATCTTCATCCTCGCCTTCGCGCGGTACGCCCGCCGGGCCTGCGGCCTGTGGCAGGGCACCATGGACAACTTCTACGCAACGGCTCTGCAGGACGGGTTCATCTCCAAGGAGCTGCGGCCGTCGGGCCACTTCCAGTACCACCCCCACGACCCCTGCTCCACGGGCCCGAACCTGCTGGCCTGGTGCGAGTGGGACCACTACCGGGCCACGGGGGACCTGAGCCGGCTGGCCGACGTCTTCTGGCCGCTGGTGTCGTACCACCGGTGGACGCGCAGCCACCGCACGTGGCAGAACGGCACGTACTGGTCCAACGGCCTCGCCTGCGGCATGGACAACATCCCCCGCGCGGACCGCACCGCCGCGGCGGGGGACGACCTCTTCGCGCGGGACGCTGCCGCGGGGGCCGGGGCGGGCGCCGCCGGCTCCTCCAGCGCCTCTGCCGGCGCCGCCGACGTCACCCTCCACTGCCCCTGGTTCAGCCACGGGCACATGTCCTGGGTCGACGCCACGGCGCAGGCCCTGCTCAGCGCCGAGTGCATCCTCGCCATGGCGCGGGTGCTGCAGACCGCCCGCCCCGCCGGCGGCATCGCCATCTCGGGCGTCGCGGACATGGCCTCGGAGGCCGAGCGGCTCCTCGCCTTCCTGCAGGACACCGCGTGGAGTCCCGCCACGGCCCTCTTCCACGACGTGGAGCAGAACGGGGAGCGCACTGCCGTGCGGCACGTCGGCGGGTACTGGCCCCTGCTCGCGGGAGCCGCCACGGCGGGCGCAGCCACCCGCGTGCACCGAGCCGGGAACACCCCAATCGGGGAGCCCGACGCCGCGCTCCCCAGCGACCCCCTTGCCACCCGAAGGGCAGCCGCTGCCGGCGCCGCGGCCGCGGCCGCCTCATCCCCCTCCCACGCCCGCAGCGCCGCCGTGGCAGCAGCCATGGAGGGTGTCCCCAAGCCCCCGCCCGTCCTGCCCGCCCCGTACCCCCGCCCCCGCCAGCGCACCACGCTGACCCTCCCGCCCGGGGTCGTCGCCGCCGCAGAGGCCGCTGACGCCGCCGCGGCGGCCGCGTCGGCCCCCCCGCGGGCCGGCAAGACCGTGCGAGTGGTCGCAGCCCCGGGACGGCCGGCCGCGCGCGCGGCCTCGGCGCAGGGCAGGAGCGACTCTGACGTGGGCATCGGGACAGACCTGCTGCGAGACGTCGAGATCATCGCCCGCTCGGGAAGCGGCGGCAGCGGGGACGCCGAGGACGAGGACGCGGCGGAGGAGGGAGCGGCCGCGGCGGCCTCCTCCTCCCAGGCCCGGACGCCTCGCCCCCCTCGCTCCCCTCCCGCCCCCCGCCCCGCGGCGCTGCCCGGCATCGCCTCGTCGCAGCTCCTCGCCCTCCCCAGCGCCCGCCGCATGGCAGAGCTGCTCCACGACCCGGAGGCGTTCGGTTGCGCCGTGGCGGTGCCCTCGCTGGCCAGGGACGACCCCTGCTTCGACGAGACGGGCGGCTACTGGCGGGGCGGCGTGTGGTCCCCGACCACCTACATGGTCCTCCGCGGCCTCCGCCGCGCCGGGCTCACCGCAGACGAGCACGCCATCGCGCTGCGGCACTGCGAGGCGGTGTGGAAGGTGTTCGAGACCACGGGAACGGTCCACGAAAACTACGCCCCCGTCAAGGCCGCCCCCGGCCGCCCCGCAAAGCCCGACTTCGTCGGCTGGAGCGGCCTCGGCCCCGTCGCGTTGCTCATCGAGAGCGTCTTCGGCATCACAGTGGACTGGCCGACCCGGACGCTGGTCTGGGTCGTCCGCCTCGCTGACGAGTTCGGCATCGACGAGCTGCCCGTCGGCCCCAACGGCGTCGTGTCGCTCCGCTGCGCCAAGCGCTCCAGCACGACGGAGCCCCCGAGCCTGACGGTCACAACGGACTCCCCTCTCAAGCTCATCGTGCGCTGGCCTGCGGGCGACGCGCCCTCAGCCGGCGAGAGGTCCAAGACGGTGACCCTGTCCCCTGGCTCCCAGGAGATCCGCTGCTCGGCTTGAGCGTCCCCCGTTGCCCCTGTGTGCTGTCACTGGGCGCGCCGAACCATTGGAACATTGACCTCCGCCACCAATGCGACGCTTCGCGTAGTCGCTGCCCTCATGACCACTCCCAGCGGGCCTACGGGTCACTCTGAGCAGAGCACTGCTTCAGAGCAACCATTGATACGGTGATTGCCAGGGAAGCCGGTCAGTGTTTACTGCGAGGTCACAGCGGCACATCGACCAGCTGGGCAAGCAGCAGCCAGATTTGCCCAGATTATGGAAAGTGAGGCTGCATGGACGGATGTCAAGCCCCTGGCTTCCACCTCCAAGCTGCGACCTGATTTCCTTGGCGTAGTTCCCACAACGCCGACAACAGTTCACGAGGGTTAAACTCAAAGTTCAAAGGGGGCCGGTGTATCACGGAAACCTGCATTCTGCGGGTTGTGCAATGCCAGGGTTGCGCACACACATCGCAGCTGCCAGTCAAAGTGCAGTGGCAAGATACGCAAGGGAAACGAAGTTAGCCTGCAGCCCTGACACACCAGCTATGTGCGTGGGTGAGGCAGTGGCTCTTGCCCTCGACGATCCCTCGATGCAGCAGATTTCTCTCCGGCCTCAGCCTGGAGGCTTTGCGGCGCAGCCACAACAGACACACCTGGCCAGCCTGTTGGTGCGTATGTTAGCGCTACGGGATGCAGCCTCGGCCAACTCATTCCGCCTCGTGTGCACACTCAGTCTTAGGCACGCTCTTCAGGGACAGCGTCCGCAGCCTCGGGCATGTCGACGTCCACGATACCCGGACCGTCTTCCAAATCGTCAGCGCTCCCGCTGGCGGCTACGCCTGAGCCGCGCTCCGCCTTCAGGGCCTCGAGCCACGTTGCCGGCTCTCCCCGCGCCACCCGCTCGGCCATTGTCTTCTTGACCAGCTCCCTCAGTGCCTGGGGCTTACCCCTGCCCAGCATCACTGGCCTGGTCTCGAGGAGGTACTTGTCAAGGCCGCCGCGCTTGTCGATGACCTTCAGTGCCTTCGTGGTGACCTTGAGCCGAAGCTTCGTCTCCAGCGCATCGCTCCACAAGCGGACCCACTGGGCGTTGGGCTTCCAGATGCGCCGGGAGCTGCGAAAATGGTCCGGAAGGGCGAGGGGGCGGGGTGGCAAGTGCGTGGCCACGCCAACCGCCGCGCCCAGGACAAGGATGCCGCAAAGCCCGCTGCTCAGCGACGGGCGTTTATCAATGCATGATGCCGGGCGCAAGTCTCACGCCCTGAGCGAGTGGCTGCGGTTGTTTCCGGCCCTCGTCATTTTGCCGTGGAAGAGGCCGCGCTCGGCACGCTTCATTCGGGCGCCTCCTGACGAGGCCTGACGGCCCAGGACCATGGACGCAAGCTTGGACGCCATGCCTCGAGGTTCAACTCCGGCCGATGTGTCCCCAGCACGGTTAGGCGGGCATGCGTGCGGGTGCTGGCAGAGCGCGCCTGCCCGGCACGTGATGGGTGCTCCGTCGCGGCCGGGAAACGTCGTGCGCCAGCCATCTGGGCACTCATTCGCCCTCCACGTACCCGTCATGGCCGCGGCCGGCAATCCGTTCGGCGACGCCGACGAGGCTTCTGCGGGTAACCCGTTCGGTGACACGGAATCCCCGGCACCGGGAGCGGACCCATCGGGCACACTGGCCGCTGACGCTGGAGCAGGCGCCGGTGCTGATGATACCAGGCCTGCTGCGGGCAATCCGTTCGGGGATGCTGCGCCGGCGGAGCCGTCGTCTGGGGCTACGGCTGCACCAGCTCCGTCGTACGAGGACGACGGGCCCCTGCTCGAGGCCAAGATTGGCGAGGTGAGTGCTGCCCGATTGCCCTTTGTCTTCGGCGCGGCCGGGTCACCTTTGACCGACGCTGCGATGCGAGGCGCGCTGGGTCGCCGACCGAAGCTGTTCCCGGCGCCCCACCACCGCAGCTCGAGAAGCAAGGCGAGCCGAAGCGCATCATGGGGGTCGCGGCGGGGAAGCCGGGCTGGAAGCGCCGCTGGATCCGCATCGACGGCATGAAGCTGACCTACCACGCGACGGAGGAGGACGCCGAGGCGAGGTCGCGGCCGATCAAGAACAACTCCGTCAACCTCACGGGCTATATCGTGGTGGCGGTACCGGACGATGCCGCGGTGGGGCCGGGGTGCATCGAGCTGCTGCCGACGCTGCCGCACCTGGACCGCGTGTGGGTGTTCCGGGCGCCGGGGGGGTCGGCAGAGCGCGACGTGTGGGTGCGGGCGTTCGAGCGGGGAGGCTGCCTCAAGGCTGACGACAGGCGGGCGGTCGATGCGGTGGCGAAGCGGACGGAGGAACGCGCCGGCACGGCCAGATGACGGCCGGGCAGGGCAGCGGGCGGAGGGGCAGTCGGTGCCGAGGCCCAGCAGACAGTCGTGTGCGCGTCGGCGCGAAGCCGTGCCTGCTCGTGCGTCGGTGCGAAGCCGTGCCCGTTCGTGCGTCGGTGCGAAGCCGTGCCTGCTCGTGCGTCGGTGCGAAGCCGTGCCTGCTCGTGCGTCGGTGCGAAGCCGTGCCTGCTCGTGCGTCGG
>Ga0136560_1000279_pt1 | contig 24488 bp, 13 predicted proteins | sample AntRauMeHopE1497_FD_104925 | JGI IMG/M metagenome (GOLD analysis project Ga0136560, IMG submission 104925) | Saline lake microbial communities from Rauer Islands, Antarctica - Metagenome Hop E1 #497 | ecosystem: Environmental > Aquatic > Non-marine Saline and Alkaline > Saline | place... | reverse complement strand
TCGCCGCGTGGAACAAGGTGACCAAGGAGGACGGCGGCGCCGCCCGGCCCATCGCCTTTGAGCGCGTCGACGTCAACACCGAGTTCGACCGCTTCAAGGCCCTCGTGGCGTCCTTCCGCCCCCACACCATCGTGCACCTCGGCGAGCAGCGCGCCGCCCCCTACTCCATGAAGGACGACCGCACCCGCCGGTACACGGTGACGAACAACCTGGGCGCCACCCACGCGGTGCTCAACGCCATCGTCGAGGTGGACCGGGACATCCACCTGGTGCACCTCGGCACCATGGGCGTGTACGGCTACGGCGCCGTCGAGAACGTGATGCTCCCCGAGGGCTACGTCGACATCAAGATGAAGGACATGCACGGCGAGTGGCGCGACAAGTCCATCCTTCACCCCGCCTACCCTGGCAGCGTGTACCACATGACCAAGACGCAGGACGCGCTCTTCTTCCAGTTCTACGCCAAAAACTACGGCGTCGCCATCACCGACCTGCACCAGGGCATCGTCTGGGGCCTCCACACCGAGGAGACCCAGCGTCACCCCGACCTCATCAACCGCCTCGACTACGACAGCGACTACGGCACCGTCCTCAACCGCTTCGTCATGCAGTCCGCGTGCAGCCACCCCCTCACCATCTACGGCACCGGCGAGCAGACCCGCGCCTTCATCCACATCCAGAACTCCATGGAGTGCATGCAGCTGGCCATCGAGAACGCCCCCAAGCGCGGCGAGCAGGTGCGCATCTTCAACCAGATGACCGAGTGCCACCGCCTCCTCGACCTCGTCGCCATCATCAAGCGCGTCTTCCCCGGCACCGAGGCGTCCTTCGTGGACAACCCCCGCAAGGAGCTCCGCTCCAACGACCTCAAGGTCACCAACAAGAAGTTCCTCGAGCTCGGCCTCGTCCCCGTCCTCCTCGAGTCGGACCGCGTCCGCGAGATCCACGACGCCGTCAAGGCCTTCAGCCACCGCTTCGACGCCCGCCACGTGCTCCCCACAAGCTTCTGGTGAGGCCCCGCACGGCGCCTAGCCCACCCCAGGATCGCGGCGAGGGCGTCGCTCGCGGGCGCTCGCGTGACGCGTGACGCGCGCGCCCAGCAACGACCGCCCGGCCGCCAGCCCTTGCGCTCTAAGCCCCTTCCAAGCTCACACGCACGCGCGGCCGCACCGCGCGCGACTGACGAGCCTTCCGGGACCCCGCTCCCCGCTTCTGCGCGCTACCCGCCCCAGGGTCACCGCTTGCGCGGTGGCGCGTCGCCCCCCCTGCCCCTGACTCGGAGGCGCAGGGGCACGCCCCACAGGTCGAACTCCTCCCGCAGGGCCGCGACGAGGAACTTGGCGTAGGACGCGGGCAGGCTCGCGCGGTTGGCGAAGAGGACGAACGTCGGCGGCCTGGCGTTGACCTGGGTGAGGTACCGGAGGCGCAGGGGCGCGAGGCGGGTCGTCGGCCTGCCCTTGTGCTCGTGGGACCTGGCGGAGCGGACCTTGGACCCCGCCGGGGGCGGGTGCGTCGCCATGACGCGGCGGAGCCACGCGTTGAGCATGGCCGTGTCCACGCGGCGGCTCCACCGGTCGTGCGCCGCCATCACCTCGGGCATCAGCGCGTCGACACCGACGCCCGCGAGCGCGGACATGGCGACGACGGCGGCGCCCCGCGCCTCCCCCACCGCGCGGTCGACCTGCAGCGCGACGTCCCCGAGCATCGCCGCGCGGTCCGGCACCCCGTCGACCTTGTTCACCGCCACCACGACGGGCCGCCCTTCCCTGGTGATGACGCTGGCGATGGCGGCGTCCTGCTTGGTCAGGCCCTGCTCCGCGTCCACCACGAGGACCACGACGCCGGCGCGGCCCAGGGCGGCCCTCGCGGCGGCCACCGACGCCGCCTCCAGACCGGCCCCGGACTGCGACCAGTCCCACCGCCCCGCCCGCCGCATCCCCGCCGTGTCGATGAGCGCGATGTCCCGCCCGCCGTGCGTCCAGCGCACCTCCGTCGCGTCCCGCGTCAGGCCCGCGGTGGGGCCGGTCAGGAGGCGCTCGCTCCCCACCAGGCGGTTCACCAGCGTGCTCTTGCCCACGTTGGGCCTCCCCACCACCGCCACGGCGACCTCGCCCACCGTCGCAAGCTCGTGGCGGCGCCGCGCGAGGCGCTCGCTCCGGGCCGCCGCCGCCGACGGCTCCGCAGCCGCCTCCCCCGCATCCTCCGCGGCCTCGCCGGCCGCGAGCCCGCCGCCGCCCCACTGCTCGAGGGCCGCCTCGAGGACCAGGGCGCCGCGGGCGGCCGCGCCGTCGGGGTCCGTGCCGCCCCCGCGCCCCGCTTCCTCGACGCCAGGCGCCGAGGCGGCCGCGACGGGAGCGCGGCCCCCTGCCTCCCGGTCCGCCGCCGCCCCCACGGCGTCCGTCAGGTGGCTGATGAGCTCCGCGAGCCCCTGCCCCTGTGCCGCCGACACGCCGGCGCACGCACCGCCGCCCAGGCCGAGCCGTGCGGCGTCGCTCTGCGCCAGGGACCACCACTCGTCGCTTCCCGCCGCGTCGGCGACGCCGTCCGTCTTGTTGTACACCACGAGGACGCGCCCCCCTTCGCCGCACGCCGCGCGGCCGAGGCACCGCCGCAGCCACTCCGCCAGGTGCTCGTCGTCCGCCGTCACCCCGGCCCGCGCGTCCAGCAGCACCCACACGGCGTCCGCTGAGCGCACCGCCGCCTCGGTCTGCTCCGCCATGCGCCTGGCAACCGTCACGCCGGCGGCGGGCACGGTGCCGCCGCCCTGCCCTCGCGCCGCGGCGCCTCCCGCCGCCCCGGGCGTGGCAAACCCGGCGCCGTCGAGGGCGGAGCCCCACGCCGCGGCCCCCGCCTCCTCCTCCGTCCTGGCGCGCAGCGAGGCGGCCATGAGCGCCGACCCGCTCTCGAGGGTCCCCGCCTCGTCCACGCCCCGGTGCTGGACCCGCCCGGGCGCGACCCCGACGCCCGCCACGTCCCCGCCGTCGTCGTGCTCCAGCCCCGCCGTGTCGACCACGTCAAACTCGAGCCCGGCGAGCGATGCCACCCCCTCCTTCCAGTCTCGCGTCGTGCCGGGCACGGCCGAAACGATGGCAGGGGACTGCCGCCTCGACGACGAGAACGCCGACGCCGCCCCCGTGCGCCTCCCGCGGCCCTTCAGGCTCGAGTGGGCGCCCTTGACCCCACAGAGCAGATTAAAGAGCGTGCTCTTCCCGACGTTCGGCCTCCCGACCAAGGCAACGCGGGGCCGCCGGCCGAGGCGCTCCCACGGGGACACAATGGCATCCTCCGCCCCCACCGCCGCGCCGGCCCGAGGCTCCGCCCGCGGCCTCGTCTCTGCGAACCTGCCCCCCGTCACGGGGTCAAAGTGCGCCGTCCCTGCCACGCTGCCGTCCGCCGCGGACGCCGCAGCAAGGCGGCGCGCCTTCTTCTTCGGCGATGCGCTCATCCACCTCGCGCCCCCGCTCCCATTGCCGGGCGTGCAGATGGAACGAAGCCGCCCCGCGGCGTTTGCGAGTCTGCGCATTCCGGCCACGGCCAGGGGTGATGATGGGGCGCAGGCTCTTCGCGGCGACCAGCAGGCGCAGCCTGCGGCCGATTCCCGGGCAATGCGGCGCGGGGCAGTGACTGATTCAGCGTCCGTGACTGGGCGGGCAAGGGGTGCGCTGTGCCGTTGTGTGCAGCAGCAGCAGCAGCAGCAGCAACGTGCGGCGGCGACGGGAGTGAACGCACCGCCCTGCTCAAAGCTCTAGCGCCCCGGCGAGAGTAGCCACACAGAACCACCGGCGCAGGACAAGCCTCACAAGTGGGAGCCGGCATGCCCTCGTCGAAAGCGGCCACTGCCATTCCATGGGCCCATTTCGCGGACCGTGAACCCGGACATACAACAACCGGCTGAGGCCGCCCAAGACCGGCACCTGGGATGCGCTCGCGCCCAGGTCCGTCAATTCGATAGCGCGCACCGCAACAGGAGGGCAAGAATGCCCGGGGATCTCGCAGACGTTGCAGCTTGCGGAGAGCGGGATGCTCCGACAGCATGCATTTTGGTTGAAACGTCACGGCCAGACACGAAAGGCCTTGTGCCGTGAAAGGGCCGTCTTCCGTTTGATCGCTCTCATGGTGCAAGGCAAGCACACCCGTGGATGCTTGCGGACCAGTCCTCCGGGAGCAGCAGCAGCCAGGACGCCCGCTGTTCTGCTGCCACGTCGTGGCCGCATCAGGCCCGAACGCTCAGCTCCAGCAAAAATCACTGGTGCCGCCTTGTAGGACAGAGGCAGGCACGGCATTGCTGCTTCCATGCAATGAAGCGAGCACCGGGACACCACCGTCAGAGTCAGGAAATCAGTCACTGGCTGCCTGCAAACGGGACATGCGAGCGCGCAGCTGGACCGGAACCAAAACATTTAAATAAAAAAAGAGCTGGAGCTGCGCGGGGCCGCTTCTCGAGCAGGCTGCGGCGCGACGAGCAAGGACGCTCTGGATGAGGCCACGAATTGTCAGCAAGCTGCTGGTCGGTCAGCTCGGCGGCCCAAAGCTCACGGTGCGTAAGTTCGCCCAGCCCAGGGGCTGCCTCGCCCGAGCTCCATGTGCCGTCAAATCACAGCGGACACGCGCAAGAGCCGGGCCCCATCACGAGCCCGAGCAAGGGCTGCTGATATTGTTTCGCACGAGGGCGGCACACGTGCTGGTGGAACCCCTGCAGGCAGGAACGCCTGCCGCCGTCTGTGATTCAGCGCACTGATAGGACACTAATGCAGGCACGCGAATCGGTGCCCGGCCCGCGACCCACGGCGCTTGGCTGCTCAGGCGGCCTGTTCCCTGGCCGCAGGCAGACTATGCACAGCACATATTCTCGGCGTCTCTGCGAGCCGCCGGCTCAGACGAGGGAAACAGCTTCGGCGGACCCAGCCGTCCCGGGCGGTGCCGGAGCACTGGTGGATCCATTGCAGGAGGGCGGCCTCCACATCTCAGCAACTGTGCGGGAGCGCGGGGATTGTGCTCTGTGCCCTAGCATCAGCAGGCCGGGGTGACTCGAGCGTGAGCATTGGAGAAGGGGCAAGCGCACCACCTAGTTGGGCCGGGCCTGTTCGTATCATCGCAGAGCGCTCTCGTCAGGAGGACGAGCTCGATCGGGGCAATCACACAACCGCGCTGCAGCTCAGCGCTCCGCGAGTGGACGACCAGCATGCGACCGGGGCGGGCCAGGACACATGGCTCAGAGGGCGGCCTCGCCCGCCTCCACCGTGTTCTGGAGAAGCATTGCGATGGTCATGGGCCCGACGCCTCCCGGCACGGGCGTGATGGCGCCGGCACGCTCCTTCGCGGCGGCGTAGTCCACGTCCCCGACGAGGCGGTAGCCGCGCTTCCGGGTGGCGTCGTCTGCGGGGGCGGCGCCATCGGAAACGGCAGGCAAGGGTCGCCAGCGTGCCTCCGCTGCGTCGCTCCTGTGATGGCGCTGCTGGGCCGCGAACCGGGGGCGCACGCGGCCGCTGAGGCGCTCTGCTTGACCAGGCACGCTCCACAGGCGCAGTCAAGGCCGAGCCTGCACGCGCTCACCGACCGAGTTGATGCCGACATCGATGACGGTGGCGCCCGGCTTGATCCAGTCTCCCTTGACGAAGTGGGCCTTGCCGATGGCGGCGACGAGGATGTCGGCGGCTCGCACGCGCTCCTCGATGTCCGTCGTCCTGCTGTGGCACACCGTCACGGTGGCGTTCTCCTGCAGCAGCAGCAGGGCGGCGGGGATGCCCACGATGTTCGATCGACCCAGGACGACGGCCGACTTGCCGCTGATGGGGATGTCGTGGCGCTTCAGGAGCTCGATGCAGCCCTGCGGGGTCGGCGCGGGGAGGGGGAAGGCGAGCCGCTTCGCACGCGCCGGGCAGCACGGGCAGGGGGGCGGGCTGCAGGGGCCAGCCGAACACGGGCACCGGCATTGGTGCGCGCTGGCTCACCCTGGGGGTGCAGGCCACGAAGCGGGGGTTCCTTCCGCGAAGGGCGAGGTCGCCCACGTTGGAGGGGTGCAGGCCGTCTGCGTCCTTCTCGGGCGAGATCTCGGAGAGCACACGCATCTCATCGACGTGGTCGGGGAGCGGCAGCTGTACCAGGATGCCGTGCACCTTGGGGTCGGCGTTCGCGGAGCGCACGGCCTCGACAATCTCAGCTTCCGTGGCCGTGGCGGGGAGGTCGATGCCGTAGTCGTTGATGCCAACCTGCGGCGGCTCGTTGCGAGGCAAAGAGGGGCTCGAAGGGGCGGACGGGGCGACGACGACAGCCGGGGGCGACACATCAGGCGTCCTCCTAAGGGCGGCTTCGCCGCTACGCTCACCTCCTCGCACGCCTTGCGCTTCATGCGAACGTATGTTGCACTATCGGGGCGCGCGCCCACCAGGATGACCGCGAGGCCCGGCGCCTTGCCGCCGGAGCGTGCCTTGATCGCGTCCACGCGCTCTTTCAGCTCGACGCGGATGGTAGCGGCAGTGGCCTTGCCATCGATGATGATCGGCCCGGCAGTCGCCTCCGCGCTGGCCGCGGCGGACGTCGTGATCGGGGCTGAGGCAGCCATTGCGGTGACCGGCGAGATGAAGCTTTGCGAGCGGCCTGTCAGAGCGATGGGACCGTCAGCGCGCAGACCAGCGGTGACCGCGCGGCGAGCAAGCCGGGTTGAGCTGCGGAACGCTGCCGTCGTGTAACAACGAAGCCGCTGCGAAAACAGCGACAGGCGTGGCTGGAAGCGCTGGGGCACACCGTTCGTCGGCGAGAGCCTTTGGCCGCTCTGCCGAGCGGCTCGCCGCCGAGCATCCCTTGCTGTGATGTCTGACGTAGCGCGCGCGAGCCGGAGTGCCGTCAGGCTGACAGTCGCGTGATGGCCGTGACCGTAGATTCAGGCTGTGCCGAATGCGGTGGGAGCACACACGAGCAACCCGGCCCCTCAATCGATGGGGCCGTCAGTATCGGTGTGCGGGAGACTTTGGCAGGAGCTGATGAGGCAGCCCCTGATCGTGGCGCGCGGTCAACCGGCCCGTCATCATTCCGACGTGGCCGGGCCGCGCCGAGAAAAGGAGCTGCCCCGAGGCTTGTGCTCGGGTCCCCTCTCACTGCGGCGGGCGCAGCGACGGGTGCTGCTGCATCGCGACGTGCCAGGGCTCCGGCTTGAACTCCGAGGCAGCGTGCCGGTGCCGGAGCGTCCCGGCGGAGGAGGCGCCCTCGGTCGACATGGCTCCGGACATGGCGGCTCGCCCTGCCCACTCCATCCCGGCCGAGGAGGCGGGGGACGGGTGCGGGTAGCCCTGCGGCGGCGGGGAGTAGAACTGCTGCTGCTGCTGCTGCTGCTGCTGCTGCTGCTGGGGGCCCCACGGCCCGTGCGAGGTGACGAAGGACTGCGCGGGAGACGGCACGGTGGGGACCGTCTGCGGGGTCCAGTACGGCGCGCCGCGGCCCATGCTCGGGTCCTGGGGGGGCATGTGCCCCGCACCGGGGTGGTGGGCCATCGCGTACTGGTGGGCGTGGTAGGCCGCGGCGGCGACGGACGGCGCGAACGGAGCGTAGTCGGCCGGGTTGCGGAAGGCCGGGAGCATGTGCCGCGGCGGCGGGGCGGCCCTCCCAGCCGCGTCCATGCCGGCCGAGGACGGCATCATCCCCGCGTGCCCGGGCATGCCCGGGTGCCCCATCTGCCGCTGCATCATGCCGGGCGGCTGGAATCGCATACCCGCGTGTAGCGCCCAGGCCTGGAGCTGGGGCATGGGCCCGCCCATGAGCATGGCGGCCGGCATGCCGGGCGCGGGCCACTGCGGGTGGCCGGGGTACCTCCCCATGCTCCCCGGGTCGTGGGAGCCGGCGGAGCGGGGGAACCCCCGGCCCGCCCCGAGGCCCAGCGAAGAGCCGAGGCTGCCGGGGTCCGCGCTCGTGGAGGAGGAGCGGCTGGGGAGGGCCGGCAGGGCCGAAGGGTTGGGCGGCCTGGCCGCCGGGCGCGTGTCGATGTGGGGCGGGAGGGCGGAGGGAGGCAGGGACATGGAGAGGCAGCTCGAGTCGGGCCGCCAGTCGGCGCCGCGGGCCTGGTGATACGCCATCGCCGCGGCGTGGCCCGGGCTCATGCCTGGCCGGCGGGACGTGGGAGAGGTCGCGGGGGAGGGCGGGAGGGGCTGGGAGACGCGTCGGAGCTCCTCGGGGAGCGAGAGGGACGGGTCGCCGCTCGTCACGGCCTGGACGTCGCCCTGCGAGCCCGGGTCCGCCCCCCTCGCGATGAGTATCCGCCGTGCCACGTACGCCGCGATGCGCTGGAGCGGGCGCCACACGCGCTTCCGCTCCCGGGCGAGCCAGTTGTCGCACTGGCGCTCCGAGAGGCGGGCCGAGGACGCCAGGGCGCGCTTGCCGGCGCCGGTGGGGAGCGGGTTGTCCCAGTGCTGCACGATCCAGCGGCGCAGGACGCGCGTCGACGTCGCGGGGAGGCCGCCGGGGGGAGGGGAGTCGTCCGCGTAGCCCATGGGGGGCGAGAAGAGCACGGAGAAGGAGGACTCGCCCGGCCCCCCGTCGCCGCCCGCAGTCCTCGTGCGACGGTTCGCGCGGCCCGCCGCCCTGGGCGCCCCCGAGCGGCCCTCTGAGTAGTCCTCGTCGTCGTCCCCGTCTCCCTGGTCCTCCTCGTCGTCGTCGTCGGCGACGTACTCGTCGTCGTCGTTGCTCTCGTTGCCCGAGCGGGCCTCGTCAGCGCCCCCCTGGTCGAGCCTCGGGCGCTTGCTCCGCCTCGTGGCGCTCCGCCGGCCGCGGCCCGATCCCGCGCCCGCCCTCCGGGTGCCCGACGGCACGAGGAGGACCGCCGTGACCCTCGCGAGGCGGGAGAGACGCGTGGCGCTCTTCCGCTCCGCCTCCTCCTTGGTGCCCGTCGCCCCCGCGGCCGTTGCGACTATGGCGTCAAGGTCCGCGGCGCCCCTCGGGAACGGCTCGCCCGAGTGAGTCTGCATCAGGGCGCCGGCCATGTTCACCAGCTGCCGGCCGTCGGCATCGGGAGGCGCCATTCCCGTCGAGTACCCAACGGCCGGGGCCGCAGCAGCCCCCGCCCCCGCCGGGGGCAGCATGCCAGAGGCAAGATGAGGGCTTGCCGAAATGTGCGGCGCGTGCAAGGCATGAACCCCGGCCGCGGGCCCGGCGGCGGGGGCGACGGGCGGGGCCAGAGCGATGGGGGCTCCTTGCGTAGGAACCACCAAAGGCACGGCCGGTGCTCCGTCGCCCGGCTGCCTCAGGCTCGCCAGCGCCGCGCCGGCATCGATGAGGCCGCCTGGCGCGGGCGCTGGGATCGTAGGGATGGTCTCGTCCGGCCACACAGCGGCAACGGCCGCATCGGCTGGACTGCTTGCACGAGGCCCTGCTCCGTCAGCCGCAGGCTGCTGCGCGGGGACCGTGGGCGGCGCTACGTGCGCATCTGGGACGGAAAGTCCTGGGAGACCGGCCGGCTGGTCATCCGGTCGGAGACTGCGGCCTGCAGACGGGACGAGGAGCGGCACAGCCGTGCTGGTAGCCAAGACCCCTTCTGCGTGCATCCGGCCGCCAGCTGCGAGGATCAGCGATGCGGGGCGGGACAAAAACGGGGGCATCGTAAAGGGACATACGATTGAGGGGGAAGCGGGCGCGTTCCGGGGGCGCGGCGGCGAGGGGCGGGCGGAAACGCGCGAGGTTGAACTGTCCGGCCGCGGCATCGCGGCTTGCCTCGTCGGCGTTTGCAAAGCCGCACGTGCCGCCCAGACTTATCTCACCGCCATTGCTGAACATGCTCGCACCATTGCTGCCGCCTGGTTCGGTCCGGCTGCCGCCGGAAGGCCCTTCCGGCGAGTCCGAAGGGGGAACGGGTCCAGCCTCGTCATGCGGCCACGAGACAGCGCGCGCAGAAGCCCCGGACCCGGCCGCGGTGAACTTTGCCGCGGAAGGGTCAGACGCACGCGCCACGGAGTTGGAGCCACGGGCGGAGGGCCGCGGGGGGCTGTCGTGCTGTTCCGCGCCAGCCGATTCGGTGCTGCCGGCCAACGACGGCGGCGCCTGCGTGCCGACCCTTGCCTCCAAGGTCACGCTGGGAACCACGTCCATGGCAGCCCCCGGTGGTTGAGGGGCGGCACGGGGCGAGCTGGCTCCTGCAACGTGCGCTGTTGCGCTGCCCGCGAGGGAGTCGCTGCCGTCCATTTCGCGCCCACCCCGAGTCGCCAGCGGCTGTCCGGACGGAGCCGGGGGCGCGGTGCTGCCCGACAGCGACCGATCCGCCGATTGCGACCGGTGGGCACCGGTGGTGAGACGAAAGTGCGCCAATAGGGGAGGCTTTCGATCGATGCCGACGTCGCCGCTGCTTGAACCAATGACCCGCAGGGCTTGCGCGGCGTCGGAAGGCGCTGCCGCTCGCGAAGGTGAGGAGGCCGACGGGATCCCAGCGCCGCCTGCAGATTCTGAAGCTTGCATGGCAGATCCGCGCGCCGCTGGGGAGCGACAGATCGCCGAAGAGCTGGCGTCATCCAAGGACTTCATCGCGAACGAGGCCGATCGAAGCCACCACCCAAGGCTGGATGACGTCCTGGAGGCCGTCACGGTCCGGGCCGCCGCGCTGCCGAGCGCCGAGGTCGGCTGTGCCGGGGGCGCTCCGGCCAGGCCAGTCGCGTCGGCCAGCCTTCGCTGCCCTCCATGTACCGGCTGCAGCACTGCCGAACCGTACCAAATCGATGCCTCGGCCGCCTCAAGGGACCCGGGGCGTCCTCGCTCCGCAAGGTGTGGCCTCATGCGGGATGCTGGCGAGGGCCGGTGTCGACGGACAGGCAGGACTAGGAGTGCGGCGACCGATCGTTGGCCCCGGGACTGTCTGTGCGCCTGCCTGTGACGCCAAGCCGCAGCAGAGAAGACCAACGGGAAGTTAAGCGCGTCGGCATGGCGTGCTGTCCGCACGGGCGCTCGGATAGGGACAGCCCAAGGGACAGCGACCAAGCTCGCGCAGCGGACGGACTCCGGCAGCCCCGACGGTGCCGCCACAGACTCAGGCAGCGAAACGATCGGCACCCGTTGTGCCATCTCGGTCGCAGGGTGGCGCTGCCCGGTGTCGCAGCGGCCGGGGGCCGGGCGGCTCGGGCGGAATGTTGCGGGCGCGGGACTGGGCGCTCTCGCTCTCACGCTGGAAGAAGCAGAAGGCACCCCGCAGGGGCTCGCGGTGTCTGCCGGTGCGCGGTTCGCTCTTGCCGCCCGGAGGCTCGTTCGGGGGTGGTCAGCCGGCCGATTGCTGAGTGACAGAACCCTCGCCGCGGCGAGGGAAAGGCTGGCGGCGCCTCTGCTTTTCTTTGACGGTGGAATACTCAGCCCGCATGGCGATCCCTGCGCGGCCAGCGGCAGGTGACCGGTGCCAAAGTGTGATGCCTCGCTCGTGCCCGAGATATTCGGGCTCGGGGACAGTGGCCCGTGGGGCGGTTCGGGATGAGCGTGTCGCCCTCGCGGACGTCCGTTCCCCCGAAGGGAAAGCCAAGGAAACGCGGCTCCCAACGCTGCGCCTTGCTTGTCCCTCACCTAGCATTGTGCAGATTTGCCTCGCCGGCGGGATGCGGAGGTGGGGCTTGGGTCGGCGTCTCCGCACCGACCTCGAGAACCCTCCCTCAAGGCATCTGGTTCCGGCACCGGTGCAAGGGTGCCCGCACCTCCCGCCGACCCTGCCGCTGGGAGTGCGAGCGGGTGCGAATCGACCACGGCTGCGCGACCTGTCGCGAAGGCACGATGCGGTCCCGTGCCCACCGCTCGCAGCCCAGGACCACGCCCATGGGGCGGCGACCCAGCCACGGAGTTGAGCGGTGGCGCCAATGATGAACATCCTTTCATGACTGCCGGGTGGCGTCGGCACGCTCGATGCCCTTGTGATTTGCAGAGCGTGTTGGGGCGACCAACTCCGCCCGCGCAGCCGGCACATCACTCACCTAAGCCGGGCCACCGCCATGCTTGCCGCAGCGCTTTCTGACTCTGGGATGTTGGACCTTCTCGCCGTCCCGCTGATCTGCCTCCTTGGTGGCGCAGCCGTGTTCTGGCAGTTCAAATCGCTGCTCCTCGGGCTCGAAGCGCTGGCCGCCTCCAGGCAGGAAGGCGTTCTCGCGACCGTGCAGCCGTATGTGGCCGCGGTTTCGCGCGGTATCAAGACCATCGTGGGTGAGAGCGATCAGCCAGCGCAGGGGCCCAAGGGCTCGCCGATGCTGCCGCTCAGCTTGCCATTCGCCGCGGTCACGCGCCCGACGACGCAGGATCGGCAAGGTCCTTGAAGATGTCTTCGTCGGTGCTCGTGGTCATGGCGCTGCTCATGGCGATCGTCATCGTCGGGGCCGCCGTCCGGAGCAAGCTGGACGAGGTTGCCAAGGCAGCCCGCTCGCGCCCCAGCAAGGACGACTAGGCCCGCACCCTGGCGCTGGGCGATCAGCTCTTCGGGGAGGATATGTGCTCTTTGTGCCCCGCAGCTGAAAGGGGGGCGCACTTCTGCAAGCGCGCCTGTTCGCGGCGCGGGCAGCTGGCTTCGCCTGGGGCGGGGGCCTGAGTGAGGCATGTCACCTTCTCGAGGACCGTGCGCGCGACGAGCACAGCCGAGCCGTCGTGCGCCTGCGTGCACTCCCGCCCACTCGGTCAGCCTCTCGTTCAGACAAAAACAGGCAGGGGGGCACCCAGTCCGCCGCGTCACACCCCAAAGGTGTTCTCTGACGCATACACACAGTACAGCATGCCGTCCTCGTCCTTGTGCTTGCGGTACAGGTCGGCGAGCTTGGCCGAGGTTGGCGGGAGCCGCCCCCCCACGAAGACAAAGATGGCCTGCTCGGGCGGCAGCTTGATGCGCTTCCGGACAATGTAAACCAGCTGGCCCATGGACATCTCCTCCGGCACCAGGAACTTGCGGTTCTCGATCTGCGGAAGCCCTGCCTTTGCCGTGGCAGCCCGCTCGCAGATGACAGGTACCCTGTCGGGGAACTTGCTGCGGATCTTTGCAGACTCGGCGGTGCGGTCCTCTGCGATGGAGCGCAGCACGGGGGCCAGGGCGGAACACGGAGGCCTGGTCGAGGGTTCGATCGACGGCTGACCGGGCTTCTTACGCTCCCTTGCGACCTCCCCTCGCCGCGCTGTGCGCAATGCACGAGTCAGACGACAAACAGGGGAGCCGCCGACTGCGCGAATGGCGGGCATGCGGCGGCGGCGCCCCTGGCTGCCGAGCAGCCGTCCGGGGTGTTTCCGCGTCTCACTCAGCTGCTTCGTGGCCTTGTATGGCACGTCAGCGGCGGGCTTGGGTGCCGACGATGCGGAGGCTGCCGCCATTCGCGACGGGGCTGAGCGCGGAACGTGCCGCGAGTGCCGGTGCGTGCGGGGGCGCGGGCGAGACTCTGCCAGAGCATTTCCGGGACAGAATCACGCCGTTCCATGCGCGCCTCAGTCAGGCGCAGAGGCTCAGGCAGTCGCTCGGTTTCTCAAAGCAGCAGCATTCCGTGCTCTCGGCGTCCCGTGCCCATGGCCGGGAGCCTCTGAGCCAGCGCGTCGCCGGTCGCCAGGTTCATCACCATCAGGCTCGAGTGCGTGTGCCAGAGGTCGAAGCCGCCGCCGATGTACGCGACCCCGTTGGCCGAGTCCACCACGGCGGCGCCCCCGATCGTGCTCTTGGGCAGCCTGCGGTCGTCCCGCGGGCTCCACCTCATCGTCCGCAGGTCCAGGTAGTCGTACGTGCGGCTCGTCTCGCCCTCCAGGCCCCTCCCGCCGAACCGGTACAGCCGCATGCCGGCGTGGTCCAGGGCGTACGCGCAGCTGTGGCGGTGCACGCGGGAGTCGCGCGGGAGGGGGGACCACACGCCGGGCGCGCGCTCGTCGTGGAGCTCCCCTCCCAGCAGCGGCTGCCTCGTGCACGGGTCGAACCCGCCCGTGACGACGCCCGCGCGCAGCTGCGACACCCACACGCCCTGCGCGTCGCGCCTGCCGCGCCGCAGCGCCGACGCCTTGACCCAGCGGCCCGTGTCCGGGTCCAGGCGGTACACCGGCTTGCCCGAGCCGCCGCCGTTGATGTCGCCCCCGACCACCATGACGGGGCAGGTGACCCTTGCGCCGGCCGTGGGGCTCCGCCCCGTCGCGGCCGCGGTGGTCTCGTCGGCCGCGGCGGCCGCCACGGACATCGGGTCCACACCCAGGGCGCCGCCGGCGCCGGCCCCGCGGCCCCGCTTCCCCGCCGAGGACGACGCGGACGCGCTGGCCCTGCCGATGCCCGTGCCGACGGACGCCGAGGCCGCCGTCTGCGCGGCCCAGCCGGCCGGGGAGTCCGACCAGGCCGCTGCGGCGTCCGCCTCGCGCCCCGCTTCGCCGCCCCCACTGGGGGCACCGCCGGGGCCCGGGGCCGCGGCGAGGGACCACAGGACGACGGGACAGTCGGGGAGGCACCCGGCGGGCGGCTCGGGCTGGCAGCACATGGCCACCGCGCCCCTGACGCTGACGTCGAGGGACGGGAGGGGGACGCTGACGGTGGACAGCCCGGCTCCGGGCTCCCGCCACGCCAGCACGACGTCGACGTCGCTGCTGCCGTCGACCCCCGTCGTCGGCGAGGTGCCCCCGGCCACGATGCCGACGGCCCGCGGCCTGGACCAGGCGTGGCGCCTGCCCGCCCACGCCCAGTCCTCCTCGCCGAGCTCCACGCAGTGCTTGGGTCCGGTCCAGACCTCCGCCCGGGCGGTGCACGACACGGGGAGGGCGGCGACGGCCGCGCCGCGCCGCGAGAGGGTGGCCAGCGGCGGCTGCCTCGAGGCCGGGTCGAGGGCCCAGGCCTCGTGGTCCAGCACGGCGTCGGGGAGGCCGCGGGGGGAGCGCCAAGCGCCGAGGACCTTCCGGTCAAAGGCCCGCGCAGTGCAGCGGTGGAGCTCGGGGACGGCGGGGGGGGGCGCCTTGGGGCCGGAGTGCTTGGACGCGAGGCCGGCGGAGCCGCCGCCGGCGGACCCGACGTCCCCCTCGGCGGCGTGCGACCCGGCGTCGAGGACGATGGCGGGGGCGGCGATGTGAGCCCCGCCAAAGGTGAGGAGGCTGCGGCCGAAGGCGAGCTGCGCGGCCTGCGACGGCGGCGCGGCGGCGGCCGGGGACGACGCCGCTGCCCAGCCGGTCGGGGCGAGGGCGGGGCTGTGCGGCGGCGGCCTGCGGGGCGGGCCGGCCCCGTCGGCGGCGTCGAGGGAGCTCCCAGCCCACGACCCGGCCGTGTGTGCGGACAGGGTTCGCCTCTCGGCCTCGTCAGGGCTCGCCGACGACGCCGCCGGGCTGCCCTGCCCCGGGCCGGGGAGGCGCGGGCGCGCTCCTGGGCCGTCGGGCCGGGCGTCGGCGTCGGCGTCGGCGTCGAAGTCCCCTCCCGGGCCGGGTAGCTCCTTCGCCGCCTCCTGGCGGAACCGGCCGCTGGCGCCGTCGCTGCCAGCTGCGGCTCGCGCGAGGTCGGCTGCCACACCGGCACGAACAAAGGCCCAGGCGCCGGCCGCAGGGGCGATGGCGAGGGCTGCCGCGAGCATCGACCCGTGCCTCTCGTCCGTGGCGCCGTCGGGGGCGTAGCGGCCGAGGAGGCCCAGGGCCGTCATCCTCCGCGGCCCGGTCGCGAGCCCGCGCGACCGCGAGAGGGCGTGCGCCAGGTGGGTGGCGTCCCGCTGGTGGACGGCGGAGAGGGCGTGGGAGGCCCCGTCGCTGTCGGCGGACGCGTGGGGGCGCTCGGCAGGGCTCCACGAGGCCGAGGAGGCCGACGGGGACGACGAGGACGAGGAGGAGCCGCCCGGGGCGGCCCTCGCGGGGCGATCGGCGCCGGGTGGGGCCAGCTTGCCGGCGGATGGGACCGCGGTGGCGGCCGCGAGCACGCCCGGCGGCGGTCCTGCTGGGGCCCCGCGGTTCTGCAGGGGCGGCATGGCATCGCCAAAGCCGACGGGGCGCTGCGCGGCGTGGGGGCTCCACGCCGCGGGGCTCAGGTTGGGCCGCTTGAGGGGCCGGTCGGTGGCGCTGGACACGGAGGAGGCGCCGTCGTCCGCGCCGGGCCAGCCCCCCGCCGGGGCCAGCAAGAAGGTGTCGGCACCAACGCCGGGCATGCCCTGGGGCGGGCCAAACGCGCTTCGGGACGCGCCGGCGAGGCGTGCCGCCAGGCTTGATGCGGGGGCTACCGAGGCCGCCGCTGGGCCCGAGGCCTGGCGGCGGGAAGCCTTTGCCGCCCGGGACCTGGGCGCGTGCGGGCCGGGCGGACTGTCCGCCCCACCGAGACGGAAAAGCAGACTGGAGGGGTCGCGACCCGCGGAAGGGGCCGCGGTGCCGAACTCTTCAGCCCGCATCCCGTTCTCGACGAACCACGCAGCCTCGTACACGCGATCGCTGTCCCAGCACTCCGGGTTGCTGCGCTTGGCTGCCAGGACGGACCTCGCCCACCGAGCCGCGCTCTCCGGGGAGTCGAAGGGCATCGACATACGCATCGGCGGCACGGCGCGGCCGGCGGCCAGCGCGGCACCGTAGGCCTCCGACGGGCGGGGCATGGCGTGGAACGGCCCGAGCTGGCCGCCGCCACGGAACGCCGCTGCTTGGGTCGCGGATAGGCCGGGCAGCGCGCCGAGGCTGGACGGGTCGAAGAGCGCCCATGGGATGCCCACCACTGGGTTGCGCCCCCGCTCCGCGAGCTCGGCGTTGGGCACCCCGGATTGCCTGGCCCGGGCCAGCGCCCGGCTCCGGGAGCGGACGGCGTCGGCGTGCTGGACGATGCAGTCGGGGGCGAACGTGGCCAGGAAGTGGGCCGTCAGGGCCGGGTTGCCGTCCTGGTGCCGCCCGTGGTCGGGGTCACCGAAGACGAAACCGCAGTGGATCACCTGCGCGATGCCCTGCCGGAACGCCCGCGCCAGCTCGTCAATCGTCGGCCAGTCCGACCCCACGGAGGGCGGCGCCGCAGCCTCTGCGTGCACCACCGAGCCCCCCGCCGATCCCGCCACGGACACCTGTCGCGTCGCTGTCATGGAGTCAGCGTCGTCCATGTCGCCGAGCTGGGCCGACGCGGAGCTGACCGACGCCGTCGGGCTGGACGCGCGGCCGACCCGCCGGAGCCAGTCCGAGGCCGGCGACGAGCGCCCCAGTCCCATGCTGCCGGCCGCAGCCGCGTTCGCGGCCGCGCGACGCCGGCCTGACGCGGCGGCTGGTGCCATCACCGCCTGGGCGTGCGACGCTGCGAGGGACCTGTAGAAGCCTTCGGCAAAGAGCGACGTGCCGCGGTTCTCGACCTGCGGGCGGGCGGGGGCAGCAGTGGCGCGCGCGTGGGAGGACCGTCGGGCGGGCGGGCAGGCAGGCACATCCTCCACCGGGCAGCAGTCGTGCAGCAGTCTCGGCTGGCTCGTCTGGCGCGGCCCAGCCGATTGCGAGCGGTGCCACTCACTTGTGTGAGCCAGCACACCCCAAAGGGAAGGCCTCGGTCGCGGAGGCTGAGGAGCATGTCGAGGGAGTAGCACGACGACAGAATGGCGCACCGCAGGCCGAGGCCGTCAGGGTGGAGCTGCGAGGCCGGAGCGCACGACGGCGCGGTCAGAAAGGTGATCGGTTGCGAGCTCGCGGCGGGGAAGGGGACGCAAAGAGGGACGGGAGGGGGGGAGGAGGCGCTCTGGGGCCATCAGGACGCGCCGGGCGCTCCGTGCCACCTCACCCCCATCATGATCCGCTCGATCGTCGTGGCTGAGGCACGGTCCGCGCCTCCTCGGACATCATGCGTATCGCTCTGTGCCAGGTCAAGCGTCGCTGCGTTCGCGTCGGGGAAGGGAAGCGGGGGGGGGGCAGAACACGGTAACTCGTGCCATCGACCAACCGCTGGTTGGGGAAAGCGCCCCTCGCCCTGCAAGCCCGACGCCCCCTTCGCTTGGAAAACGGCGGAGCTCGGCAGGAAAGGGCCCGGGAGCAGCTCGGGACGCGGGCGTCGAGTCTCGAGCCGCGCGCGTCATCCGTGGGTGCAACGCCAACGACCAGGTCGATCGGTGCACGGGGATGCATACGGTCAAGGAACATGCGATGCCACTCTCGTGCAGGCAAGGCGGGGCGGGCGCATGGCACGAGGCACACCACGATTCCGCGTCGGCCACACTCACGTCGTCCTTCTCTCGTAGCCAGGTTACCGTGCCCCGCGTAGTGCAGAATCGCGGGGAAAGCGCCCATGATATCTTGCAGCTGTTGCGTCGTGGCAACCAGATGGGTCGAGCCGTGCATCTCCACAAAACCTGCGGCGGGCGGTCATCGAGGCGAGCGCGTGGGACCCCGGCTGACCACGGTGCACCGCCCCGCGCGTCCGCCGCTGCCCTTGGAGCGCGTACCCCGCGAGCAGAAAGGGCGGCACCTCATGGGTGACCAACGCGGAGCTGCGGCCCGGGCGAGGCCCCTACGCGCGTTTGCAGGCGAGCCGAGGCAGCGCGCCCATCCAAAGCGGCAGACCTTGCCCGCGCCCCCCCCGCCCCGGCCGCAGATCCCCTCAGCACGGCGCAGACGAGCTCACGGGTCTTGGCAATGTTGTGCTCTTCGGCAAACATCAGCACTGACGTCTCGGAAGACAGGCTGGCGCCCTGGGCGCTCGCATAGCCCGCATGGCACGCGATGTACTTGACCAAGGATTTCTCGCCGCGGCGGCCGTGCATGACTCCGCGGGATGCCTGTGCCCGCGGCACCAAACCAGCTACCTCCGGCGGGCTTTGGCGGGGACGGTCGGGCCCGCGAAGGAGTGTGCGGTCGCAGCCCGGACCACGCGGTTCGTTCCTGCTCTTGGCCGGCTGCCGGCCAGCCGACTCACGACGGGCTCGCCTCGAGGTGCGCGTCATCGGTGCGCGCCAGGGACGCCCGGCATCGGCTCGCCATACAAAGGCGGGCAATGGAGGGGTTGATGCCGTCACGGGCGCGGGCGGTGCTGCTCATTTCCGGGGTGGCGGCAAGAACTCACCCATCAAGCTGGGCGCACGGAGAAGAAGGGCTTGCACAAGCCCGAATGGATGCGTGGTGTTGCCGCGGCGCGAGGGAACAGGGCTGGCGCGCGCGGGCGGTCTCGCCACTCAGGCCGTCTCAGTCTCGCCGAGGAGAGAGGCCGATGCCCCGCCCGACTCCACCATTCCGGGGGGGTGTACCCGTGGCCCGTGCGAGGGGCTTCCGGATGTCACGGCGAGGCTCCCGACGTCCGGCTGCACGTGGACGATGGAGCGCTCAAAGTCGAGGGCGGCGCCCGGCGCTGGAGACGCGTTGCCCGGCGCGGCGTCGCGCAGCGCCAGAGCAGGGGCTGCCGCCGCGCTCACCGCGCCCCGGCCGTGCCCTGCGCCGCGCGCTGCCGCGGGGGGCGACATGTCGCCGGCCGACGCGGCACGCGCCATCGCGCGCATCACCGCTCCCTCCACCCGCTTGGCCGCGTCCACCTGGCCGGGGACGTCGACGGCAAAGTTCGAGCGGACGTTGCGGCCCGACACGAGGGCCTTGCGCCAGCGGGCGCGGACCTGGCGCACAGTGACGTTGGCCGCCGACGTGGACGAGCGGCTGTGGCCGCCGCCGCTGCCGCGCCCCCGCGGGGTCTGCGCGGACGCGCGCGCGCCCGGCGCGAAGCCCGAGGCGCTCTGCGGGCGCTCGTCCCCGTCGGAATCGCCCGACCCCGCGGCCGAGTCGGACGAGGGGCTGTGGCTGCCGCCGGCCGCCTCCTTCTCCTTGAGCCAGCCGGCCAGGGCGCCCAGCCGCACGGCCATGCGGAGGGAGCGCCACCCCGGCGCGTCGCCCGGCTCCTCGGCGCCGCCGGCCGCGCCCCCGGCGGAGGGGGCCGCTCCGGCGGCGGCTGCGGCCTCCTCGGCCGTCGCCGGGCCCTGCTCCGCGGCCGCCGGGTCGGCGCCGCCGCCAAAGACCACGTCGTCGTCGGGGAACGGGCGCAGGCCGACGGCCTCGGCGGGGATGCGGCCCTGCTGCACGAGGTTGGCGATGCGCTTCCGCATGGCGGCAGAGCGGTAGAAGTGGAGGGGGTACGTCAGCCGGGTGCGCTCCTCCGCCCGCAGCCGCTCCTCCAGCGCCGTCTCGATGGGGTGCAGGATCAGGCTGGCCTCCTGCTCCGCCCAGCGCATCGCCTCGCGGCTCGAGTGCGCGGCGCCGCGGTTCGGGCCCCTGCTCGGCTGCCTCGACGTGGCGCCGCCGCCGCGCTGCGAAGCGCCGGCCGGGGTGCTGGCGGACCTGCCGTCCTGGCCCCGGCTCTTGCTCCGCCGCTCCGCCGCGCGGTGGACGAGGGCCAGGCTCCGGCTGTTCCCCTCTGACACCACCACCATGCCAGCGGCGGCACGCTCCGAGCTGGAGGCGCCCCCGGCGGCGGCGGCCGCGGCCGCGGCGGTCTTCTCGTCCCCGAGGGCACGGTCGGCGAGGCGCTCCTTGGCGGTGTCGATGCGGCGCTCCACCCCCATGGTGGCGCGGGTGAAGAAGTTTCCCCGGTCGAACAGCTGGTCGGCGCGCTCGAGGCGGCGGGCCTCGGGGGCGAGGCTCTTCTGGGAGCGGAGGCGGCTGGTCTCGGGGGTGTCGACCATGGGCGCGAACTGCAGGGACTGCTGGCCCCGGCGGATGAAGAACTCGGTCTCGCGGACGATGGTGGCGTAGTCGGGGGAGAACATCGCGATGATGAGGTTGGCCAGCATGACGGGGGCCATGACCAGGAGGATGCCGACGGGGAGGAGGAGCCAGACGGAGGGGCTGCCGAACACCTTGGCCATCACGCCGTTCGTGCCGTCGAAGTTCCACGCGTCGGCCAGGAAGGCCAGGCCGGGCCACAGCGCCGACGACACGAAGGTGCAGAGCACCATGATGGACTCGTGCTGGAAGGTCTCGGCGGCCAGGCGGATGTTGGCCACGCAGACCACGATGCACATGGCAACGGTGCCGAGCTCAAACACGCTGTTGGTGTACCCGTCCGGCCCGCCGACGGCAGCCATGCCCGCGAGGACGACGAGGTACGTCACCACGCCCTCGAATACGGCATTGATGAGCCAGGCCACCGCGATGCCGGGGCTGAACAGCCGGCGCTCGCGGCCGTCCGCGTACAGCGCCGGGAAGCGCTGGGCGCTGTCCTGGTCCACGTCCTGGTCGAGCACGGCCACGGCGACGACGGCGGCGCCGGTGAAGAAGAGGTTGAAGCCCTGGTTGGCCAGCTCGCCGTAGAGCTTCTGGCCGCTCCAGCCCGAGTCGGCGCCGAAGATGAACTGCACAAAGGCGAAGAGGCAGTTCTTGTAGAAGAGGAAGAGGATCAGCAGGCACATGCGGCGGTAGTTCCAGCGGCCGTGGACGAGCAGGAGGCGCTGCAGGAAGCGGAACTGCCCGATGGCGTAGTCGGCCGAGTTGGCCGCGCTGTTGCCCTCCACGCCCTTGATGCCCACGCCCACGTTGGCGGCGTTGATCATCTCGACGTCGTTGGCGCCGTCGCCGATGCCGACGCAGCAGGCGCCGCGGACCTCCTCCTTGAAGAGCTCGAGGACGGTGCGCTTCTGCGCGGGCTGGCACCGCGCCCCGATGATGGACGTGCACTGCTGCATGAGGGCGAGCAGGGAGAGGCGCTTGGACGCCTGCAGCTCCAGCCGGGCCGGGTCGAACGCCTCGGGGTTGGCCCGGATCTCAGCGTACCCGGGCCAGTCGAGGAAGAAGGTCATGGCTCGCTCGTCCAGCACCAGGGCCAGGGGCTTGGACGTGCCGGCCTTGAAGCGGACCGCGTGGAGGGCGGCGTCGAGGGAGAGCACGAAGTGGGTGATGTCCACGCGCAGGCGCTGCGAGTCAGACTCGCTCCCCGCCGTGCCCTCCATGTACGCCTGGAGCCGGCCCACGACGCGCTGCAGCTCCGCCTGGAGCTCCGCCACCACCGTGGCGGCGCGGCGCACCTCGATGCCGTCAACCGTCCCGTCCTCGTGCCGGGTGGGGCTGAGCAGCGCGATGACCCGCTGCAGCTGCGGCTCCTGGCCCAGGCGCATGAGCGAGCCGCCGGCGATGTCGGAACCGTGGCGGGGTCCGGCGGCGGCGGACACCCGGACGCTCTCCGCAGTGCGGGCGCTCGCCGCGTCCGACGCCGTCGGCATCACGGCCGCAGGGCCCGGCGTGTCCAGGCCCCCCTCGTCCTGGTCCAGGGCGCCGTCAGCAAGTGCCTCCTCGTCGACGTCATCGCAGGCCGCGCTGCCCCGGCCGAACGCCGCGGCCAGGACCCGGAGCTGCTCCACCTCGGGCCGGAGCGCCTCGACGGCCGAGTCGGACCCGAAGACGGCGGCCTCCCGCCCCTCGTAGGTGAGGGACAGGATTTCCGTCTCGTTCGTGAGCATCTGCACCCCGAACCCGATGTTCAGCGCAGTGCCCTCCTTGTCCCCCGTGAGCATGATGACCTTGATCCCCGCGTCCGTCAGCCGCGCCACGCAGTCCGGCACGCCCTCCTGCAGGCTGTCCTCGTAACCCACCGCGCCGTGGTAGACGAGGTCGCTCTCCAGCACCGCCGTCGCCGAGGCCACGGCCTTGCACTTGAGCTTGTTCGCCCCGTGCTCGTCGTCGGGGTGCTTGGACAGGAAGGCCTCGGCGGCCTCCTTGCCCCGCGTGCGGGCCTCCTTGAGGAGGGGGAGCCAGCCGATGAACTCGGACATGGGCATGCTGCGTCGCGCGAAGGCCAGGGTGCGGAAGCCGTCCTCCGACCACGACACGCACGCCTCCTTGGTCCGCTCCCGCATCACCGCCTGGGAGGCGTGGCGCTGGGCCTCGGCCAGCAGCGCCCGGGCGGCCTCCTCGTCCTCCTCCGCGTCGGCAGAGCGGGCCATGGCCACGTAGTCGGGGATGGCGTACAGGGACTGCACCACCTTCTTGTCGCTGCCCTTGACGTACAGCGACAGCCGGTCCGGCGCGTCGGGGGCCTGCAAAGGATGGGGGCGTGGCGGGGGACGGCAGCTGGCTGGTTGGGAGGGGGGGCGGCGGGCACCGCTTCGGGCGGGCGGGCGGCGGCGGAGTCCGCCTCACCTTGGTGGGGTCCTCAATGACGACGGACATCATGCCGCGCGCCGAGTTGAACTCATTCACGTGCAGCAGGTGCCGAACGATGCTCCGGCCGGGCGCCGACCGCGGGCTCCCCGGCGCGGGGGGCGCCTCGAGCTCGATGGTGGGGAAGCCCGACGGGCTGAAGCCGCGGCGCACGAGCTTGTAGCCAAAGGCGCTGGCGGCGTAGGCGAAGCAGACCTCGTCGCTCGAGTCGCCGGCAAGCTTCACGGTCTTGCTGCCGGGCTCGGAAGGCTCAATGTCTGCGGGGGCGAGAGGGGCAAGAGGAAGGGGGGAGGCTCGGGTCGACAGAGACGCCGACTTCGCTGGCGCGGCGACCCGCGGGAGGCTCGGCGCGGCGGCGGGTGCCTCACCGACGGTGGAGTTGAAGACCAGGGCCATGATGAACTCGTCCAGGTCCTCCGCGTGCCGCAGCCGCACGTCCGTGGCGCCGTCGGGGCCCGGGACGGCCACCTCGGCGGCGAGGGCCGACCCGAGGGTCTTGGGCCCGGGCCCGCGCCCGGGGTCGGCGTCGTCCTCGTCCTCGAGGAAGTTGACGTGGGGCACCTTGTCGGGGCGGCGCATGGCCTCGAGGCCGCGCTGCAGGAGCTCGTCCTTGGCTGCGGCGGCGTCCCGCTCCTGCTTCGTCTTGGCCCGGCCGCGAGCGGCGATGACCGCGATCTCCGTGGTGCCGGAGCCGTAGGATCGGCCGCCGACTGTCAGCTTGCGGAACTCGAAGCTGTTGCGGGTCAGCGTGCCCGTCTTGTCCGAGAAGACGTGCGTGACCTGGCCGAGCTGGTCGTTGAGCTGCAGCGAGCGGACCTTGCAGGGCACGTTCGGCTCGTCGGGCGACGACGTGACGTGGAGCATGTCGTCGTCCGCCTCCATAAACAGGCGCTGGGCGAAGCGCGCCATCTCCATGGACACGTAGAGGGAGATGGGGATGATCTGGGAGGTGATCTGGGCGTAGGTGAAGAACTTGAGGATGAAGTCCACCGGGTCGAACGGCGAGGCCAGGTACCACTGCGACGACCCCGCCGAGGCGGAGAAGGCGGTGCTCCCGATGGCCCCCGCGAGGCAGAGCGCGACCTGCACGGCGAGCATGATGCGCACGAAGCGGTTGATGGCGGCGGAGAGGAAGACGGCCTTGGCCGGGGTCTTCTTCGCCTGCTGCTTGATGAACGTCTGCGCCCCCGTGAAGGCGCAGATCCCGTACACCCGCTCGCAGTTGCGCAGCTTGCACTCCCGAAGCAGCATCGTGGCGTTGCCCTTGGTCGACGCCGTGATCTGGGGCGGGGCCACGCCGGCGGGAAGGATGGAGCCCTCCGGGCCGGCCGCCAGGGTCAGGGTGCCCTCGAGCTTTGCGAGGTCCCGCATCGACGGGCCCAGCTGCGCGCGCAGCGAGGCGCGGATGAGGCTGCGGGGGGGGGGGGGAAAAAGGGGTCAGGTTGAGGGGGGGGGGGGTGGGCCGGCCCCGGCAGGGGGGGGGCCGATGCGGGGCCGGG
>Ga0136560_1000277_pt1 | contig 24522 bp, 22 predicted proteins | sample AntRauMeHopE1497_FD_104925 | JGI IMG/M metagenome (GOLD analysis project Ga0136560, IMG submission 104925) | Saline lake microbial communities from Rauer Islands, Antarctica - Metagenome Hop E1 #497 | ecosystem: Environmental > Aquatic > Non-marine Saline and Alkaline > Saline | place... | reverse complement strand
TGAGCGGTTCCGGCTTTCATGCGAGTACTTCCGGTGACAAATTCAGGTCCTACAACTGCTTCGATCGCAAAATCGACTTCTTTAGATACCAGCGAACCAGGATTGCAGGTTATACTTCCCGTCAGCAGTCCATTTTTTCTAGCAGTTCTTACTCCGCCGATGACATAAGGGGTGGATCCTGATGCTGCAATGCCAATAATGGTATCATCTTCATTCAACCCATATTCTAAAATATCTTTCCAAGCTTGATCGGGATCGTCTTCTGCATTTTCCACCGCTTTGCGGATAGCCTGATCTCCTCCGGCGATTATGCCTATCACCCAATCAAATGGAACGCCGAAAGTAGGAGGACACTCTGAAGCGTCCAATATACCCAGTCTCCCACTGGTGCCGGCACCGATATAGATCAGCCGTCCACCGCGCTCCATGCGAGGTACGATTGCCTCCACCAGCTTGGCAATTACCGGAAGGACTTCCTTGACGGCCAAAGGGACTTTTTGATCCTCTTGATTGATATTTTGAAGCAGCTCGGCTACTTCCATTTGTTCCAGATTATCGTAGTGGGAGGTACTTTCGGTTACTCTCATAAGGCTTCTTGGTGGTAAAGTGTAAGACCTGCAATAGGGCTTTCAATAATTAAATTCACTCCAATTTTTGCATCAAATGCAGCCTTTCGGAGAATATCGCTGTTATAATAGGCTATCGAGCCTACGAAGTTGACAGGCTTTTCTCGATAATTTGAATATTTCATAATATGCTTTTTAAAAAAATCCTGAAATGAATTGTAATACAACATGTAGCAATACGAATCTGATTTATGTTCGGTGATAAACCTACAAAAGCTGGCCATATAGCGATTTGGAAATGGCTTCTGGTAGACATGCTCCTGAATTATGGTAGCCGTGAGCTCAAATTGATCCAGCAGCTCCTTTCTAATTTGACTCGGCATTTCATCATGAATAAAATCACTGAGAAATTTTCGCCCTATATAACCTCCTCCCCCTTCGTCACCTAAAACGTAGCCTGGTGCAGGTCTGGTATCGATGATAGACTTCCCATCGTAATCGCAGCTGTTGGAGCCCGTTCCCAATATACACGCTATTCCTGGCTGATGCCCGCAGGTAGCCTTAGCAGCTGCGGAAAGGTCATGGTCCACTTCGATTTTAGCATGCGTAAAGATAGTCCTTAGAGCAACCTCAACTTCTGCTTTACGATTTGGACTGGAGCAGCCCGCACCGTAGTAATAGATCTCTTCGATCTCGCTGCTAAGGTTGACCAAGAAATCGTGTCTCATTTCAATGGCCATTTCTTCAGAGGTCTGATAATAAGGATTAAATCCCACCCCACGATGCTGACTTACCCGACCGTCTTTATGTATGACTCTCCAATCCGTCTTGCTGGAGCCGCTGTCTGCTATTAATATCATGCTAATTGACCTATGGGCTGAAACTTTTCAAAAACTTTTTCGGTATGTGGCGCATCGGCAAGTTCCTCTGTCAGATCCTGACCTGCCCAATGTTCGTAATGTTTACCATCTCGCCACAATCTTGATGCTGTGACATCGTATATGACACCCTTGTAAGCAACCCAAATCTCGGGCCTATCCTGTCCATTTCTCAATGCCAGTTGCTGTTTGGTAAAGGTTTTCATCAAAGCAATTTGATCTGAGCATTGATCCAACGCTCAGGAATTTCTCCTTTTTGAGCCATTTGATAATCTGCATAGCTACACGGCACAGCACTCATTCGATCAAATTTTTCGGTTTCACTTACCGGGATCTCAAGCCACCATTTTCCGCTTCTTTTACTTTTATAGAAAACAAGTGTGTTGGGTTTAGCATCGAGAGACACCGTATATTTAATGTAATCACTGCTTTTGAAAGAAAGACTGTCCTTTCGGGAATAGAATCCTTCCAAAAAATACCAAATCATCACGGCAATCACCTTTGCTGTTTTATTGGCAGCATCATCATAGTAAGGCTCGTAACCGTATATTCCCATTGAGGAGAGCTTCTCATTAGTCCCTGCAAACCAACAGATCTGACATGCTTCTTCGCCAGTAAGCCCAAAAGGTTCCGCATCCAAAGCTCCGGGTGCATCAGCAGATTGAATTGCATTGATATCAAAACTCATCAAATCTGCATTTCGGATAAGTGGCTCTACTTCCTTGAATTCGGATCGAAGCGCTCCTAATCTGACATGCTCAAAGTACAATTTTTCTAAAACATTGATCAAGGCAGGATCTACCAAAAAACTTTGGTAGCCTAAGTGAGCATAAGAAAAAAGAAAATTGGGCTGATGAAGAATAATATCCTGAGAATGCTGATCTGCTTTGGGCCCAACCTCTTCCATGTCAAATTTAGAATCTACCGTCAACAAACTGACTAGCTTCTTCATTTTTTCATAGGACAAATATTGCCCGTAATCCAAGTCATGAGAACCCCCAAAATAAACCGGAAGGATTTGATTTTTCATCAAATATTCTCCTACTGTTTGCATACGGGCATACGTATCTTGGACTGTTTCGCCTGAAATCAAATCACCTAAATCGGCTATCCGATAGGAACCCAATCCACGCTTAAGTTGATAGAGCTTTTCCCGAATCTCTGAACTGCCGCGGTATGAACTTTCGATTTTATGTGCCCCACGATTTTCTTTGAGACCGACCAGTGCTATTTGTACACCTTTGAGATCTGGAAAATCCTCCCCAAAAAAATGGATTTGCTTAAAAAATGAGCTGTTGGAATAGTTTTTTTGCCAAAGGAATTCCGCTACGGGATCAAAATAAGATTGAATTGTCATACTAGGCTGGGGTGTGAGGTAAAAATAACCAAAATTGGTTCTTAAATAAAAAATCCCGCCGAAGCGGGATTCTTAATTTTTGATTATCCTCCGAAATCGTCAAATCGGATGTTTTCTTGTGGAATCCCCAGATCATCCAACAGCTTCAATACTGCTGCGTTCATCAGCGGAGGACCACATAAGTAGTATTCCACTTCATCTGGATCCGGGTGGTTCTTCAGGTAATTATCATACAGTACCTGATGAATAAACCCTACATATCCGTCAGCTTCTTTGTCTTCCATGGACTTTTTGAGTGTCCAATTGTCCTCTGGAAGAGGCTCTGAAAGACCTATGTTGAACTGGAAATTCGGGAAGTCTTTTTCGATGTCTCTGAACTGAGGTGTGTAGAAAAGTTCTTTTTTAGATCGACCACCATACCAGTAAGATACTTTACGATCTGTTTTTTCCGTATGGAAAAGATGGAAAATATGAGATCTTAAAGGCGCCATTCCTGCTCCACCGCCAATATAGATCATCTCGCGTTGGGTAGGATTGATGTGGAATTCACCGTAAGGGCCTGAAATCATAACTTTATCGCCTGGCTTTCTTCCAAACACAAAAGAGGAACAAACTCCTGGATTCACATCCATCCATCTGTTATTTGCACGATCCCATGGCGGAGTTGCAATACGAATCGTCAGCATGACGATGTTACCTTCTGCGGGGTGGTTGGCCATAGAATACGCTCTGAATAGCTCTTCGTCATTTTTCATGACTAGATCCCAAAGACCAAACTTATCCCAATCACTTTGATAAACGTCCGCTGGGTGTCCTAAATCAGGATGCGGAGCGATGTCAATACCCTTAAAACTGACAGTAGTCACAGGAACATCTATCTGAATATATCCACCAGATTCAAAATCAAGAGTTTCGCCTTCTGGCAACTTCACCATGAATTCTTTGATGAAAGTTGATACGTTGTAATTTGAAACAACCTCACACTCCCACTTTTTGATCCCGAAAATCTCTTCGGGAACACGAATCTTCATGTCGTTTTTCACCTTTACTTGGCATGACAAACGCACATTACTCTTCTGCTCTGCCCGACTCAGGTGCCCAATCTCTGTTGGAAGCACCTCGCCCCCACCTTCTTCTATGATACATTTGCACATTGCACAGGTGCCACCACCTCCGCAAGCAGACGGTAGGAAGATCTTTTGACTTGATAAGGTGGATAGGAGCGTGGTTCCCGCCGAAGTAATAATCGGTGAACTCGTGTCGCCATTAATGATAATGCTGACGTCTCCAGATGCTACCAGTTTTGACTGGGCAAAAAGGAGAATAAAAACCAGTAGCAAAATGATAATGGTAAATGCTACAATGGAAGTAATAATTACAGAACCCATGAAATTTTGGTTTAATTTTTCTTAGGAATTGATCCCGTTATGGGAGCACAAATATATTTATTAATCACTAACTCAGGCCAAATTCTCTATCAAATTTGTCCTCATTCGGAAAGAAACTCTCTTAGATAACTCATTAATTGTTCAAGAGGTTTAATAAAGTGGAAAGTCTTGTTTTCAACTGCCTCCTATCGATGATGAAATCAAGAAATCCATGTTCCAACACAAATTCGGAGCTTTGAAAACCTTTTGGTAAATCCTTTCCAATCGTCTCTCGAATCACCCGAGGTCCGGCAAAACCAATCAATGCACCTGGCTCGGCAATGTTGAAATCACCCAGCATAGCATAAGACGCTGTCACTCCTCCCGTGGTAGGATCCGTAAGCAACGATATATACGGAATACCTGCTTGGTCCAAAAGAGCGAGCTTTGCCGAAGTTTTTGCCATCTGCATCAGTGAAAATCCAGCCTCCATCATTCTGGCTCCTCCCGACTTAGAGATCATCAGAAAAGGAATTTTGTTTTTCAGAGAATGATCAATCGCTCGCGCTATTTTCTCCCCAACCACTGACCCCATAGATCCTCCTATAAAGTTGAAATCCATACAAGCCACGACCAAGTCTAGCCCATTCATCTTGCCTACAGCGGTTCTGACGGCGTCATTCAGTTCCGTCTTTGCGATAGTCGCTTCTATTCTCGAGCCATACGGTTTAGTATCTGTGAATTTCAAAGGATCACCGGATGTCATTTTCTCATCCAACTCCTTGAATTTATTGCCATCAAATAAGATCTCAAAGTATTCTTTTGAACCGATTTTAACATGAAAATCATCATCAGGGCATACGTACGAATTATTTTTCAGCTCTCGGGTATGTATAATATTTCCGTTAGGAGTCTTAAACCAAAGCCCATCTGGGGCATCTTTTTTCTCTGCGGTCGAAGTTTTAATTCCTTTATCAGTTCTTTTAAACCAAGCCATATTGAGTTTTTATTTTGTTTGACAAATCAAAGGTTACAAATTTAGTCCTTATATCCGGTAAATAAAATCCTGCCCTTTTCCGCAACATGCAATTAACTAAGTGGTACTAAATCAGAAGTGCAGTCATTTTGGCGAGAATAAAGTATTCTCGTTCAATTGCCAGATCTCGCTGATCAGTTATAGCTAATTGCGCGTATTTCGTCGAGACCGTACATTTTCTGCTTGCTTGAAGTAGTGAAATCCAGTAATTCAGGTAAGGGCAAATCTCCATTCTTCCCAATGATTTGCCATTTAGGTGGATCTGAAAGCCATTTTCCTGCATCATCTTTCATATGGCTTCTGTCCGAATTGAAGGAAGCAAGGTAATCCGCCGAATCAATGGATTTGAAATATGGAAGATCAACAGGTCTCCAGCTATCGCTTCTTCCAAAGGTCTGATCGAGATATTCTGTGGCGGTAAGCGGTACGGATAATGTCGAATCAAAGTCATAGATAAACGATGACTCGGTATTTGTCGCCAGTAGAATCACATGATAGTTCCACCATACAATCTCGTAACCCTGAATTGACTTTTGAAATCTAAAAGGGCAATATCTCGCGGCGTTGGAGACGATAAGCACTTTCTTAGAAAAGCTTTCCAGCGCTGGGTTTTGACATAAGTGCCAAATATTTTCTTCGCAAAAGTTTGCGGAATAGTTGAATTCTTTGATTTTCATTGGAGCGTGCAAATGTAACACAGATCTGATGCGTAGAATTCAACTTGAAGCGAATAGTTTGTTTGATTGATTAAAAATCTGAATTTAGAGCTGCAATTCACTCGAATCCTAATCGAATTGGTTTGCCAACTTACTTTCAGATGTGAGTTGTAAAACTGAAACGACTTGCTGCCTAAGATCTTGTGGATCTTCTCAATTAACCCTATTAAACCATGAATTTACCTTTGCTCCTTACTATTTCGGCTGTGACCCTGCTGCTTGCCTATCGATTTTATGGGAAGTATGTGTATAAACAATTTGGCCTGAATGATGATCAACCGGCACCATCACACACCCACCGGGATGGAATAGATTATGAACCGAGCAAGCCCATTGTGGTTTTGGGTCACCATTTTGCTTCGATTGCAGGGGCTGGACCTATTGTGGGACCGATCATCGCAGTGACGTTTGGTTGGATTCCAGCCGTGATTTGGATCTTGGTTGGTGGAATATTTTTTGGAGCAGTTCATGACCTGGGAAGTATGGCTGCTTCGCTGAAGTCGGATGGCAAATCGATTGGAGTGATTATCCGCAATCAAATCGGAGTAAAAGGAAAGCAGCTCTTTATCATCTTCAGTTTCTCGACTTTAATTCTGGTAATTGGAGTTTTTTCAGATATCATCGCCAAGACCTTTGTCAGCAATCCAGGTGTAGCATCAGCTTCGATTCTATTTATTTTATTGGCGATTGGCTTTGGTATAGTTAATAAGCTCGTGGGAAATAAAAAAATCCCATTCCTGATCTTGACCATTATCGGAGTGATTTTGATGTATTATTTTGTCTATCTCGGGATGCAGCTGCCTTTTATATTGGATTACAAGATCTGGGTTTTGGCGCTATTGGGCTATGCTTTTCTTGCGTCTGTCACTCCAGTGAGCATGCTCCTACAGCCAAGAGACTATCTCAACAGTTTTTTGCTTTACGGGATGATTATTGCGGCAGTATTGGGAGTTTTTGTATCAAACCCTGAAATTCAGATGTCAAATGAGATCACTGTATCTAATGAGAATCTTGGCTATATATTTCCGGTTTTGTTTGTCACGATTGCCTGTGGAGCTATTAGTGGATTTCATTCGCTTGTGGCATCGGGGACTACTTCCAAGCAGCTTGATAAGGTGAGTGATGCAAAAGTCGTAGGATTCGGAGGAATGCTTATTGAATCGTTCTTAGCCATCATAGCCGTAGGTGCGGTCGTAATATTGACTAAAGGTGAATATGCTGCACGACTTGCAGACGAAGGACCGGTTTCTTTATTTTCCACAGGCTTAGGTGGGATGATTTCTACTTTGGGAGTTTCAGAAAATTTTGCGGTAGGTTTCGTCGCTTTGACGGTTTCAGCATTTGCTTTGACCACCCTTGATACCTGCACCCGCCTTGCCAGATTTACACTTCAGGAGTATTTTGAGGATGTTCCACAACCGGCAGCTCAATTTGTAGCCAAAAACAGATTTGTTTCGACCGGAGTGGTAGTCGTCTTTTCCATATTGCTACTGCTATCGGGTGAATTCACCACTCTTTGGCCAATCTTCGGCTCAGCCAATCAGCTACTGGCTGCTTTGGCATTATTGACTATTGCGGTTTGGCTGATTAAGAAGAAAGTGAATGCGCTATTTGTGACTATACCGATGTTTTTCATGTTCACTGTCACCTTGGCGTCGCTTGGTCTTTTTGCTTGGAAAAACTTCCAGGAGTAAGTATATGTACTTTCCCTAATTGCTGCCCTGCTGTTTGTATTGGCTATTTCACTAATGGTATTGGCTACAAAAAGTTTGAAAAAAGAAGTCAAAGAACCTGTAAAGGTTCTTTGACTATAGTCTCCTTCTCAGTTTGGTAAATTAAAACGAGAAATTGGAAATCTTGGTTGAAATCAAATTCTTGAAGTGCAGTAAAACTTACACCGATTAGTCGTCTGCTCCATCCCATTTAGCAACTTCAATAGTATACTGTGCCACATTTCTACCCTGACTACTACCAGCAGTAGCGTCAAAAGACCAGTGAATACCTCCATAAAGTCTAGAAATGGCAGCCTCCTCTGCCCAATTTTTGAAAATCTTTCCTTCCTGAGGGAATAGATAGGTTAGGACTTCTGCCGCAGCAGCCGAAAATACGGCATGTCCAGAGGTATATGCTGGAAAGTTGGGTGTACCCGCGATAGTTTCAAAATTCTGAATCATCTGTATAGGCCTAGGATAGTAATAATAGTATTTGGTATCCCAGCAGCTGATTCCGCCATCCATGATAGCCATGTTCATGTAAGCAAAAGCACGAGCAGTCCGGATTGAACTCAATTTATATTTAAGAATAAATTCTCCTGCGATGTCATTCCAATGTCCTGGAGGAGTATAAGTACCGAGTCCATCTTGCCAGTAATTGGCAATTCTTCGGCGTTCCTGTGTCACATTAGCTGCGTAATCCACTAAGACTTTGACATCGTTCTTGAATGCTTGAGATCCGGGAGCCGGCGGGATTTCTGACCTGGTGGACGCTACATTTGGGACACTCCACATCTTCACTTTTCCAAAAAGCGGTGTCAAACCAACTGGACGCACAGGGCTTTCTAAGTTCTCCCATTGCCAACCAAACCGCTCAAATGCTACCTTTCTTAAGGAATCAGAAGCCGCCCTAGGAGCTTGAGCATTTTTCATCCCGTCATGAGAAGCTCTATTCAATGCTATTCCAGCTATTTCTTTTCCAATTTTTTGGCCAGCCTCCAGATCGCTTGGTACATTTTCCCCAGCCAAAATCAAACTTTCCAACTGTTGTGCCTCTAATCTCATCAGGTAATCAGCTTCTAACGGAAACATAGCTGTTAGGATTTTTCTGGAAACAGTAGCTAACACAGCACCTTCTGATGGATAAGAAGGTAAATTATTTGTAATATATGCATGAGGAATTTTCGCATCAGCTTGATAAGGAGCAGGTCTTTTGAATTGAAACTTGTAATGCCATGCAGTTATCATCCCGTCATATTGTGCTACTGATAAATATGCCAAAACTCTACTCGCATAGGGCGGATGAGCAAAAGGGTAGACAGGAGGCCCCGCAGGATTGGCAGGATCGGGTAGTGAATACGATTCATCAACATTTGGTCCAGGAATCAAATTATATTTCGCAATAAGCTCAAGAGCAACCTCATTCCATCGTAGCACCGAGTTATTAGTCCAATAATCCACGTTTCTCTTCTGATCCCCAGACATGGACAAAATTCTTGATTTCACACCAGCTAATTCTGCTAAAAACTCCGGGGAATTCTCAGCTTTTGGCGCATCAATTAAGATATCACCTCCAGCCCCAAGCAAAATAGGCTTCCAATTTCCGGCGTCTGGATCTATACCGGAAAACTCATAGCTTACATATTCTAGTTCTGTTACCAAATCCATATTGCATTTGGTCATTATCCCTATGACAATGATTAGGGTTATTGCTAGTTTAAGTATTTTCATAGGTTTAATTTTTAGAATTGAACAGGCCAAACTGATAGGTAATGCCAGCATTTACAGAAGACATCTCGGGAGCGTTTCTTCCATTAATGACTCGGCTATAAGATGCCACCAAACCCAACCCTTTAGGTTTTTTAAAAAAATATTGGCCAAATACACCAATGCGATCCATATTCACCTTATTAGTGGGTTGGGGAGCATTATATGCCCGAATATCATCACCAGAAGTAGATATGGAAGAATTGTAATTTAATTCTACTCTTAATGATTTGTCCATAAACCATTTCCCGAGTATGGCTTCAAATGTCCAAGCATTAGGCACATCCATCCAAGGTGTATAATAACTGCCGTCATTATAATAATAGCTGCGTTCAGCTTCCGTATAGCCTTTCCAGATAAAACCTCCATTTCCTCTTAGATAGAATCCATTATTCCACTCATACTCTATCAATCCTCTCCAAGCAAGCTGCGGCGAGCCGATACCTATACTGTAGGGCTGGTAATCAGAGAGATAATTGGAAGCTGGAGTAGAGAAAATAACTGAACCAAAACCAGTCCATTGCCCTTTTTCACCCTTACGTTGAATGACCAGATACTTGAGTCCTAGCATTAGATCTTGAACTCCTCTCGTCCCGGCAAATTTCCCTCCGTTTGGAATTGTGGAATTTGTGCTCACAAACGGTAATCCGATATAAGCATTTATACGATTTGAAATTCCGTAGGCGGCCATCACCGTGGCAGTTCTTCGCTGCACTTTGGCGATGGTTCCATTTTCCCGAAGGGTCGCTCCCTCCCAATAGTGATCAAATTGACCGTACTCATAATTTAGCAAAAGACATATGTCCCCTTTTGGCATCATCAAACCGTCTGTTGGAGTTTGTGCCACAGATATATAGGAAAGCCATATTCCTCCCAAAAGGAGAAATAGCTTCCTGAAGTGATTTTTCATTAAGATTGATATTTATTTTTCGTGTACAATAGAGTGGCCTACTTCCTAGCCTTTCAGGCCTGAAATAGAAAATATACCATCTTAGCTCTCGACGAGTATGGGTCAAGAGTAAAGATCAGTGCTACTTAAAAAAATCACGAAATTAATGGAGGCGGAGAATCAATTTTGAGAGCAGGATCTAAATAAAGATCAGCAATATATGTCCTAAAAGAACACACCTTAGTTTTAACAGAGGTGGAATAGAAGAAGCAAACCGGCTGAAGATAATCTTTGACCAGGAGCTTGATAAAGATTTTACCATTTTGATTGATTGGAAGTACATCTTCAGTCAACGAAGAAATCCAAATTTGTACCGTAGACTCTAAAACTCTTCTTGCAGTATCAGGAACGTATACCACCTGCAAGGTATCATTCTGGTACCGTTGCTTGATAGCCCGAAAGTATTGTCCAGCCTTTTCAAAACGTGTATTAGTTGCTTGGAAATCATCTTGATTGGCCATATAGGGAGCAGACAGTGGGATCTCCATCAATCGCTCTTCCAAAATCCCAATTTGCTCTCCGTAGATCTTATCGTTCCAATTACTTTCCATTTTATATTGGTAGGAATAATAGAACGCATAGTAGCCAAAATGATAAATGGCGAAGCAGAGTAAAAGTGCTATGGCTACAAGGTTTCTCAATGAATAAGGCTTTAAGAATGAAAGTTGTAGAAAAATACTGGAGCAACAAAGAGAATTTTGCAAAAATCCACTCAACCACCTTTATATTTTGTTTTTGGAAAGATAACCCCTTAATATATTAGCACTTTCAATATTCTACTATTTACTAAAGGACCTTATTTTAACTTGATCACCTTCTCATCGCTATATCTAGCGGTAATAAAACAACGGCAAATATCCGTTAGGATTAGAAAAGAAAAAAACGATTCCTAGCCAAAGTAAAAGGCTAAAAATAAATAAGGTACCATAGATCTTGATAACTTTTAATCGATTGAATCGATCCAAAAACCACAATACCAAAACCGGTCGAAAAAGACCAATCAATAAGTTTAAGAGAAAAATAATTGCGAGAATAAAAACAAAAAGTTGGAGCGTAGCGACCATTATCTGAAAGTAAAAAGGAACGGCCATGGCCGTTCCTTTAGTATAATATAGTTAGATAATCTTATTTTTTACGCTTGATCTCTTTCATCTCGTAACCTTCGATTGTATCCTCAATTTCGATATTATTAAAGTTCTTGATTGAGATACCACACTCGTATCCAGCTTTCACTTCAGCCACATCGTCTTTGAATCGCTTCAATTGATCGATCTCACCTTCGTGAATAACTATACCGTCTCTAATCACACGGATCTTGTTTTTTCTGGTAATGAAACCATCTGTCACATAAGAACCTGCAACAGTTCCGATCTTAGTAATCTTGAAGACCTCTCTCACTTGGATATTACCAGTGATTATTTCTTCAAATGTAGGCTCTAGCATTCCTTCGATCGCATCTTTGATCTGATTGATCGCATCGTAGATGATCGAGTAATGTCTGATTTCAATTTCTTCCTGCTCTGCAAGTTTTTTCGCATTGGAAGAAGGTCGTACCTGGAATCCAAGGATAATCGCATCAGAAGCAGATGCCAAAAGGACATCAGATTCTGAGATTTGACCTACACCCTTATGGATGATGCTCACTTTCACTTCATCTTTAGATAGCTTCAATAAGGAATCCGAAAGTGCCTCAACAGATCCATCCACATCTCCTTTGATAATGATGTTCAATTCCTTGAACGAACCGATAGCCAAACGTCGACCGATCTCATCCAAAGTAATGTGCTTCTTGGTTCGGATACTTTGCTCTCGCTGGATTTGCTCTCTCGAGTTGGCAATATCTCTAGCCTCTCGCTCGGTATCGTATACCTTAATGGTATCACCTGCTTGAGGTGCGCCACTTAGACCCAATACCTGGACTGGCGTAGAAGGTCCAGCATCTTTCAGTTTTTTACCTTTGTGGTCAAACATCGCCTTCACTCTACCATAGTGCTTACCTGCAAGAATAATATCTCCGACTCTTAAGGTTCCGGATTGTACCATGATTGTGGATACATAACCTCGCCCTTTGTCCAGAGAAGCTTCAATTACACTTCCTGTTGCATTACGGTCTGGATTAGCCTTCAATTCAAGCACTTCTGCTTCGAGTAATACTTTCTCCAAAAGCTCATCTATACCTTGTCCTGTTTTAGCAGAAATGTCCTGAGACTGGTATTTTCCTCCCCATTCCTCAATCAAGAGGTTCATGTTGGCAAGCTCTTCTTTGATTTTGGCTGGATTTGCACTTGGTCTGTCAATTTTATTAATCGCAAAAATCATAGGCACTCCTGCTACTTGAGCATGATTTATTGCTTCTTTAGTTTGCGGCATGATGCTGTCATCAGCTGCAATCACAATAATGGCAACGTCGGTAATTTTGGCACCACGTGCTCTCATCGCAGTAAATGCCTCGTGACCCGGTGTATCCAGAAAGGCAATTTTATTACCCGTCTTAGTAGTCACATCGTATGCTCCGATGTGCTGGGTGATTCCACCCGCTTCATCAGCGGTCACTTTGGACATTCTGATATAATCCAGTAAAGAGGTTTTACCATGATCTACGTGACCCATAATGGTCACAATCGGCGCACGCTCTATCAAATCTTCAGGTAAGTCTGCCGCCTCGGCCTCGAGTTCGTCTTCGATTGACTTTGTAAATTCCACATCATAGCCAAATTCATCTGCAATGATGGTTATGGCTTCTGCATCCAATCTTTGGTTGATCGAAACGAACATACCAAGCGACATACAAGCTGATATAACTTGATTAACTGATAGATCCATCAGTGATGCCAAGTCATTGGCAGAGATGAATTCGGTTACTTTTAAGATTTTTGCTTCATCAGTATCCAACTCTGGATCTCTTACCCGGTCAACCTTTTTATCTCTTCGGCTCTTTCCTTTACCTCCGGCATTTTTGCCTTGCAGTCTGGCGAGCGTCTGCTTAATTTGATCCTGAATTTCTTTTTGAGTTGGCTCAGCTTTTTGAACTCTAACTGGAGGTCCTGTCCTTGGTGGATTTGGGCCTCTTGTATTTGCTCCTTGAGGTCGGTTGCCTTGACCTGGCGGGCCTGGACGATTTCCTCCTGGAGCTCCAGGTTTATCGATTCGCTTCCTAGGACGTTTTTTATCTCTTCCGCGCTCATCAGAAGATGCTACTGGACCACCTTTTTTCTTAGGTCTGTCTACAGGAAGTTCTATTTTGCCCAGTACAGTGAGCCCTTTAAGTGAATCAGCTTTTGCTGCAATTACTTTATCTTCCGTTGCAGGAACTTGAACTGGCGCAGGTGTTAATTTTGGAGCTTGAGCAACTTGAGGAGCTGGCTTTGGCTTATTGTCCTGAGGCCTTTGAGGCTCAGGAGCTTTTGGTGCTGGAGCCTTTGGAGCAGGAACTTGGCCCCTTACTTCGGGACGCTTTTGAAAATCTTGTTTTTCATGCTTTCTAGGTCCCTGAGGCTGATTACCATGTCTTCTCTTTTGAGGTTGAGACACGTTTTTGCTCAGATCAATTTTACCAAGAACTTTGATTCCCTCCAGTTTTGGAGCTTCTGTTGCTACTTTTTCTGGTTCTGGCGCTGATGCTTGTTTTGGCTCTTCTTTCGCTACAGGCGAAGGAACTGGAGTGGGTGTTTGAGTGGGTGTTGGCTCTGGTTTTGGAGTGACCGGAGGTACCACAGGTGCTGGAGCAGGCACTGGCTTTGGAGCTGGTTTTGGCTCTGGAGCGGGAGCTGGTTTCGGCTCTTCTTTTGGGCTCTCAGATTCCATCGAAATAGGTTCATGTCGCTTACCTATCGAGAGGTGAGATGCCTCTTCCTTGTCTAGTGCAGAAGATTTGAATTCCTTATTGAGCAGCTCCACCTGCTCCATATTTATTTTGGAATTCGGATTATTCTCCACCTCATAGCCTCTTTTGGCCAAAGACTCCACGATGGTAGCGGTCCCAACGTTGAGTTTTCTGGCTACTTGGCCTAATCGCATCATTAATTCTTCTGACATAAGCAAAAACCTCTTTCGAAATCTTAAGTAAAATATAGGTATTTATCGAAGCCGTAGCCCGATTTATTGTTCAAATTCTTGTCTAAGGATTCTGAAGATTTCGTCCACAGTTTCCTCTTCCAATTCTGTTCTTCGTGTCAAATCTTCCTTGGTAAGAGTCAACACACTTCTGGCAGTATCCAAGCCGGTTTTTTTCAATTCGTCGATTACCCAACCCTCGATTTCATCAACAAATTCCAATAGGTCCACATCTTCTTCTTCGGACTCATTCAATTCTCTGAATACATCGATCTCATATCCTACCAATCGGCTTGCCAATTTGATGTTATAACCACCTTTTCCGATTGCAAGTGACACTTGGTCGGGCTTTAAGAAAACTGAAATACGTTTTGTCTCCTCATTCATCGTAATGGATGAGACTTTAGCCGGGCTCAGTGCGCGAGTAACATATAAGTCCATGTTCTCAGTGTAATTGATGACATCAATATTCTCATTCTGTAGTTCTCTTACTACAGCATGGATTCTTGATCCTTTCATACCGACACATGCTCCTACCGGATCTATCCGATCATCGTAAGATTCTACTGCTACTTTAGCTCGCTCGCCTGGCTCTCTGACGATTTTGATTATTGTAATTAAACCATCATATACTTCAGGCACTTCATTTTCAAATAATCTTTCCAGAAAAATAGGAGACGTTCTGGACAGAATGATTTTAGGTGTACCATTTGCCATATCCACTCTGTGCACAATAGCTTTTACGCTATCGCCTTTTCTAAAGCGATCTTTGGAAATCTGCTCTGCCTTTGGAAGGATCAATTCATTTCCGTCTTGATCCATCAACAAGATCTCTCTTCCTAAGATCTGATATACTTCAGCACTGATAATCTCTCCAACCAATTCCTCGTATTTCCCATACAGAATATCTTTTTCAAGGTCTTTGATTCGTTGGATCAAAGTTTGACGAGCCATTTGAACTGCTCTTCTACCAAATTCTTCCAACTCGATCTTTTCATAGACTTCTTCTCCAATCTCAAAATCGGGCTCGATCTTTCGAGCTTCAGTAAAACTGATTTTATCAAAATCCCAAATATCCTCGGAGTTGTCGTCGACAATTTCTCTGATACGGAATATCTCCAAGTCACCTTGATCAGCATTAATGGTCACATCAAAGTTTTCGTCTGTCTCAAACTTCTTGCGAATCATTGCTCTGAACACATCCTCTAGGATACGGATCATTGTAGGTCGATCCACATTTTTAGATCTCGCAAATTCTGCGAAGGATTCTATTAAGATTCTGGCATCCATTTGAATTATTTAAAAGATACTTGTACAATTGATTTCTTCATTTTTTCGAAAGGGATTTCTATTTCCTCTTCTAAGGCTTTTTTGCCTTTTTCTTTGTTTTTGACAGAAAGCTTCACTCCGTCATTACCTACTTCGAGCAATTTACCAGTGACTTCTTCTCCAGACTCTAGCGTAATTTTCAATTCGCGGTTGATATTTTTCTGAAATTGCCGCTTGCTACTTAGAGGATAATCTATACCAGGTGAGGATACTTCCAACACATACGCTTCAGGCATCATCTCTTTGGCTTCCAATTCCTCAGACACTGCTCTGCTGAGTCTGGCACAAGCCTGAATCGTCACACCTGCATCGGAATCAATCAAAATACCCAATAATGTTTTTCCGGATTTTTCAGAAAGATTCACATCCACAATGAAGTGATTTTCATCTGGGAGATGCTTTTCAACAATCTCTTGAACCGATCTTTTTAACTCGCTCATAGTTGGGTACAATGAAAGAGGGGACATTTGGTCCCCTCCAGAAACTTTCGAATACGGTACAAAGGTAAAATATTTTATAGTAAAAACAATGGTGCCTAAAAATGAAACTTTTTGATTTCTAGTTTTCCACCTTTGTAAGCCTAAACTCAAGACCTCGCTTTTAAGATTTGGAATCAATCAAAGCAGATAGTAAGAAGGTTCTTGGCCGAATTTGCCACATTGATCATCGGCAGTAGGCAATTAAGAGGTCTGGAGATTAAATAATAAAAAATAATCCGTTTCTGTCAGAATTGTCAGCATAAGATAATAATTTTACCGTCCTCCGTTAATAATATGTCCATAGGACATTATATAATATACTCAACTCCAAAAATACCAGTCAACTAACACTCCAACATGGGATTATTCGATTTTTTCTCTAGTGATATCGCAATAGATTTGGGCACAGCCAACACGCTGATTATCCATAAAGATAAGATAGTAGTAGATGAGCCTTCAATCATAGCAATAGATAAAACGACCAATCGAGTACTTGCTGTAGGCCGCGAGGCGATGAATATGCACGAGAAAACGCATGAGAACATCAAGACGATCCGACCTTTGAAAGACGGTGTGATCGCCGATTTCTATGCCGCAGAGCAAATGATCAGAGGACTCATCAAAATGATTCCAGGTCAGAAAAAAGGATTATTTCCTCAATCTCACCGCATGGTGATCTGCATCCCATCAGGAATCACGGAAGTTGAAAAAAGGGCTGTTCGTGACTCAGCCGAGCATGCCGGTGCAAAAGAAGTTTATATGATTTATGAGCCAATAGCAGCAGCTATCGGCATCGGAATAGATATCGAAAAACCGATGGGATCCATGATCGTGGATATCGGAGGTGGTACTACAGAGATTGCATTGATTGCGCTGTCAGGCATTGTAGCCGATCAATCTATTCGTGTGGCAGGAGATACCTTTACCAAGGACATTTTAGATTACATGCGCCGACAGCACAACTTGTTGATTGGAGAGCGATCTGCCGAAAAAGTAAAGATTGCAATCGGCTCAGCACTCACCGAATTGGATGAGCCTCCCGAGGATTATGAGATCCGTGGCCGTGACCTAATGACCGGAATACCCAAAGTGATCAAAGTATCCTATTCCGAGATCGCCTTTGCGCTGGACAAATCAGTGTCTAAAATCGAAGAGGCTGTTTTGAAAGCACTTGAAATCGCTCCACCTGAGCTCTCAGCTGACATTTATGACAATGGTATTCATTTAACAGGTGGTGGAGCTTTATTGAAAGGCTTGGATAAGCGACTTCACCAAAAAACAAAATTGCCAATTCACATCGCCGAAGATCCGCTTCGAGCAGTGGTACGAGGAACTGGAACAGCCTTGAAAAATATTCAAAATTTCCGAACAGTATTGATGACATAAACCCTGAATGCTACGCATCCTTCAATTCCTTTATAGCCTAAGGTCTTTTCTTTTATTCGTTTTACTTGAAGTGTTGGCGATATGGCTGATAGTGGCCAATAATTCACCGCAGGGTGCTGCTTTCTTTAATAGTTCTACAGCTGTCATCGGCTCAGTGCTCAACACGCAATCCGAAGTAGTGGGGTTTTTTTCATTGGCAGAAGCCAATGAAGCCTTACTCGCTGAGAATGCCCAACTTTCAGAAGAGTTGAAAATTCTCAGATTAGCTCCAGATAGTATTCAAATACATTTAGACTCTGCTTTCGCAGCTACTTTTGAGTTCACAGGAGCACGAATTATCAGCAATTCACTTCGTTTTGCGCAAAATCACATTACTCTAAATAAAGGGGAAAAGGACGGAATAAAACCTGGGATGGGAATCTTCAATGAAGAAGGCGTGGTAGGACGGGTAAAATCCGTATCCTCAAATTACGCTGTCGCAATATCCCTACTCAATACCGGCTTGCTGATCTCCTCAAAGATCAAATCCAATGATGCATTTGGCTCGATAAACTGGGATGGCAAAAGCTCGAGACAGGCAAAAATGCTCTATGTGCCCCGACATGTGACGGCTTTAGTTGGAGACACTGTGGTGACATCAGGATTCAATGCTGTTTTTCCGGAGGGAATACCAATCGGAATAATCTCCAGCGTCAATCAAACTGGAGACCCGAATTATTTAGACATTCTGGTTGATTTGACGACTGACTTTAGCAAAGTCAGGTATGTATATCTAGTAGAAAATACACAAGTAAACGAACAAGATTCTTTGTATCTGCAATCAGAAATCCAAGATGAATTTTAAAAGATTAATTACCTATTCTTTTTTAGTGCTTATTCTCGGTTTGATTCAGGTATTATTGCTGAAAAATATAGCCCTTTTTGGAATCGCCTTTTGTTTTATTTACCTCTTGACCATTTTGAGTTTCCCCACCACGATGGCCCATATTCCTTTGTTGCTCATTAGCTTCGGTATTGGACTGTTGATTGACGTGTTTTATGACACACTGGGCATGCATGCCTTGGCTGCCACATTCCTTGCTTTTCTTCGACCTTTTTGGCTCAAGATTATCTCGCCAATTGGAGGCTATGATGACACTACAGATCCTTCGATATCTGAAATGGGCATTGGCTGGTTTCTGACATATTCATTACCACTGGTATTCGCTTTTTGCCTGGTGTTCTTTCTAGTAGACCAGTGGGGCACTGGGGGAGTCTTAAATGTCCTAAACAAAAGCCTCTTTTCCACGATTTTTACGGTCATTTTGGCTATCATTGTACAATTGTTATTCTTCAAAAGAAGGAGAGGAATCTGATGAATGACCAAAGACCTGTAGTAATTTTAATTTTTATATTCTTGGTTGGTGCTGTGCTTCTGACAAAGCTTTTTGCCATTCAGGTGCTAGACGACAGCTTTATGAAAAAGGCTGAACGAAATGCAATCCAACGTGTAGTCGACCATCCATACAGAGGATTAGTCTATGATCGAAACGGAAAATTATTGGTATACAATAATCCTATTTTCGATCTAATGATCGTCCCAAAAGAATTTCAAGTAAAAGATACGACTCGGTTCTTGGAGCTTTTCCAAATCTCTAAAGAACACTTAATCGAGTCCTATACAGCTGCACGCAAATATTCTTCGGTAAAGCCCTCAACCTTTATAAAGCAGATTTCAACACCAGATTTTGCACGTATTCAGGATTTTCTGATTGATTATCCTGGTCTTTTCATCATGACTCGGTCCGTTCGTTCCTACCCTTCTCCTATCGCAGCGCATGCCATGGGATACATCGGGGAAATCAGCGGAAGACAACTCGAACGAGATAGCTCGAAATACTACGTTCAGGGAGATTATGTTGGGTTGAGCGGATTGGAAAGTTACTATGAAAAAGAACTCCGAGGAACCAAAGGTGTAAAGTACAAAATGGTCAATGTCCGAGGAATAGACAAGGGGCCCTTTAAAGATGGTGAATACGATACTGCCTCAGTAGCAGGAAATAATCTCACCTCCACCATAGATATGGAGCTCCAGAAGTATGGAGAGATGCTCATGATGGGCAAAACTGGATCTGTAGTAGCAATTGAGCCCAAGACAGGCGAAATACTCGCTATGATCTCGGCGCCATTTTATGATCCCAACAGTCTGACTGGTGCTGAATTCAGCAAAAGCTATCAACTGCTGAATTCAGAAATCAGCAAGCCGCTATTCAATAGACCAATCATGGCAACTTATCCTCCTGGTTCTATATTCAAAATTGTACAAAGTCTGATCGGTCTTCAAGATGGTATTTTGGTTCCTTCCACTACATTTAGCTGCAATCGATCTCTGGTTGCCTGTCACAATCATCCATCTCCGGTAGACTTATTCGGAGCCATACGGAATTCTTGCAATCCATATTACCATCAGGCTTTTCGCCAAATCATCAATCGGGAGATTTCTTCAAACACCTTCAAAGACACTAAAATAGGCTTGGACGACTGGCGGGAAAAGGTATCGAAATTTGGGCTAGGATCCACTTTGGGCATTGATATGAGAGGTGAGAAAGGTGGCTCCATACCTTCAGGAGCCTACTACGACAAGGTATACGGCGAAGCTCGATGGAAGTATTCTACTATTTTCTCTTTGTCTATTGGACAAGGAGAGATGCAAACCACGCCTCTTCAAATGGCAAATCTAGCAGCCATTTTTGCCAATAAAGGATATTTTTATACCCCTCATTTGGTAAAAGCTATCGATGGAGACAAGTCTAGGATTCCACAGGAGTTTCGCATAAAAAATGATGCCGGAATCGACGCTAAACATTATGACCTCATCCAAGAAGCTATGGCGGCAGCCCTTTATGGCACTGCGAATAGAGCAGTCATGAAGGACCTGGTGATTGCCGGAAAAACCGGTACTGCTCAAAATCCCCATGGGGAAGACCACTCCGTTTTTATTGCATTTGCACCCTTGGATAATCCACAGATTGCAATCGCTGTATATGTCGAGAACGCAGGTTGGGGTGGAAGAGCTGCAGCCAGTACCGCCTCATTGATGATCGAAAAATATATTCAACGAGAAGTAAAGCGACTGGATCTTCAGGATTATGTCCTTGCAGGTAACTTCATCTACTAATGAGAGGGGAAGCTGACATTAATATCAATCGGGTCGATTGGGCGACTGTTATTATCTATTTTTCGCTGGTCATGCTAGGCTGGTTTAATATCTATGCGGCGGTCTATGATGGGCAGGCAGAGAAAAGCATTTTTGATTTCGAAATCAATTCCGGAAAACAACTGGTGTGGATTGGTACTGCCATCGTAATTATTATTGTGATCATGGCTGCCGATCATCGCCTCTTTGAGAATCTTGCCGTTCCGATTTTCTTGATTTTCATTGTTTTATTGATTCTCACACCGATAATAGGAAAAGAAGTAAAAGGTCAGGTTTTGTCGATTGGTTTCGGTGATTTCCGTATTCAAGCCAGTGAATTTGCCAAATTTGCTACTGCTTTGGCACTTGCCAAGGTCATGGAGAGACCCACATTTGACCTATCCAAAAAGAAGTACCAGCTTCAAGCGTTCGGAGTCCTGCTTTTGCCTGTGGCACTGATTATCCTACAACCTGATACTGGTACGGCGATGGTGTATTTCGCTCTGCTATTAATGTTTTACAGAGAAGGATTACCTCAGTCCTATTTCATTTTGGGATTTGGCTTTATTACACTCACACTTTTAGCTTTAGGAATTGAGAATAATATCTACGTTGTCATTGGAATAGCGTTGATCGTAATACTGTTGATTTACCTAGGCAAAAAAACTCCTCAGCGAATTATCGTCTTTAGCCTAATCGGAATTGGCCTTATTGCCTACACGTATAGTCTTGATTTTGTGGTCAGTAAACTTCCCGACCACCAACAAAATAGAATTATGGTTTTGTTTGATCCTGATATTGATCCCCTGGGAGTCGGATGGAATGTGACTCAGTCCAAAATCGCTATTGGATCAGGAGGATTGGCCGGTAAGGGCTATTTGCAAGGGACTCAGACCAAGTTTGACTTTGTCCCTGAGCAGCATACTGACTTTATCTTCTGTACGCTTGGCGAAGAATTTGGATGGCTGGGGAGCCTGGTTGTGATCTCTCTTTTCTTGGGGCTGCTCTATCGACTGGTTATTATGGCGGAGCGACAGAAAAATAGATTTTCGAGAATCTACGGCTACTGCGTAGTATCGATACTTTTGTTTCACTTTATGATCAATATTGCGATGACGATCGGTCTATTTCCGGTTGTCGGAATTCCACTTCCATTCTTTAGTTATGGAGGATCTTCCTTATGGTCTTTCACCATTCTACTATTTATCTTTATCAAGATGGACAGTTCACGAGCATTGCAACTTGGAAGATTAGGCTAGGAGTCCAACAGTTTTTTGAGCCAATATTGTTTTTTAGGCTCTCTGTTTTTGACCGCATAGGGAGTATGGAAATGATGGGATTTCAGGAAATTTATCTGCAGATCTTTCCATTGCTGTTCAGTAGTGATGACATTCATATGCTTCAATTCTGCAAAAAGTTTTACACTGATCGTAGGATAGTCATCCCGTCCTAGATAATCCAGATCTGCATCACAGATTATTTTTTGGAGATCATTTAAGGGTGTTTGAGGGATTTTGGTAGCCACTACAAGCCCTTTTACTTGATCAATAATTCGTTGCTCTATGCCTAGATCTTTCATCAATACTTCAGCCATTCCTGCTCCTACTGCCTCATGATTGGTTGCACCAACCAAAAATCCCATATCGTGGACAATAGCGCCCATTCTTAAGGTGTAGCGATCTTCTTCGGATAGGTTTTCTCTACGAATATATTGCTCACAAACGTTGAGTACGTCCAATGTATGATTCATTTCATGGTAAGCAAGGTATTGAGGCAATTCGCGCTTCAATTTGGCTAACACATGTCTTCTAAGCTTTAAATATCCTTGCATTTACAAACATCGCTTGAAACCTAAATATGGGTTTCTGATTTAAGATTACAAAATAAATATTAATAATAAGCCACAAGGATTCTGATTTGAATCTTCATTTGATCAAATTTAGTCGTAAATATTCTGTTATTTATTGCAGTTGATTAAAACCGCAAAAACTCACGTATCAAAAACTTGACCAGTTAATGAAAAATTTAATTGGTTTTGTGTGCTTTTCAAATTCGAAAACAGATGTTTGATTGCGTTACAAGGGTCAATTTAAATGCAAATCTGCTTGGGCGAGTTCTGATTGTAAGCAATCTGAAAAATCGAGAAAAGGCGATGCCCATGCATCCAAATAATATTCTCGTCATGCCACCCTAGGAACTAAACTTTCGATAAACCAATACCAGAAACTCTTCCACTACCTCAGAATCTGTGTCCCAATTCAAGTCTTTCACAAAGCGCAAATTTAATAGCTCTATAGCTGCTGTAAAGCTGCCTGCATGATCAATAGACTTTAAGGCATGTTTTAAGAGGTCAGCATTTCCTTCAAATAGTTCTTTGCTGAACATGATCCGCTGGTTGATCGCCAGGCTTTCGGATAGATCTCCGATCATGCCTTTCATACCTCGGTAAGATTCTCGTTCAAACTTTGCTTTTATGCTGTGTGCATTTAACTGCCCGGCTTTAGCAGTTGATTGGCCTGGATTAGGCTCGGCACTGGATTGGTGTTGAGTATGGGGTTCTTCCTCATTTGGAATTTCGTCAAAAAATGATTTCTCCTGCACTTTTGAGCTTTCGGTTGTAACACTTACTTGATCGCTTTCCACTTCATTTTTAACTAATAAGGCATCTAAATCAAATGCCTTTATCTCGCCCAATGTGGCCAAAAGTAAATTTTCGGATTCAAGCGATTCTTTGATTACTTGATAATTTGCAGCTACTGCTTTTGAGTAGGCCTGTTGATCATGACCGAAACCTGCCTTGTCTATCAGGAAGGAAACTACCGGAAGATGCCATTTGTAATACTTTTTATTCTCCTTCAGGTACCCATTGATCATAGTATCTTCCGCTTTGTCAATCTCAGATTGATAAAACGAAACCGGGTCTATTGCCAGGATAATCGAATCCATTAAGGCACTTTTCACCAAGGGCTGAAGATAGGAACGCTCCACCTTAATTCTTCTGGAGAGGGTATTCATAAACTCCGTCAACGCTTCATGCACAGCAATATCCCTGTAGTCGAAATAGGGATTGCTTTTCAATTTTTCGAGCTCCAGCTGCCAAAGTTCAAACAGTCTCTTCACAACAAAATAATTGACCTGAATACTATTTGTCATCCCAATAATATCCTGGCCAGTGACAAATTGCCTAGAGGCAAAAACATTTTCGCAAGCCAACTGAGAATATTGTTGAGCGTATTTTTCTAAATAATTGCTGTTAATTTGAATTGTCATAAAGAGATATTGTTTTCAAAGATCAACGAACAGATGCCGCAAATCGTCATAGAGAATCTATTTAATCTTACGATTGATGTGCTTAATGAGAAAAGTAAAGTTATCGAAATAATCCATCAAAATGGAATCGATTGGATGCATGCATGTGGTAAAAAAGGAAGATGTACCACCTGCAAAATCATAATTTCAGCCGGAATCGAAAATCTCACAGCACCTACCGAAAGAGAGAAAATATTCAGTACACAAGGAAGATTGAAGTCCAATGAGCGACTTACTTGTCAGGTTCAGTTGCTTAATGGGAAATTAGTGGGCCGTGTAGCTGAATCAAACAAATTTCCACATATACAGTACAGCGAATAAAAGCCATCCATGTTTATAGAACCATCCATCGGTCGAAGTAAGAATCCGGAAAGAAAAGGCCAGATAGAGGTCATCTGCGGATCTATGTTTTCAGGAAAAACCGAAGAGCTGATTCGGAGATT
>Ga0136560_1000276_pt1 | contig 24617 bp, 13 predicted proteins | sample AntRauMeHopE1497_FD_104925 | JGI IMG/M metagenome (GOLD analysis project Ga0136560, IMG submission 104925) | Saline lake microbial communities from Rauer Islands, Antarctica - Metagenome Hop E1 #497 | ecosystem: Environmental > Aquatic > Non-marine Saline and Alkaline > Saline | place... | reverse complement strand
GCCGCAGCCCTTCAATCCATCTTCCGTGCGGCGGCTATGGCGGCGTTCGTCATCACGGCACTGTCGGAGGGCGGCTCGCAGGCGGCGGCCGCGGCGGCGCGCGCCGCGGCCGAGGCGGGCGGGAGCGGCCCTGGTATCGAGGCTGCGCTGCGCCTGGCGACTGGCCCGGCCGGCAGGGGTGCGATCGGCATGCTCGAGAGGCTTCGGCTCAGCGCGGCAGAGGCGGAGGCGGAGGCGGAGACCCACGTGCTCTCTGGGGCGGGGGCCGGCCCGCCCAAGGCCAGCGCCGCCGGGCGCCGCCAGCAGCCCACCGCTGCGGTGGGGGCAGGCGTGGCTGCTCCGCCGCCCGGCCGCGGCGGCGTGGCGGGCCTCGCGGCGCCAGGGCGTGTGATCTCCGCCGGGACGGCCGGCGCGCAGTCTGCGGGGCAGGTCACGGCACGGGCAGCCAGCCCGCCCGACAAGGAGCGCGCCATCGTCAGCAGCGACGCGGCACCTGCCGAGGGCGTGCTGTCGTCGAGCGGGGACGCGAGAGCCGGCGTCAGCAGCGACGCGGCACCTGCCGAGGGCGTGCTGTCGTCGAGCGGGGACGCGAGAGCCGGCGTCAGCAGCGACTCGGCACCTGCCGAGGGCGTGCTGTCGTCGAGCGGGGACGCGAGAGCCGGCGTCAGCAGCGACGCGGCACCTGCCGAGGGCGTGCTGTCGTCCACCGAGGCGCGCCAGATCGGTGATGATCCGGCAGCAACTAGCCCCGGCATGACCCAGTCGCCCCCGGGTGCCGCAGCAGCTGCCACAGGGACGCCGGAGGGGCGCGGGACATTCCCGAGGGGCAGCTTCGGGGAGGAGGACGACCCTGGGGCGTTCAGCACGGCCGGCTCAAGCCGCCTGCTCGCAACGCTGCCGAGGGTACCCTCCCTGCCTGATCACATGTCCGGCGGCGAGCGCTCGGCCGGCAGCGAGCTGTGGAACGATGCCGACGCTCCATTTGCGAGCGCGATTGGGGCCGACGACGACCACGGGGGTTGGCTGGCGGGAGGCGTTGCGGAGGATGACGCGCGCGCGGCCGAGTCTACGTCCACTGTTGGTTCTGATGACTAGGGTTTGCGCAGCAGAAAGGCCGACCGCAACGCGCCGAGACTTGAATGCCAGTACAAAAAGTTAAGTCCTACCGGGATTCGAACCCGGGACTTCCACCTTAGGAGGGTGGCGTCGTATCCGCTAGACTACAGGACCTCGTACACAAGGGCCCGAAAGTAGGCTAACCGAATATTGACAAGCAGGCACCTGACAAATCAGCCCTGTGCAGCCAGGCCTGAGGCAGCGCGGCCAGTCGGGTCGAGAAACAACCGCAAACCAGGAGCCTCGCCGACCGTACTTCGCGTGGGGCCGGCCCGCTCTGCTAGGAGCGGGGCAATCTCGGCCGGGAGCTCAGGCAATGCCACCGTCGGGCTGCCGGGCGCAGGACTTGGCGGCCATGGAGCTGTCCCTCAGCAAGCAAGAGCTGATGCAGCTCACGCCGTCCGCGGAGCGCCACACTCTGGCCGTCCTTCAGGGCAAAAAGGGCAAGGTGAGCACCAGACTTGCTCGTTCAGCCCCGCCGCCGCGTTTGCAGACGTCTCCGGGAGTGCCCCCCGGCCATGAGAGGCCCGGGAGCCAGCGAAGCGCGCCTTGCTGGCGGGGTCAGCCGATCCCCAGGATGTGCCGGGGGGCGGACGCTGGCAGGCCGCCGTTGCAGAAGCGTCCGCCGTGGCCACATGCGCGCCGGTCGCGTCGCCGATTCCCGCTGGCAGTCGCCATGCTGGTGATATGCGACCGGTCAGTGCTCCTGCCCGTGTGCGCAGGACCGCATCGCGGTGGGAGACTCGACCGGGGCAGTCACCGTCGCCGAGGTGAAGAAGGGGATCGCCACCACAGCCTTCGTGGCTGGCGGTCCCAAGGTGGGTGGGGTGTCTGCACAGGGCGTCAACCGCGTGGAGGCCGGTGGCGCCTTCTCGAAGCGCAACAGGCTGTTCGTGGCGCGGGGCCATTCCATCGCCGCTTACGACCGCAAGGGCGCCGAGTACTTTGCGCTCGAGACGACGCTTACCAGCCCTATCCGTTCCATGCGCGTGGGCGAGACGCTGATCTGGGCCGCCGCCGACACCGCGTGAGCCCCCGCGCCCGCCGCTTCCTCGCGCCGTCGCCTTGCGGGCGCATGCCGAGCCGAGGCCGGCCGCCCTCGCTCGTCCCTGCCGCGCAGGTACACCAAGTTCGACAACGGCGCCGAGGCGGCCTTCTGGGTGAGCCCGGAGGCGGTGCGGGACGTGGCGGTGGAGACCATCACTCGCGCGGAGCAGGCCGACGCCGTGCTGGCGTGCGCCGACGGGGCGCTGCGGGTGTGCGGCGCGGGGCCGCCGGTGCTTGAGCTCGCCACGGCGTCCGGGGACACGGCGGCGGCCGCGGCGTCGAGCTCGTCGGGCGGCGGCTCGTCTGGCGGCGCGGCGCTGTCGTGCGTGGAGGCCCACGCCACACCGATGGAGGTGGAGATGCTAGCGAGCGGCGGGGCAATGGCGGCGGCGGGGGGCGCCGGGGCCAGGTGGAGGCACCTGGTGTGGGGCTCGGACGGCGGGCAGTGCGGCGAGGCCCTGGCCGACTCCGGGGCGATGCGACGCGGCTGGCTCCTGCCCAACGCCGGGGCGCACCGGGGCGGCGGCGTGACTGCGCTGTGGGCGGGCAGCGACCTCACTGGTGACGGGGCGGCGGACGTGGTGGTTGGGCGGGACGACGGGGCGGTGCAGGTCTTCGCGGTCGAGGCCGGGGCCGGGACGACGGCGGCGCCGGTCATGGCCTTCTCGCACGCGGCGGGGGAGAGCATCCGGTCCCTCGGCGGCGGCTGCCTGAGCAGCCCCGACCACGCGGAGGCGGTGTTTCAGGCGTACGGGGGCAGAGTGGTGTCGCTCACGACGGAGTCGCTCGGGTCGAGGGACGCGGAGGACCGGTACGGCCGGACCAAGGCCGCCGTGCAGAAGGAGGCGAGAGTGAAGGTCCTCCGGGAGGAGCTGGCAGAGCTGGCAGAGCAGACCCGGGCGGCGGAGCTGCTGCTCGGGGAGGAGGCGAGCACGAGCGGAGTGGACATTGCCGACCTCGGCATCACCGGGCGGAAGGAGACCGCGGGGGGCCTCGCGGGGGGCGGCGCCGCCACCGTGGCCAAGGCCGCCGTGGACAGGCTGCGGCGCGAGCTCGGGGACGGCGCTGCAGTGGCCGTGGCGCCCGCCGGGGCCGAGTCCGCGCAGCTGACCAAGTCCTTCGACGTCACCGCGACGTTCGCCCTGGAGCCGGCCGACGCCGCGTACCGGCTCTCCGTCGAGGCCCCCGTGCCCATCGATATGGTGCTGCTGGAGTCTGACGTCAGCCTGGACCTGCTCGCCTCGGGGGACGATGCCGGGGCCATCCTGACGCAGACGCCGTGCGACCCCGAGGCCGCCGCCGCGGGCACGGGCCCCCGTGTGCTCGCCACGTACCGGTGCCAGGAGCCGTCCACGCGGGTGGAGGCGCGGCTGCGGTCCGTCGAGGGCCAGGCGGGCGACATCCGGCTCGTGGTGGTGGCCAAGGGGGAGCCGGCAACGGCCCAGGCGGCGTCGGTCACGGTCCGCCCGCTCTCGATGCACTACCGCCTGCCAGGGGGCAGGGCCGAGGCGGCGGCTGCGGCGCAGGCGTCGTGGGGGCAGGGCGACGTGGCCAAGGCGGCCGCGGCTCCGAAGCGGCGCTCGACGGAGGGGGAGGAGGAGGCGGAGCTGGCCGACGACGACGCCGAGGCCGACGACGCGGCGGGGGCGGCGGCCGCGGAGCCGTCCGAGCCCGCCCCCGCGCCGGCTCTCAGCCGCATGGTGGTGACCGGCGACTTCACCGCGGCCATGGCCCACGCATGGGTGGTCTCCTGCGTGCACGACGCCCCCGCGAGGCCGGACCCGTCCAGGCGCGACGGCCGCTGCGAGATCGCGTTCCGGTCGTCACTGCTCGGCGGCGTCCTCGTGGTCACCTACGGCGACGGCCAGGCCACGTTCGAGAGCGACGCGGTCACCACCCTGGCCATCGTCAAGGAGGTGGTCATGGCCGACGCCACGCGCGCCGGGGCCACGGTGTCGACCCGGTTCGAGCCCGGCCCGTCGGCCCTCCCCCGCTCGCTCGGCCTCATCCGCGGCTCCCTGGAGCGCGCGCTCGGCTTGTCACGTCGTGCCGAGCTCTTCGGCGCCGTGAAGGAGGTGACCCAGGGGGAGGAGGACCTGGGCTTCCTCTCCCCCGAGCTGCGGGACGTGCTGGAGCACGGGGAGGAGTACCGGCGAGAGCTCAGGGGCCGGCCCCGGCTGCTGGAGCTGCTCTTCGGGGTGGTCACGGACTGCTTCGTCGACTGGCACCGCTTCCGGGGCCGCGACGTCACCGCGGCCATCCCCGCGCTGGCGGAGCGCCTGCGCGCGTACGAGTTCGGCGCTCTGGTTCGCTTCGTGAGCGACCCCGCGTGAGGCGCCGCCGGGACGATTGCGCGCCCCCTCGCGCGCGTGCAGCCGTCGCCGCACACGTTCGCTCGTTCCGCCATCTCTTCCCTGTCACTCGCTGGTCAATCGTGCGCGAGCAGGGGCCGCGCGGTCCGCCCGACCCCTCTCGCCCCGGCCCACAAGGACGCCGGCTCGCCGGTCCCGCCGCGCGGTGTGGCGGCCCGGCCGCTCAGGTGTCCGGCCCGCTGTCGGTGTCGTGCCTGAGAAACCCGGCCGGGCCGGACGCGTCGTCGCCCATGGAGCGTATGCCGTCGAAGGAGGGGAGGTGCGGCTGCATGCCGTCGCCGAACAGGGGCGAGGGGACCCCGTCGTGCAGGCCCGGTGCCGGTAAGGGTATCCAAGACGCCTGCGGGGCGCCGGCGAGCGACCGACGCGGGTCCGCCTCGCGCGATCGGGACGCCGCGGCCGCAGCCGGCGTGGGCAGCGGGACGGGGTCCGCGAGCAGGCTCAGGCCGCCCGAGAGGGTCGAAGCGAGGGCCGGCGCGGCGCCCAGCGACTCGCGGCCCTCGCCCCCTCGCAAAGGTTCCCGCTGCATCGACGCCCATCGGTCGTCCGTCGCGTGCCGGTCGGCTGGAGCCGCCTGTGTCGCCCTGCGCGCCCCCGAGGCGCTGCTCGCCGCCACGCGGTCGAGGAGCGAACCCCGCTGCACGGGACGGAACGACGCCTCGGGGCGTGGCGCCGGGAGGGACGGCGCAGCCCAAGCGGTGGCGTGTCGTGCGGGATGCAGCACGCCGGGGGCGGAGGGGCCGTCGGCCCAGGGCGAGACGAGGAGCGGCAGCGCTGCGCCGTGCGGCGCCGTGCCGTCAGCGCCCGGCATGGCTTGCCCGTAGCCATGGAGGGTCTGGGCGAAGGTGCCGGGCGCGTACTCTGTCGCCTCCCACGCCGCCGCGATGCCGTGCTGCGCCGGGGCCGTCGGTCCCCGCGGCGGCAGCGGCAGCGACATGGGCACACGGTCGCAGGCAAACGAGGATAGCTGACTCCCCCCCCAGTCCGCAGCGACATCGGAGGATTGGTCGCCGCTGGTCTGCGAGTCGCGGCCGCCGGAGGTGCTTCGCTTCGCCATGGCTCTGGTGACCCGGGTGGCGGCATTGGCCTCGACGGGGTCGCGCTGGCGCTTGGCCGCGGGCTGCCGCGCGGTGACGGTGACGTCATCGAGACCCGCCACGACACCGCCTCCCTGGAGGGGGGACAGGGTGGTGCCGTCCCGCCACGCGGCGAGGGCGGGGCACCACGGGGCGGAGTGGGCCGCGGACTGCACCGACACCACGGCCGAGGAGGACGAAGACGATGCCGAGGAGGAGGAGGCGGAGCCAGCTGCCGGCTCGCTCGCCGCGGACTCGGCAGGGGAGGCCGCCACCTGGGAGGTGGGCGAGGCCTCCGGCCCGCCTAGCCGCTCCGCGGCGGCGTCGACCATCTCAGCCTGGCTGGCGAACCCCAGAATGGCCGCAGCCGGCCGCATCCACGGGTGCCGCAGGAGGCCGAGCAGGCCCATGCGGCACCGCGCCGAGGGCCTCGGGTCCATCAGCCGCGTGAGGAGGTCTGACAGCCCGGCCCCCGGCGGGAAGGCTTCCCGGCCGCCCCAGCCGACGGCTCGGGACGAGGTCGTTGACGTCGGCGCGCTGCCGGACCCGCCCCCCGCGGCCTGCGCGAACCCGCCGCTGCCCGACGGCACGCGCACCGCCACCGGCGGGTTGGTCCCGAGCCGGCTGCCGCCGCTGGCCGGGCGCGGCGGCGAGACCTCGGGAGTCGGGGCTTGCGATGGCGGCTCCGACGAGGCAGCCGCCCCGGCCTCACCCGCCGGCGGTGTGCCTTCGCCCTGATCGGGGTCGGCACCGGCGAGCCCGGTGCCGTCCTCGTCGTCGGCCAGCGCGGGGGCGTAGGCCGGGAGACTCGCGGTCACCGGCCGGAACTGCGCAGCGCCCGGACATCTTGTCGTGGTGCCGGAGCTGACCAGGTCCCAGGCCAGCAGGCCCAGCTCGAACAGCACGTCGGCCTCGCCACGCGTGGCGTCGGGGTCACGGGCCTCGGGCGGTGTGAGCCGCGGACGCTTCGGCTGCATCGGCTCCACCAGCCGTGCCCAGCCGTGGGCGGACCCCAGGCCGGTCGGTTTGAACGCGTTGGGCCGGGCGCCTGTCTTGGCGTTGGCCTTGCGAGACCTTGCGAGCTGCCCGGTCACGGCAAGGGCGCGCGCGTTACCGTCGGGGTCCGCAGCGGCGGCCCGCCTGGCCCAGTCAGAGGGCCCGGGATCCACGGCGACAGCAGCAGCGCTCACGCACTCCGGGAACTCGCCTCGGGAGCGCGCTTCGATGACCTGGGCGACCACATGCGAGAGCACTCGCCGGACTTGCGGCTCGGGCACGAAATGCTTGTTGTCGTGCGCCACGTCGAGCACACCTCGGTCCTTCGACGACTTGAGGTGAGCCGGCCGTAAAAGGCGCCCACGAGCCACCGGTTCGAGCGGCCAGCGACGAGACCGGCGCATCCGAAACAAACAGGCAGTCGGTTTGCCGTCCACGCTTGTTGCTGTCCAGCACGGGTGCGTCCGACGCTACGCCGCCTCCTTGCCTGCGTCCGACGGGGGTAAGGGTGCGTATTGCTCGGCGGCCACGCAAGCGGGGCGGCGAGCCCTTGCCCGCACGGAGCGAGAGGGTGATCGGACGATGCGAGCCGTGTCGAGCAGCCGCAGTCAAACGGGGCCTGTGCCCCACCAGGAGCACCACGGGACGATTTCCCGCCCCCATCAGGCCCGTAGAGGTGCTTGTGTTTGACGGAACATGCCAAGATCGCTCCTGAGGCTGGCAGGGAGGTGGAGGCCGCCGGTCCCAAGCCAACTGGCGCACCGCCTGTCGGGTCAGAATGCTTCGCCTTCCGCTCATGCGCATCCAGTCGGGTCACCTCACCGGCGAAGGGTCCAGGGCTATGAACTCAGGGATAGTCCACCGGCGGCAGCCGTCGGAGTGGACTGGGGCCCGCGGCAACGTTGGGCAATCGAAGGTGATGCTCGTTGGAAAAGGCGGGCACCGCGGAGCGAGAGCGACGGACAACCACTGGTAATGCGCCAACAGCCCGCAGATCGGGCGCATAGGGCGCCCGCATGCTCGAGGCCCATGCCGCTGCTTGCTGTCCACGGGGCTCGCCATGGCGCCGCTTGACTCGTCGCACAGGCGCAGCAACAGACCCCGAAACTGCTCCGCGTTGCGGCCCCTTCTCGAGGTCCCGTCTGCGCCTCCGGGCGGCGATGCTTTCCGCCCGCCGTCGTCAAGGGGTGTTCTGTGCCCCACTTTGCACTCGCGGGCGACCCGTGAGGGGCCGGAGCGGGGCCCAGCGTCAGTTTGCAACCACGCTCGCGCTGCCATCCCTGAGCCGCGAGAACACCGGCCTCGGCCCAAGGCGCGCCGCGGCAGCCCAAAGGTACGCCGTGCGATACTCTAACGATCTTGCCCCGCATGCGCTCCGCCCGTTGCGGCAAGCACGCTGCCAGAAGACCGGCCCGTCGGTGCGGAGGCGGAACTTCAATCATCGGGGTTCGAACCCGAGTCCGAGGGCCCGATCCCCGGTTCAGCCATCACTTGGGACCCGCGCGGCACAGGCCGGCTCAGCGGGCCCGTCACACCCGACCGGGAGGCACAAGAACAGCATGGTTGCAGCAGCGACGGGACGGCCATCGGGCAGAGCAGTTTGTGCCCGCAACAGGTGGACGGGCTGCCCATTGCGGCACCCGCGCGAGGCACCATCGCCGGACCAGGGCCCCCTGAGCAGCTCGAACAGGACGCACGAATCTGCCTGCCTGGCATGAGAGCCGCAGGTGCCCTCGCAGCGGCTGCTGCGTTTGCGGTTGGCTGCACGGCCTCCCCGGCGAAGGCGTGGCTCGGCTTCAACCTCTTCGCCGCGAATGGGAACGGGACATGGTCCAGCGACGGCGGCCGCGCCTCGGTCGCTGAGCTGGTCGCGGCAACTGGCGCGGGGGCCGTGACGATCGTCCCGACCTGGTTCCAGGACACGCTGAACTCGACCTCGGTCCAGCCCGATAAATACGCGTCGTTCGGGGCCCACGACATTGCCGCCGCCGCGTCTACGTTCCGGAGCGCGGGCGGCGGGACCGTGATCCTGAAGCCTCACGTGGACTGCAAGTGCGGCACCTGGCGCGCCAAGATCGGCACCGAGTTCACCGCGGAGTGGCAGTGGAAGGCGTGGTTCGCGAGCTACACCGAGTACATGGTCTCCATGGCGCGCATCGCCGAGGCGCAGGGCCTGGACGCGCTGGTGGTGGGCACCGAGATGATCGGCACGTCGGGCCGCGAGGCGGACTGGCGGGCCGTAGTGGCCGCGTGCCGCGCCGCCTTCCCCTCGGGGAAGCTGCTGTACGCGTCCAACTGGGGCGCCGAGGGCTGGCAGGTGCAGTGGTGGGATGCGCTGGACTTCATCGGCGTCGACGCCTACTTCCCGCTCTCCCGCACCCCGGACCCCGCCCCCGCGTCGCTCCCCGCCGCGTGGGAGCCGGTGCTCGCGAACCTCTCGGCCCTGTCCCAGCGGTGGGGCGGCAAGCCCGTGGTCTTCACCGAGGTGGGCTACCGGTCGGCCTCCACCGCCGCCGTGGAGCCGGGCGTGTGGAGCGGGCAGTCCCGCCCCGACCTCAAGGCCCAGGCCAACCTGTACACCGCTCTCTTCGACACGCCCCTGAAGCAGCCCTGGCTCCGCGGCGTCCTCCTCTGGTCCTGGGGCAACGACCCCCTCCAGGGCGGGCCGTGCGACGACGGGTACACGCCGCACCGCAAGCCGGCCGAGGCAGTTGCCCGTGCCGCGTTCACGGGGCGCGCAGCGGCCGCCGCGGCCCCGGGCAGCCGCGCCGTGCCCCGCGCAGGGGCCGCGTCTCTCACCGCGTACTCGGACGGCGCCCTGGCCCCCGGGTGGCAGTCGTGGAGCTTCTCGGGGACCTTCGACCCGAGCGACAAGGCGTCGCCCCCGCTGCCGGGCCACAGCGCCTCCTACTCGGCCGCCGACGTCAGGCCTTACGGCGCGGTCAGCCTGCGCGGCCTCCTCCCCGGGGCGGCCGAGGCGGGCCTCAACGCCACCGCGCTGCTGCTCGCCAACGCGTCGCTCTCCTTCGCGCTGCGGTCCGCCGCGCCCAACGCCACCATCCAGGCGTCGCTCTGCTTCTGCGACAGCTGCAGCGGGTGCCCCGTCCCGAGCACCACGCGCCCCATCGGCGAGTACCTGCCAGAGGCCGCCCAGTGCGATGTCCCCACCGACTGGTCCGCGGGCCCCGCCGCCGTCACGGCCGTCATCCCCGTCACCGACCTCTTCCCCGTCGCCGCGCCCGGTTCGGGCCTGCCCCGGGTCCCGCCCGGCACCGAGGTCCGCCGCATCACAATCAGTAACGGGAACTCGACGTCCAACGCGACGTTTTGGCTCGACAATGTGCGGATTGTCGTTCCCGCGTGAGCGCGCCCACCGCCGGCGACAGCGAAAGCCCACAAGCCGAAGCACAATCAAGTACCAGACACCCAAATCCGCGCCGAGCCGGCCGCCGCGACAGCGGGACGGCAAGGCACTCTGCAGGCCGACGCGGCGGCTCCGGCACCCGTCAGACCGACGGAAGCGATGCCCACGAAGCGCGCAAGGCCCGCCCTCTCGTTGAACACCACCGTCGGGCCGGGTGTCACGAGCACAAGCGCGGCAACAACGCCCGTGAGGCCGGGCGCCAGCCTCGGCCTGGATCTCGCCATGGATGACGCCGCACCGGCGCAGCGCGAGGAGGAGATCTTCCCGACGCCGGCGTTTGTCATCCTGGCGACGGTGATGCACGAGAACTGCCGGCTGATCGCGGCCAAGTGCCGCTCCGCGGGGCTGGCGCTGCGGCCGCACGTCAAGACGACCAAGCTCGTCGAGGTCGGCCGCGCCCAGACGGAGCACGGGCCCTGGCCCGTCGATCCCGAGACGCACGCCGGGGCGGGCGAGCCGGACGCCGTGGACGCCGCCGCGGAGGCGGCGGGCAGCCGGCGGCCCGCGGTGGTGGTGTCGACGATGGCCGAGGCCGAGGCGTTTGCCAGCCGCGGCTTCCGCGACATTACGTTTGCCGTGCCGCTCAACGTGGCGCCGACGTCGCTCTCGCGGGTGCTGGGGCTTCACGGGGAGGTGCCGCGGCTGCGTCTCATGGTGGACTGCGAGGGGCACGTCGAGGCGCTCGAGGCCGCGGTCCGGGCGGCCGCCGAGGACGGCACCATGGCGGCGCATGCCGAGGGCGACGGCCCGGCGGTGGACGCTGCGGCGCTGCTGGGCAGCGCGACGAAGCGCAGCAAGCCGTCCGGGGCCGCGCCGTCGCTGCGGCGAGTGTCGGTTTTCGTCGCCCTGGACTGCGGGTACGGCCGGGAGGGCATCGACGTGACGGACGAGGCCGGCGTCGCGGCCGCCGTGGCGCTGTGCGGGCGGGTCCACGCCTCCCCCGCGCTGGCTCTCGCCGGGCTCTACTCGCACAGTGGGAACAGCTACAACACGGAGGGCGGCGCGGCCAGCGCGGCGGCCGTCGCGCTGGAGGAGGCGCGGCTCGCGGGCGCAGCGGCGGCGGCTGTCCGCGCCTCCGGTGTCCCCGTGTCGGTGGTCAGCGTCGGCTCTACCCCGAGCGTGTGCGCTCCCGAGTCGCTGGCGCCCCTCCGCGCGGCGGGGGCGACGGAGGTGCACCCGGGGAACTACGTGCTGTTGGACAGGCAGCAGCTGGTGTCGGGCTCCGCGACGGACGACGCCGCGTCGGCGTCGGCGTCGTCGTCCTCCTCCTCGCCGTCGCTGAGAGTGGCTTGTCACGTGGTGGCGTCCGTCATCGGCGTGTACCCCAAGCGCAACGAAGTGCTCATCAACGCAGGCGGCACGGCTCTGCACAAGGACAGCGGCGGCGACGGGGTCACACACTGGGGCTCCGTGCGCGGCACGGGCGGCCGCGTGGTTGCCGTGCGCCTGTCGCAGGAGCACGGCGTCCTGACCACCGCGGACGGCAGCTCCATGCCCTGGAGCGACTTCCCGCTCGGGGCGGCCGTGAGGGTGGTGCCCAACCACAGCTGCATGGCCGCGTGCATGCACGACGTCCACCACGTCGTGGACGGGGCGGGGCGCGTGGTGGACGTCTGGAGGCCGGCGCGCGGATGGTGAGCGGCAGAGAGTGCGAGAAGCCTTCGGCCGTGGAGCAGCGGCAGGCCTCACGAGCGATGCTTGGGGGGCAAACCGGCAGTGAGTGCGAGAAGCCTTCGGCCGTGGAGCAGCGGCAGGCCTCACGAGCGATGCTTGGGGGGCAAACCGGCAGCGACGAAACACGCAATGCCCGCGACTGCTCCGTGTGCCCCCGGCCGCGCCGGCGTGGCTCGGACCACAGCCCCGGCCGAGCGTCCGCGCCCCAGGCCGGGCGCTGTTGCCTCCACAACCGCCGGGCCGATGCGAAGTGTCCGTTCGGGGCTAGGACCCGCCGTCACACGAGGGGCGCCTCGTCGTCGTGCAAGCCCGTGGCGTCATCGAGCATCACCACCGAGTCTCCCGAGCCAAGCGCGCCGCTCGCCCCCCCGTCGTCGTCGGAATCGTCGGACGATGCGGGTCTGGCGGCAGCAGCTGCGGCCAGCTCAATCGTCGCGGCGTCGAGCGGCAGGGCGGCGCGCCGGGCCCGTGTGGACGCCGCGACACCGTCGTCGCCGTCCCCGTCGCCGTTGCCCGCTGGGACGCCCCTCGAGGCCGCGAGGCTGATGAGCGCCGCCAGGAGGGCGACGGGGATGCACCCGAGGATGAGCGACGCGTGAGTCGCTCCCATGGATCGCAGCACACCAAAGGCGATGGGGCCGACGGCACTGCCGACCACGAGGGCCTGGAAGTCGACGCCGCGCAGCGCTCCGATGTGCTCGGTGCCGAAGAGTGCCGGCCACATGACGGGGAGGAGGATCTGCTCGCAGCCGACGGCGCAGCCCCAGAGCACCCCGGCGGCGGCGGTCATCCAGGGTCGGGAGGCATAGGCGAGGACGAGGAGGAAGGCAGCCTGGAAGAGAAACGTCACGGACAGCAGCCGCGATGCCCCCACGCGGTCCGCCACGCAGCCCGTGAGCAGAGCCGCGGGGAGGCCCACGCCAGCCATGATCGCGAGCACGGCGGCCGACGAGGCGGCGGCGGTCCCGGCGTCCACGGCAGCCGCCTCGCCGGCCGCAGCGGTGGCGTTGCCCGAGACAACGCCCCCCCCGGTCCCGTCCCACCCCGGCGATGCGGCCGCCTCTGCCACGATGCCGCCGAGGAAGAATGTCACTGCTGTGTTCACCGCCGCGCGCTCAAAGTCAACCGCGAGCAGAGCCCAGAACGCGCCCGTGCCTGCGGCCTGCCGCACCGTCAGCGACGGCACCGTGCCCAGCGCACGCACGGCCCGCAGCGCTGCCGCGTAAGGCACCCTCGTCCCCACCACCTCCCCCTCCACCTCCTCGTCGCCCGAGAAGCTCACGCTTCCGCCCGCGTCGGCCGCGCCCTTGCCTCCCCGGCGGTCGCCCCGCCCCGGCACCTCCGCCGGCCCCCCGCTGTCGTCAAGCAGTGACGTCACCTCGGCAGCCCGCGCCTCCTCGGCCTCCCGCGCCGCACACTCCGCCGCCGTCTCCTCCGTGCCCTCGCCGTCCCCGCCGCCCGTCTCCGTGACTCCCTCGGTGCCCGTCGCGTCGCCCGCCGCGTCGCCCACCGCGACGGCGGGCTTGCCCCGCCCGAAGTCGCCCGTCACGCCCACGTCCCCCGGGCTGGACCGAGCCAGGAGGGCGAGCAGCGGCATGCACACGGCAATCACGGCGACGCCCTGCACCGCCCACGCCGTGCGCCATCCCACCGTCGTGATGAGTGCGGCGTCGGCAAGCGGCAGCGCCGTCGCCGCGAGCACGATGCCAAGGCCCGACGCGCTCGTGGCAAAGCCGCGCGCCGAATCAAACCAGCGCGCGATGATCGAGGCGCCGACGATGCTCAGCGTCCCCTGCCCGGCGAGGCGGCTGAGGAAGAATGCCGGCCACAGCATCCAGGCCGAGCTTGAGCTGGCCGCGAGCCCGCAGGCCACCGTCAGCACGATGCACGCGACAACAGACACCCTCCTGGCGCCAAAGCGGTCCACCATCCCGCCGACGAGGCCCATGCTGAGGCCGGAAACCACCGTGGCGCTCCCGTACAGGCCGGCCAGCGCGTCCGGGCCGATGTCCAGCTCGCGGGCCGCAGCAGAAGCCAGGATGGAGATCGAGAACGTCTGCCCGGGCCCCGAGGCGAAGCGTGCGAGGCCGGCGGCCGCAATGGCCGCCCACCCCCACCTCGCCGCGGCCGAAGCCATTCCCCTGGCTGAGACGGCCCCTGCCGACGGAGCAACCCCGGTATGTGACACGTGCGCGATTGCGCGCGCGCGCCTCTGCACGATCGTGCGACGAGTGCCGACTGTGTGGGCGGCGGTCTCTGCGCGCGCAAGCCCGTTCTCCGCAAGCGGCTCTCGCGGTCACTGCTGGCGCTCACACAAACGCGCTGCGCGACGGTGACCCGCCGCCGCCCATTGTGCGGTTGAAGAAGGTGGCACCGCGGCCGTTCCAGCCCGGCCGGCTCATCGGTGCCTGCCACTTGGGCTGGGCCGACGCGGGTCGGGCCCGGCGGCGCCCCGAGGGCCGCGCCTTGGACCCCGAGGCCGCCCGGCGGCGCGACGCCTTGGCCCGGCCGGACGATGCCGCGTTGCCGGCGGGGTCTCCCGTGGCTGCGGCGGCGGCAGCCATGGCTCGTGCAGCCATCTCGACCTCCTGCTCTTCCGCCGTGGCTTCCGCCCCCCTCCCCGCGGCCCACCGCCTCTGCTCGGCGAGCGCCCTCGCCGCGTCGAGGCTCTGCTCCAGCGCGTCGTCGATGCGGTGCGGCAGCCCGGCCCGCCCGTGCTCCGGCCTCACGTCCAGCGGCTCTACCGCCGCCGCCAGCCACGCCGCCTCTGCCGCCTGCGCCACCTCCTCCCCCTGCTCCAGCGCGCTGCTCTCCGCCGCACGGAGCTCTGCCACGCCGCGCAGCAGAGCCTCCCGCGTCCCGATCGCCGCCGCCGCCCGCTCCGTCTCCTCCCCGACCCGCAGCTCTGCCGCGAACGCGTCTCTCATCATCGCCGCGTCCCTCGCCTGCGCCAGCGCGCCGGCCGCGGCGTGCGCCCGGGCCCTCTCGACCGCCGCCGCCTCCCGCCCCGCCTCCGCCGCCTCCAGCCTCTGCTCCTCCGCCAGCCGACGCATCATCGCCGTGACCAGGACCTCCTGCTTCGAGTCCCGCGCCATCCTCCGGCTCACTGCAGACCGGGCCACCGAGTCCATGAGCGCCCTTGTGCGGATGATCTCCGTCCGCCGCAGCCGCTCCCGCCCCTTGGCGTGCAGATCCAGCCGCTGACGCATCTTGGCCGCGGCGAGCCGCTGCGCCGCGCGGCGCCGACGCATCGCCCCCGCCTGCGCCCGCCGCAGTGACTCCAGCTCCAGCGAGCGCACCTGGACCGTGCGCCGGACGAGGGCGGCGGCGGCCTGGGGCAGAGCGCGCAGCGGGTCGGACCCGAGCCGGCCGTACGACGAGCCGGCCGGGGCCGCGGCCTGCGCCCCGTCGCGGTGAAGGTGGCTGCCGCGCCCCGACGCGCCGCCCGAGCGGCCGCGCCGCCCCAGGCCCGCGGGGCCCTCGGCCGCGGCCGCGCCGGGGGGCAGCGGGCTCCCCGACGGCGCCCACGCCCCCCTGTCCACCTCCCGCCAGTGCGACCCGTCCTCGTCGTCGCCGCCCTCCCCGCCGCGCTGCCCGCCGCCGGACGGGGAGCGGGGGCTCGCCCGCCGAAGCTCCTCCTCCTCCTCCTCCTCCTCCCCCTCCACGTCCTCCACCATCCACGCCGGCCGGCTGGCGTCCGACTGCGGGCTCGACCCGGGGGGCGCCGCCTCCGGCTGGCGCAGCAGCCGCGGCTGCATCAGCGGGCTGTCGGCGTCCGGCCTCCTGCCCCGACCCCGCGACGGCGGCTCCGCGGCCCGCTCCCCGGCCGACCAGAGGTCCACTCCGTTGGGCGACCGCAGCGCGCGGCCAAAGGCGCTCTCCAGCTCACTCGTCGCGGGCGACGGCACTGCAGGCCGGGGCGCCGCGCGCTCCGGAGACGCGACCTCGCCGGCGAACGTCCCCGCGTCCTCGGACCCGACGCCGCCGGCGCTGCCGGGGTTGGGGCCCGTGGCGGTGCGCGGCAGCCCAAGGCCGTCCGCCGGGGGCGGGTCCCCGCGCCGCCGCCCCACTGCCGTCATGGGCCGGCCGTCGGACGAGAGGCGGCTCGTCGGATCGCCCGAGCCGGGGCTCCAACCACGCGACGCCTCGGCATGGCCCCGCTCCGGGCCCGCGGCCGAGCCGTCGTGCGCGGCCGCTTCCGCGGCGGGGCGGCGGCGGGAGGCGCCGACATGCCGCCGCTTCGGCCGCCGCGCCCCTGCCGCCGACGCCGGCCTCGCAGCCCGGCGCCGGGGCTGTGACGTGCCGGGCGCAGCGGCGGCGGCGGCGGCTGGCTTGCGCGCCGCACGCTCCTTGCCCGCCCGCGCCGGCCGGGACCCGGCCTTCCCGCCGGTCTTGGTCGATCGCTTCTTCACCCGGCGCTTCCGTGACGGGGCGGGGGCGGCGCGGGCAGCGTCGGGGGCAGCCCACGCGGCGGCGGCCTCCTTCTCGTCGCCGCCCTCGCCATACCCGTCGCCGTACCCGCCGCCACCGTGCCTGGCGGCGTCCTCGCCACCACCGTACCCGCCCTCCCCGACATAGCCCGAATCGTGCTCGCCGCCTCCGACGTACCCGCGGTCGCCGCCATACCTGGCCTCGCGATCGCCGCCGCCGGCCTCCCCGTCCCACCGCTCGTCCCCGCGGCGCCCACCCTCTCCGGCCCACCGCCGTCCCTCCTCACCCCCGTCCTCCCCGGCCCACCCAGCCTCCTCGGCCTCCCCGCCCGGCGCCCCGCCTGCGCCTTGCCCGTAGTCGAACGACCCCTCCGCCTCCGGCCCGCCCTCGGCGCCCGCCACCCGGGACTGCAGCATCTGCGCGAAGAGCGCGAGCATGTACGTGATGGCGGACACGTCCCCGCCGGCGATGGCGGCGCCCGTCACGTGCTCGGGAATGGTCTCCTGAAGCCACCCCTGGGTCGCGTCCACCACCTCCTGCGCGTTGGCCGCGAGATCATCGTCCGAAAGGTGCTCGCGCCGGACCTTGATGAGCTCCACCTCGAAGACGGACTCGAAGACAGCGACAAACAGCGACGACGCGGACGCCTGAAGCTCCTCCAGAGACTCGATGCGGCGCCCCGCACCGCCCACCGCGGCGAGCAGCTCGTTGGCGGTCTCGACCATATCAGCATCGCTGATGGGCCGGCTCATGTCGGCCTCCTGGGCGTCGTACTCGGACATGACAAGCAATCCGTTCCTGCAGGCTCGGGCTTGGCGTTTGCGCTCGACGCTGTGGCAGGGGGGTCGACGCCTGCAACCGAAACGTAGTGCTGCGTCAGATTCACGACGTCGCGGCGAGGTGAGGTCCGCCCCCCGGCGCGGAGGGTCGCGTTGCGCAAAAACGGTCGGCGAAAGCAGAGCCGTTGCCGGGCTCGGTCCCGCCCACCAAGCGCCCCCACAGACCCGCCCGGAGAGACTGCCATGGCCGCTGCTGGAGGGGCCAAGGGCTCGGACAGGGAGCCCATGTCAGAGCTGACGTTTGTGGAGACGTGGCGGCAACGAATCAACTCGGAGATTTCGGCCCAGGTTCGGTTTGCCAAGGAGTGGGGCTCGCTGGAGCCCGAGGAGCGCCGTGTTCCGGAGACCATCGAGGGCCAGATCGCCGCCAAGAAGGCCGAGCTCGCAGCGTGAGGTCGCGGGCAGCGCCTCGCCGATGGCCGCGCTGCGCTTGCCCCCGTGCGCCCCTCGGACTGTTGCTTCCACGCGGCCGGGGCCCTGCCCCCGAGCATGCGTGTGGTGGTTTTTCCCGGCCATCACCGCAGTCTTCGCGCGAAGCTGTCCGGGAGGCCGAGCTTTGCTACCACCACGGGCGCGCAGCAGGCGGCGTCAGACCCGACGCTGGAGCGCTTTGTGGCAGTGGAGACGGACCTTGACAGAAGCCTCAAGGCCGTCAAGGGCACGCACTCACGGAGGGGTCACGGGAAGGCCGGGGCTGCGGGGGAGCACTGAGCTGCCCGCCGCGTGGTGCCGTGCGTGTGACTGTGACAATGTGTGACTTGACCGTGGCCGGGGCCCGGGCGTGGGCCGGCCAGAGCGCTCCAACAGCGGGTGTGCGGGGCGCCGCGAGCACTCATCGTCGCGCCCGGCCGCCGGCGCTCAGGCGAGCGGCACCGTCGGCTGCACGGGCTTGCCCTTGCGCATGCGCTTCTTCTCGCGCTTCTCCTTGGCGCGCCTCTCCTTGGCGAGGGTGCCCGCGTTCTTGGCCTCGTCGGCCTTGATGCGCTGCAGTCCCGAGTACATGAACCCGCCGAGGCCGACCACGACCGCGCCAGCCACGGCAAGCAGGATCATGACCTCGTTGGTGCCGTCCTTGGGCCCGGCCGCAGGCTTGGGGGGCGCGCCGCCCTGCTGCTGCTGCTGCTGCCGGCCGGCGGACGCCTCGTTGCGGAGCGTCTGCATGTTCGCTCCCGCCTCCCTGTTGCACTCCTCCGACATCTGGGTCTTGCCCTGGGTCTCGGCGAGGTTCTGCAGCTCCGTGCGGCAGGTCTCGGAGGCCATGGAAAGCAGGCGCTCGAAGACCTCGCGGGGCATGCCGGGGTCATTCCTGCCCTCCGCGGGGGGAGCCTCGCCAGACGCCGCGTCCACGTCGGCGTCCTCGGCCATGTCGGCATCCGTGTCCACATCGGCGCCGTCCTCGTCAACCTCCTGCGCCATGGCGCCGGGGAACGCGGGGGTGCCTGACGACGCAAAGGCGAAAAGCGCCACCGCGGCTCCAAGGACCACAAGAAGCCGGGCCCGCCTGGTGTGAGCGAGAGTTCCCATGCGTGCCACGGCTGGTGGGTTCTTTGACGCTCGGGTGTGCTCGCGTGGAGGCCGCGCGGCGCTGCGGGCGCGAGGTGATTGCAGAGCGGGCGGCGGATCCGGCCCGCAACGTGGACATGCCCCGGCGTCGCTCGGCCGAAGGCGCGGCCAAACTCCGCCGATTTCGCTGGCTAGGCCACCGTGTCCCACCCTCGCAGGCCGTTTTGCTGCCGGAAGCGGCCGCGCGTCGCGCTCAGGCCACGTCGTCGAGCTCCACTCCAGCCACCGTGACGACCCCCGGCCCGTCGTCGCTGTCGTCGTCCGTCGACATTGCCTCGTCGCCGTCATCGTCGTCCGCGGCGGGCGCTGCGGGTGCAGGAACCACCGCGACGGCCGCGGCGCCGCTGCCGACCGCCTGGGCCGACGACGACGACGACGACGACGACGACGACGACGACGACGACGACGACGACGACGACGCCTCGATGGCGGGCGCAGTCGGCTTGGGCGGGAGCGCCCCTGATCCCGCCCCCTCCTCCTCCTCCTCGTCATCCTGCCCTGGCTCCCTGGGCGCCTGCCCCGCGTCCCTCGCCGCGTCCGACCCGACGCCCTCCGCCCCCTCCCCGTACGCGTACCCCCACCCCCACAGGTGCTCCGACCGGAAGGCGCGCTCCCCCAGGAAGCTGCAGACCAGGATCCGGCCGTTGAAGGCCCGGCCTGCGATGGCGTCGGCCACCCGGACCGCCGTCTCCGCCGAGTCAAGCTCGATGAACACCCGCCCGGCGCCAGGCACCTCGGGGTGCGGCCAGCGCTGCCGCACCAGCGGCCCGCCGAGGAGCGTCCCCACGAGGTCCGCCGGCTGCCGCCCTTCCGCAGCCGCCTGCATCTGAACCCTCACGATGGCACCGGCGTCAGCCTCGGTCTGCGCCGACACGCTGAGCATCGGCTTGGCCTCCACAGCCCTCGCGGCGCCGGGGGGCAGCACCGCCGCGCCGCCGGCGTCCTTGGGCGCTAGGCTGTCCTCCTCCTGCCCGGGCACGCCGGGGGACGGCGGCGGCGGCACCGGAACCCGCCCCTGCCCCGCGTGCGGCGCGCAGAACGACACCACCTCCCCCGTGCCGAAGCCCCGCGCCCTGCCCCGGCGACGGTCCGCCAGGCAGCGCCGCACGAGCTCGTCCCGGGGCGGGAGCGGAGGCGCGTCGGCAGCGCGGGGCTCGGCCGCTGCCTTGCGCGCGGCCTCGTCCGCGGCCGCGGCGTCGCCGTCCTCCGCCTCCACCTCGGCGTCCAGAGCCCTCTCCGCCTCGTCCACGATGGCAGACGCAAGGCGTTCCACCATGGCGGGGCTCGCTGCCTCCTCCTCGCTCATGCAGTTGGCGACCACGAGCACGCTCGACGGCCCCAGGCGCAGCTCCGGCCCGCTCGGGGTCAGCCGGGGCACCCCGTCGAGCCCGGGCGGGAGGCCCGACGCCAGCAGCGGGGCCCGCGCCCCCAGCACCTCGTAGCCCAGCGCCTCGTGGAGGACCTGCACCGTGGCCGCCGCGGCGGACGACGGGTCGCCGCCCGTCACGCCGATGACGTTGGGCACGCCGCGGTCCGCGCCCCCGCCGGCCCCCGGCCCCGAGGCGCCCGAGCCCGACGACCCGGCGGTGGGCTGTCCCATCATCTCGTTGTACTCCCGCGGCCGCTGGATCCGGATGATGCAGCCCGCGATGCTGTTGCCGGAGAGGCCCATCGCCGCGGTCGCGGCCTCGGCCGTCGAGAACTCGGCGAATGCAAACGCGTTGGTCGGGTTCCGCTGCACGGACAGCACGGGGCCGCCGTGCTGGTCGGGCGCGAAGCCCAGGCGCCCGACCTGCTCCGCGAGGCCCGTCTTGATCGCCTGCTCGCTGACGCCGGGCAGGAGCCCGCCCACGAACATCCGGCGGTGGAGGCGCGGAGCCAGGCCAGGCGTCTCCATCCCGTGGGCGCCCGGGGCCACGGCCCCCGTCACCGAGCCCTGGATCTTCGCCAGCGCGGCGTGAAGCGCGGCCTGGGGGTTCACCGGCGGCCTGGGCGCGGCCGCGGCGGGGCTGCCGGCGGAGGCGGCGTCGCCCCAGCGTCCTCGCTTTCTGGCGGCCATGGTGGCCCGCGTCGGGGGACTGCGGCCTGGCTGGGGGGCGCGCGACTGGCTCTCTGCGAGTGCTGCGCGGCGGGCTGCGGCGCGCGGGATCCTGGCGCGCCGATGCGCCGGAAAGCGATCGGCAGAGGGAGGGGTGGAGCCCGGCCGGCCGCCTCGCCCGCCGGAGGCAAGGCCGCCCGGCACTCGGAGCCGCCGGTTGCGCGAAGCAGTATGCGCCTCTTGCTCGCTGCGGCGTCGCTGGCCTGTGCGGCCGCCTTCCTTCCCGCGCAGAACCCGCCCTGGCCCGGCTCGTACGCCATGAACCGGTCGACCATTACCATGGCCTGCAACTCGTCGGGCCCGTTCAACCTGGACCTCGCCAGGAACTTTGCGATCACCAGCTACGACTGGAGCAACGAGAAGGAGCAGTGGGCCAACGCCAAGCCGATGGACTGCGAGGAGCGCATGGTCGCGCAGGCCGAGCGGACCAAGGCGGTGCACCCCTCGGGCCGGGTGTTCGTGTACGCAAACCTGGTCAAGGCGCTCCCGTGGATGACGACGGTGCGCGAGAAGCTGGAGGACCCGGCGTACAGCGGGTTTTTCCTGCGCTTCAAAGAGGGCGGCTCCTTCCCGAACGGCTCGTACCACGTGCCCGCGTGCACCGGCTCCAAGTGCAGCGCCTACTACCACGACCAGGAGCAGACGCCGCAGCACCCCAAGGGCGACGGGAGCTGCGTGGACGAGTGCGACTGCGGGTCGCTGCCCTGCGGCGAGTACCTCTGGGACCACCGCAACGGGACGATGCTCCGCGACTTTCTGGTGAAGGAGTACGTGGGCGGGCCGCAGTACGTGGGCCACCCGGCAGTGTCGGGGCTCTTCGTGGACGACTTCTGGTGCTCCGACTCGCTGAACGGCACCGGCGCGTGCGGGGACCCGGTGCAGGGTCCGTCGGAGATCAACAGGAACAGCCAGGAGGACATGGGCCTGACCGACGGCGACGTGCGCGCCCTCACCGAGGGCTGGCTCGAGACCATGACGGCGGCCCAGGCCGAGGTGCTGCGGCTCGGCGGGTACACGTGGTCGCTGCTCCCCGGCGAGTCCAACGCCAACGCCGAGCCGCGGATGCTCTCCGCTGCCTCGTGCGCGTCGACGCTGCGCCCCGCGTGCGGGGACGGCCCCTCGCCCTGGGAGTCGCTCCCCCTCCTCTTCGGCCTCCACGCCGGGAACAAGACGGACCCGCTGCCGCAGCTCGGACAGGACGTCGCAGCCTTCCTCCTCATGCGCGGCCCCCACGCCTACGCCGGGTGGGGCCAGTGGGGCATGTCCTGGCCCGTTGGCACCTCGTGGCAGTCCAAGACCGGGCCCTTCGTCCCCGTCCCCGCCGTCCTCCGCCACGACTTCGGGGAGCCCGACGGCCGCTGCCGCGAGGCCTCCCCCGGCGTCTTCACGCGCCGGTTCGGCCACGGCGACGTCTCCCTCGACTGCAACACCTTCCGCGCAACCGTCCCCGGGTACCCCTGAGGCCGCGCCGCCGCCGGCACACGGGCGTCTACCCTTGTTGTGGCGGGCGGGCACGAGGGCGCTGCTGACTCCCTGCCAGGCGGAACGGCCCGCCCCGCGACGGAAGGGGACTCTCGCCCCCCCCCCTCTGCGTGGATCCTCGCTGCCACATGCGAAACCGTGTGCACATGCCACGTCTGACGCGCTGTGTGTCCGCCCGAAGCCGCCCGGCAGCCTTTCAACCAGTTGCGGCGAGCATTGGCTGAGCCGCGTCCTGGCGCCACCACAATCCACAGGCTTGACCAAACAGCGCATTCCGGGTGCTGCCAAGCCGTACCTCGCGGCGGGACCGTGCCCTGGCACGGGCGGCGGTGCCGGCGGGTGGCAGACGCGCTCCTCCGCCGCCCCTGTCGAGCCCGCACACCGCGCGCTGCAAGAGCCCCTGGCCCTTTCTCGTGCGTGCTGCAGCACACGCGAGCAGGGACCGCGCCGTGCACGGGGCCGTCCGCGGGCGACGCCGGCCGGTCGCTCAACCGACGGCTGATTTCCATGGCTGCCGCGGCCGCCACCGCTTCCGAGGGGCGACGCCCGCCCCGCCTTCCCCCTCTGCAGACTGGCAAGGTCGCGGCCCCGCTGGCCAAGGCGCCGACGCACGTTCCGGACGACATTGTCCAGAAGCTGGCCGCGAACGACCGTTTCGACTCCAAGCAGGGGCGCATCGAGACGTTTCTGGCGTCGAAGCAGCCGCATGAGGTGTTTGCCATCTTTGATGAGGACGGCTCGGGGGCGCTCGCCCTGGACGAGTTTGAGGCGTCGCTGCGGATGCTCGGCGTGTACGTGCCCGAGGCCGCGGTCCTGAGCCTCTTCCGGCGCCTGGACCTCGACGGTGACGGCTACCTGTCGCAGGACGAGTTTGTGCAGGCGTTCCACATGATCTCGGGCGCGGCCGGGGGCGCCGGCCTCGGCGCCTTCAACCCGTCGGGGCTCCTTCACCCGGGCGACGCCTTTAGCATGTTCGACGCCAAGAGGAGGTGAGCCCGGCGGCCTCGATAGCTCCGGCAGTGCCCAGGGATGCCGGCAGGACGGAAACCGACCCCGTGTCGCTGCTGCGGCACGCCCCCCGCCCTCCCCCTGCGAACCGCGACTTGTTGCGTGCCCCTAACTCCCCTTCCACGGTCTCGCAGGGGCGCGCTGGACGAGGTGGAGCTGGCCCTGCTGCTGGAGTACATGGGCGTGGAGGTGGCGGACGCGAGGCTGGAGCGCCTGTTCCGGGCTGCCGACCGGGACCGGAGCGGGCTGCTGGAGTACTCGGAGTTCAAGGGTATGTGGCTCAAGCTGGTGGACGCCAAGGCGCAGCTGATGGCCAGGGGCATCACCGCGGGGCGGTGGGCCACGGGCGCGGCGGTGCTGGAGCAGCTGGAGGCGGCGATCGACAAGGAGGAGGCCGAGCAGGCCGCGGCGGTGGCGCGGGCGCGGCGGGTGCAGCGGCGGAGGCTGCGGCAGCGGCAGCGGCGCGCCGACGCCGCGGAGTGCCGGGCGGCCGCCGACGAGGAGCTTGTGGCGGCGCTGGACGCGTGCGGGGCGGTCTTTGTGTTCGGGGGGGGTCCTCGCGGGGAGCTTATGGAGGCGGCGCAGCCGCTGCCGGGCGGCCCGGGCGGGCTGAAGATCATGCAGCTGTGGGCGGAGCGCACGGGGCGGGGGGCGCTTGCGAAGCGGGCGCGGGAGGACGAGGAGCGGGGCGGCGCCGTGGACCTGGGCACGGCGGCGGGGGCGGCCGACGTGGTGGAGGTGGACGGGGGCGAGGCCGTGCGGGCGGACCGGTCGATTCGGCCGTGGGACGTCAAGGCCAAGGCGCTGGCCAAGGCGAGCCGTGTGGGCGACGACGTGGACGCGGAGATCCGGCGGCAGGCCGACGACGACAAGCGGCGGGCCCGCCAGCTCCGCGTGGAGAAGGCGGGGCTGATCGACGACGATTCGCAGGACGAGGAGGAGGAGGACTCGGACGAGGAGGAGGCGGGCGCGGGGAGGAGGAAGGGGGCGGCGGGGGGCGGGGAGGACGAGGAGGAGGGCGAGGAGGAGGCGGTGGAGGAGGCGACCGACGAGGACACGGCGGACGACGACGAGGAGGAGCTGCCCGACGCCGGGGCCATGGCCGCCATCGTGCGGGACTACAACACGCCGCGGGAGGGGCTCGGGAACCGCCTGGCTCTGCTCAAGAAGGCCAACGAGATCCGGGACAGCTCTGCCGCGGCGGCGCGGGCGGGGGCGATGCTTCGGGAGCGGCGGGTGCGGGAGGCGCGGTGGCTGTGGCTGCGATCGACCAGCCCCTTTTTGCGGCAGGAGTCGGCGTCGCTCCGGCGGTCCCGCGTGGCCCAGAACACCGCACACCTGTGGGGGCGGCGGGTGGTGCGGGTCGACGTCGGCGACATCGTGGCGGTGTGCTCCGACGTCACGGGTGACGTGTTCGTGTGGGGGGGCAGGCGTGAGGACCGCTCGGCGAAGCGGGAGGCGGCCGAGGCGGCGAGGGAGGCGTCGGCGGCG
>Ga0136560_1000274_pt1 | contig 24660 bp, 10 predicted proteins | sample AntRauMeHopE1497_FD_104925 | JGI IMG/M metagenome (GOLD analysis project Ga0136560, IMG submission 104925) | Saline lake microbial communities from Rauer Islands, Antarctica - Metagenome Hop E1 #497 | ecosystem: Environmental > Aquatic > Non-marine Saline and Alkaline > Saline | place... | reverse complement strand
GACATATATGAGATATATGATACATATATGTGTCCAATATATCAGGCCAGTATTCTAGAATACTGGCCTGATATATTGGACACATATATGTATCATATATCTCATATATGTCTCCGTGACACCACATGTCGTAGCCAGACCCGGCCTTGGTGCCGCGGGTGTGCTGGAAGTACTGCGCGAGCGGCGGACGGGAGCGTCGGGGCGGTCGCGAGCGCTGTGGCAGGCGGGAGGCGGCACTGGTGCCGCAAAGCGCGCTCACGTCCCGCTCACGTCCTCCGCTCCGCCGAGGTAGCCGTGGTATTCGGGCCACCCCCTGCGCGTCGGGGTCCACGTCCACCGCGTCTCGCCGACGTGCCACTTGCCCGCGAACACGCTGCGGTACCCCAGCCGCTGCATGGCCTCGCCCAGGAGCACGCAGTTGCCCGTGGCCGCGGCGTTGCACGTCTCGTTCAGACCGACGCCGTACGCAGCGGGAGCTAGCGGCATGTAGATCCCCGTTGACACTGTGGCCCGCCCGCTGCGAAGAGGAGGGAGGGACGCAGCGCGATGATGACCCGGCAGGCGCACGTGTGGCATACCAGTGCGCACCCGTGCGGGGCATGATCCCTCACGACCACAGGCTTGCTCGTGTGGGCGAGCAGACGGGGTTGACATGATACCGGTCCAGGGTGATTCCCTCCCTTGCCAGCCGGTCGATGTGCGGGGTTGGGATCTGGTCCGAGCCGTGGAATGACACGTCTGCAGGGGCGCGGCGAGAACCAGCGGAAGATGAGCAAGGCCGGGAGCGCGTGCAATTGGCAACAGCAAGCCCGGCGCTCGTACCATTGTACCCGAGATCGTCGGACAGGATAAAGATGATGTGCGGCCGCTTCGCCGACGATGAAGCCAGGAGCAGCCCGATGACAGCCGCGCCCAGGGCCAGGCGCATACTGGCTGCCGGATGGTGGGCGCCGTCCTTGCCGCTCGTTGCTGGCTCTGGCGGCGCAGAATCGGACCTGCGGCCCCACTCCCCGGAGGCGCAACCGTGAAGGACTGGTGCGCGCACCAAACTTACGATGCATGCGGGCAATGGGGACCTGGTCGGGGAGCCCTGCGCTTGCCTCGACCAGGTTGAGGCCGCGATTTCTGCTCTCGCGGGCTTCGTTGACCAGGACCTCGCCATCGACGATGACAGCGTCGTGAAAGCGCTGGCACGCGTCGTTGAATCAGTCAGCTCGGCGCTGGGCCTCGCTGCGGGCGCAGCGGGTGCCGACGCGGCTAGGGTACACCGTGCCCTGGTCACCGGCGACGAGACTCCGTCCGTCAGCGAGGTTCCGGACAAGAGTGCCGCGATGGTTCATCGCGTCTTGGAGAGCCGACTGGCGGAGGGCGTGCGGGCGGCGCTGATGGTCGTCGGGGCCGACAGCTGCAGCACCCAGCTCCGCGGCTGGTCGTCCAGGCGGATCGTTCGAGCGTCTGTGCGGGCGGACACGACCATGCTGCGGGCGCGGGGGCCTTCCGCGCCGCGCTCCAAGCCCTCGCCGCCTTCAGCGGCGGTGATCGCGTCGAACCGCCGACGCCGGGACGGCACTCCGCACACGGCGGCGACCGTCTCCGTGACGACCGCATTGCGGTCCGCGCCTTCGAGCTCGGGGGCGGGCCGGCCGCCTCGCCAGTCGCCGTCCGCGGGCGCCGCATCCCCGCTCGTGCTGCGCGGTCTGAGCTCCGACGAGGACGACGGGGCGGCTTCCCGGGGCGAGCGCAAGGACAACGCGCGCGCACGGCACCCGGGCGCCAGCCGGACCGGACGGCGGGGCGGGCCGGCGCCGCTCGACGCCTTGGCCGGCGAGCGGTCGGCGCCGGGGCCTGCCACGGGCCGCGGTGCCGGCGCGCTGGCGCCCGGCTCCCTCGGCCTGGCCGGTGCCGGCCCGCCGTCGCTGTCCGGCTCTGCGTCGTCGGTGGGGCCGCTTCTGGGCGGCGGGGGCGCTGCGGCCGCCCAGGCCGCCGCGGGGCGGTCGCCCCTTCGCATGGCGTTTGAGCTGTGTGACGTAGACGCGGCTCTGACGTCAGCCCGCATCCGGCGGTGCGGCGGCGGCGGCGAGACGGCGGAGTACGTCATCGTGGTGACGCTGCGGGGGCCGGCGCTCCGGCGCCTGCGGGAGGCGCTGCGGGACCGGTACGGGGTCCTGGTCGAGGCCGGGACGGCGCCGGCGCCGCTCGCCGACGCCATGGGGAGCACCGTGGATCTCCTCGCTGCGGAGGCGGCGGAGGGCGCCGGTCCGGGGGCCGGGCGGCCTGCCTACCGCGCCGCCCCCGCGCCCCGGCTGGCGCACACGCCGCTCCGGCGGCGGGCCAGAGCCCCGTCTGCCGCCTCGTCGGCCACGGCCCGGTCGGGCGGCACCGCGCGCGCCGTCACCGCAGCAGCCGCCGGGTCCCCCGTGGCGGCGACGATGACCTTTGCGGTTCGCCGCCGGTACAGCGAGTTCGCCGCGCTCGACGCGGAGCTCCGCGCGGCGCTGGCAGCCCCGTACGGCATCGAGGGGAGGGATGCCGTCCTCCGCAGGGCGCGTGGGGACCGCACGGCGCGCTCGGACCTGAAGCGGCACGCGCAGGAGTGCGCGTCGGCCCAGCTGTCGGCTCTGCCGACGCTGCCACCCTCGACGTGGTTCCGGACCGTCGATCCGGCCTTCGTGAGCCGGCGGCGGGAGGCGCTCAGCGGCTACCTGCACCTCCTGCTCGCCATGGTGCGGCCGCGGTACCCGTCCGAGCCCGGGTTCGGCGAGGTCCCCGTGCTGGACAGGAGCGAGCTGCCGGGGAGGAGCCGGCCCGACGACCTGGGGCGGCTGCGGTGCCTGGCCGCGTTTTTGGACACGGCGACACGAGGCAGGTACACGCGCTCGGGGTCGGGGGCCTACCTGCGGGCCCTGGGGGACGTGGGGGCGGCGCTGCTGCGGAGGGAGGGGACCATGGTGCCGAGGGAAGGCGCGGCCGCCGCCGGGGGTGCCGCTGGGGAGCGGTCGGAGGTGGGGCGGGCCCGCGCGGGGGCGGGCTGGGGCGTGTCCGCCGTGAGCGCACCGCGAGGGCACGTCGGGGAGGCCTCGGCTTGCGGCATGTTCTCAGACGACGGGACGGACGGGTGATGATGGGGGGGCGATTGAATGCCCTGTGTCGCGCCGGTTCGCAAACACAGGGTCGCTCGGGCACGCACATCCGCTCACGCATGCGCGGTTCGCGCGCGCCGGGCCACCGCAAAGTGGTGGCACGCGGCCGCGGCATGCCGGAGGCCTCAGGCCGCCTCTGGCTCCACCTCCGCCGCGCCGTCCTCGTCCTCGTAGTACTCGTCCGCGTCGTCGCTCGCCCCAAACACGGCCTCGGACGCAGCGGCGAGGGCGTCGGCAATCATGATAGGGGGCGAGAGGAGCAGGCCTAGGAAGCTGACCGCCGCGCCGGTGCCATCGCTCCGCTCCGGGTGCGGCGACCCCACCTTGTCGCCCGCGACCGTGGCCACGGACGATGTCGACGCGGAGCGCTCCGCGGCGGGCGGCATGAGCACCGCGTCGCCGGTGTCCGGGCCGGCGCCATCGCCCTCCGTGGCCTGGGCCTCGTCCCCCGTGTCGTCCGAGTCCCGGCCGGCTGCGCCCGCGGCAACGCCGAGCCTCTCCCGGTACCTATCAAGGGCGCTCTCGGCCGCGCCATCGGCCGCCTGAGGCGCGGCGGGAGGCTTTGCGTCATCGACATCGGCTGCCTGCGGTTCCCCCGCCGCGCCAGCGTCGCCAATGGCCGCATCGATGTGGGACGAAACGTTCTCCTCGTCGGCACCGCGCTTCACGGCCTGCCGGGCCACGCGGAACAGCGCCCTGCGGAGGGCCAGAACCTGCAGCTTCAAGGAACGCGCACGCGCCTCTCCGCCCGCCCTGGCCTCGGCCTCCAGCCACGCAGGCACGCCGGGCTCGCCGCCCGCAGCAGCAGACATCCCTCCCCCCGCGTCTGTCGGTGCCCCTCTTGCTGTGGCAGCCGCCAGGGCCGTCGCAATGGCACCCTCCGTCTCCCTGTACGCGTTCAGCTCCTGCGCCAGGGCATCTGATCGAGCGCGGGCCTGCGGGCACAGGGTCGCATTGCACATGCTTCCAGTGTCACGGAGCGAGGGTGCGAGGGGAGCGCCCGCAGCGTGGCTGGCGCGGCGGTTCCGGCCGGGCTGAGGGCCAGGCTGTTCCCGCCGCCAATTGCGCTGGAAACCGCCCTTGCGGTGCCATTGAGCCCCTCCCCAAGCGGCGTCACAACTTTCTCACTGCTGCAAGCTCCTTCCGGGTTTCCTCCATATCGCGGGCGAGCCTCGCGCCGGCCGCGGCCGACTCGCTGACTTGGGCGCGCAGCCTGTCCACCAGCTCCGTGAGGCTCGTGGTCCGTTCCAGGAGCTGTGTTTGCGACTTTTTGAGAGTGGCATTGTATTCCTGCGGGACACGGTACGGCCGGGAATCGCTTCCGTGGGCAATGCGGAGGCGGCGCTCAGCTTGGCGCATCGGCCGGCTGCGGACGCGCTGCCATCCCGCGAGGCAGGGATGAGCGCCGGCCCGCCGCGGCCTGCAGGCCTAGTCCGCGACTCCACCAGCATTGCGGCGGGCAGCGGCCGCCAAGGCTGGCTGGGAGAACTCCGGCAACGCTCAGGGACTCACTCTGAGGTCGTTGTTGTCCTCCACCACGGTTGCCAGCGAACGCTTGAGCCGGTCCGTCAGGACCATGCTCTCTTCGGAGCGCCTCGCCTTGGCCTCGGCCTCGGCTGCGTCGGCCATGCGGTTCCAGCCGTCGCACGGGTGGGTCTTGCGGCGCCCGCCGAAGCAGAGCCGCATCGAGCCGAAAAAGAGTGCCCACACCGGGCCAGCGAGCATGGCATCGAACGCGGTACGTCGCGCAGTCATGGTTGCGCGGCGTGTGTACGTGCTGCCGGGCGCCGCGGGCTCGGGGCGGATGCCTCTGGCAGCGGCGGCGTCTCGTGCTGTCGCGGCTCCCCTCGGCGCCGGCGCGCCTGCCGCGCCCGCGTCCCGCTCCTGGATGAGCACGGTCAGCATGGAGGCAGTGGTCCGCACAGCCGATGGCGAGGAGCGCGTGGAGGAGATGACCGCCAGGCCCGTCGCGGACTTTGAGCTCGACCCGAGGCTGAAGCAGTGCCTGGTGGACAATGGCATCGCGGAGCTCTTCCCTGTCCAGGTGGCGACGCTCGAGCACACGCTGGCCGGGCAGGACCTCGTGGTGCGGTCCCGGACGGGCTCGGGCAAGACGCTCGGTTTTGCCGTGCCCATCATTCAGCGGCTGCTGGAGGGCGACTGCTCCGCGAGGGGCCGCGCCCCCCGCGCCATCGTGCTCGCCCCGACGCGGGAGCTCGCCAAGCAGGTGGCCCTGGAGTTCGAGCGGGTCTTCCCCGAGCGCTGCGGGCTGCGCGCGCTCTCCGTGTACGGAGGGGCGCCCATCGGGCCGCAGGCCAGCTCCCTGCAGCGGGGCGTCGACGTGGTGGTGGGCACGCCCGGGCGCGTGCAGGACCTCATCAACCGCGGCGACCTCCGGCTGGGCGAGGTGGCCTTTAGCGTGCTCGACGAGGCCGACGAGATGCTGCGCATGGGCTTCAAGGAGGACGTGGAGCTCATCCTCAGCCACTGCCCGCAGCAGAGGCACTCCATGCTGTGGAGCGCCACCGTCCCCGACTGGGTCCGCAAGCTCGCCCGCACCGCGCTGACCCAGCCCACCTTCGTGGACCTCGTCGGCGACGACTCGGCGAAGCTCCCGGACACCATCGAGCACACCGCCGTCCGCGTCCCCTCGGAGGGCGAGCGCATCGTCAGCCTCCTCCGCGTCCTCGAGTCCATAGCCGCCCGCCACTCCTCGCGCGGCTCCGCCGCCGCCTCGGCCGCCGCCGCCCGCACCGGCGGCACCGGCAAGCCCGACCCCGCCGCCACCCTGCGCGTCCTCGTCTTCGCCGAGACCCAGCGCAACGTCGACGCCGTCTCCGCCGCCATCGGCCGCAACTCGGGCCTCCGCGCCGCCGGCCTCCACGGCGGCATGTCCCAGTCCTCCCGCGAGGCCGTCCTCCGCTCCTTCCGCGACGGGAACCTCCCCGTCCTCGTCGCCACTGACGTCGCAGCCCGCGGCCTCGACGTCCCCTCGGTCACCGCCGTCGTCCACTTCACCCTCCCCTCCTCGGCAGAGCAGTTCGTCCACCGCACCGGCCGCACGGGCCGCGCGGGCGCCGGCGGCAGCAACTACGTCATGGTCGGCTCGGACGACGCCCCCGCCGTCGGCGCCCTCGAGCGCGATCTCTCCTTCAGCTTCGCCGTCACGCTGCCCCCCGCCGCCGCCTCCCGCGCCAGGCCGGAGGACGAGGCCAGCCTCCGCAGCGACACGCGCCGCAAGATCGCCGGCATCGACGCGGACGTCGCCGAGGGCCCCGTCATTGGCAGCGTCGTCGATGACGTCATCTCCCGGCACGGCGGCGACGCCCGCGCCGCCCTCTCCCACGCCGTGTGCGCCCTCCTCGGCCTACGCGACACGGGCCGCGGCACCTCGGTCTCCCTCCTTTCCGGTGCCTCCAACGCCGTCACCCTCGCCCTCAACAACCACGGCGCGTCCGCCGAGGCCATCGCCTCCCTCTCCAACGATGACGCGCGCGGGGCCGTCGCCGACGTCTACGCCTCGGCCGGCCTCCCCCGCTCCGCCGCCCCGGCCTTTGTCATGCCCACCCCCCACGGCGTCATGTTTGACGTCTTCGACATGGCCGTCGCCGACACCCTCGCGCGGGCATTCCCCGCCGACCCCACCAGGGACGGCGCCGTCCCCGCTGCGGCTGAGACGGGCGACTTCCTGACCAAGCCCACCTCCATCGGGGCCGGAACCGGGCGCTCGTCCGTCTTCTCGGCGGCGGCGCGCCGGTTCACCGGCTTCGTCGACCGCCAGATGACGCGCGGGGGACGCGGCGGCGGCTTTAGCGGCGGGCGCGGAGGCGGGCGCGGAGGCGGGCGCGGAGGGTACGGCGGCGGGCGTGGCGGCGGCGGCGACCGGCGTGACGGAGGGTACGGCGGCGACCGGCGCAGTGGAGGCGGCGGTGGGTATAGCAGCGGCGGGCGTGGCGGAGGCGGCGGGTACGGCGGGCGCGGCGGCGACAGGCGTGGCGGCTTTAGCGGACGCGACGGGCGCGACGGCGGGCGTGGTGGAGGCAGCGGTGGCCGCCGCAGCTCTGACGACGAGGGCTGGGGCTCCCGTAGGGACAGCCGCGGCTCCGGCGACCGCCGTGGCGGGCGTGGCGGCGGCAGCGGCGGCGGAAGGAGCAGCCGCAGCAGCGACTGGGAGGAGTTCTGAGCGCAGCCAGTGAAGACGCTAAGGGCAGGGAGCCCCATCGGAACGGCGGGCCCGGAGAAGACGTGTGATGCTTGCGCGCGTCCCTCAAACGTTCAAGCTGGCGTTGAGCACGCACCAATCTCGCAGGGTGCGCACTTCAATGCCCGCCAACGCCGACAGCTTGAGATCCGCTGCAGCCATCAGCATCTCCTGGGAGCCAGCAGCCCAGTCCGCAGCCCAGGTATGGGAGGGCAGCAGCGCTTACGCCCGCGTCTTCGTGAGCAGCAGTCGTCCCTTGATTGGCCCATGCAAAATCGTATGGTCTCGGCTAAGCCTTCGCCCTCTGAGGCCCACTCGATTCCTGTGCGGAATGCAGCAGCAAGTGTTTCGCAGCGGCCGGGCGCCAGCCTGCCCTCCGGCGCTCAGTTGCAATAGCGCGCCGGTGCTACGCTCAGCGAGGGGCCGCCAAGCATGTGTGAGGGGTGAAGGAGATGCGCGAGCATGCGAGTGCCCGCCACGCGGACTCGCCATGGGGTGATGCCGCCCCCCGCCCCGCCTCACGCACGGTGGCGCTCGCCCCCCATTAGAGCTCTGACGTGCGCGCAGCGCCCGCCATCCTTGTCTCTGGCTCGTCGCCGTGTGCCTTGCGCACGAAATCGACGATGGCGTCCACGGCCACGGGCCAGCCGTGGGGGAAGAGCTCGGGCACGGTCACGAAGCCGTGGGTGGAGCGGGGCACCGACACGAGGCGGTGCTCCTCGGCGGAGGACCTGGAACGGAGCAGAGCCACTGCGTCGGTGCCGTCGTCGCGGAGGACGTCGTACTGCGCGAGCACCGTCACGGACGGCGGCAGCGGCGCCGTGAGGACGCGGGACCCGGGCCGGAGGGCCGTCTCCGGGAAAGCCCGGCGGTCCGCGGCCGTCGGGGCGTGGGTCACCAGCGCGCCGCTGGCCGCCCACTCCTCCTCCGTGGCGGCGACCCTGCCCGGGTAGACGAGCTTGGTGAAGCGCTGCACCGAGGCCCTGGTCAGGAGGTGGCCTTCGCTCAGGTCCCTCATGGACGGGCTGAGCTTCGCGCACCGCGTCTTGGGGTATACGAGGACCATGCCGGCGAGGGCGGCGCGCACCGAGCCGGCGACCGACGCCCGCAGAGCAACGTCGGCCTCGTCTGAGAAGCCGACGCTCCGCGGCGCCGGGTCGGCAAACGCGTCGACAGAGCGGTCGGGCGACGTTTCGTGGGCGGACGGCGCCGCGGCGGGGTCCGAGGACGCCCACACAGCGAGCCCGAGGGCGAGGTTGCCGCCGGCGCTGTCTCCGCCCACGAGCAGCGAGCGGACGGGCGTGGGCGCCCCGCCGTCCTTGCCCGGCACCCCGTCCCGGACCAGCGAGACCGCCGCCGCGACGGTATCGTCAAAGGCCGCCGGGAAAACGTGCCGGGGCGTGAGCCGGTAGTCCACGGACACGATGGTGACGTTTGCGCGGGCCGAAACGGCGCAGTGCATGCCCTCGTTCATGCCAGCCTCGCCGAAGACGAAGCCACCGCCGTGCACGTACATGTAGACACGGCCGTTGGCGGCCTCGCGCCCCCCGGGCGGATCGTAAACCTTCACCTTGATCGCCCCGCCCAGCTCAGCGGGCCGGCCGCCGGCCACCGCAGCAAGATAGCCACGCTCGGGGCAGCGCGGGCCCACAGTGAGGCCGGCGGCCGTCGCGAACTTTGAAGCGATCCCCTCCAGGAAGGAGCGGCGCCAGCGGACTCCGACCAGGTTTGCCTCCATCTTGTCCACGAGCTCCGTCGACCAGGGGATGGGCTGGCCGTCCTGCAGGCGCACGGCGGCGTCCAGGCCGCCGCTGGTCTGCCACGCGAGCAGGCCCATGAAGCGCACGGGGAGGGACGGCTCCATCAGCTCGCACCCGGCCCAGATACCGCCCACCACAGCCGCGGTCGCCAGAAGCGCAACGCGGCTGCCGCACATATTCGACCTCGCCGCCTTGGCCCTCGCAGCGGGCGAGAGAGTGCGGTGAGGCGGAGTGGGCGTCGCCGGCCTGTTCAAGCGCCGATCGATCCAGTCGGGGCTTCATTACAATGCTGCCATGCGGAACACGCAAAGCCAATCACGCAACATATCGAGCCTAGCGCCTGCGCGGTCTGCGCACGGCCGCGGCCTCGCCCTCGTCCATGAACTCGTCCCCGCCGCCGTCCGCGGGCCCCGCCGCACCGTCCGCCGCGGCACCACCATCCGCCGCGCCGCCTCGCGCCACCTCCCGCTCGAGGAAGTCCTTGGTCCGGGCCTCGGCGTACTCCCGGGCGATGGACCCCACTGGGAGGTCCGTTGCCCCCGACGCGCCGCCCGTCGCTCCGTAGTGGGCGCTCCCCTGCGCCGACGCCGCCTGCTCGCGGTAGGCCCGCTCCTCCCCCGCCGTCATGGCCGCGCCGGCGCGCTTCTCGCCTCCCATGGTCGCGAGCCGCGGCCCTGTGGCGCCGTCGCCGGCAAAGTTGGACGGCGCCGCCTGCCCCGACGGCACCAGCTTGACCGCGTTGGACGCGAGGTGCCCGACGGTGAGCGCGGCCTTGTACTGCAGCTCCTCGTCCGCGGCGCGGGACCGCGCGAGGCGGAGCAGGGCCTGGACGGCGCCCGCCTCGGCCAGCGCGAGGTGGTTCTCGAAGTTGTCCGCGAGCTTGAGGAGGGCGAGGCCGGCGTAGTGGCGGGGCTCCGCCGTGACGGCCATCATGGCCACGAGCGGGGCGAGGGCGCCCGCCCTGGCGATGGGCACCTGGTACTCCCGGTTGGAGGCGAGGTGGGCGATGGCGAAGGAAGCGTACTCCTGGGTCTCGCCGTCCTCCAGCCCGGCGAGGAACACGAGCGACTCCACGCCGCCCTCCTGCACCAGCTCGTCGTGGTACTCCGCCGCCTCGGCGCACAGGGCCATGAAGTAGCCGCAGTTGCGGCGCACCTCCAGGTCGTCCGACGCGCGAGCCTGCTCCACCATGGTGCCCACGCCGCCGAGCTCCACGATCTTGCTCCGCACGTCGGCGCTCTCGGCCAGGGAGCCGATGGCAAAGGTGGAGGCGCGCTGGACCTCGGCGTCGGGGCTGGCGGAGAGCGCGATGAGGGGGAGGAGGCCCTCGTCGGCCATGACGGCCAGCTTGGGGCGCTCCTTGCGGCCCACGCACAGGCACGCGAGGGCGAGGGCGGAGCAGCGCTGCAGCTCCACGTCGGGGAATCCCGACATCTCCACCAGGGGCCGCGTGACGCCCTTGTCGGTGAGGCGCAGCTTGTTGTTCCCGTGGTCGCCGAGGACCAGCGCGGCCATGGACAGGGCGGCGTAGCGCTGCACCTCCGAGTCGGGGAAGCGGGCGAGGGAGACGAGGGGGCCGGCCGAGCCCTCGTCGACGAGGCGCTTCTTGACGTCGCCGGCGGAGAGGTTGCAGAGAGCCAGCGTGGCGAAGCGCTGGGTGGCGACGTCCATGGACCGGGAGAGGGCGAAGACGGTGGGGAGGCAGCCGGCGTCGAGGCACGCGGCCCGGAAGGCGTCGTTGAGGGTGAGGCAGCTGAGGGCGCGGGCGACCTCGCGCTGCACGCGGGCGTCGTCGGACATGCCCGCCTTGGCCAGGACGTCGAGGCCCCCCTCGCGGACGACGTCGTCGTGGTGCTCGACGCTGTCGGAGATGTTGGCGACGGCGAAGGAGCAGTCGCGCTGCACCTGCAGGTCCGGGAAGAGCATGCAGGCGAGGGTCTGGGCGAGGGCCCCCTCGCGGCAGATGGCCGCGCGGTTCTCCTCGGCGAGGGAGAAGGAGCTGAACGCGACGGCGGCGGTGCGCTGGAAGTCGATGAGGGGCGTCTGGGCGAGGTTGATGAAGGATCGGAGCTCGCCCTCGGCCACGATGGAGACGCGGCAGATGGGGTGGGAGACGAGGAAGCGGAGGCCCATGGCCGCGTAGCGCTGGCAGACGTCGTCGGGGGAGTCGGTGAGGGCGAGGAGGCGGCCCAGGGCGCCCTGTTGGTGCATGGCCACGTGGTTCTCCTCGTTGGAGGCGAGGTTGGCGAGGGCGCGGGCGACGTCCTGCTGGATCTCGTCGTTCTCCACGGCGCCCAGCGTCACCAGGGGGGGCACGAGGCCGTCCTCCACGAGCGGGGCCTGGTTGTCGAGCGCCTCGGCTAGGTTGGCCACCAGGCCGCAGACCTGGGCCTGGATGTCCGGCACGGGCGACGGCGCGACGCGGAGCACGACGGCCGACGCGCCGTCCTGCACGATGGGGCCCTTGAGCCTGTCGTCCAGCGCGAGGTGCCGGAGCCCCGCCAGCGCCGCGCACTGGAGCTCGGGGCTCGGGTCCCGCGACAGCTGGAAGAGCGCGTCCACCGCCCCTTTCTCGGCCAGGAAGGCCTTGTGGTCCGGGTTCGCGCACAGGTCGCGGAGCGAGATGGCGGCCTGCCGGCGCGTGCGCGGGTCGCGGACCGATGCCAGGTGCACCACCGCCTCGGCCCCGGAGTGCTCCACGATGCCGGCGTGCGAGGCGAGGTTGGGGGACAGCTTGCGGTACGCCAGCGAGGCGTGGTAGCGGCACTCCTCGTCCGCGGTGAAGGCGAGGCGCGCGATGCCCGGGAGCGCCGCGGCGATGACGTCACCGTGCACGTCGAAGCTGGCGAGGAGGTTGGCGAGGGCGCGGCTGGCCTCGCGGTGCACCTCCACGGAGCCGTGGTGGATGAGGCCGACCATGAAGCGGCCGCCGCCGACGGCGCTGATGGAGGCGTGGGTGGCGAGGTCCTCGGCAATGTTGGCCAGCGTGCCGCAGGCAAAGCGGGCCACCTCCTCGTCGGGGCTCTGGCACAGAACGACGAGGCCGCCCATGAGGGTGGGGTCGGAGGCCGCGGCGGGCTTGGCGGTGTCGTCGAGGGTGACGTTGAACAGCGCGACGGCGGTCTCGCGCTGCGTCTCGACGTGCTCCGACTCCGAGGCGGCGGCGAGGGCGGCGAGGGCGCCGGCTGCCACCTCCAGCGGCCGGTTCCCGGGCTCGTCCGCGAGCCGGCGGAGGGCGGCGACGCCGAGGCAGCGGCAGTTCGGGTCCTCCGAGGCTGCGAGCTCGACCACGCTGCGGATCGCCCCGCCCTGCCCGAGCTTGGCGAGGAGGTGCGAGTGCGCGCTGAGGTTGGCGAGGACAAACGCGGCGAACTGGCGGATGTCCGGCTCGTCCGAGGACGCCCTGCGGAGCGCGACGGGGATGAGGCCGCGGTCAAGGAGCTCCTGGAGGTTCTCCTCGTTGGAGGAGACGTTGGCCAGGGCCATGAGGGCGTGGCGCTGCATGTCCAGGTCGCCGTCCGCGCCGGCCATGTCCAGGAGGGGGCGGAGGCCGCCGTGGGCCACGACCTGCACCTGCACCTGCGGTGTGATGGCCAGGTTGCACAGGCCGACGCAGGCGTAGTGGCGGACCTCGTCGTCGTCGTCCCCCGCGGAGCGCACCATGGCCTGGAGGCCGCCGCCGCGCGTCGCGGACTCCCTGGTTCCCTCGTTCGCCGCGAGGTTGCACAGCGCCATGACCGCGTAGCGCCTCACGTCCGGGTCGGGGCTCTCGGTGCGGAGGATGAGGGGCCCGGCGCCGCCCGCGGCCACGATGCTCTCCAGGTTGTGCTGGTTCATGCTCAGGTTGAAGACGGCGAGGGCCGCGGCGCGCTGCGCCTCGACGCTCTCGGAGCGGGTGAGGGCGACGAGCGGGTCGAGGGAGCCGTCGAGCACGAGGCGCCGGCGGATGCGCTCGTGACAGGCCAGGTTGCAGAGCGTCATGGCGCAGAAGCGACGCGTGTCGGGGTCCGTCGTCGACCCGCACTCCCGCACCACCGCCGGCACGGCCTCCGCCTCCTCCGCCAGCGCCGTCTGCATGTCCCGCTCCGCCGACAGGTTGCACAGGGCCATGGCGGCGTACCGCCGGGCCCGGCGGCTGGCGCTCACCACCCGGGCGGCCACGTCGTTGCCGTCCACCGCCAGGGCGGGGAGCGGCCGGCTCGGCGCCCCCGCCGCCGCAGTCGCGGCCGCGGCGGCCTCCTCCGCCCCGGCGTCGCGGACCGTGACGGCGCCGCTCCCGGCCTCCGGCAGGGCCGGTGCCGTGAGCTCGTCCCCGTCCTCGTCCTCCTCCGCCAAGGCGTCGCCTGCGGCCGCCCCGCCGCCGGACGGGGCGGGCTTGCCGCCCGCCGAGGCCGGGGCCGCCCCTGCAGCGGGCGCCTCCTCGTCCTCGTCTTCGCCGTCCTTGCTCTCGGGCGCCGGGCCGCCGACCGCGGTGACTCCCCTGCCGTCGTCGTCCGTGGCGTCGGGCGCGCCGTCGTCCTCGCCGGCGGGCAGCGGTGCCTCCAGGAGCGCGGCAAGGGCGCGGAGGCCCTTGTAGTGCCGGATGGCGGCGCAGTTGCGCGCGTCGGTGGCGAGGTTGCACAGCGCCATGGCGGCGCAGCGCTGGGTGGGCTCGTACCGCGAGGCGAGGAGGCGGACGAGGCGGGGGACGGCGCCGTCGACGCGGAGGAGCGCCTGGCTCTCGGGGGCCCCGGCGAGGCGGTAGATGGCCCTCGCGGCGTAGTGGGCGACGTCGGGGAAGGGGGAGGCGAGGAGCCATACGAGCGGGGGCGGGGCGCCGAGGCGGGCGATGGCGACCTGGTTGTCGCGCGTCACCGCGAGGTTCCCGATGGCCATGCAGGCGTAGCGGCCGGTGAGCTGGTCGGGGGAGGAGGCGAGGTGGACGAGGGACCGGAGGGTCTCCTCCGGGAAGGTCCCAGCGGCGTGGAGGTCGCCGTTGGCGGAGAGGCGGGCGAGGGCACAGGCGGACTCGCGCTGGGAGCGGTCCGAGGGGACGCGGGCGGTCATGGCGAGGGCGTCCAGGGCGCCGGCGCGGACGAGGGCGGCGTGGGAGTCGACGCGCTCGGCGAGGGAGGACAGGGCGCCGGCGGTGTGGGCCTGCAGGTCGAGGCCGTGGGGGGAGTCGGCGAGGGTGCCGTCGGCGCAGGCGACGAGGGGCCCGAGGACGCCGTCCTCGATGAGGCGCGGCTTGAGGAGCGGCTTGATGCTGAGGTAGCGGGCGCAGGCGGCGCCGAGGGCGCGGAGGGGGACGGAGCCGTCGGCCATGAGCCGGGCGGCGAGGCGGCCGGCGCCGCTCTCCTGGAGGCGCAGCTTGTAGGCCGGGTCGGCGCAGAGGTCGCGGAGGGCGGTGGCGGCGTGGATCCGGGTGGGGAGCTGCTCCGCGCCGCAGAGGGCGAGCAGGGGGGCGACCCCTGCGTTCTCGATGCACGAGGCGTGTGTCTCGGCGTTGACCACCACGTTGCGGAAGGCGAGGGCGGCGCAGTAGGCAAGGGGTTTGTCCGAGTCGCCCGTCTTTGCGACCCGGATGAGGGCGCGCATGCCGTTCTCGGCGAGGAAGGTGCGGTGCACGGCGCGGGAGGTCGCGAGGTTGGCCATGGCCCGGGTGGCCTCGCGGAAGACGGCGAGGTGCTTGGACCACATGAGCTGGACGACGAAGTGGACGCCGGCCTCGGAGACGAGGCGAGCGTGGGCGGCCCGGTCCTCGGCGAGGTTCGCCACTGCGCCGGTGGCGTGGCGCGCGGTCTCGACGTCGCCGCTCTTGCAGAGGTCGATGACGGTGCAGAGGACGGGGTGCCGCGCGATGGCGGCCTTGGAGCCGTCGTCCAGGGAGAGGTTGGACATGCACCCGGCCGCCTCCCGCTGCTCCTCCAGGGCGGGGTGGTGCCCCGCCGTCGCGATGGCGTCGAGGCCGCCGGCGGCGATGACGACGGCGCGGCACGGCCCGTGCTCCCCCAGGCGCCGGATCGCGCACAGGGCCTGGCACCGGGCGGGCGGGTCATCCGCGCTCGCCGTGGCCACGAGGCCGGCCACGAGCCCGGGCTCGTCCGTGGCCGCCGGGTGCGTGGAGGGGTCTGCGGCGAGGCGCGAGACCGCGTAGGCGGCGTGGAAGCGCGTCTCCGCCTCGGCGCCGTCGGACAGGGCGGGCACCAGAGGGGCGAGGAGGCCGGCTGCGAGGAGCTCGTCGTTGTGGCGGCCGCTGGAGGCGAGGTTCCCCAGCGCGAGGCACGCGTAGCGCCTGGGGCGCGCGGGCTCCGGCGCCGAGGCGACGCGGACGAGGGCGGGGGCGGCCGAGGCGCGCATGACGCGGTCGTGGAAGGAGCGCCTGGTGGTCAGGTTGGCGAGGCCGAGGGCCGCAAAGTGCCTGACGTCATCGTCGTCGTCGCCGAGGCCGACGACGAGGGCGTCGACGGCGCCGTTCTCGACGAGGAAGCCGTGGGAGGCGTGGCGCGTGGCCATGTTGCCCAGGAAGCGCGCGACCTCTCGCCGCAGGACGACCTCGTTCTCGTCGTGGTGCTCGTCCGTGGCGGCGGTGGCGGCGGCCTGCCCGTCGTCGAGCATCGCGGACCGCCTGATCGCCTCGTGGAGCTGCTCCCGGCCGAGCTCTCCGCCCAGGGGCGTCTCGCCGATCCCCACCTCGCCGTCCTCCCCCGGCACGCCCTGCGCGATGTCCGGAGCCGCGGGGGGCACCCGGGCGTCGTCTGCGGCGTCCATGGCCTCGGCCACCACGCCCTCCCCGCGGCGCATGACCCACTCAAAGACGCGGCCGCGGCGCGCCGACGGCTCGGCCAGGCGGCTGAGGCGCGCGATGGCGCGGGTCTCCGCGGCGAGGACGGCGTGCGTCCTGGTGTTCTCCGCGAGCGACGCGAGGGCGCCCGCCGCGAAGGATGCCACGCGGGCGTCGACGTGGCTGGCGAGGGCGACGAGGACGGGGCGGAACTCCGACTCGACCATGACCACGCGATTCTTCTCGGCCAGGGCGAGGGAGCAAGCGCACTCTGCGACCTGCCGGAGCACGCGGACGTCGTCGCAGCGCCGGCCGGACAGGGCCATGGGCTCCAACGCGCCCTCGCGGACGATGGCGACGCGCGCAAAGGGGTGCGACGACAGCGCCCGGAGCGCGGCGTGGGCGGCGAGCTGGTCCCCGACCTCGTCGCTGCAGGCGAGGGAGACCACGGGGACGAGCCCGCCCTCGTCCACGATGGACCGACGGTGGTGCACCGATGCGGTGAGGTTGCAGAGCGAGAAGGCGATCGCCCGTTGCGTCTCCAGGTCGGCCGCGCCCGCCACGCTCACCAGGCTGCTCAGCGCGCCCATGCCCATGATGGCCTCGCGCTGGGAGTCGTCGGCGGCGGCGTTGCCGAGGGTGAGGGCACCGTAGAGCCGGTACGTGGCGTCGGCGGAGCAGAGGAAGTTGACCAGCTGGCCGACGGGCGTCGCGGACACGAACTTGCCGCTCTCCTCGCCGATGACGCCCGAGAGGCTGAGGTTGCACAGCGCGGCGAGGACCTCCTGCTGGACGGCGGCGTCCTCGTGGGTGGTGAGGCGGAGGAGGGGCTCCAGCCCGCCGTTGACGATGATGTCGCGGCGGACCTCCTCCCGCACGGCCAGGCCGCGGATGGCCGACACGGCGCGCAGCTTGGTCTCGTCGTCGGCGTCGCCGGCCGCGCGGACCAGGGGGAGGAGGCAGCCCTCCTCCATGAGGATGCCGTGGTTGGCTGGCACGGAGGCGAAGTTGGCGACGCCGTGGACGGCGGCGTTGCGGCTCTCGGCGTCCTCCGAGGACATCCCCGCGACAAAGAGGCGCACCGCGCCCTCGGCCGCGAGGCTCTCGTGGGTGGCGGGGTTGGCCGCGGCGTTGCAGAGGGCGACGAGGGCGTAGCGGGCCGAGTCGAGGTCTCCGTTCTTCATTCTGGACAGGGCCACGAGCTCTGCCAGGGCGCCCGGCTCCTCGACGAGGCGGGTCTGATTGCCCGGCGTGACCGCGAGGTTTCCGAGGCCCATGGCCGCGTAGCGCTGGACGAGGGCGTCGGGGCTGACGAGGGCGCGGACGAGGGGTGCGAAGGCCCCCTCCGCCGCGAGCTCCGCGGTGTGGCCGAACTCGGCGCTGAGGTTCCCCATGGCCCGCGCCGCCTCGCGCTGCACCTCGAGGGAGTCCGAGGAGGCGAGGAGGAACTTGAGGTGCTGCAGCGTGCCGGCCTCCACCATGGGTCCCTGGTTCTCCAGCACCTCGGCGAGGTTGGCCACCACGCCCATGGCCTGGTGCGCGAGCTCCACGTCGCCCTGCCTGGCGAGGGCGAGGAGGACGGGGAGCAGGCCGGCGCGCTGGATGGCCACCTTGTTGCTCTCCGACAGGCTGATGTTGCGCAGGCACGCGGCCACCTCACGCTGGACCTCGAGCGGGGAGGCGCCGGAGCCGCGGGGCGCCTGCTCGGCGTCGCCGTCCGTCGCGCCCGCCGCCGTGCCGCCGCCGTCCGAGCCAACGACGCCGCCGAGGCTCGCTAGCTCGAGGAGCGGGGCGAGGCCGCCCATGGCCACGAGGTCGACGCGGTTCTTGGGGTGCAGCGACAGGTGCCGCATCCCGATGACGGCCTGCAGGTGGGTCTCTGGGTCGTCGTACCGCGCGGCGAGGGAGATGAGGGGCTTCACCACGCCCACGCGCTCCAGCACGCCGTGGTTTGCCTCGTTGGCGCAGAGGTTGTTGAGCGCAAAGGCGACAGAGCGGCGGGTCGGGGCGTCCTCGGCCTCGGCGAGGCCGACGAGGCCGGCCATGGCGCCGCGCTGGAGGATGTGGGAGTGGGTATCCGCGGCGAGGGCGAGGTTACCGATGCCCAGGGCCGCGAAGCGGGCGCAGAGGACGTCGCGGGAGCGGAGGAATGTGAGGAGGCGCTCGTGGCCGCAGGCGCGGACGAGAGCTTCGTGGGAGTCCTCCCGCGCCGCGAAGAGCGCGAGGGCGCGGGCGACCTCGCGCCTGGTCTCCTCCAGGGGGGACTCGGAGAGGCCGAGGGCGGCGTCGAGGGCGCCCTCGTCCAGCAGGCGCTGCTGCGTCCTCCCGTCGATGACCTCGGCGACGTTTGCGACGGTGAGGGCCGCGTACCGCTCCCGCTCGCGGTCGTCCGAGTCTCGCATGAGCGACACCACGGCGGGGAGCGCCCCGGCCTCGGCGAGGGCGACCTTGTTCTCCTGGGCCATGGAGAGGTTGGCGAGGGCGGCGGCGACCTCCCGCTGCACCTCGGGGCTCTCGGAGCGGGCGGCGAGGATGAGGGGCTCGATGGCGGAGTTTCGGATGATCTCCGCCCGGACGTAGGGCTGCATGGCGAGGCCGCGCATAGCCGCCACGGCCTGGAACTGGACGTTGAGGTCTCCGGGGAAGGCGAAGGAGACGGCGGCGCGGACGAGGCCGGCCTCCACCAGGCGGTCCGCGTTGGCCTTGTCCGAGGCGAGGTTTGCGAGGGCGAAGACGGCGTGGTGGCGGGAGCGGAGGTCGGGGCCGCGGCTGTACTCGATGAGCGGGTCGAGGGCGGTGTCCATGATGAGAGGGCTGTTGTCGGCGAGGACGGCGAGGTTCGCCAGGGCGAGGAGGCAGTAGCGCTCCGTCTCGCGGTCGCCCAGGGCCTGCGGGTCGAGGCCGCGGCGGAGCACCGCGAGCAGGGGCTCCACCACCCCGGCCCGGACGAGGCCCGCCTGGTTGCGGACCGAGCAGGACAGGTTCGCCAGGGCCATGGCCGCCATGCGGTTGCTGCCCGTGTCGTCGGCGCGTAGCATGGCGAGGAGGCGGGGCACGACGGCGAGCTTGAAGAACATCCGAGCGAAGTCCATGTTGGCGCAGAGGTTGCCGCAGGCGCGCGCGGCCTCGCGGAGGACCATGGGGTCGTCGGTGTGGAGGCACTCGACGAGGGGGGGCAGGGCGCCGCCGTCGACGATGCGGGCCTGGTTGGTGACCACCTCGGCGAGGTTGGCGATGGCGGCGCAGGCCTGGCGCTTGATGGCGGGGTCCGGGTGGCGCATGAGGCCGACGAGGGGCTCGAGGCCGCCGCTCTTGCAGATCTCCACCTTGTTGGCGTCGGCGAAGGAGAGCGTGCAGAGGGCGGGGAGGACCTCGAGGTGGACGTCGGGGTCGTCGGTGCGGGCGAGGTAGAGCACGGGCTCGAGCCCGCCCTCCTCGGTGATGCGGCGGCGGACCTCGGCGTTGTTGCCGATCTTGACCAGGGCGAAGGCGGCGTACTGGCGCACCTCCTCGTCGGGGTGGGAGGACAGCGAGATGAGGAGGGGGAGGGCGCCCTCGTCGATCATCGCCGCGTGGTTCCGCGGCGCCGTGCCCACGTTGGCGAGGGCGAGGACAGCGAAGCGCTGGACCTCGGCCTCCACCTCCTCGGAGCGGGCGAGTGACATGAGCGGCTCGAGGCAGCCCATGTCCACGAGGGACTCGCGGAAGGCCGGGTTCGTGCCCAGGTTGTGCACCCCCAGGGCGCCGACCCGCTGCGCCCCCGAGTCGGGGCTGAGCAGGAAGGAGATGAGGAGCTGCGGCCCGCCCTCGGCGGCGATCTCGTCGTGCAGGTCGTGGTGCGCGGCCACGTTGGCCAGCGCCCGGCCGGCCTCGCGCTGCACCTCCACGTACGGGCTGCGCATCACCGCGATGAGGGGCCGCACGCCGCCGTCCTCCGACACCCGCAGCTGATTCTCCGGCATCTCCGCCATGTTGGCGACGGCGGCGCATGCCTGCCGGGCCACCTCGGCGTCCTCCGACTGCGCCCGCCCCAGCAGGGCCGGGAGGGCCCCCGCCTTCGCCACCTCGTACTTGTTCTCGTCCGACAGCGTGAGGTTGCACAGCGAGGCGCACACCTCGCGCTGCGTCTCGACGTCCGTGGAGCGCAGTAGCATCACCAGGGGCTCCAGCCCGCCCTCCTGCACGATCTTCATCTTGTTCTCGTCCGACACGCTGAGGCCGCGGAGCGCCGCCACGGCCTGGTGGTGCGTCTCCGGGTCGTCCGAGTACGCCAGCGCGATGAGCGGCTGGAGCCCGCCCTCCTCCACCAGCACCGCGTGGTTGGACGGGTTCGAAGCCAGGTTGGCGAGCGCGTACGCCACGTAGTACTGGCTGAGCTCGTCCGCCGCGTTGCTCAGGCTGAAGAGCGACTGCAGCACGCCCTCGTCCAGCATCGCGGGGTGGTTCCCCGTCGTCGCGGCAAGGTTGGCGAGGGCGAGGACGCCGTAGCGGCGGGCCTCAAGCTCCCGGTCCAGGCCGCCCGCAAGCTCCACGAGCGCCCTGACGCCCCCCTCCTGGACAAGCTTGATCTGGTTGGTCACGTTGGTGGCCAGGTTGGCGAGCGCGAGCGCCGCGAAGCGGTGGCACAGCGGGTCCGGCGTCGAGAGCGCGGCGATGAGCGGCTCCGGCCCTACCGCCACCATGATCTGCCTCTGCACGTCGGCGTTGGCGGCCAGGTTGGCGAGGAGCCGGCACGCCTCGCCGCGCGTGTGCAGGTCGTCGGAGCGCACGAGGGGGGCGACGGTGGTGAGCACCTCCTCGTCGACCAGCTTCTCGTGCAGGTCCGGCGCCTCGGCCAGGTTGGCGAGGGCGCACACGGCCTGGCGCTCCGTCTCGACGTCGTTGGACAGCGCCAGGTCCGTGATGGTGCGCACCATGCGATCGCAAATCTCAACCTTGTTCTCCTCCATCGAGGACAGGCAATTCGCCGCCGCGGCGACCTCGCGGTTCACCTCCACGATGCGCAGGTTGCCAAGCACGATGAGCGCGTCAAGCGCCCCCTCCGCGACGACCCGCGGGCGGAACTCGGGGGTGATTGCGATCGCCCTGAGCGCCGACAGCGCCGCGCGCTGCGCATCCAGGATCTCGCAGCACGCCACGCCGACGAGGGGCCCCACGGCGCCCTCCTCGACAACCTGGACGCGGTGCTCGGGGTTTGAGGCGAGGTTGGCGAGCACCAGGGACGCGTACCGTCCCGGCATGTCCGCCTCGACGCGCATGAGCTCCAGGCACGCGCTGATGGCCCCGGCCTTGACCATTTCGTCGTGAGTCTCCTGCTCCGAGGCCAGGTTCCCCAGCACGAGGGCGGCGAACATCCTTCCGTTGAGGTCCTTGGCCGGGTTGACCATGAAATCGACCAGCGGCTTGATCACGCCCTCCTCGGCGATGGGGATGCGGTTCTCGTCGGATGCGGCGACGTTTCCCAGAGCGAGCGCCGCAAAGCGCTGGGCGTCGGTGTCGGGGCTGGTCTCGAGCAGGTGCATGAGCGTCTTGACGGCTCCCTTGCGAACCATGTTCACGTGAATCTCCGGGTGCGTGGACAGGTCAGCGATGCCGAAAGCCACCTCCCGCTGCTCCTTGGGCTTGCGGACGCGGCGCCCGCGGGCGATGAGCGCCTCCAGGACCCTTGACATGGTTCGGCCGGACCGTTGCGGCGGCACCCAGCGAGGCCGCGACGACCAAAGATGCCTGCCGCGCCAGGAGCGTGGGCTTGCCCGCTTGCTATTGGGAGGCGGACGCCCGGTGTGGCGCCGCCGGGAGGGCTCGGCGGCGGCAGCAGCGCACAGCCGCGGCGTTTGGCCGGGTCTCTGCAGCGACGCCCGGCCCATTCTCGACTTCGAACGCGCACAACCACACAACGGCCGCACCAGGCCACAAGATTTTCGCCGCCAGGCAGGCGTCGCGCCCGGGAGGCCACATCGGTGCGCACGGTCCGCGGGCCGGGCAAACATGCCGATCACACCCGAGTATGCGTGGGAGCAGGACGACTCTACGGTCCGCGTGACCATCCCACTCAAGGGTATTTCTCGTTCGACGGTTGACCTGTATGGTGAGGATGGGCGGGAAGACGCCGCAGTCCCGCTGCTGCCAGGCATGCCGTTGCTCGACGGTTTCCGCCCCCGTCCCTACTCCCGTCGCCTTCCCCGCAGCGTCTGAGCTGTTTGTCAAGGTCAACTTCCCGCCGTACCTTCTTGGCCTCGACCTGGCCGGGCCCATCTCCGACCAAGATGCCAAGGCCAGCTTTTTGGGCACCAACGTCGTCCTGACCCTGCCAAAGGCCGAGCCGGGGACCTGGGCCTCGCTCCAGGCCGAGGGGCTGGACAAGGCCGGGCTGCGGGAGCGCCGCACGGCCTCCATGGAGAAGCGGCGGGCCGAGGACGAGGAGCTCAGCAAGGCCAGGCGGCAGCGCAAGCAGGAGGCCTCCGACCTCGCGTTCCGCCGCCAGATGGCGATCGAGAACGCCGAGCGCGAGCAGCTGGAAGCCCGCAAGGCCGAGGAGAAGGCTGCGGCGGAGCGTGACGTGTACCAGTCGCTCGCCAGGGTGCAAGCCGAGGCCAGCGCCGCAAAGCGGGGGCTTGCGGCGGCCCCAGCAGGGACGCCGGGCGCCGCCGGTGCGCACGCCGCACCAGCGGCAGGCCCGTCCGCGGGAGGCCCGGCGGCGGGCCCGGGCGGCAGCGAGGCCAAGCGGGCGGGGGAAGAGGAGGAGGCTGGGGCGGCGAGCGGCGAGAGCAAGGAGGCAGTGTCCCAGGAACCCGCCGCGCCGGCCGGACCCAAGGTCGTGTACCTCCCCGCGCCCCGGCGGGAGGCCGGGACCGCCCGCGTCGCCATCCGCTTCAGCGAGCGGGCCTTCCCCACGCCCATGAGGCAGTCCAAGAAGGGTGAGAGCGGGGCGCGGCGGCACGGCGGGGCCGGCAAGACCGCGGCCCTCTGGCCCAGCCCGGGCGCGGAGCCCCGCGCGGGGCTCTCCCCGCCCCTCCCTCCGTGCTCCTCACCGGAGCGCTGTGTTGCGCCCCCCCCGCGCGTAGCCCCTTCGCGACACCGCTTGCGTTCCCCCTTCGCTTCCCTGCCCCGCAGCGGAGGAGGACGACTGGCTGGCCAGGAACAAGCACCTCATCGACGCGCGCCGCCGCGCCACCGCCAGGGATGACGACGGCAGCGCCCTTGAGGGCATCGCCGACCGCGACCGTGAGGAGGCACGCCAGGCCCATCGTGTGCCTGCCCGACTCTTGCCATCTGCCGCGTGGCTTCACGGCCCGCAGCGCGCCCCCCACCCGATGGCGACCCCACCCCGACCCGTCCACCAACACCCCCTCCCCGCCCCCCTCCCGCCGCAAACCGCCCGCCCGCAGCGGACTGGCTCAAGGCCAAAGGTGACGAGCTCATGGCCTCCGGGGACCTGCAGGGCGCCGCCAACGCCTACTCCGCCGCGCTCCGGTCCGACCCCACGCACCTGGGCTCCCTGGGAAACCGGTGCGTCGCCCGCCTCCGCATGGGACACGACCACGCCGCAGCGGTCGACGCCACAACGGCCCTCCTCCTCCTCCCGGTGCCGCCGACGGACTGCGCGCCCGCCCTGCCGGCGGCGCGGCTGGCAGACCTGCGCAGGCAGGCTGACGCGGCGACGGCGCTCGCCGCCGCGGCCGCGGCCGCCAAGTCAGGCGGCAGCGCCAAGCCCGTCCACGCCGAGCCGGCCGAGGTCCGCGCCGACCGCCGCGCCACCATCGCCTCCACGGAGACGAGCGACGCGGCGACGCGCCTCCTCGCCGCGGCGGCGGTGGAGGAGCGACCGAAGCTGTCGGGGGGCACGCCCATGGGCGTGAGGCGCGGGCTGCAGCGCACGCTGGCCCGCCGTGCCGCCGCCTTCCTCCACATGGGCCAGCACGCCCGGGCCGCGGCGGACTTCCGCGCGGCGGCGGAGTGCGCGAGGCGGGACCCCGGGTCGGCGGGCTTCTCGCCGTCGGGGGTGGCCGCGGCACTGGAGGAGGACGCGAGCGGCGCTGACGCGCTGCTGGAGGCGGAGACGAGGAAGCGGTCGGGCGACGACTGCCTGAGGGCCGGCCGCCCCGCGGACGCCCTGCCTCACTACGCCGCGGCGCTCGACGCGCAGCCCGGGTTCGTGCCCGCGCTTGTCAACCGCGCGGCCGCGCGGTCCCAGATGGGGGAGCACGGCGACTGTGCCGCGGACTGTGCCGAGGCGCTGGAAGCCCTCGGGGTCGCCGACGTCGACGGCAGCGTGGCGGCGGCCGTGACGGCCGCCGCGGCGGCGGGAGAGCTCCCGGCCTTCGTCCCGGCGTGGGGCTCGGTGCGCCTCGCGGCGTGGATCAAGGCTGCAGCGGTGCGGCGCGCCGGCGCCCGCCTCCGGCTCGGCGACCCGAGCGCCGGTGAGATAGCTTCCTCTGGCGTGCGCTGTCCGTGCCTTTCTGCGGCGCGTGTTCATGTGGCATCGTTCCTTTTGAAACGCCGCTGCTCGCTCGTGCCACCGCCGTTCCGATTTCTGTGTTTTTACCCCCCTCCCGCGCCGCAGCCGCGCGTGACTTCCGCAAGGCCGTGGAGATGGACCCGCTCGACGACAAGCTGATGCGGGACATGCAGCAGGCGACGGCGGCCGTCCTGGTCAAGAGCGGCGCGGTGCGCGAGACCACCATGGAGGCGTGAAACCGCAGCGGGGCAACACACGCGTGCCGCTTGCAGTCGCAGCCTCAACACACATCTCATGTGTCCAACACTCCAAGGCAAGCGAGCGGCCATTGGACATCG